>Ga0180009_10003281_pt1 | contig 18518 bp, 14 predicted proteins | sample OS_PC_MetaG_FD_123537 | JGI IMG/M metagenome (GOLD analysis project Ga0180009, IMG submission 123537) | Groundwater microbial communities from the Aspo Hard Rock Laboratory (HRL) deep subsurface site, Sweden - OS_PC_MetaG | ecosystem: Environmental > Aquatic > Deep subsurface > Groundwater... | reverse complement strand
CTAAAGGTTAGCGCTGATGCTTCACTTCGTGTCACTTCGTGTCGGCGTCAGGCTCAAATTTTAAGCCTCGAAATACTCAATGTATTCCTGCATTTAAAATTTTCGCCTTCCTTGAACTTGAACCCCGGTTAAATATAAAGACAAATTTAACGGGGCAGGCAAAATTGAATATTTTTCAAAGGTCTCTATTTGGCGGGCGTAAAAATGAATTTGACATATTCAGCGAATTATAACACTTTAGTTTTTTGAAAATATATCCGCTGCCGGTCTGTTTCATAAGGCTAAAATGTTGCAACGAATAAAAGGAGAATAATATGGCGTTTGACCCTGAAAAGGATAAAGTCTTAAAAGTGTGGAAATGCGAAGATACAGGCCTTGTTGTATCCATAAATCAATACGGCGAAGCTCAGCCAAAAGTTCAGATTGGCCCCAGAATATTAAAGAAAAAAGATGGAGGAGATAGAGCCCCTGGTAAGGCAGGGCGACTTTCTATTGAGGATCTTATGTGGTTTTATGATATTATTGATGAAGTTAAAGATGAACTTTTGAGTTTGGCAAAGCCGGAATGATTTTGATATAAAAATGGATGGAATGCCTTACGATAATTCAATAATAAAGCCTTTAAAAAGAAAAAACTCTCCAAGCCTGGGGCCGGTTGCCGTATTAATGGCCGATGATAAGGATCTTCGCTTTTTTTGCAAGCTGCTCAATATAAGTGAAGATAATTTTACCAGGCTCCTGATGAGTAAAGTATATGTTGAGGATTCAGGCAAGCAAGGTTTGTCTGTGGCAGGCCCTTTTATCGGTGCTCCTTATGCTGTGATGCTTTTAGAAACACTTATTGCATGGGGTGCACGTAAAGTCATATTTTTAGGCATGTGCGGAGCGATTTCTCCGGAGATTAAGATAGGAGATATTGTAGTACCAACAGATTCAATAATTGATGAAGGCACATCAAAGCATTACAATGCGGATGAAAGCCTGAGAAGCAAGCCGTCTTTTCTGATTGTAGAAAGCATAAAACACATCTTTAATAAAAATGAAATCAAATTTCACCATGGCCTTGTTTGGACTACTGACGCCGTATACAGAGAGACACGCGAGAAACTTGAGTATTATCAGGCAAAGGACGCTCTGGCAGTTGACATGGAACTTTCTGCGCTCTTCACAGTCGGAAGGTTTCGCAATATAGAAATAGGAAGTATTCTTGTCGTTTCCGATGAATTGGCAACATATGAGTGGCATCCCGGCTTCAGGAAAAAACAGTTCATAAAAACCCGTAAAATAGTCGCCGAAGTAATAAAAAGCTTGTGTGCAACGCTTTAGCTTTTTAAAAATATAAATGAACATAGCCGATTTAATAGCAAAAGTTGACGGGCTTATCTGGGGACCTCCATTGATGATTCTTCTGGTCGGCACCGGATTTTACCTGACAATACGCATTGGATTAATCCAGTTTCGTGGTTTCCGTCACGGAATAAAAGTATTATTTAACCACTTCAGCAAAGAGGATGATCCTGGCGAGATAAGTCCGTTCCGCGCTCTTTGTGCCGCACTTTCCGCAACCATTGGTACTGGAAATATCGTAGGAGTCGCGGCCGCCATTCTGGTCGGCGGGCCTGGAGCGGTTTTCTGGATGTGGATAACCGCGCTTGTGGGAATGGCCACCAAGTTTAGCTGCTGTGCACTTGCTGTTCATTTTAGGAAAATAGATGATTCAGGCGAGGTCCATGGCGGGCCCATGTATTACATTGAAATGGGCATGGGGCCTTCCTTTAAGTGGCTGGCAGTTCTTTTTGCAGTTTTTACCGCCATCGCAAGCGTTGGTATCGGCAACATGTTCCAAATCAACAATGTTGCCACAGCGGTTAATACCATTATTTACGGCTATGATGTTAAATCTTCAGAAATGGTCAATCTGATAGTCGGCCTGATAGCAGCCGGCCTGGTGGCTATAGTTATTCTGGGTGGAATAAAGCGTATTGCAAATGTTGCGAGCAAAATTGTTCCATTTATGTGTGTTTTCTATATACTGGCAGGCCTTTTTATTCTTTTTAAAAATGCGGAACTTATACCTCATGGCTTAAAATTAATTTTCAAATACGCTTTTACAGCCCCGGAATCTGTTGCCGGAGGTCTTTTGGGAGGAGTAATTCGCTCTGGTGTTGCACGGGGTCTTTTTTCAAATGAAGCCGGACTCGGTTCTGCAGCCATAGCTCATGGCGCTGCCCGGACAAGGGAGCCAATTCGCCAGGGAATGGTAGCCATGCTCGGGCCGTTTATTGATACAATCATTGTATGTACAATAACCGCCCTTGTTATAATCTGTACAGGCGCTTTTGAACTTGTTGAAGTTAAAGGCAAACTAACAAGCGCGGCTTTTGAAATGGGTATGCCTGGTTCAGGCACGCTGGTTTCCCTGACTATAATTTTTTTTGCTTTTTCCACACTTATTTCCTGGTCATACTACGGAGGCCGTGCAGTCGATTATCTTTTCGGCAGAAAGGCGGTTATAATTTACCGCTGGGTTTACGTGGCTTTTGTATTCATAGGTTCTGTGATTCATCTGGGGGTGGTAATTGACTTTTGTGATGCAATGAACAGACTTATGGCTATTCCCAACCTGATTGCTCTCATAGTCTTAAGCCCCCTTCTTGCATCATTAACGCGTGACTATATAGAGCGGATGAAAAAGACTCATTTCCCTTGACAGTAAAAAATTTTGGTGTTATCGGCATTTAAAATTGAGACCTTTGAAAAATGCTCAATTTTGTTCAAGTTCAAGGAAGGCGAAAATTTTAAATGTAGGAATACATTGAGTATTTCGAGGCTTAAAATTTGAGGCTGACGCTGACACGAAGTGACACGAAGTGAAGCATCAGCGCTAACCTTTAGCGCTATTTGGGCAAAAGGGGGCGTTTTGCAAGGGTCTCAAATCTCAGGCGCGTAGCTCAGGGGGAGAGCGCTACCCTGACACGGTAGAAGTCGACAGTTCAAATCTGTCCGCGCCTACCATGCAATTCAAAAGGTTACAGTTTTCTGTAACCTTTTTTATTTAGGAAACAAAGCCATAGGTTGACTAAACAGGCTTGCATGACGTATAAATACTTAATTATGCCAATTTATGAATACGAACACATAGATAAACCTTGTTTGCTTGGCAAGGTGTTTGAAGTGAAGCAGTCTATTAAGGATGATGAGCTGAATAAGTGCCCTAATTGTTCAGCATCAGTACGAAAACTCATTTCTCGTATTAATATAAGTGTCCCTAAATCCAACAGAGAGCTGCGTGATCATGGTTTTACCAAGCTGGTTAGGCGTGATGATGGTGTTTATGAAAATGTTACAGCTCGTGATGGAGAGAGTAAAGTTATGCTAAGAGACAAACCAGAGACATTGCCGAATCTCAAGAACACCATCAGCGACTAATTGATTTTTTAGTATTTTCATGGAGGATTCCAAAATGGACAAGAAAATACGTATAGGCGCACTTATATCCGGAAGCGGAACAAATTTACAGGCAATCATTGATTCCTGCGAATCAGGAAAGATAAACGGGGATATAACATTTGTAGGATCCGACAATCCAGAGGCATCTGGCCTTGAAAGAAGCAGCAAACATGGAATACCGACATTTGTTGTTGATTATAAACCTATAATACAGAGTTACAAACAGAATCCGGATAGCGTTAAAATTCCAGATGATTTTGACCTGGATGATATCATTACAAAACAGCATCTTTCTTCAGAAGATACGCCTCAAGAAAAAGTTAAATCTTTTTTAATAACAAGGGCTGTTGCCGAGGCAAAACTAATAAATAAAATGAAGACCTATCCCTTTGATCTCCTTGTACTGGCTGGTTTTATGAGAAATTTAACCCCTTATTTTATTGACAGAGTTAATACTGATCGTGCAAATCCTCGCATAATGAACATACATCCTGCTTTGCTTCCATCGTTCCCCGGAGTTGATGGATATGGAGATACTTTCAGGTATGGATGCAAGGTTGGTGGATGTACTGTCCACTTTATTGATTATGGAGAAGATTCCGGCCCTATAATAGGGCAGAAGGCATTCCAGATAACAAGCAATGATACACTGGATACGATTAAGGAAAAAGGTTTAAAGCTTGAATGGGAGTTATATCCTGAATGCATAGAGCATTTTGCCAGAAGACGTCTGCAAACTGTCAGGATGTTATACGAGTTGAAAAACGGCAAAAAGATCGAAAGAACTGTGGTTAAAATTTTGTAACTACTCAATCTTCATCTCCCTCTAACCTTGAACCGTGAACCCTTGAACTGTGAACCTGAGTAGTTACAATACTTTTAGCATTAAAGGTATGGCAACAAAGGTTCCCAGAGTACTGCCGAGATTTGTAAATATTACAACCAGAAGAATACGGGTCACTTTGTTTTTCCAGAAACCCTTTATAGAAAGTATATCTTCCGGAAGGCTTTCAAAGTCCTTTACTTTTGGTTTCCTTGAAACAGCTTCCACGAGCCCGGAAACCCAGCCGGCCGCAATCATGGGATTTAAAGAAGTTAAGGGAGCTGCAAGTACAGCAGAAAGTACCGTCAGGGGATGGGCAAAAGCTATTAATGCTCCAAGTCCAGCCAATATACCGTTAGCCATAACCCACCATGTTATCATATGGGCTCCTGTATCATATCCTCCCCAGAAAAAGCCGACGATAAAAAGCAACAATATGCCAAAAGGAATAACCCATTTAAAAAGACGGGAGGCCAAACTTTTTGGCGGTATTTCCTCAAGAGCCTTTAGATCTATTTCAGCATTCCAGTATTTTTTTATGCCCGACACATGTCCCGCACCGACAACAGCTACAATCTTTTTACCAGGTGCAGTCTTTATATTATATGCAAGATATTGATCTCTTTCGTCTATCAGTATATTTCTCAGCACCGGAAGTGATTTTTCAATATCTGCAAGAATAAGCTGAAGCACATCCTGCTGCTTCATTTTTTCAATTTCTTCTTCGCTGATTTCATCAACTCCTCCCAGCGACAAGGTAAACTGAAACAGCAGTTTTAGCTTATCCCAGAGACCCATTATGCGCCAGGTTCTTGACAGGGTAATATGAATATCTCTGTCTGCAAGATGTATTTTTGCTCCAATTTCTTCAGCTTTTTCTATGGCCTTTATCATTTCCTCGCCGGGTTTTAAATTTAATTTCCTGGCAATTCGTTTTTGAAATGAGGCAAGAAGAAGGTTGGAAAGAAGGAGAAATGCTTTTTTATCCTTAATAACCTTTATTATATCCATCTTTTGCCATTTATCCTTTTGACGGATAGTCTGGTATCTGGATTGGCAAAGTTCAACGCAGACACAGTCCGGTTTTTCCTCCTCAATTACCGAGCTGACGAGTTCTGTGCTTTCCCTGGATATATGGGCTGTACCTAAGAGTATTATCTCTTTATCTTCAAAATAAAGACGATGTATGTTATCGTCATTGTTAGCGATTCCCATTAAATATTTTCCTTCTTTCTATTTTTTTGACAGGATATAAAATCCGTTAATCTTTTTAAAAACGTATGCCCGAATGCGGTTTTTAGTAAGAGTTTGAAGTATTATATTTGCAATGTTAATGCAAGATGAAACAAAATTATAATTGTGATATAGGAAATAAGGCAATGAATTCCGCTTCATTTTATGATTTGTTCATGAGAAATATTGGTTAGGAGTATATATTAAATGCCCAGCATGAAAGAGCTTGCCCTTCTTATGAAGGAACTGGAACATCAGCTCAATATTTGCACGCGGTGCGGGATGTGCCAGGCTGTGTGTCCTCTTTTTGAGCAGACAGGCATTGAGGCGGATGTTGCCCGCGGGAAACTGGCTTTGCTCGAAGGCCTTGCTGAAGAAATGTTTAAGGATCCCAAGGGAGTGTATGAACGTCTCAGCCGATGTCTTCTTTGCGGGTCATGTGAGGCGAACTGCCCCAGCGGGGTTGAAGTCCTTGAAATTTTTATTAAAGCACGTGCGATTCTTACACATTTTATAGGTCTGTCTCCGGTAAAGAGAGCAATTTTAAGGATTATGCTGGCCCATCCTTATACTTTTGACAACCTTATGGAATTATTGCCGAGAATCCAGAAAATTTTTACAAAACCGGCCAGCAAAAATTTGGGTACTTCATGTGCCCGCTTTGTATCACCTTTAATAAAGGACAGGCACTTTAAATCTCTGGCACCTGTGCCTTTTCATAGCAAAATACCGGGTCTAAATTCAAATCCAGGCAAATCAGGATTAAAGGTTGCTTTTTTCACTGGTTGTCTGATCGATAAGATCTTCCCCCATGTGGCTGAAGCAGTAGTTGGTGTGCTGAATTATCACGAAGTTGGAATTTTTGTTCCGGAAGGTCAGGCATGTTGCGGGGCTCCGGCTATTTCATCCGGAGACACACAAACTTTTGACCGGCTGGTGCAACACAATCTGGACAAATTCTATACTGCTGAGTTTGATTATCTGGTAACTGCCTGTGCCACATGTGCTGCCATTATTAAAAAAGTTTGGCCCATGATGATTAAAAAGCAACCCTATGAAATCAGGTCCAGAGTTGAGCGGCTTGCTGAGAAAACAATGGATATAAATCAGTTTTTAGTATCAAAAACAGGGCTTACCATGGGAAGCTATTATGGAAATGAAAAGAAGATTGTAACCTATCATGACCCATGCCATTTATTAAAAACTTTGGGCATATCAGACGAACCAAGAGCGCTTATTAAGGCGAACCCAAGATACACTCTTAAAGAAATGCACGAATCCGACTGGTGCTGCGGGCTGGGGGGAAGCTTTAATTTGCAGTATTATGATATTTCGGTTAAGATCGGAAAAAGAAAGCTTGAGAATATTAAGAAGACAGGTTGTTCGGTAGTTGCTACGGGCTGCCCTGCATGCATGATACAGCTTTCTGATATGATATCAAAATCAGGGGAAAACATATCTGTCGAGCATCCTGTCGAGATCTATCTTAACATATTGAACAATAGATGAATTGATAACATATAAAAACAAAATCATTATGCATCTATTCTGGTTTTTTATCAGAGCCTATGTGTTCTAATTTTTCTTTATCGCTTGTCACCTGACAAGATTTTCGCAGTCAGGTTGAAATGCCCAATTTGGGCAGGATATAAGCCTGTAACAGAAACCATATTCCAATAATTATCAGAAAAATGACTATTGTTCGCATAGCATTACTCCTTGGTTAATATTTTTTATGGACTTTCTATGAAGCCGTCAATTCTTAACATAAAATAAGTCATAATAGAACAACTGTAAACAATTCTTATGAAAGGCACATAAAATGAGTTATGATTTTAATGCAGACGAAATATTTGAGATAGCCCAGCAGATAGAAAAAAATGGTGCAAAATTTTATAATCTGGCGGCAGAGATAGTTGACAAACCCTCTGTCAAAAAACTTTTGATAGAGTTGGCGGCAATGGAAATTGAGCATGAAAAGACTTTTATTTCCTTAAGAGCCAACCTGTTGGATCAGGAGAAAGAAAAAACTGTTTTTGACCCTGAAGATGAATCAGTTCTTTATCTAAAAGCTCTTGCAGACAGCCGGATTTTTTTAAAAAAAGATATTCCAGATGTATTGACTAATATGAATCAGGCTGAAAAGGATTTTGCTAAGAAAATTATTAAGTATGCAATGGCTGCCGAGAAAGATTCAATTGTCTTTTATCTGGGCATGAAGGATTTGGTTCCTGAAAATCTGGGTAAAAAGAAGATTGATGCAATTATTAGAGAAGAAATGTCGCACATAAGGCTTCTGGGCAAAGAACTATCTGTAATATGACAGAATGAACTGCCCCGCAGCAAGCTTCGGGGAATTTAATCCAATAAGTCACAAAAATCTGTGTAACCTGCCCGCTTGTGCCTCGCAGTGGCAGGCGGGTCTGCGTAATCTGTGGATTAAAAGGGGGGTATGTTATGGCATTGCCTTACAAATTTGACCGATTAGAGTTTGCGGGTTCATTGGGAGATATGGGCACTCTTCTTCCATTAGCCATAGGTATGATCATGATCAATGGCTTAGACCCGATGGGCCTGTTTTTTTCAATAGGTGTATTTTTTATTCTTTCGGGAATTTACTACGGTATCACTGTACCTGTTCAGCCGATGAAAGTTATTGGAGCCTATGCTATTGCGACCGGCATGACCGCATCACAGATTTCAGCCTCAGGATTCTTGATAGGTGTTTTTCTCCTCATCATCGGCGGAACAAATGCAATAACATTATTGGGAAAACATATACCAAAACCCGTGATAAGAGGAGTTCAGGTTTCAACCGGTACGCTTTTAATGGCGCAGGGTGTCAGGTTTATGATCGGGACTTCTAAATTTCAAGTGCTCCAGCAGTCGGCAGAACCCTATCTGTCTTTGCAGAATATCGGCCCCCTTCCGATTGGAATTATAATTGGGGTTGCCGGCGGAATATTAACCCTTTGTTTTCTTGAGAACAAAAAAATCCCGGCAGGGCTGCTGGTAATTTTTACAGGCTTAGTTCTGGGGGCAATAATAGGTACTCATGAAGGCCTGAACAGGCTGAGTCTGAGCATTAATCTTCCTAAATTTCTGCCATTCGGGTTTCCCACCAATGCTGATTTAACATTTGCGCTTTTTGCTGTAGTGCTTCCTCAACTGCCCATGACAATTGGGAATGCAGTAATTGCAAATGCTGATCTGTCAAAGGATTACTTTGGCGAAGATTCTAAAAAAGTTACCTATCGTTCCCTGACTATCAGCATGGCGCTTGCAAATTTCATGAGCTTTATTTTTGGAGGTATGCCGCTTTGCCACGGAGCCGGTGGACTGGCAGCCCATTACCGTTTCGGGGCACGCACCGCAGGCTCAAACCTGATGATCGGTTCTATATTTATCCTGTTGGCTGTTTTGTTTGGCGTGCATGCCCTTTCAATTATCTATTTGATTCCTATGTCTATTCTTGGAGTATTGCTCGTTTTTGCCGGAAGTCAGCTTGCACTCACTATAATTGATATGAAATTGCGAAAGGAACTTTTTGTTGTTCTGGTTATGCTGGGAATCACAATAGCCTCAAATCTTGCCGCAAGCTTTATTATAGGTATAGCGATAGCGTATGCTTTAAAGTCTGATAAATTAAAAGTATAAAAGTTTTATAATGGGTCAAAGCAAATTTGCTCGAAAATGTATTTAATATTATTATATCAGGTCACGGCAAATTTGCTTGTTAATCAATGGTTCGGCAAATAGTGGAGGTGTGATCCATTACTAAAAACATTCATGGACTAGAGCGAAATATACCAGAAGGTGTTCGTCGGCAAGTTCGCCAAGAATGTGGATTTGGATGTGTTATCTGCGGATTGGCGATCAGTCAGTATGAGCATATCGATCCTCCCTACGCCGAAGCAACTACCCATGACCCAGAAAAAATTGCACTCCTCTGTGGTTCATGCCATGATCGTATTACTAGGGGTATGTGGTCAAAAGAAAAGGTTATAGAAGCACGCTTAGCCCCAATAACGTTTGTGAAAGGTTATGCCAGGGATGCATTTGATTTTAAGGTACCTTTTGAATTGTTTATCGGAGATAATTGTTTAACAGATATCCGGTGTATTGTGCGAAAAAGCACGGGTGAAGAATGGTTTTCAATTGAACCGCCGGAGGCTGTTGGTGCACCACCGAGGTTAAATGTTAAATTCTTTGGCCTCGATGGTCAGCCTGAGTTAGAGATTTACCAGAATGAATGGAAATGTACAACCGGTGTGTGGGATTTAGAGGTGCGTGGTCCCGTAATTGAGATCCGTATTGCACCCCGCAAGGTCATGCTTCGGCTGAGATCTAAACCTCCGCATGGTCTAGAACTTCGGTATCTTGATATGATATTTCAGGGTACGGGAATCTTAGTAGATGAGTATGGAACTGTGACTCTTTCAATGGCAGGTACACAGATTCAAATGAAAGGCACTGAAGTGGCGAGTTCAGATGCAGTGTTCAATTTGCCCTAAACGTCTTTATCGAGAGTACTGAATGCCGTTTTATGAATATAAGTGTTTGGAGTGCGGTGCCATTACTGAAGTTCTACGGCCGATCAAATCACGTGACGTCGCAACAGACTGCGTTAGGTGCGGAGCTTCAACAAGACGGATTATGAGTATATTTAATACTATCGGAGCGGTTAGTGCGAAAAATTCCAGAGAAAACTTTAATGCTGGCCCCAAACCCAGAGGCACCGCTGTACGTATGGGAGGAGGAAGCGCAACATTTAAAAACTGTGGCTTCCGGAACTTTCAAACAGGCATAAGTGTTGCCAAAGGATCAAAGCTTAGCGTGGACGGCAGCAAGTTTGATAATGTTGCCAACCCCATTGAGGTTACCGATGAATAAAAAGCCGAAAGAAGGCCATAGTAAGCAGGGATTGACGCATGATAAGAGATGATAAATGATCTTTTGCCCAACATGTCGCTTGAGTGGAGCGCGAGAAGAATGCGGCTGCTCGTTTAAGCTGTCAATTCGCCTCATTTGTGCTGCGCCCACTCAGTTTTTCGTTATATGGCTTAGAAGTCAACAATCACATTTTATCAGCTATTGCGTTCCATTTAGCTTCTGTGGTTAAAAAGTTAAATAAATTTCATTGCGGGGTCTGAAAAACGTCTAAGGTAGACAATACAATGAGTCAGGAACCTGTGAAGGTACATCAGGACGTGGAAAAAGCTCCGTCCGGTTATGCCGAAAAGGTCATACAAAAGACCATAGGAGAAATTCGTACCTTCCTGGACGAACTGGCCAACGGTACATCAAACTATAAAAGCCTACACAATCTCACTGAACAGGTGGAGCACCAATATCATGGCCGCTTCTTGATCGAGCTCATCCAAAACGCCCATGACGCTCTTTTTGACATTGAAAAACAAAAGGCCAATAAAGACACACCTGAAGACGAGGGGCGCATCGAGGTTGTGATCACCAATGAGCCACCATTTGGCGCCCTTTACGTGGCCAATGACGGATTGCCTTTCACGGAATCAAACTTTATCAGCCTATCCCGTTTCGGCCAGAGTGATAAAGACCCGGAAAAACACATAGGCAACAAGGGCATAGGGTTTCGGAGCGTCTTGGAAATCACGCGGGAGCCGGAAATCTTCTCACGCAAAGAAAAAAAGTCCACATCGTTCAACGGTTTCACCTTCCGTTTCAACCCCAAGATAATTCAATCATTCGAAAAACCCATCCAAGCCCTTTTGAACGGCAATGACAATCCTGATCTGGATCTTGGTCGCCCTGTTGCTCTGGTAGATTGGGGAATCGGCAAATTGCAGGCTTTTCGGAGCCGATGCCAGGCCATGGGCTTTGAAGGGATCGCTTCCGAGCTCAGGTTTCTTTCGCCTTACCTTCTGCCAGAGCCCATCAATGACCAAGATAAATCTCCTTTGGTGCAGCAATTCGAGGAAAAAGGCTTTGCCACGGTGGTGCGCCTGCCCCTCACTACTGAAAAGGCAAGGGATCTGACCCTGAAAAATGTCGAAGAATTGGATGAAAACACCGTTCTGTTTCTAAACAAGGTAAAAAGCCTTTGGATCGAAACCCCTGGCACCAACCGCTATGTGACGAGAAATAACAGACCCTTACCGAAAAAGGGCGATGCTCAAGAAATTGATATAGATGTGATCGTTGATAAAACCGGATACACCAATACAAAAAGATATTGGCTTTGGGAGTGGCTTGTTGGGGGGGAAGAAAATCCCGATGAAGCGGAAGAGATTCGGAAGGCTGTATCCGATCTGCCTGGAAAGTGGCCCAAAGTCAGAAAGGCGGAGGTGGCCCTGGCCGTCCGTCTGGGCGAAAGCCCGGAAAAAGGTTTGATCAGTATTTTTCTGCCCACCGAACAGTCAAGCGGCGCGGCCTGCCACTTGAATGCCCCATTCTATGGAGATATTAGACGCACGAAAGTTGTTTTTGATGATAAAAAATTTAAATTTAACAAGATTTTGATCGAAAAAATGGCTAAAAGAGCCGCTCATATCGTCTCTAAGCACCTTGGAGGAAAGGGGCTTGATGAAGCCCGAGCAATCTTGGACATCCTTGTTCCAATATCCTCGCAAGAGACGAATGGAGAAGATTGGTTTTTTTTAATCGAAAAAGAGTTTTCAGAGCTCGGACTCGACATAAAAGAAGAACCTCTCCTTCAGACATCCGACTCCTGGAAAAGCGTCAAGCAAGCCAGCCTCCCACCGCGCTTGGATGAACCCAAAGTTTTTACCGAGGAATTATTTTACAGAAACGCCACTTTTGATATCATTAACGAAGGGCTTAGCTCAAGAAATTCTCAGACTATAAATTTTTTTGAATTTGTGAACATAAAAGCTGATCCTTTAGATGATTGGGTCGCATCAACCATTGAGGTTGTAGCTCAAGAAATTGCCTTTGAGAATAAGGTTGACTGGAATGATTTTTGGCATGATGTTATGTTGTTATTCCCTGGCAAGTCCGAGTGCCTTAAAGGGAAGAAAGTTCTTCTCGGTACCGATGGCGAACTCCATGCCAGTGATGACAGCAAGTCCGTGTTTTTCCGTCCGCGAAGCTCGGGGGATGATGAAGAAGTCCTCCCGGACCGTGCGGTTGATGAGAATATTCCACCAGAACTCCGCTCTCATATTGCCTTTCTTAATGAGGCAATCACAGTCCATGTGCCGAGAGTAGGCGGAGGTATAAAAAACCATCCTCTGCACGGGTATCTTTCTTCTTCCCTGGTTCAGCCTTTTGGTGTGGAATCCATCCTCCGCAATATACTCATTCCCGCCACACCCGACCTGCCTGTATCCCTTGATGGAGAAAAAGATCGGCTTTGCCGGGCTATCAGTAGTTGGGGGCTCCAACTCGTGGCGGGCTTGGTTGCCAAAGACAAGGGGGGGAAAACGCTCCAATACTTAGGAAAGCTACCCGTTCCCTGCCATGGCGGATGGTATCCATTGGATGAAACCAGTTTCGGCCCTCGTTGGTATCACACCATTGGTCTGGAACTCAAATCCTACCTGGATGTAGCGAACACCGCCGAAACAAAGGAAGCCGCCAAGAGACTTCTTCTGCCTCCTGATGACGGCCACTGGAGCAAGAATATTTCGCCCGATTGGGGTTCGCTCGAAAAAGCCGGGGCTTTTGATGGGATTCGATTAATAAAAATCGAACCTGAGGATTGGGTTCCCAGCTTCCAGATTTCCAGACGGAGCGGCGTAAGACTACCGGAAAACGCACCCCCTGGGTTCGATTCGGAAACATGGAAACTTTTCACAGATGAAGTGCACTGTCACTTAACGCCAGGATATGCTGGGCCATTTCCTTTCAAAGTCGATAATCTCTACACCATTCCAGGAATCGACAAATTTTCTTCTCTCAACCACCACCTGCATGAAAATCTTATGCAGGTGCTCTTGCGATCAATTGTTAAGTGGGCTGGCAACTGGGAATCCATCTGGGTTTCAAAAATTGAAGGGCAGAGTGACTCCAAATCCCATAAATCACCTTTAAAATATTGGCTTGAAGAAACTCCGTGGTTGATTGATACTACCGGAAAAGCCCCTCCAGAGTTTCGCCCGAGAGACAGGTGGTTCATACCCCCCGCCGCGATCGCTGGCCGGGTACATCAATTCAAGCATCTAAATCCGGTACCGCCAAAGATTTCCATGGCGCTGGATAGTGATCTTGAGCTTTCCGAAGAACTCGAAAAACTGGGAATGCCCCGATATCAACCGGAAAGCAAAACAAGCAGCACGCGACTGCTGGACGACTTGGCCATCTCCCTGGAAAACCCTGAGGCAATAGCAAATAGAGACATCTTTATGGGGCAGGTTCGAGCGGCATGGAGGCTCTTTGAACCGGACACAGAAGGCCTATTTCCCCATAAACTTATTGTAAAATGCGGTTCCGAACTTAAAACCTTGGCCCCATCTCCGGATAATCCCATATTCCTTCCTGATGATATGTCTTCCTTTCATCATGGTCTTGAGAATCATGTAAAGAATATTTTGGCAATAGAGCCCAAAGACGCCAAGCAACTTGGCATGGGGTTTAAAAAGTTCTACGACCTTGGTATTCGCTTCATTTCCGATTTGAAAGCGCAGCCCATTGTAGATGGTGAGCCTTGGGAAGAAACCCCGAGAGGAGATTTTTTCTGCGAAGGAGAGCTTGCATGGGTTATCCCTGTTCTAATGTGTTGCCATGCACACGCAGGCAATCAGGCCAAAGGGCCGCATACCAAGACTTTTTCAGATGCCATGGACACCATAAGAAAGGCAAGGATCTTTTGGGCTGACATTTTGGAAGTTGGGATTTGGAAGGAAGATCGATACGTTCCAGTCAACAAGATAGATGGAGTTTGGTTGGCTAAGTCGTCCACGTTTCTTGCAACACGCGAAGCCAGAGAAAGGCTAAGTTCTTTAGGTGAGGCTTTTTCCTCCATGATGAACCGCGCGGACCTGGAGGTGCCTCTAAAACTTGTCTTCAGCAAGTTTGATGGACAGAACGAGCCCGTCCGCGAAATTATAGAGGGAGCACTGAAGGAACTCAAAATAGGTTCGGAGCATCTTGCAGAAATTGAACAGTTGTGGCTGGGCGACTTGGGCTGGGCAATTCGTCTGTTGAGGCCCCTCCTTCTGGCTTTGCACCCAGATGCTGACCTTTCTATCTTAACGGAAATAACGTCTGAAGACGCTTTGAAACAGTTCTTGACTGGCTTTGACCTATCTCCATTGAACCAGGACCAAGCCCTTTCAATAGTGAGAGAAGCTAATGGGGTTATTAATTTCGGCCTCTCTTTGTATGAAAGTTTCGGGGATACATTTCAGTTGGATAAATGGAACCTGGCCATGAAAAGGGCTGGAGAAACACTGGCCAAAAACCAAGAGGCTGATGAGCAATTTCAAGACCACATGGATTCCGCTCAAGTTCCCTTGAGATCTATTGTAAGGAAATTGCTCAAAGATAATAAAGAAATAGGTACATATACGGATTTGATAGAACAATTGGAGTTGCTCGGAGTCCCGGATAACTACCAGAACCTATATTGGGATGTGACTTTTCAGCAAACGATGGTTGTGGTTAAGCCACTACTGGTCTCATGGCAGGCCCCGCCCGGAGGGATAGAGTCAATCACTACTGCCCAGAATGTCGATGAACTTGTCACAAAGCTTAAGGTTTTGAAATTCGAGCCAACTGTGGATCCCTTGGAAATATTTACGACAAATAGAGCGTCTTGTTTGAAGACCTTACAAACCATACAAAAGACCGGAATCATTTGGTGCCTTCGAAAAGGTGTTTCTTTTTCGTTCTGGGATCGTAACGCGACGGATTTTCTTGATTTTATAGAGGCTTCCTTAGAAAAAGAAGGGTATCTGGACATATGTAATGATGGGAAGGTTTTTACAATATCTAAGAGTCTTCCGCATGATGAAGAAATGAAGCCTTTCTGGGATGCTTTGGACAATTCAGATAATCTTTCAAATTTTTTAATTTCAATGGATATTAAAGATGAAGACCTTAGTAGCTTTGAAAAGAAACTTGAAGAAATAAAAAATAAGGCGGAAAAGACAAAAAGAGTTGTAAGCGTATGTGGAAAAGATTTTGATAATACAGAAGATAACTTATCACAATTATTCAATCACATTGAAAGTGAAATACATGATGATTCCCTGGCTGATATCGATTTGACAGATATCGCTAAGCTTAATGAAATAAAGGAAAAAACAAGGAAAAAAGCAGGACCGTCTAAAAAAGAACGACGCTCAAAACCCAAAGGCCGCATGTCGCAGGCAATGAAAAATCTTGTTGGTTTGGCTGGAGAAATACACGCATATAGGGTTTTACGAAAGAAATATGGATCAACCATTGTTAATCCCAGTAGTTGGATATCAGAAAACAGTACCTTTAAATTTCCCGGCAATTCTGTTTCAGATGATTATGGGTGTGATTTTAAAATCAAACATAACAAAAAGACATATTTCATTGAGGTAAAGGCTTCTCAAGGCGATGAAGAAGTTTTTGAATTAGGCGTTTCAGAGATAAGGAGAGCCGTTGAAGTGGCGAACCGACGCAAAGAAAAGTTTATAATTTACCACATCACGGATGCTTTATCCGATAGCCCTAAATTTCGCTTTTTGCCAAATCCTTATGACAAGAAATACAGTAAGTTGTATCGAATTTTTAATGCGGGGTTAAAAATTCAGTATAAGAAGATATAATGGTTTTCAAAAAGAAAAATCGATTAGTTAAATAAACGGCCTTTCCGTGTCAACAGGCAATAAAAAATTAATGTAAAGGAATAATAAACTCAATATATAATATTCTCCTATGTTATTTGAGAGGAAAATCAGTATGAAAAATATCATATTCTTCATGGTGGCAGTGGTTTTAGTGCTCTCCGCTTGTCAGACCTCAAGGATAAACCGTGAAAGCTTTCACGGTATGACTAAGGCCTACCTCATAGGCCGGCTGGGACCGCCGGATGCGAAAGAAACGGACGATAAAGGAGGAGAGATCTGGATATATCAGGAAAAGGAGGTGTCTGTGCAGCCTGGGACTGTAACCACATATAAGCAAAAGACTGGTGAGAGTACTACCCGAAGGGAAGAAAAGAGAGTCTATCCGCCTGAACGACAGGTACGTATAATCAACACCTCGTTCTACATTGATAAGAACGGTATCATCTACGATACCGCATATGGTTATAGAGATATCGTGTATTGAATTCATTCACCTTTACCGGGTTTTCAGGCATAGCTGAGAGAATTATCATGCGTACTGGGACATGAGGGCCTACAGTAGGCTGGACATATACAACAAAATAACTTGCCCTGCTAAATCGGTTAAGCTGTTTTGCTTAACGAAAATTTAACAGCGCAACGCAGAAATTTATTTTTCTAATTTTTGTATCGCTCTCATGGTTTTAGCCATTTTCTTAATTTCCACAAGATCCTTTGTCATCATTGCCCATCCATCCCAGTAGGCATAATCCGGATTAACATGGAAGCAACCCTGATATGTTCTCATTCGATGTTTCATATACATCTGAAACAGGACCTGGTCGATATGTGAAGCCTGGTCCAAATTTCCACCCCCTGTTCTCATGAAGTACAGAAAGTCAGGATAAGCAAACGCATAATTGTCTGGTTTCTTGATAATTCCTTCTTTATAAAGAGCGGCTACGATTTCAATTGCCTCCGCCATAAGTCTGTCGGCCTTTTGCATGATTGCATCGCCCATTTCAAGCTGCTCGCGTGCGTACCGCCCTGAATGGCAATTGCTGCAGATGTTAATCATTTTTTCCCGTTCGTTTTTCCATGCTTCTTCAGTAAGGCGTACCATATCTACTGCCTTGACTGCATCTAAACGCGCTGTCGGCTTCCCTGTCTCAGGATTTAGAACGCCAAGCGCCTTAAGAATTGCTACCCTGTCAGCGGCCCACTGGGGATCTTCAGGAAGGGGAAGCCTTACGCCAAGAAAGCCCCATGCTGTTCTGTTTTCATGATTACCGCCAGAAAGGTGACAATCCTGACATTTAGGTGCGGCTGCACCTTCAGGGAGCCTGTCGTTTTCCTTTGCAAACCATTTTGTTCCGTGTTTTGCACTGCTCCACATCTCCCATTGAGGGTGGTCAAATCCCATATGGCACTGCCGGCAGGCTCTTGGATCAAGGGCTTCTTTTTTGGAAAAACTGTGTCTTGTATGGCACTCGTCACACGAGTTGTTCTGATAACGATAGCCCTTTGCAAGCTGGTCTTTTTTTTGGGCATCGTTCTTGATTCCCATGTTGTGGCAGCCGCCACATCCTCTTCCACCCTCCATAAGCTCGTCAGGCTCAACATGAGTAACCGGCATTGCATTCATGGATGTCCAGCCAAAGTTGTGCTTTCCTTTTGAGAATTGTTCAAACTGAGCTTCATGGCAATCAGCGCAGACATTTTCATCAGGCAGAACAGCGAGGTCTGCATTCTTTGCACTATTGTGATCCTCACCATGGCAGACAGAACATGTGATTTCTTCATTAAAATGTTTACTGATTGCCCAGTCCGCAACCAGCCCCGGGCTGATTTCTTTGTGACATTTTACACAGCTTTCCTCTTTAGCTAAAGCTGTCCCGCAGTATGTGGTCAAGGCTAAGGCTAACAACAAAAACTTTAAGGTGATTTTTTTCTTCATATTCCGCCTCCTATCTTGTTTATGCAGGTTTTATTTTAATCCTAATAAAGGATAAAGACTTGTGCCAAAAAATAAAAATTATCTCAGTTTTTAACTAACGGCGTTTTAATACATGAATGGAGGTTCTGTTTGGAATATGGAATATGATTACATGAGATAATCTATTGTAAAATAATAGTAACTACTCAGGTTCACGGTTCAAGGGTTCACGGTTCAAGGTTAGGAAGCGACCCGCCCGCCTCGCAAGCGAGAGCGTTGCGGGCAGGTGAAAATTGAATGCTCAAACAGTCAGCTCTTTTATATTTTATCACCAGCG
>Ga0180009_10003280_pt1 | contig 18519 bp, 14 predicted proteins | sample OS_PC_MetaG_FD_123537 | JGI IMG/M metagenome (GOLD analysis project Ga0180009, IMG submission 123537) | Groundwater microbial communities from the Aspo Hard Rock Laboratory (HRL) deep subsurface site, Sweden - OS_PC_MetaG | ecosystem: Environmental > Aquatic > Deep subsurface > Groundwater... | reverse complement strand
ATATGCAGGCCTGATCATTGATCGAGATACTTACCAAAACATAACCCGCCCACTCGCCTTGACAGGCGCCACGCTTGCCACCTCCCTACCAGCAATCCCGCACCTGACGCTTCCCGCCGTGCATTTGACAAGCCAGTGAAATTCAAGTACCTAACAAAGAAGAGCCTTTTGCGGAACCGCTGAGTTCAATTCAATGTAGTCTTTCTCAGCATTCACTCACGGAGAAAAACATGTCCTACAAGTTCCGTAATCTGATTTTTGAAGGCGGCGGAGTAAAAGGCATCGCCTATCTCGGCTCCATCGACGTACTGAACAAAAAAGGGATCATGGACCAAATCGAACGGGTGGGCGGCACTTCTGCCGGCGCCATCAATGCTATTTTGATCGGACTTGGCTTCACCCAGGAGGAGACAAAAGATATCCTCTGGTCGCTGGACTTCAACCGATTCATGGATGACGATTGGGGGATAGTGCGGGACACGGAACGGCTTATTGAAGAGTACGGCTGGTACAAGGGCGATTTTTTCAGGGACTGGATAGGCAAATTAATCCACGAAAAAACAGGCAACAGCGAAACTACTTTTGCAGACATCGAGGCGCTGAAGGAAAAGAAAAAATTCAAATCGCTCTACTTCATGGGCACCAATCTTTCCACCAGATTCTCCGAAGTGTTTTCCGCCGAACACACCCCCAGGGTATGCATTGCCGACGCAGTCCGGATCTCCATGTCGATTCCCCTGTTCTTTGCGGCCAAGCGGAGCCCGCGCGGCGATGTCTATGTGGATGGCGGGGTGCTCGACAACTATCCGATCAAGGTTTTTGACCGGGAGAAATACGTTTCCCCGGACCACTCCATTATCCCTGACTACTATGCACGGATCAACACGGATATCCATAACCATGACCGACCCATTTCCCGATACGTATACAACAAGGAGACTCTTGGTTTCCGGCTCGACACCAAAGAGGAAATCGCAGTATTCCGCGATCACGCCGAACCTCCCCGTGAAAAAATAGCCAATTTCTTCGACTACGCCTGGGCATTGGTCAGCACCATCATGGAGGCCCAACAAAACGCCCATCTGCACAGCGATGATTGGCACCGCACGATTTACATCGACACTCTCGGAGTCAAAACTACCGAATTCAACCTCTCCGACGAAAAGAAAAAAGAACTCGTACAATCCGGCAAGGATGGGACGGAAACATATTTCAACTGGTTCGACAGAACGAACTCTGCCGACACGCCAATCAACAAGTGAGTCCCTCTGACCCGACCAAAAACAACACGAAGAGGAGGGATGTGCCTCTCTTTTGGTACTTTTGACACTTCACTCGGCTACACCCAGTCGAGCGAGGACATACACTGCCGAGGCACCGACCCATAAAACGCCCCCAATTCATTAAGCCTTATTACAAATATTTAGGCAGAGACAGCTTCTTGCAAGTGGACATTTTCTTGAACCCAATCGATTGATCGGACAAAATTTTTCACATATGCAACTTGCAAGGCAGTGTCCTCATCAATTTCGCCCTCCAGTTTAAAATTTTGCAGAAATGGTTCAAGGCGTCGGGCTGCAAGTTTTGCCGATGCGAGAATCTCAAGTTTTGTAAACTCGCAATGCGCCACTGTTCTGACATCAATCGAATCACATATCTCGTGATTGGCGCCAAGACAGGAATGACAGAGACGACGAATACCACATGTAATACATTTAGAAGGGCCTTGGATCTGCCTGTCAAAATCGATGTGTTGCGTTGGGGCAGAGGACCCAAGCGGACTAAACCGGTGACAAGGATACTCTTTGCCATCAGGCATAATTGCGGTCATATACTTTCCTGCGCCGCAATATTTCTCTTCCAACCCATATTCTTGCTCCGCACAGAGCGTTTCAATCCGGTGCCCTACAAGCTTGGGCGCCGAAAACTCGGGATGCGCAACATAAAATGTCACAAGTTTGTCCAACTCGCGTGCGTACACCCGAAGCAATTTCACTTTATCTTCAGGTGAGCCCCAAATATCTTCAAAGACTACATTCGCTTCCGGCTTCAAACCCACCTCATGAATGTGGACAATGGACTCTGCCAGCCGAGGAATAGTAAATGGAGAAATTGTCATTTTAACTGTCTGATCATATCTCCTGAAAAAATCGATATGCTTTATTACGCTGTCATAAGAATTTGAACGGTTATGATCATGGACCTCCTTAGTCCCATCCAGGCTCAAGCTTAGCTGAAAACAGGGGTGCCTCAAAAACCATTCCTTCATATCCTCTGTCAAGACAGTCCCATTGGTCCCCAGAGACATCCTGTACTTTTTTTTCCACGTCCGCGAGTGGCAATACTCAAAAATATTTTTAATCAATTCAAACTCAAGAAGTGGTTCTCCGCCGCAAAAATCAATACTCACCGTTGCAGGCCCGTCCTCCCTGTCCAAATATTTGTCTATAGCTGCACGGGCAACTTCAAAACTCATTTTTTTCGGGCGTTTGTTCGGTTCAAAGCAATAAATGCACCGAAGATTACAATCTTCGGTGACCAAAAAGGTCAGATTAAATTCAATCTCATCGTTTCCACGATTACGCCGGACAATCTGGTTTATCACGTCATATGCTTTTTCCATAATTATCCTACCGCCCGGCCTTGATCGGCCCGAGGCACCCACCTGTACAGCCACCCATGCACGTTCCAGTACAACCCATGCACTGATTCTGACAACCGCCCATACAACCTCCGGCACAGCTGTTGAAGCAACCGTCTTTACACCCACTCATGCAGCCGCCACCGCAACTATTGAGACATCCGTTGGAACAACCGCCATAGCAGGAATCTTTGCACCCTCCCTTACAGCCGGAACAATCACCGGGGATTGGCGGCACAGGGATAGGAATAGTACCCTTCCCCCGGCTCTCAAGCAGAGTATCGTCAAGGTTTGCCATGATAGCGGAAAGGCGATCACGATCGCCCGTCTCCAGACGGAGAGTTTCTTCGGAAGCCCTCGACAACCGGTCAATAAAATAGATGGCATCATCGGAACTCAGACCAGACATTGCTCTGGTTCCGGCATCCGAATTTTTCATCCTTAGTGTATTCGCCTCGATGGCGGTATTGATTTCCTTAAGATCATCTTCAAAAGCTTTGTGGGCTTGTCCCCATTCGTCTTTGAGTTGCTCCCGTTTCAAAAACAGATGGGAAATCTCTTCATCCAACAGGTTCAATTTCGCAGCAATCACATCACTTTTCGCCCCCAGAGCGTGATAAGCTGTCAGACCTTTTTCTCGTAATGATAAGCATGCGTCCAACAAATTTTCATCTTTCTTCTTTGCCATAGCAGCCCCCTCCATGATGATTGCAAGTTAGGCAGTGACTTGATTCACATGCCCTTATAAATCAAGGAATATCACAAAATCACACAGTAATTCAAACAAAAAAGGAGCATATTGATTGTTGCGCTACCCTGTTTTCTTGAAGCAAACAGAATTTTCCTGAAAATCCAAAACATAGTTAATCAACGCTCTCTTTCCTGCATCAATGTCTATTTTCTTAAAAAACTACTCAGCTCCGATCTAGACAAAATAACTGGCCAGGGGTCATACAAAGAGAACCAACTGCTTTGATGGCCGGATTCTCCACCATTGCATGCCTCATATTTTCTCGGATGATTTTATTACCACGTCTGATTTGTTACTGTTTCGACTACATCAAAAATGAGTGCATCAAGATGGACTGAAGCATGGACAATCTTCGATCATGGCGCATTTTATTAAAAAAAAACGACCAATCCGATGCGCAGAGAAAAACCCCTCCGGCCACTAAAAGAGTTCCGGTGAGAATTCCAGAACATAATACTAAATTATTTATTGGGGAAATTTACGAAACGCCCAGAATTTCATATAGCGGCAGGCTGAAAAATAGCCAGAAAACATGCATCATGTCTACGGATATCCCCATCCACATCTCAATTCAGATATTTTTCTTTAAACTGTTTTTCCGCCTCGACAGTACCGATTAGAACCAACCCGTCATCCAAACCAAGGGAGACAAAAGGGTCTGAATCAAGTATCAGGGAACCATCTCTGATGGTCGCCACCACACTGCAACCTGTCGACTCCCTGATTTTGCTTTCCGCGAGAGATTTTCCGGCAAGCGATTGTTGCACCGAGGCGCGAAAAATACTGAGCCCCTCAACAGCCATAAGTACCTTCTCCGGGTTGAGAAGGTTCATTATAGTGTTTGAGGCCATTGAGGCGTAAGACATAACCAGATCAGCGCCGGCCCTATGCAACTTCGATACTGTTTTTTCATTGTTTGCCCGGCTGACAATCTGAACATCAGGCCGCAATTGACGGCAATAAATAGTGAGATAAATATTTATATCGTCGTTGTGTGTAGTGATTATAATAGACCTCGCACGCATGATACCGGCCTTGTGCAGCACATCAATGTCCGCAGCATTTCCATGAATATAATTCTTTCGGTTTTTGGTCAGGACAGGGTTTTTTTCCACTATTTTGTAGGGAATTTTCTGCTCGGAAAGGGCCTCTGCCGCAGCATTACCCACCCTGCCCCCGCCTAGAATAAGAGCCAGGGAATCACTTGAAAAGTTTTCACAAATAACCGAAAAATGCGTATCAAATTTTTCAAGCTGCGCAGCGGAACCAGCAATCACAAGCACCGTAGTGGAGCTGATCTTTGTCTTGGGATGCGCGCTTTCAAAATGACCTCTCTCCCAAACCCCGACAACGGTGACACCTGTTTTTTCACGAAGCCGTGTCTCGGCAAGGGTTTTTCCCTCCAATGCTGTTCTCATTGCTGGAGCCTCGGCAACGAGAAGCTGTTCGTGCTGCCACAAAATATTAGCGCCCATGTTGACCCCTAGCGTTCTTCTGCCCAGGGATTTACCGAGCATCTTGGTGAACTGAAAGATGTGTGTGCTGCCGGCAGACTCGAGAATATGAGGAGAATGGTCTTCGTTGGCACTTGTAACGATGGGTACTTTTTTACAAACATCTCTTACGGCAAAAGAGATACTGGTATTGATCATGTCGTCATTGGTGGCAACAACCAGAGCCGCATTTTGTACTCGAAGACGATTGTAGGTTTCCGGGTCGCCGTAGTCGCCAAATACCGCCCTGTACCCTAATTCGTACAATTCCACAGCCTTTTGCAACTCATCCACCAGGATGACATACTCGTAATTGTAAGCAATAAGTTTTTTTATGAGACTTTTCGTAATGGGATCAAGGGCCGTCAGAATAACATGGTTTCTGGTGTCTTCCGGCAGTTCTTGCGGAGTTCGTGCTTTTGACTGCGCCTCAAGCCAGGGAGCGTAAAAATACCTGATAAATGTAAAGGGAAGCATAACAAGGAGGTAGACAATGCCGGTCAAAAGCACAACCATTGAAAATATCAGACCTCTGTCGGTGGTAAATGTTATGTCTCCGAACCCCAGAGTGGACATGACGGTAAGCGTCCAATAGAACCCTGTAATCCAGCTATATTCCTTGCCCTCTAAAAGCATCAGCACATGAAAAAGAAAACTGTACGAGGTGATAATTAAAGCCAGGATTATAAAGAATCTGAGCAGAAGAAAGACATTTCTTTTCGTGGTTTTGTTGCCAAGAAAGTAGGTGAGTTGAGAGAACATAAATTTCATGGCAACTTACTCGCAAAATTAGGGTGATTTTCAATGTTTCTCCCTGCCAAAGGGACGTTATTGATTTGGCTACTAATCACTTGCTATATCTGCATAAATCTTATTTGAACTCAATTATTCTGCTGAGCCACATCTACGGTCACAGACAGCCGATGCGTGCCACCCCCCATGACAACTCCTTTTACCGGGGCAACGTCACCATAATCCCGACCCCAGGCAAGAGTAATATATCTCTCGTTGGCCATCTGGTTGTTGGTCGGATCAAAGTCCACCCAGCCGCTGTCCGGGATATAAACAGAGACCCAGGCATGGGATGCGTCAGCCCCAATCATTTTAGGTTTTCCTGGTGGCGGGAGTGTCTCCAGGTACCCGCTTACATATCTTGCGGCCAAGCCCAAAGATCTCAAACAACTTATGGCCAAATGCGCGAAATCCTGACAAACCCCTTTGCGGTTCAGCAGCACCTGGTCAACCATGGTATCTACGGTGCTGGCTGATTTGTCATAGGTGAACTCCGTAAATATTCTGCGCATTAAATCCATAGCTCCTACAAGAACAGGCACGTTCGGAGAAAAGGAAGGTATGGCATAGGAAAGAGTGTCTGGGCTCACTGTGACCAATGGACTGGCAAAGATAAACTGACAGGCCTCAAGGTCTGCCGGGCGGCTGGGGTTTTTCAGTCTCCGGGCGACCTCTTCCCATGGCAGAGTAACCGATGGATCAGGTAAAACGGGGTTCGTCGTTTCGACGATACTGACCGCAGTGACTGCAAGTTCATCGTGAGGATTCTGGATCAAGAAAACATCGGCTTTGTTACCAAAATAGTCGGTTCGATAATGATGGTATTGTGGCTCGGGTTCAATTGACAATTGGCAATCAACGACACTCTGGCTTTGGGTAAGGCGAGGCCGCAAAAAAAGCTCGTTCTGAGAGAGCGAGGCCGACGCTGAATAATTATAGCCGGTTTTATGGCTGATTTGATATTTCATATTTTGTTTTCGCTCTGTATCGCAGTGAAGTGCGGCGTCGCAGGAATCCTGGCCAGATAATGGCTGGTGACATGTAAGGAAAACTCTTTCAAATTTTCCGCAATGGAATTGAGAAAAAGCACCAACTTCTCATTATTGGCGTTTTCTTCACCACAGTGAATATCTGTAAGATCAAGCAGGCGAGCGGCTGTGAGCATTTCTAGAGCTATGCGCTCCTCGGGACAGGCAAAACGCCTTTCAGCCTGACGGGGCAGGTTCTCGACATGAACTGCAATATGACTGAGCTGGAAGGCAAGAGATTTCGGATTGGTTTCATCCACCAGCAGGAGGTCAAGCACCGGAGCCAGCTGGAAGGTAGATCGATAGCGTGCCCTGTAGGTCATGGTACTGTCGGAAACTTCAAGAAGCGCCTCAAGGGTGCACCGAGGATCGCTGCAGGCCTGAGGGAGAGCGACAGCAATCAAGTTCGTCTGGTTGACAGCTCTCTCAATTCTGCGACCCATATCCATAAAGCGCCAGCCCAGACTGCGGGTCATGCTCTCCATTGCCAGACCACTGAACCCATTTAAGGCAAAAAGCGTCTCATCCATGAACTCCAGAGGGTCATTTGATGGATAATCGGTGAGGTCTTCCAATCTGTTTATGATACGTGATGAATCGGCTGAAAGACGGTCCCGGACCTTTTTTGCTGCATTTTGGACCAGTTTTAAGATAGATACCACACTATCCACCCGATCTACTTGATAGAGCCCATTGTTCAGGCTGGAGTAGAGTTCATGAAAAAGTGGGATATCCGGACTATCCTCTTTGGGAGTGGGGATGATATTCTTTGCCCTGAGAAGATTTAACAAAAATCGAAGTTCCGGTATGTCCTGAGGCCGATCTTCTCCCAGGATCCTGCCGAAGATGGAGCGGTGAAGCCTTATAAGTCCTTCGGCCCTCTCCAGATACCGACCAAGCCAGAGCAGATGATCGGCAACCCGGCTGGGAAGGTCACTGCTACGCTTGAACTCTCCAATTTCGTGGAAGCCCTCCATTAGAGAGATGGTTGTAACCGGACTCTCGGATAATACCCAAATATCTTTAGTTTTTTGGCGGTCAGGCAAATCTCCCAAAAGCGTTTCTACATCAGGAGCGGTGATCGCCAGTCCGCCGGGCATGACAGCAAACCCGGCTTCTGTGGCACAGACAAAGAGTCGCAACAGACTGTAGCAACTGCCGGCCCCGTTAAAGCCCCAGCCAGGAATCGTTGCAGGCCTTACAGGTGCAGAAACCATATAGGTTGACGGTGAAGCCTTGAGCAGGGCTGCCTGGTCTTGCGATGTATCCTTCCCGCTATGACGGTCCATAGCTGAACCTGTGGTCAAATGGCCGAGATTGTCCATCGCATACTGCAAACCCTCAGGACTCCCACACCACCAACTGGGATGATTCTGCAGAGACAGCTCTTCTCCCAACAGATGTTTACAGAGTTGAGGAAGAAATACGGAAAGTGCCGGAGTGTCAATAAAACCGCTGCCGATGGGATTGACGACGTCAACATTTTTTTCCCTACAAACCTGCACCAGACCCGCAACGCCGTTTGTTGTTTCGCGCCTGAGCGCAAAAGGGTCAATGGACTGATCGGAAATATGGCGAAAGATGGCTTCAACCGGCTCAAGCCCTGCCAGTTTTTTCAAAAACACCTTCCCGTTTCGCACTGTAAGATCCTGCGCTTCAACCAGAGGATATCCGAGATAACGGGAGAGTAGAGCATGCTCAAAGTACACATGACTGTCGGGACCGGATGACAGCAATACGATACCGGGATCTTTTTTTCCCAAGGAAACTCGCTGCATGAGTGCACGTTGAAAGGACTTGAAAAATGGGGCCAGCCGGAGAATCTGGGTGTTATGGTACAGATCTGCCAAAACCCGTGACATAACAAGCCTGTTTTCCAGAGCATAGCCCAACCCTGCAGGGTTTGATGCATAGTCACGAATTACTCTAAATTTTCCATCAGCCGCCCGATAGAGATCGACCGTGTAAAAAGTGAGATAACGATTTTCCAGCGGGGGTATATTGTGACAGCAGTGTAAAAAATTTGGGTTGGCAAAAACCAGCTCCGGGGGAATTTGCCCACCCTTCAATAGCCGTTGGGGTCCATATGTATCAGCAAGTATCCCCTCAAGCAACCTGGCCCGTTGGATCAGGCCCGATTCAATTTCACTCCATTCGGTAGAAGATATTTGCATCGGGATGAGATCAAGATCCCACGTGGTACTGCGCTCGGCCGGATCATCAAAAGGATTGATCGTAGCCCCATCTTCGTGCCGTTTGTGTCTGGCACGTTCATGGATCTTATTCAGTCCTTCCGCACCCTTTGCATCAAGACTGGCAAGCAGGTCTTCCCAGTGCGGGCGTGGCTGCCCCGCTGAGACAAATGCTTCACAATAGGAATCATCGGGAAACGCAACTGCATTAAACAGAGATGTGTCTGTATTTGGGGAAAGAATGGCTTCGCTACGGTCTGTTTTCATCATGCAGGGTATGCCTCAAAACATTTAACTGCCTACTTACACTACCCCCATTTAACCATTTCACCGCCGCAAATCAAGAGTGTATGGATAATAGCGATTGGTTTCAACCGCTGGAATTTTCTTGCTTATCCCAGGCGTATGACCATCAGGAATAAAACGTACGTTTCTACGCCCTTCTGCCTCGTTCGAATTTACCGGGAAAACATCATAGTTACGACCGCCAGGATGCCCCACATGATAAGTGCAGCCGCCAATTGCACGACGAGACCAGGTATCATACAGATCTATGGTGAGCGGCGCATGCACCCCGATAGTGGGGTGGAGACAGGCAGGTGGCTGCCATGCCCGGTAGCGAACTCCTCCGGCAAATACTCCCTCTACAGTTGTTGGCTGCAACGGCACTTGCCTGCCGTTACAGGTGACAATATATCTCTCTCCTGTCATTCCTGAAACCTTGACCTGCAGACGTTCTACAGACGAATCCACATAACGTGACGTGCCGCCGCCACCGGGTTCCTCTCCCAGCACATGCCAGGGTTCGAGGGCCTGCCTGAGTTCTATCTCCATTCCCTGGTACGTCACTTTGCCGTAAATGGGAAAGCGGAACTCAAAATGGGGATGAAAGAAATCCATGGAAACCGAATAGCCCGCCTGGTTAAGAATATCCAGAACATCTTTGAAATCATCTTGGACAAACTGTGGCAGCATGAAACGGTCGTGCAGACGCGTTCCCCAATGGACAAGCTCCTGACGGTATGGCGTTCTCCAGAACCATGAAATGAAGATACGCAGGAGGAGCTGTTGAGCCAGACTCATCCGGGCGTGGGGCGGCATCTCAAAAGCGCGAAACTCCAGAAGCCCAAGGCGCCCGGTGGAACTGTCAGGGGAATAGAGTTTATCTATGCAGAATTCAGCCCGATGGGTATTACCGCTGACATCAACCAGCAGGTTGCGATACAACCTGTCGACCAGCCATGGCGGGCATGGATGTTCTTTTCCGGTTTGCTTGTCCTGCTCTCTAAAGGCGATTTCCAGCTCATAAAGGCTGTCGTGACGAGCTTCATCAATACGCGGCTGTTGACTCGTCGGACCAATAAAAAGACCGGAAAACAGAAAAGAAAGCGAGGGATGATTATTCCAGAAGGTGACGAAGCTTCGCAACAGATCCGGCCTGCGCAGAAAAGGACTGTCGGCAGGAGTAGCACCACCAACAACAATATGATTGCCACCACCGGTCCCGGTATGGCGGCCGTCCACCAGAAATTTTTCAGTGCCGAGTCGACATTCCCGGGCGATTTCGTAGAGTCTGGTTGTATGAGCCACCATATCCTGCCAACTGTGCAGCGGCTGAATATTGACCTCGATAACACCTGGATCAGGGGTGACCTTGAGACACTCCAGGCGCACATCGGCAGGAGGTGTGTACCCCTCTACAACAACAGGTATGTCAAGTGTCGTTGCTGTTTTTTCAACCGCTGCAACAAGCTCCAGATATCCCTCAAGCGAGTCCATAGGCGGCATAAAGATATACAGTCGGCCGTCACGCGGTTGAACGCATAAAGCGGTTCGCACGACCCAGGCGGCAGATTCTCCGGCAATAACCTCCGGGTCGGCAAATGGTAAAGGCTGGCTGCGCAGAGTTTCAGTCTGCATCTGTTCAGGTGCCCCTTTCAGGGCTTGCTGTCCTTCATGCACATCAGGCAACGGCATGCTGAGAGACATTGGATCCGGAGAGTAGTGAGCAGGGATATCGTCTGGCGAGACCCAAGGCAGAGAATCCAGCGGCAAACGAAGACCCGCCGGGGAATCACCCGGCAGCAGGAACAGATGCTCCCCTCTCAGCGGCCACGGCCCACTCTTCCATGATCCGTGCTGCAACGGCAGAACATACCCTTGCACTGCGCCAAGTCCGCCGCGAAAAGCGCGTATCATCCGGGTCCGTTCCTCAGGTTCCCCAAGTTTGGGATCACTGGGGTCAACATTTACAGGCAATTGCTGTTCCTTTTTCAGGAAATGCAGCACATCTTCAAAACTTTCACGGATGTATCGGGAGTTTACACCGAGAGTATCAGCCAGAGTTTCAATGAATTTTTTTGCCTCTTTGATCCCGGAACCATAATCTTTTGAGACATCTGCAAGGTAGCGGCTGTCTTTCCATATCGGCTTGCCATCTTTTCTCCAGTAGCAACCCAGGGCCCAACGGGGCAAGGATTCGCCGGGATACCATTTACCCTGCCCATAATGAAGCAGACCGCCGGATGCCCATTCATCTTTTAATTGTCTTATAAGCTTTTCGGCCAGTTGCTGTTTCTCTTCTCCCAATGCCTCGGTATTCCACTGGGCACCATCCATATTATTGATAGAAACGAAAGTGGGTTCCCCACCCATGCTCAACCGCACATCCTGACTGGCGAGTTCTTCGTCAACCTGCTCTCCGAGAGCAGCTATGGACGACCAGATTTCTTCAGGATAGGGCTTGGTGGATCTCGGAGCTTCCCAAATACGTTGAACCGACATGACGTGGCTGAACTCGACCTCGCACTCATCCAGGGCTCCGGTAATCGGTGCAGCACTTTGCGGTTCAGGAGAACAGGCCAGAGGAATATGACCTTCTCCGGCAAAGAGTCCGGAAGTTGGATCCATACCTACCCACCCGGCACCGGGAATATAGACCTCGGTCCATGCGTGCAGGTCGGTAAAATCAACTTCAGCTCCTGACGGGCCATCAAGGGATTTCACATCCTGCTTCAGCTGAACAAGATAGCCGGAGACAAAACGGGCAGCAAGACCAAGATGCCTGAGAACATTCACCAGCAGCCAGGCAGAATCCCTGCATGAGCCGCTGCCAAGCGTCAGCGTCTGCTCACAGCTTTGCACATTGGGCTCCATGCGGATGAGATAGCTGACATCGCCGCCCAGCTTCATGTTGAGAGCAACCAGAAAATCGATAGTCTGCTTAGGACTGGTATCGATGGATTTCATGAACTCTTTAAGCTTTTTACCCGGTTTATCTCTTTCCAGGTAAGGCGCAAGATCGGCCCTCAGCTCCGGTTCATAGGTAAAGGGAAATTCCTCTGCAGCAGGTTCGAGGAAAAAATCGAACGGATTGATGATGATCATGTCGGCGACAAGATCAATCTCAACCTCGAATCTGGTGGTCTTTTCCGGGAAGACCAGCCTTCCCAGGTAGTTGTTGAAGGGATCCTGCTGCCAGTTGAGAAAATGCTCCTCAGGACTGACTTTCATGGAGTAGCTGAGAATCGGAGTTCGGCAATGGGGCGCTGGACGAAGTCGGACAATCTGGGGAGCAAGGTTTATGCGTCGATCGTAACTATATGAAGTCTTATGGTTCAGCGAGATATGTATTCCCACGATTTCTCCGTTTTGTCATGTAAGTATAGCCAATCATGGATCGATTAATCATATCCTGTCAGCTTTGAGTTGAATGGATTGAGCAGATGGGGTGCGACCGGACAATTACCTTTATTGTTCACTGCTCGAATCTTTAACGAGGGGTTTGAGATTAAAAAAGGTGGTGCCTATCGCCTCTCCCACCCCGTTAATCCTGACTTGCAATGCATCGAGATACTCGTGCAGGCCGATGGACATAACCTCATCTATGTCTGTATATTCGATGTCAGCCTGAATGCGGCCCAACCTCTTTTCTGCCTGATTAATCACAGCTCCGGCCGGCGTTCCGGTAATACGATGCAGGCAGATTTTCGCCTTGTTAATGCAATGCCTGATCGATCGGGGGAACTGGCTGTCGAAGATAAGAAAATCAGCAACCTTGTTCGGGGTGATGTTGTGATGCTTTTTGCGAAACATCTCAAATGCGCTTGCGGACTTCAGCACCGCCATCCATTGAATATGATCAATGGGTGTATTCACCAAGTTGGCCTGCGGCAGCAGCATGAAATACTTCACATCGAGGATTCTTGTGGTCTTGTCGGCGCGTTCCATCATCATACCGATGCGGGCAAAGTTCCAGGCCTCGCCATGGCTCATGGTAGAATCCATTAATCCGGTAAAAAGATGACTGCGCATCTGAATGATCTTAAAGAAGCGATGGGGATCCTCAAGAGCCATGCGCAGGCTTTGTTCAGATGTCAATTCGAGATAAAAATTGTTCAGATGTTCCCACATCTCCGAAGAAATGATCTCCCGGATTGATCGTCCGTTCTCTCGAGCCGCAGAAAGACATCTCACGATCGAATTCGGGTAGTTCTGATCAAAAGTGAGAAAGCGGATAACCGCCTCCTGACTGTATTCCGAATGATTCTTTTCGAATATTGCCTGGTCACCGGTGGTTAAAACAATCGGTTTCCAGTGGTTCTCCTCTTGTGAGGGCATATCCAGTAACAAATTAAGGTTAACACTGATAAAGCGGGCTACATTTTCAGCACGCTCGATATATCGGCACATCCAGTAAATTGAGTTCGCAACACGGCTAAGCATTAAAATTCCTCCAAAAGTATTTTGCCTACACAACCCAGGTATCTTTACTGCCACCACCCTGAGATGAATTGACCACCAGGGATCCCTTTGTCAGGGCAACCCGAGTCAACCCGCCGGGCTGGACGTAGATATCCTTGCCGTAAAGGATGTAGGGACGAAGGTCCACATGCCGTCCTTCAATCCGATCACCGACAATCGTCGGCACTCTGGAGAGCGCTATAGTAGGCTGAGCCATATAGTTGCGGGGTTCGGCCTTTATTTTTTCAGCAAATGAGGCTCTTTCAGCATCTGTCGCATGAGGCCCGATCAACATGCCGTATCCACCTGACTCGTTGGCGGCCTTTACCACCAGTTCGTCAAGATGAGAAAGCACATATTCTCGGTCCTTATCCTTCCCGCAAATATAGGTCGGCACATTCGGCAGGATTGCATCTTCACCCGTGTAGTATTTTATGATTTCAGGCACATAGGCATAAATAACCTTATCGTCGGCAATCCCCGTTCCCGGTGCATTTGCCATGACGATCCGGCCGGATTTGTAAACCTCCATTAGCCCCTTTACCCCAAGCATTGAATCGGAACGAAAAACTGTGGGGTCAATGAAATCATCGTCTATTCGTCGATAGAGGACATCTATTCGCTTAAGCCCTTTAGTGGTAAGCATATGGACAAAGCCATCAGAGACAACCAGATCCTGTCCTTCGACCAATTCCACACCCATCTGCTGGGAAAGAAACGAATGCTCAAAATAGGCGCTGTTGTAAATGCCGGGAGTAAGCACACCAATGGTGGGAGACTGGACGTGGTCCGGAGCCAGAAATTCCAACATCTCAAGGAGCTTTCCGGGATATTCATCCACAGGTCTGACTTTTGAGGCTTGGAAGACCTGAGGAAATGTCCGTTTGAGAACCTGGCGGTTTTCAAGAACGTAGGACACACCTGAGGGGCAGCGAAGATTGTCTTCGAGCACATAGAAATGGCCATTGCGATCCCTGATAAGGTCTGTGCCGGTCACATGACACCATATCCCCCGGGCCGGGGTAAACCCCTCACACTCTTTTCGATAGGTTTTACTAGAGAGGACAAGGTCTTCAGGTACCACCTTGTCTTTAAGTATTTTTTTATCGTTGTAAATATCCTGCAAAAACAGGTTGAGAGCATGAATGCGCTGCTTCAGTCCGGATTCTATCTGCTGCCAATCGGCGTTGGAGACAATCCGCGGGATCAGGTCGAAGGGAAATATCTTCTCCGTCCCCTCGTCCCTGCCGTAGACGTTGAAGGTAATGCCCATCTTGAGGAGCAGGGCTTCCGCCTCTTTCTGACGCATGGCCAGGTCACCTTCCGGAAGAGACTCGATCTTATCAATGAGCAGTTGTGCCTCTGGCCGCGGCATGCCGTTTTCATCGATTAATTCGTCATAAAAATCTTCGGGGTCATAAGTTTTGAATGTCTCCATTGAATACTCCTCTGAAATATCTGTTTCGAACCGTGAATGACAACTAACTGATATACTGTATTTTTTATTCAATACTGCGCCACACAACACTCATGCAAATGGAACAGCAACCAGCCGCAAAAGCTTAAAGCCTGGCGTGCAAATCCATCGAATTATGGTCAGGGGAAAATCCGGGTGCCATTGTGCCATTGTGTGCCATTGGGGGACGCCCATGATTTTATGTGTTTCCTGCCGAAAAGGTAATTTTCATCTCGAACGACAGCTTCTCACCCCGCTGCACCGCCCGACTCACTGCGGATTGGGTCAAGCCGATCCTCCTTCCCACCTCGCTGGCTGTCATGCCCAAATCCCTGACCGCCCAAAAACAAAGCAGACTGCGTCCATTCACTCGCGCAGGTTGTTTCCCGGGCCGCAACAAATCATCCGCTTCCTGCGAAAATTGTTTTGCCGCCAGTTTGATCAATTCATCAAAGCCGATTCCTTGAGATTCATACTCCGCCCGTCGGGCCAACTTTTCTTCGGCCTTCCGTAACACCTCTTCGACAAAATGACCCTCTCCGAGGATGCGTTCATCGCTTTTGCATTCCAACTCGGCCTGACGATTCTGTTTGACAAGAAGCCAACCGCCGCTGCTGCGAATCAGTCCGCCGCCGATCAGCTCGGGCCGTTGCCCCAGCGACACCCCATCGGCAACAAAGGCCTCATAACCATCACGTGCCGAAGAGACCTGCTTACCAAACCGCTCCAGAACAGCCTCCGTGGTCTGCCAACCGCCTTCCATCGTTGCCAGTAATCTACCGTGTCCGCAGTAAGGAAAAAACTTCAGCTCATCCAGACTGTCAACCAGTCCGGCGCGGAGAGGATTGAGGTGTATGTAACGGACCAACTCCAGCAAGTACAATTCTTCCTGACAGAGAATCGACTTATAACGATTTTGAAACAGATGTCCATGTCGACCGTGTCTGCGGTTAAATTTGACGGCATAGCCAGTCAGAAGTCGGCGCATGATCGTGGCAACAGGGATCGTCCCGGTTTGCAACAACAGATGAAAATGATTCGGGATCAGCGCCCAGGCCAGGCATTTAGTGGATGTTTCGGTGCAAAGGGCCGCCAGACGACCGACGAAATCGTTTCTATCAATATCGTCTTGAAAGATAGGACTGCGATCAACACCACGACAAATAATGTGGTGGAGAGCGCCTGGGGAATCTATGCGGGCTTGTCGAGGCATGGGTAGAGTATGCCATATTAACCAAAAAATAGAAACGCATATTTTCATGGGCGTCCCTAATCACACCAATCCATATGCAAGCGGCGCTCATCGAATTCGACAATTGTCTTTCGACATGACAATAGTGCTTAGTGGTAAAGTGGGTTGCGGGGGAAGGAATGTTGTTGACTTGGTGATTTAAGCTCTTATCCAGCCTTTTTTAACATACGGGATCTCAAGCAAAATCAATGCCCCCAGCCGGACTGCCCGGCGTATCCCCGATGGTTCTACGGCAAGATGTCTCCCGACCTCAGCGCCCGTGATGCCGATAAGTTGGTCGCAGTATAACAAAAGACAGTCCTTGCTTCCGAGAGGGCTTTTCTTCTGGCTCTACAAAATAAAGTATGGTGTTCCCGGAATTGCAGGGCAGGGACGAAAACACCTGTCAGCGTAGTGAACAGCTCTGAGTTTTCCTCTGTCATGTGTTGAATATTTCTGTCCGGTACCGTAAAGTGAAAATGCTTAGATTGTTCTTCTCAACCCATTCACGGAGGCACCAATGTTCGAAACAAACATTACAAAACATGTTCCCCTGCCAAAGAAAACCCCTGCCTTTATCTGTGCAAATTGCGGTGCCGTTTCTCTTGACCGGAAAGGTATCTGTCGGCCGGATCTCAAGGGCACCAAAGCAGACTGGTGCGGTACCACCCACGCCAAACCGAAAAATCAATGTTTCAACAGCGTCAACACCACCCGCTACCAATGCAAAAAATGCGGCCAGGTTTCGGTCAACAAAGAAATGCTCTGCGAACCGGAACTTATGGAAAAATGAACAGTTTCATTACGGGGCAGACTCTGGGAAAATTCCTTGTATCGCAGGAAGAAGAATCGCTTGCCCTTTTGCATGTTTAAACGAACACCTGACATTTATTAATCATGGCCCACACCTCCCCTGTCGTAATATTGCAACTGGCAACTGAGCGTCAACTGACTGGCGTCAACTGGGGTCGGGCCAAGCTACTTGTTTGATATCTCAGCACAATCTTCCCAATAATAGGTGTTTTCAACGTTTAATCCATACTTTTTGCTGGCAAAATCATGGGAATAAAGGAGTTGCGGTTCACAAAGCTCGCAAGCTGCACCTGAATCCTGCAACTTCCTTTATGACACCGATGCGTCAGGTGCCATACTTGACCTGGTATGTAGTGCCGCTTCGCTCGCGCCATCTATCGAATCACCTTTTATGGCCGTAAAAAGGCAGATTAAGGGCTGACATTCGCAATATTCTTCTTTTTTCCTTTGTTAAATCAAACTATTGGCTTGGCCCGACCCCACCTCTCACCAACTTTGTCAAATCAAACTATTGGCTTGGCCCGACCCCACTCCCTACCTTTAAATAGTCTCCGCGGGCTTTACCGCTAAGTGCAGGTTCAATTCCGCACCCTGTCAGCAAAAAGCCCAGACATAGCAACACCAATGGAAAATATAGTCGTTTCATTTGGCGGCCCCCAACAGAATGGAAGCCTGACCCCATAGCTTATTCCTGTGAATAATTAGGTAGGTGTTCCCTGAATTCCGTCGGCCAAGCAAAGCCGGAATAAATTGGTTCATGGATTGTGCTCCCGTGTTTTTTTGAGGGATTGACACGAGGGGCGATGCTGATATTCTGGATATTTGCATATCGCCCCCTGTTGTCCATAAGGCGAATCAATGAAGACAAATCCGGATGACAACATGCAATTGTCCACCTCCACTTGTTGAGCTTCGTTCCGTGAAAATCTGTCATAACCGCAAACAACCAAGGCGCGATAAATTTCGTTTGCGGTGAAGCCGTTTTTGATCCACCTATCTTCTGCCGTAACTGGAGGGGCATCAATATGTCGAAGCCCACATGAAGCCAATACGCAGCTCAAAGTGACGATCAATCCTAAACGCAAAAAAGGCTTCATAACTTATTTCCTTTATTCTGGATTCGCCGGTAGGGAAAGATTGATCAAACCAGGCCCCCACACCTTGTCTGTAACATCGGGATCAGCATTCGGCCCATAATTCGTATGCGCATCCGCAAAACTGCTGGGCTGCCCACCCGTTTCCGGATTGTTACCAATGCGTGTGCTCACCAAATCATTTTGGTGGGTGGACTGATACACCTTTCCCTGGCCGCCAGTGGTTTGAATCAAAACTTCCTGCATTTCCTGCGCGTTGATTGGTGAGCCATTCATCTGCACCTT
>Ga0180009_10003279_pt1 | contig 18523 bp, 14 predicted proteins | sample OS_PC_MetaG_FD_123537 | JGI IMG/M metagenome (GOLD analysis project Ga0180009, IMG submission 123537) | Groundwater microbial communities from the Aspo Hard Rock Laboratory (HRL) deep subsurface site, Sweden - OS_PC_MetaG | ecosystem: Environmental > Aquatic > Deep subsurface > Groundwater... | reverse complement strand
TAGTATGATGACAAAACCCAAAGCACCGACCTGTCATCTCGAAATCCGCTTTTTCGCGGATGAGAGATCCCCCAAGAATTGATAACCTCCATTTTTACACCAACCTAATATACAGCATTTTACAAAAAGTTGTCATTGGTACGACGAAGGAGGAGAGATCCCCCGGGAAGGAAAGGTAAATTCTCCTTAGTGGATCTCTCGTCGCTACGCTCTGTCGAGATGACAACAAGGCACTTTGAGCAAGTCATAAAGTCGCAAAATCGACGCCCTTATCTTGTCGAAAGGCCCAACCGGAAAACAGCACACCCTAAGTTACAATAGTCTGGCCAAAGCCAAAGCCATCCCAATCCAACAGCCAATAGCTTTTTAGATAAGAGACAAGTGACGAGGGGTTTATGGGGTTTTTAGTTCCTCGTTACCGCTGCGATCAAACGAGTAAGAGAGGAGGTTAGATGTAGCTTTGGTAATTCAGGTGTTTCGGTCAAACCATTATTTGCGACTTGGTGCAGTATAAGTAATTCTATTTGGTTCTGTCTACCCAATTCTCAAACTTAATATGAGAGATTCTCTCAAATTCTCTAATGTTTTCGGTTACCATAATCAAGTCTTTTTCTACTGCGGTACTGCCAATTAACAAGTCAAAATCACTAATCATTGTGCCATTTGATCTTAACCGGGCTTTTTCTTTGCCGTAAAAATAGATGGAATCTAAAATTGGTAAAATGCTTACTTGGCCTGCAAATTGTTCAATTAACGCAAGATTTTTAGCTGGATTTGAGCTGTTCTCAGCGCCATATACTAACTCCGCGAGGGTTATTTCTGAAATGGCACATTGGTTTAATCCAACTTCTTCCAGGCGATCAACTACACCATATTTTCCTCTGAAAAAATGAATACAAATATTAGAGTCAAGAAGATATTTCATTAAAAATCAATTAGATCGGTCTTGTTAACTCTTGAATTATTAATGTCCTTGTTAATTTCGTCTGAACTTCTCGAATCTTCCCAAGCGCCAGATAATGAATGCAGATCAAAATTCTTATTTTCTTTAATTTCAATTGATTCAGTTAACTTCACGATTAACTTTTTCTTCGACACATTATCAAGTTTGCTCAGAAACCCAAAGAATTTATCTATCGTACTATTCGTCAATGCTAAACCCATAACAATACTTTTTACAAAGGTAATTAATTTTTCTATTCTGTGTTTGTCAGGTACTTTTATACACAAACGATAAGAGCCTGGTGCATATAAGATGTCTCTTGAACAGTCTCGTCTCCATTTGTTTTTACCCATTAGCCTAAAAAAACACCTCATAATTTACGATAAACCAACCATGCGCTTTAACAAATACACGTCATAATTAACGATAACCCAGCCAACGCCAATGCCAATGCCAACGCCATCCCCAGCCAACGCCAACAGCCTCCTCCCTAACAATAGCCCGTAGGGCTTAAGCATTTGTTGAACAAATCCCCGGAATCCCCTTTCCCCGTGGGGGATATGCAATTCCCCATCAAGAACACAAACCTGACCAAGCCTGTCTCCCATCCAAAAGTGTAAACACCTCCGCCTTTGCAGTAAACACCTCCCTAAAAAAAGTAAACACCCCCTACGCCGATATCATGGCAGCCGACATCATCGAAATTCTTGAAGCAAGATTGGTAATTTTTGGGAAATAGTGATCAAACTGGAATTGAGAGAATAGATTTAGTACTTTGTTTTCTTGCCAAGTTGAGCAGAATGCCTACCTGAGGCTTTTATGTAGAAAATCATTGTAGAGTTTAGCTAGTTGAGTTCTGTTCTTAACTCCCGTCTTCTGAAAAATATTGTTGTTGTGGTCTTTTACCGTGTCAACTGATATAAACAAGTTCTCGGCTATCTCCTTATTGGTTTTTCCTTCGTAAATTAAACGAATTAAGTCCATCTCCCGGTTCGTGATATTGTATTGTGAGACAAAATCTGCTGTTTCTGATCCATTTTTCAGATCATTAAAATCATATTGATTCTTCAGTTTTTTAGCAAAAGCAAACACCCAAACAATTACAAAACCATTGAATATCAACACAAAAAAATGCAACATGAATCGCTCTAATTCGCTATTATGTAAGCTGTTTCCTAAAAGCCATTTAAAAATAGCCAATATGACCGGAACAATAAAAACCAGGCTCAATGCTTTTATTATCTTCTGCGAATTCTTGTCAGGAATTGTTTTTGAATAATAAAACAAATAGATGCTCCCGGAAACAATTAACACAAGTATCAGTATATCAGTAAAAATCATCAGATTTGTTACTAAGCCTCTGGTTCCAAGAAGTGGCAGTTCCAAATATCCTAAAAGCCAAATCGCAATTAAAGCCAATGCGGTTATTTTTAAAGAGGGTAAAAGCTGTTTTAGGAATTTTCGATTAAGAATATGCTCCAATAATTGAAAAAAAGCCAACAAGAAAGCAAATCTGACAACAAAAAGTGCAGAGGAAAGGATTAGTTCAATTCCGATTGCAGCCCATGGATTTCTGTTCAAAACGGATAGCGATTTTGAGAATTGCAACAGTAACCCAAAATACCAAATCATATTGAGGTAAAGCGTAGCAAAAAACAAATTCCTTAAAATTACCTGTTGGCCTTTTTTATAAAAATAGCGGATTACAGCCACTGATAAAATAGTGATAATGAATGGAAATATCCAGGCAATTAAATTTAATGCATCCATGGTACAAACTTATTATTTTTTTAGCAGTTCAACCGGGTGTATTGACCCTTTCGTTTTGAAAATCTACCCCACTTAAGTTGGGATTTTCAAAAACCCAACTTTTAGGGGTGAAAAGTCCGGGCATTATAGCCTACCATTGCAGTTTAAAACTAATTCTCAGCTATTATGCAAACAAAATTTTATAAGATTATTGATAGAAGGATAAATGTTTGTTTGCTGATTCTCAGCATTTTTATCATTCCATTTTTGGCTAATGCACAAAAATCAGTCGAACTTCTGTTGCCGCCGGATTTCGCAGATAAAGCATTTTCACACATTCAAGACCTTGAAACTTTTGGGCCTCGGCAGGCAGGTTCGGCAAACGAAATGCAAGCGGCAACCTACATTCAACAGCAATTTTTAGAAATGGGGTTAACAGCTGAAATAGAGATGTTTGAATATGAATCATTCGAATTTCAATCGCTTGATCTGGAGAGTACTGATGTCCACATAACGCCCTCAGGGCTCGGATTCACGCCCTATAAAAACGAAAGAACCCATCAGGGAACGGCCATAATTGTTGACCCAGAAGCACCCGCAGACCAATATATCGCAGATAGTATTGTTGGGAAAACTATCATTTCATACGACATGTCCCGCCATTTTCAATTGCTTCAATATCAGCCTGAATTAATCATTTATGTTGATTCCATCGATTTTTTGAAGCTGAAAGATGTTTCAGAAACAACATTTCATTTGATAATAGAAGGAACATATGTAAAGTTAAAATCACCCAATGTCGTCGCACAAATCGGGAAAAGTTCGGACGATAAAAAAGAGATTTTAATTGGTGCTCATCTGGATTCATATCGTGATAGCCCGGGAGCCGGTGACAACGGTTCAGGTATTGGCGTAATGCTTGAATTGGCACGATTCCTTAAACAAAACGAAAACCAACTGCATGCGGTGGTTAAGTTTATCGCTTTTGGTGCCGAAGAGTTGGGCGTGCTGGGTTCGAGAAAATATGTTTCTGCACACAAGGAATCATTAAAAAATTGTGCACTCTTTTTTAATATCGATGATGTGGGTGGAGATGGAACCGGATCTATTGAAACGAAAGGAGGAGTAAGCAACCTGCCCGAGTCATTGGATGATGACCTCTCGATAAAACTTGTCCAGGAACCGTGGGAAGGGGTTGGAAGCCTTTGGAGGGTATTGCCTGAAGCCTGTTTAATGAATTTTATAACAACGGTAAACCATCCTGCATGGCTGGTTACGGCTGTTGAGGAATCGGTGAAGGAATCGGGTTTGGAAATTAAGTATGCTACGAATATGGGGTCTGATCAAATGTCGTTTAGTGTTGCCGGAGTGGTTTCGTCGGCCATTGGAATTGCTGGTGAAAATCCCCATACGCCGTTTGATACCATTGAAAAAGTGAACAAGCAAAGCCTGTCTAAAGCAGGAGAGTTGACGGTTCGCATCGTCTTAAAAACAAACCGGTTATTGAAGAAATAGCATCTGCTAATCGCAGAGGTTCAAATAATTAGCCTGAAATGAAGAAATCTGAATTGTGCCCATTCAATTACTTAGTTTTAACTTTGGTTTTGATGGTTTCATGCATTGCGCCTAAAAACAAAGAGCCTGAACTAGCCCGGGCAAAGCAGGAGGCGGTGGCACATATCCGGTTTCTTGCATCGGATGAACTAAAAGGAAGGAAACCCGGTACGCCTGAAATGAAAATCGCAGCACGATACCTTGTTGAACAATTTCGTTCGTTTGGTTTACAATGTTTTAGCAATATAAACGAATTTTTTCAAGTGGTCCCTGTGAAGATTGTAAAAGAAAAATCAATAAAAACGGTCTTATGTAATAATGTAGTTGGTTACATCGAAGGTTCCGATTCCATATTAAAAAAGGAATATGTGGTTTTAATGGCTCATTACGACCACTTAGGAGTAATTCCTTATACGGAAAATACCATTTCCGATTCAATCTACAACGGTGCACGCGACAATGGTATGGGAATCACAGCATTGCTCTGTGCAGCAAAGGAGTTTTCTAAAAACAAACCTTTACGTTCGGTCATATTCCTGGCAACCACAGGCGAAGAGGAAGGCTTGCAGGGAAGTGACTTTTTTATTAAAAATTGCCCTGTGCCTGTTAAATCCATCATTTTTGTTTTGAACAACGATGGTGGAGGATATAATGACACCACGTTGATTAGAATTGGTGGCATAAACGAAATCAACCTTTCAACAAGCTCATGGAAAAACAAAATGGGCTTCGGACTCAAGTGCTTACCTTATCCCGAAGAATTACAATACTTATTTAAAGAAGGTGATGCCATTATTTTTTCAGAAAGGGGAATTCCTTCAATTACAGTTAGTCCCGGATTTAACAAAATTGATGAAGAGATTTTAAAATACATTCACAAACCAACCGATGAAGCCGGAGACGACTTTAATTATTCCTATTTGGCTAAATTTTGCCTGGCTTATTATGAAATGAGTTGTTCCATTGCCAATTCTGAAAAATTACCTTCTTGGAAAAAAGGCAGTCTATACTATACAAAAGGAATTGAATTATTTGGAAAATAGGCACTTTAATCCTGTTTGGAATAACCAAATAACGAAAATCGTAAAGAACCCAAGAATAGGCTATAACGGCAATAATAACCAAAGACATCGAAAATAATTAATCTGGACTTACTTACAGATTCTTGCTGAAGAATTTTACAATGTCAATCCAAACCATCGTTTTGGAAAGGCAAAAGGTATAACTGCAAGGTGATAGGAGAAATATAACCTCTTTTTAATACATTTGCGACAATTACTTAATGAACATTAAAAATGATTAACCGGCTGGTATTTATCCTGCTCTTCACCTGTCAATTCGTTGCAATGGGTTTGGGATATGGACAAGATAAGCAATCCATCCTAATGCTGGAAAAATCGCTCAACACCGATTTAAACGACACCACCAGATTAAACACGCTTATTGCCCTTGCTGACTATTATAAAAACCTGAAAACTTCCCTGTTTGTAGCAAAGGATTATTCGCAAAAGGCCTTTGAGTTAGCAGACAATAAAAAATTAAAGGTCCCGTACAAATTAATTTGGATAAAAGCGGAGCTTTTAACGGCATCAGAAATGCCCAACAAGGCCATTGATGAGATGAAACCGGTAATTGAAGAGCTTAAAAAGCTGAATCGCTTTCAGGAAATTGCTGAAGCGCAAAACTTTATTGCCTACTCCACCTTTTATTCCGGGCAGTTTCGGCAGGGCATCGAAATATACCACAACAATATTGAATACGCCAGAAAAAACCATTTAAAACAAATTATCCCCCAGGCATGGCTGGGGATAGCCACAATATACAATAAGCTCAAGAATAAAGAAGAGGAAAAAACAGCACTTAGTATGTATTTGGAAGAATCGAATATAGAGGGGGATTCGAATATCATCGCCAAAGCCTATCGGCGACTCGGGCTTTTCTTTTCAAGTGTCGATAGCAACTTCGTAGCAAGTATCGATTGCCTCAAAAATTCACTTGGTATTTATAAATCTCAAAACGATTCTTCCCAAGTTCAGTTGCTGTCAAATAGTGTGGCCTGGAACTTTTACCTGAATAAGCAGCTTGATTCATCGCTTTTTTATTATAAACAATCCCTGGACTTTGCTACTTCTGATAACCACACCAGAATTGCTAATACTTACGGAAATATTGCCAATGTTTACCGGAATAAAAAAGACTACGACCAGGCGCAGCACTTTTATAGGTTGGCTGAAGAATATTGTATAAAAACCCACGATTTATACGACCTCTCATGGATAAATAAGGATATGAGTGACATGTACATCACCATGGGTGATTACAAAAAAGCCTATCAGCACTATGTTTTATACAAAAATTACAGCGATTCGCTGGTTAACACAAAATATGACGCCGGTCTGGCCGATGCCAGAACCAGGTACGAAACCGAAACCAAGGAAAAGACCTTGGAATTGCTCAACCTGAAATTGGCACAACATGAATATTTAATCTATGGGTTTGGTGCGTTCATCGGATTCGTGCTTATCATCGGGTTCCTGTTTTTCAGACAGGCAAGAGTGAATTCCAAGCGTAAAATGAGCGAAATGAGCTTCAGGTTATCCGAAATTACCCAAGCCAATCTGCGCCAGCAAATGAATCCTCACTTCATTTTCAACACATTGAATTCGATTCAATACTTTATGTATCAGCATGATAAACTGGCCACTAACAACTACCTGACCAAGTTCTCAAGTTTGATCCGGAAAATCCTCGAAAACTCTCAGGTAATGTTTGTTTCCATAAAAGATGAACTGGATGTGATTCAGCTTTATCTGGAGCTTGAAACCCTGAGGTTTAAAGATAAATTTAGCTATGAAATAACAATCGATGATGAAATAGACACCCTGAGTTATAAAGTCCCAACCATGTTGATTCAGCCTTATGTTGAAAATGCCATTTGTCATGGTTTGATGAACAAAGACGAAAACGGTAAGCTCAAGTTGGAAATGTCGTTGAAGGAAAATTTTATTCTTTGCGTGATAGAGGACAATGGGGTTGGCAGGGAAGCGGCCCTCGAAATTAAGAAGTTAAAAAGCACCTCGCATCAATCGCTGGGCATCAAAATTACAGAATCGCGGATTGACCTTTCAAATGCCGTTTACGGAACGGATATGAAGGTAGTTATTGTTGATTTGAAAGATGAGAATAACCAGGCCTGTGGTACCCGTATTGAACTTTATTTACCCATCATGTCATGATAAAAACACTGATTGTTGACGACGAACCCGATGCAGTAAACTTCATTGGTTCCATTATCGGCGAATACTGTCCGGAACTTCAAGTTATTGGAACTGCAAATTCCGTGAAAGAAGGAGCACTGATGATTCAAAAAGAAAGTCCTGATTTGGTTTTTCTGGATGTAGAAATGCCCCATGGAAGCGGATTTGATCTGCTGGCACAATTCCCCAAAAAAAAGTTTGATGTGGTGTTTATAACAGCTTTTAATCAATATGCTATCAAGGCCATTAAATTCAGTGCACTGGACTATATCCTAAAGCCAATCAACATCAGCGAATTTATTGCTTCCGTTGCCAGAGTAGTTGAGAAAAGATCGGCTTCCACAATTCAAAACATGAACTACGCTGAACTATTTGAAAACCTGAAAACCATTTTGCCCACCAAATTGGCCATACCAACTTCGGAAGGAATGGAATACTTAAATACGAAAGAAATTGTCAGGATAGAGGCCGACAGAAGTTACTGTTGGTTTCATCTGTTGGATGGCAACAAATATCTGGTGTGCAGGAACCTGAAAGAATACCAGGATTTACTGGGTGATCGGAATTTTTTTCGTCCCCACAACTCTCACCTCATCAACCTGGAGTTTGTAAAAAAATATGTACGTCAGGAAGGTGGTTATATTCAAATGACCGATGGAGCACAAATTCCCATCTCACGAATCAAACGCGAACTCTTTCTGGTTCAGATGTCAAAACTGAATAAGTGAACAATTGTTTTAGTTGATCTAAATGCAAACATATTTCCATTTAACTATTGAAACTAATCTAAATTAGTAATTCGTTAAGTGCTCTAACTTACATTCCGTAAAGTCAAAACTACCAACGGTACAATGAGCTGACACTTTACAGTTGGTTCATATTATTTTTAACAATTATTAATCCCTTAATGATTAAAAAAATGAAAAAGAGAAATGAAATCATACTGATTGTTGGATTGTTAAATATCCTGATCCCGTTGATGCTGTCAGCGCAAAACAACCTCCCTTATCTTGGACAGGAACCTCCCGGAATGACGACACAGCGGTTTCCACCGGATTCGTTGCTTGCCACCGGCGACCGGTGGTGGCATGGTTCACCTGTTTTTAGCCCTGATGGATTGGAAATGTTTTGGGCAGAGTATGTTAAATATGGTCCGGATGATCATCGAACGACATTATTTACGATGAAAGTTGTAGAAAATAATTGGAGTCCTATTAAGCTTCCTTCTTTCGCAATGCCTGAATATCATGAAAATAGCCCGTTTTACTCCGTAGGTGGTGATACACTATATTTTGTTTCCACCCGCCCGGGAGGTTTTTTCCGAATGGTAACCCGAACACCAACAGGCTGGTCTGAACCTGTAGCGTTACAGGTGCCACTATCTTCGGGAATGGGCGTAGGATGGGAAATAGCAGTAAACCGCTTTGGTGATATCTATTTGGAGATATCTACTCAGGCCAACCCTGAACCAGATATTTATGTTTCCAGGTATCAGAATGGTAGTTACCAGATGCCACAAAGTATTGGGGATGAAGTAAACTCTGAATATGGCGACTGGGGACCATATATTGATCCCGATGAACAGTACCTGATTTTTTCATCCAACCGTCCGGGCATGATCGGACAGCAATTTGATTTATACATCAGTTTCAGAATGGCAGATTTAACCTGGGCTGAACCCATCAATATGGGGTACGAGGTAAATTCTACCGGCGCTTTCTTTCCATATGTTAGTCTCGACAAGCAATACCTCTTCTTTAACACAGCAAGGGCTGGCGATTTAGGTTATAATCCATATTGGATTAGTGCAGAAATCATCGATAGTCTACAGACGGTGGTGGGTATTCAGGAAAAAATAAAATCGAGCCAATTGCTCAAAAGCTTAAAAAACTCACCCAATCCGTGTCACACTCAAACTACCATCACTTTTGAGCTTGAGAAAGCAGCTGAAATATCTCTTGTAATATACAACCAGTTAGGGCAAAAAGTAGTTGACTTAATTCAAAATGAAACTTATAAAATGGGAACATCCGATATTTTATTTGATGTTTCCAAACTACCAGCGGGCTGTTATAACTATACGTTAATCCTGGAAAATGGGGAGCGATACTCAAAAAAAATGATTGTTATTGAATAACCACAAAATAAAAGCCTGATCATTCTATTCATAAGGTAAAAGCAAAATATTAAAAACAATAAAAAATGAAAAATTCATTTATCACGATCCTGTTTGTGGTACTTGGCATTGGCTTTATTTCGTGTAAAAAAGAAACCCCACAAAAGGAAATACCGTTAATTGGCACAGAAGATTCTCTGATAACCGATTATGAGGGAAACATTTACAAAACCGTTAAAATTGGCACACAGATATGGATGGCCGAGAATTTAAAGACAAAATACACCTCAGATGGAACCACTGTATCAGAGGCTTACGTATACAATAATGATGAAAGCTATCTTCAGGATTATGGGCGCTTATATACCTGGGAGGCAGCTAAAAAACCTTATATCAAAGGTTGGCATTTGCCCGGCGAAGCAGAATGGGATATTCTCGAACATTTTCTGGGTAGTGATGTGGCTGCAAAATTAAAAGTTGGAGGAAGCAGTGGTTTTGAAGCAAAACATGCAGGATACAGGGATTACTGGGGAGGGTATACTGAACTTAACTCATGGGCAGTCTTTTGGACCTCATCAGTTTACACCGATGATCATTCATTTGTTCGAAATGTATTTTCATTTAAAAACAATTTTAAACATTCCGGTTGTGGGAATATAGCCGGAAATTCAGTTCGGTTATTGAAGGATTAAGTGAATCATAAAGTCTCAGGTTTGTCACATCTTATTATCATATTATCAATCATATAACAATAATTCAGCATGAAAATATTTGTTTCAATCGTCGTTTTTGGATTAATCTCCGCTGATCTTTTCGGACAAAATGCAACACCCAATGAAGCTAACTATATTGAGAATAAAAATGAGTTACGGGAGATTAATAAAACCATTTCACAACTTATTTTAAATAATTACATTTTTCCTGACAAGGCTAAACAAATATCAGAAGCGTATTCACGTTGGAGCGAAATTCAATTTGAAAATTGCCCCGTATCTTATACCGATTATGCAAAGGAAGCGACCAATAAACTGAAAAGCCTTTCAAGTGATACGCATTTTTTTGTTCAGGCCTCGAAAAAGAAGAAATCAGCGGGAGCATTGGTGGCATCGGATTCCTGGTTCTTAGGACCGGAAAAAGGATATGGACTAACGGTGTATGAATTACTGGATGGTAATGTGGGTTATGCTAAATACCTTTTCTTTAACTTTACGATGATGCCTGATGCCATGAAGGCTATAGACAGAATTATAGCTCAATTAAACCTTTCAGACGCCATAATAATAGACTTAAGAGACAACCCCGGGGGTGACGGAAGTATGGCAGAATACTTTTTTAGTTATTTTATGCCTGACGACTCGCTCTATTTATCTTCTATTTCGTCAAGAGGGAAAAACGGAGAAATAACATCTTCTGAAAATTTTTCTACCAGAGTTTTACCGGAAGCACGAATAGAAGGAAAACCAGTATTCATTCTTGTAAATAGTAAAACTGGCAGTTCTGCCGAGTACTTTGCTTTTTTGGCGAAAATTCACAAGAAAGCCATCATAATTGGAGAGCAAACTGCGGGAGCCGGTCATTCTCTAACTACTCTTAAAGTAAATGATTATCTGACTATTGGAGTTCCCTCCTCAAGGATATTCGATAAAATTACTAACACAGACTGGGAAGAAACAAATGGCGTGGTACCTGATGTGATTGTAACCAACAACCAAGCCATTGAAACTGCGCATAAAATGGCACTTGAGGCCATCAATCAAAAAAGTAAGTAAAATGAAAATAAGGCTAATCCTTTTATTAAGTATACTCTTTGGTGTCTTAGCTGGGTGCAAAAAAGATGATATCCAAAACAGCTACACCTATTCTGTTCCCCAACAATTAGGTGATGGAATAGAAACAGCTACAAATAAATAAAATGGTAAGAATGAATTTTTATTTTTTAGTATTAATTACATTGGCAACGCTCTCTGTATTTGGTCAAAATACAAAAGAATTGTATAGGCCTCGTGAGTATAAACAGGCTTATGCCAATAATACAAGATCGTACGAAGGCAACCCCGGAAAAAACTATTTTCAAAACAAAACAGATTATTCGATTAAAGCAGAATTTTTCCCTGACACTAAATTATTGATAGGTAATGAAGTTATCACCTATAAAAACAATAGCCTTGACACCTTGCCTAACCTCTATATTAACCTATATCAAAATCTTTACAAAAAGGGGGAAGCCAGAGATTCCTATATTGATATCAAAAATATTCACGACGGTGTTGAAATAATCAGAATTACAGTGAACGGTATTGAAATTGATACGAAAACGCTCACTTATTCTTCGACCTTATTAATTGTTCCTATTCCTGATAAAATTTTACCTGTTTCTGAAAACAAGATTGAAATTGAGTGGAAACAAGTGATGCCTGTTACCGGATTGTCGCGTATTGGCACCTATGATGAAAGCAGTTCATTTATTGGATATTGGTACCCAAAAATGAATGTTTATGATGATATCGTAGGATGGAATAAATTCGGATATACAGGAAATGCTGAATTTTACAGCGACTACGGCGATTTTGATGTTGAAATTACGGTTCCCTCCTCCTACCTTGTATGGTCATCGGGATTATTGCAAAATGCAAATGAACTATTTCGGGATAAATATTTGTCCAGGATAAATGAAGCATCACGCTCTGATGAAGTAATCCAAATAGTAAGCAAGGAAGACAGGGACGAAAATAATATAACAAAAGACGGAGAAAAACATTGCTGGAAATTTAAAGCCACCAATTTGCCTGACTTTGCTTTTGCCGTTAGTGATAAATATCTGTGGAATGCCACAAGCATAAGGATAGGCGACAAAAGAGTTTTGATCAATGCAGTATATAATTCTAAATCTAAGAACTTTCACACAGTGGCTGAGATTTGCAGAAAATCGGTTGATTATTTTTCAAATATAGCTCCGCAAATACCCTATCCTTATCCCACCCTCACTGCGTTTAATGGAGAAAGGAACGGAATGGAATTTCCAGGCATGATAAACGATCAGGACGAAAACAGTATTCCGGGAACTATGTTTATTACAACCCATGAAGTGGCACATACCTATTTTCCATTTTATGTGGGGACAAATGAACAAGAATACGCCTGGATGGATGAGGGTTTAGCTGCCATAATCGGAATATCTGCACTGGCTGATTTAATGGGAACAGAAGAAACAACTATTTTTAAACAAGCAACCGAAAAGTATATTAGCTCGTCGGCTAAACTTGCCATTGATGTCCCATTGATGTCAGGCACACATCATTTAGGGGATTTTACATCAAGTTTTACAACATACATACGCCCAATAACTGCATTTATTCTATTGTTTGATTATTTGGGAAAAGAAAAGTTTTATCAGGCAATTCGCGAGTATACAGCTCAATGGAAAGGAAAACACCCCACCCCCTACGATTTATTTTATACTTTTAATCATGTTGCGGGCGAAGATTTAAGTTGGTTCTGGAAGCCCTGGTTTTTTGAGTTGGGTTATGCTGATATAGGTATTGGTAAAATTGACTATTTAGCTGATAAAACAGTGGTTACTGTTGATAATATCGGAACTTTCCCCATACCGGTTAATTTAACGGTAAAGTATAAAGACGGAAGCCATAAGACAGTAAAATTGAAAATGGATATTTGGAAAACAGGTACTTATTCCTGCAAAGTAGAAATTCCAAAAGGCGATATTAGTGAAATTATTCTTGACATGAATACACCGGAAACATATTACGACAACAATACGAAAATCTATTAAATATCGACATATTTAGAATTTAAAATAAAAATTATGAAGATAAATCGAACGTCTCAATTAATGCTCTTGACAATTGTTGCATCCTTGCTATTATCGTGTTACAACAATAAGCAAAGAAAGAATGAATCAAATCTGGAAATATCAAACTTATTGCAAACCAAATTAGATTCGCTTACCAATAAACAGGTAGTGCCAGGGGTTACCCTTTCTGTTCGTTTCAGAGATAAAACTAACATTTCACTGGCTTCAGGATGGGCTGACGTTGAAAACAAAATTCCTATGAAGCCTGACGATATTATGTTTTCCGGTAGTGTTGGAAAAACGTATGTTGCTGCTGTTGTTCTAAAACTGTATGAGCAAGGGCTCATTGATTTAAAGGTAAAAGCCATTGACTATTTAAGAGATACGGCCTGGTTTCTTAAAGTTCAAAATGCATCCGAAATAACGGTAGAAATGCTGCTAAACCATACAGCCGGAGTACCTGAATATGTTTATAAACAAGGACTTTGGCAGGTAATTAAAGAAAACCCCGATAAAGAATGGAATGTTGAGGAAAGATTGACTTATGTTTTTGATGATCCTCCAACCAATGCACCCGGAAAGGGATGGGCTTATGCCGATTCGCATTATTTGATTTTGGGTTTAATTATCGAAAAAGTGACAGGTAAATCCTACTATGATGTGCTCGATGAATTAATCCTTAAACCTTGCAAACTTGAGCAAACAATTCATTCTGATAAAAGATCAATCCCAGGATTGGTAGCAGGATATACAAATTTAACAAGCGAAATGTTGCTTCCACATAAAGTTCTAATCGATAATAAATATGCTTTTAATCCTCAATTGGAGTGGACCGGAGGGGGACTTGCTTCCTCAGTTTCTGATCTCACTTTATGGATTAGTCAATTGTATGGAGGCGATGTTCTTAAACCAGAATCAAAAAAACGAATGCAAACTCCTGCTCCATTCAATACTACGCTCTTCGAGAATGCAAAATATGGATTAGGCTGTTTTGTTGGCAAAACCAACGGAATTACATACTATGGACATACAGGCTTTGCACCCGGATTCATTACCTATGTTCAATATATTCCAAAATACGATATTTCCTTTGCTTTCCAATTTAATAACGATAGTTCTCATGATAATTTCTCAATGAAAAATTATTTTAATCAAATTAAAACTACAGTTTTGGAACGCTATGAAAATTAAATTTCTTTCAGTTTTACTACTGTTTGCACTCTCAATTTCGCAGGCTCAGGTAAAACCCAGGTGTCTCAGTGGTAAAGTTGTAAATCAAAACAATGAAAAACTGGCCTATGCCTCCATTCAATTCAAAGGTTCCAATAATGGGGCCATCACCAATGAAGACGGGGAGTTTTTAATCCATCGGGAAAAGCTCGTCAGTGATACGCTTGTCGTTTATTTTATGGGATATATAAGCAGAGAAATAGCGATAGATGAAACCAATGACCGCCTAACCATTACACTTGAAAAAGCAGTTCACACCCTTAAGGAGGTTGTGGTTTTGGCCGACCAGGAAAGTTATGCTTATGGCTTGCTGACAAAACTTATTAAAAAATACCGGGGAAAAACGGAAAATCTTTCTTCAAAGGCTTACCTAAGCATATATTCGAAAATGAATCAGCCGTTGGAGATTTTTGAAGCCTTTTATAACGCAGAATTGAATCCAAGAGATGGCATTACTTCTCTTGAACTTAAAAACGGAAGAGCCGGCCTTATAAAAAAAGACAATTTCGCCTTCGTTAGTTTAAACACGACTGACATCCTGAGCGATTTCTCTCCTTTTTTAAAAGTCATGAACCAGAAACTACCTATAGGTCCGACAAATCTGAATAATTCTGCCATAAAATCGAAATACCACCTTGAAATCGAGGATTTATTAAATGACGGTGACGAGCATACCGCAGTGATAGCGTTTAATCCAAAAATAAATAACGGGCTGTATTTTAGTGGTAAAATCTACATCAATATTGGTCGAAATGAGCTTCAGAAATTAACCCTTGAAATAAAAAATACCAAACAGGATTTTTTAAAATCAATTCAGGAAAATACACTTGTCGATTCGCTTAATATAAAACTCGAACTTAATTACGAACAAAACAGTACCCGATTACAATCAATGATTTACGATTACGACTTTATTTTGTCAAGCCAACCTCAGAATCGGATAGTTTCCAGAGCTTTACTGGCATTCTATGATTATGGGTCGCCTTTCGAAATGCCCCTTTCTGAACCCGTTAATCTTGGATTTGATTACCAGCGCATTCTATCTTATCCCTTTAACAAACATTTCTGGGAAGCCAATTATTACCTGCCCATCAGTCAAAATAAAACCGATTTTACCAATTTCTTTAAAACCCGGGGTTATCTTATTAATCATGATTCCATCAGCGTACAATCTCCCTATATTGAATCTCCCTATTTAAATTGGAGCACGACAAACAGATTGATCTGGAGTGATATACCCAACAAAAAACCGATATTGCCTCAGGGCGATGAAAGTGGAGTTCTGGTAATAGCCTATCAAACAGCCGGTAACAGCTATTTACGGGGTCATTTGTTTCTGGATTATGAAGTGGAAGGCCCTAATACATACTATTATTCCAGAGCGTCCATCGATCGGGATCTGTCATTTTTTAAAGATATGCGGCGCGATGTATACACACTGGTCTACCTGAATATATATTTTGACTTGTATGAGGTTCACCGAAGAATGTTAATGGACAAGCTTAATAGCCTGGGATCAGCAAAGCGGAAGGAAATTGCAAACATCTACCAGGAAGAGTTAAAATTGCTGCACAATGAATTACAGTCCATGAGGAAAGAAACGCAACAAGGATTTAATGTGGAAGGCTTGTCGAACTGGAACTTTTACATCAAGAAAAAACTTGGGGTCAATAACTTTAAAATATTTGGGGTGGAAGAGGATCCCGGGAAACCTTAGAGTTATTTGAATATAAATAAATGAGTTTAACCCTAATTGCTCTGTTTATCTCCCATTTAAAGGGTTAAAGAAAAGCAGGCAAATAGTCATTGGAACAGGATTTCAAAAAGTCACGACATTATGCACCAACTCCAATCCATTAATCACGAAACACTAGTCCTCCCTTGCAGTAAACACCTCCACGAATGGAGTAAACGCCTCCCGTAAAAGAGTGAAGAATAAATTATTGGAATTCAATATCCATTTTTTCAACCCACCACCCACTAACCACCAACAGCCATCAAATAATATTCCAGACATCCGCACTCATTAGTTGCAAAAACACTAATTTTACACGATCATTAAAAATGTAATGCTATGATTAAAAGGTTGTTTTTGCTTGTGTTTGTCCTGTTTTTGGGATTGTGGCTTTACCCCGGCACTATAAGTTTGCAGAAAGCACAGGAGGTAGCGGAAAATTTCTGGAATTCACGTGTTACGGCTGTTAATCCCGGAAATCCTGCTGTTCCTTCCATCGTTGTCTCGGCACAAACACACCTGTACAACGAGGTGGTTGTGTATTACCAATTCGACATGATGCCCGAAGGCTGGATTCTCGTTTCTGCTGACGATGCGGCCTATCCGGTATTGGCCTATTCGCCCACAGGCCGGTTTGAAGTGGAAAACATGCCCGTCAACTCAGCTGCCTGGCTTAATCAGTACGAAAAAAAACTGGAAGAAATCACGCTAACCCGGATGGAAGCGACCCCGGAAATTGCACAAGCCTGGGGCGAACTATTAAAAACACCTGCTGATAACCAGGATTTTCTGAAAAATGCAAGAGGTGTTGCGCCGTTTCTGACCACCATCTGGAATCAGGGACGCTATTACAACGACATGTGTCCTGCCGATCCATCAGGTCCGGGCGGGCATTGCTATGCCGGATGTGTGCCTACTGCTATGGGACAGATTTGCAATTATTTTCGTTGGCCTGAATCGGGTCTGGGGAGCTACTCCTACTACGACTCCACTTACGGGATGCTGTCGGCAGATTTCGGGAATACTTACTACCGATGGGATGAAATGGCTGTGGCGCTCAACCAAACCAACCTCGCCGTAGCTGAGCTGCTGTACCACCTGGGCGTGTCGTGCGATCTGGTTTATGGCCCTGACGGATCTGGGATGTATAACCACAAGGCGGCTTATGCCCTGAGGACTTTCTTTAAGTACGATCCGGCAACCGAATATGTATACCGCGATAGCACCAACATGAACTGGGACAGCCTGTTGATTACCCACCTCGACCGAAGAATCCCGCTTTACTATGCGGGTTGGTCTGTGCCCAATATCAATGGCCATGCTTTTGTTTGCGATGGCTATCAGGAAGATCATTTTTATCACTTCAACTGGGGATGGGGTGGCTCAAACGATGGCTATTTTTATACCGATGCCCTTAATCCCGGCGGAAGTAATTTTAACCTGGCTCAGGAACTTATTATCAACGCTGTGCCTGATTCGGTGAATTATACCTATCCCCAAGGTTGCGCCGGATCGTCGGTTCTGGTGACTACCAACGGAACCATTGATGACGGAAGTGGGCCTTTGTATGCCTATGAGCCCGGAGTTTCTTGCTCATGGCTTATCGCTCCTTCCGATTCGGTTTCGTCCATTTCGCTTGATTTTCTGGCTTTTGATCTCGCGGCAGATGACACAGTCTTTATTTTCAATGGAAACAGTGCTGATGCACCCCTCATTGCTGCTTTTTCAGGACAGATGTTGCCCGACCCGCTTCTCGTTGAAAATGATGAAGTTTTTATCGCTTTCGTATCATCAGGCAACACTGGATCAGACGGGTGGCTTTTAAGTTTTGTTGCAGAAATTCCGGTGTACTGTAGAGCCAACGAGATGCTGACCGATGTCACCGCTACTTTTGACGATGGCAGCGGACCACGCGATTACCACAATGTAACCTCGTGCATGTGGATGATCGCACCTCCTGATGCCGAAGTGATTGAACTGGAGTTTTCACATTTCGACACAGAACCTCTGAACGATGTGGTGATCATTTACGATGGAAACGATGTCATAGGTGAGTTCTCAGGCAATGAATTGCCACCGGTTTTGAAGGCCTATAGTGGCTACATGTTCGTGGTGTTTAGCACCAATT
>Ga0180009_10003278_pt1 | contig 18526 bp, 16 predicted proteins | sample OS_PC_MetaG_FD_123537 | JGI IMG/M metagenome (GOLD analysis project Ga0180009, IMG submission 123537) | Groundwater microbial communities from the Aspo Hard Rock Laboratory (HRL) deep subsurface site, Sweden - OS_PC_MetaG | ecosystem: Environmental > Aquatic > Deep subsurface > Groundwater... | reverse complement strand
TCCCATATTAGTAAAGACGGTATCCTCCACTGTGTTGGTGGCGTTTTTGAGTTTAAGCTGATACCAGTTCTCAAATGATGTTCGGTTGGTTTCCAATTGGCCGAAGAGATTGGGGGTGACGGCCGGGGAAGTGGAGCCAGTAGCGCTATGCAAAACGATGGAGTCATAGAGTTTTAAGGTTGAACCGGCTAGAGTGTACATCTCGCCTTGATTGTCAGCGCCAGCGTCTGAACCAGAAAAGGAAATGGTGGAGCCGGCGTAAGGAGAGCCGGTGGCCGAGACTGCGCCGGAGATGAAGGTGGCGTTTTCGTAAAGTCTAACCTGTTTGCCAAAGTCAATGGACTGCGATGTTGTTTTAATGTGTGTGGTAGTTGCTGAAGTGGAACCCATGTTCATTTCAATCAGAACAGCATAACTACTGCCTTCTACAGGTTCAGTAACTGCACATTCTCCATAGGCAAATTTGGCAAAGTCTCTAATCTCATCAAAGTCAATGGTGTTGGCTTCAGTATTACCCATAGCAGTATCACAAGGCTTTGTTCCAAAAGCTCCGCAGTTAACCTCACCTCCTCCGTCCGTGCCCCAGATGGTCATAACTATCGGCGAAGTGCTAGTGGAGACGCGCATGGGATATGCTAGGTCTGAACCGGAAGAATCACACGCAGAGGTCATAATGGCAGTCAGGTCTTGAGCGGCATTTATAGTTATAGTTTGGTTGGCATCGTCAAGACCAGAACCTGCCTTAGTAACATTTAAAACAAAGTTGTTAAGATTATTCACCGACTCCATCGTGGCGGAACTCGTGGCGTGTGTCATTCTATAGGCGGTAACTATTTGCTGTGCTATCGTTCCGTCACCAACAGTATCTGTCTGAAAAACCGTACCATCTTTGTCGCTCATGGTGACTGTCGCGCCGCTCACCGCAGCTCCATTGCCATCAACTACCATGACATCAACAGTGTATTGTTTATTTAAAATCCACCCTCGTTCTTGATTCAAAAATGTAGTTGAGGCATTAACAAAACTGGAATTTATCATATTTACCACATACGGATTCTCAACCCGGATGTCGTAGCCGGTACTGTTGGAAATTTCTATGTCTTTCAGTGTTACTTGGTCGGGACCGCCAGTAGTAGTAGCGATGTCCAACGCATTTGCGGGTGATGCAAAGATATTAATATTTTCGTATTCTTTCAGAGGCTCAATAAATATTTTCACAGTTGAGGTCGCGGACGTGGTTGCATGGTGAATATCAACATTTTTAAATTCAAATCCATCTCCATACGTACCCGCAGAATAAATATATGTCGTAGAAGCATTGTCAATCTCTGTGTCATATAATCTCCCTCTTGCTATAGCCGCGGCAGTTGAAGTGCCGAAAAATACATCCTCTGCTCCTTTTATTGCCGAAGCGTAGAGATACAGTTCGGGCGGAGGCGACTCACTTGATGGAAAAACAAACGGAGTTGACCTAACATCGTAATGTATTTGCGCGGAAGTACTCGCAGTCTTCGGATACGAAACCGTATTTCCGGAAATAGCAAAACCGTTTTCATAAGCACCAAAAGTAGTAGTACTGTTCGGCTGTAAAATAAAACTGATTTTGTCTTCTGTATTATACATATCCATAAAGATAAACTTATCCGTGTCCTCAAAAAATGTCGCTGCGGAACCGTCTCCGATCTGCACACTCGTCCCTAAATTCACAAAAGTGTCAGCAATAATATCAACCGAATTAAAGTTTTCCGTAACAGCATAATCTTTTATGTCCTGAAAAGTTACCGGATTAGAAGCAGAACCAGCAGTAAAGGTTATTTTCGTCCCAGATCTCATAAAGTCCCACCCTTGGGATGGAAAGCCTGCTTTGGCAACCATCTTTGCCGAAGCATCATACATTAATGCAATACTGGCAGTATTGGCCGGGTCAAATGCGCTACCCGAAGTGGCATCCGGATCAGTTGTATAAAACTTTATGTTATTCCATGAACTGGTTAATTTCGTGGAGCAATCGCCAGTGCATGCATACCAAGTCATTCTATTCCCGCCGCAGGTAGAGTCGGCGGCGCCAACTGCTCCAGCGCAAAGCGAAACACCCACATTACTGACATAGTCTTTAACGTTTCCCGCCGATATAGCGCCTGAGAAAAAGTAATACCAGACCTGTTTCTCCCCCAAATCCGCCGAATAGGTCTTTTTCACTCCAATATTAGCCTGAGCGCCGTTGAAACCATTAAGCGTTTCAAGATATGCCGCACCCTCTGCAGTCTCATACGATGATTGCACGATCAAATCCGTATCAAGGTCAGTTAAAACCCAACGCGAATCCGCATTGTCATTCATCAAATCGATATCAACAAAGTCGTCTGAAAAAGTACCCTCAGCCAAAGCAGGAATAAAATTTTGATAGACAAAATACAAGCCTGTCGCGGTAAACACAAAAAGAAACAACACAAAAACAATGTTTGCCTTTATTGTTGCTATGACTTTTTGAATCTTATTGCTCATTTTCATTTACCTTAAGCTTGAAACATCAACTTCTATGGTTCCAAACACCTTCTCGCACTGCTCCCACACTCTTTTGGCAGCGTCCGAGCCGGCGTCGTTCTGGGCTACAAGCGCGGCAACGCTGCAGCCCTGCATAATTCGCTTCTCAACCGAAGGCAGAATCACGCCTGTCGCATCACGCGCCATGGCATAAGCTTCCACCGCCTCAAAAAGCCGGCCTTCTGAAAGTGCGGCCTGCGCCGGAAGAAGCTGTCTCCGAAATTCAAAATACTGCTTGAGATGTTCCAATTCTTCCTCTTTTTCTTCAAGCCCGAAAATATAAAGATTCAATTCGCTTCGCAAAAAATCAACCTCGCGAAGCGCCTCAGTAACGGTCGCTTTGTAAATGAATTTGGGCGCCGAAAATTCAAGAAAGTTTTTGTTGTCGGTATTAATTCGAGCACTGCTCACGAATTCCATGAACCGGTCGCCTTCAGTAACAAGATACGCCAAAAGTTCGTAAGGGCTCATAATGTAGATGCGCTGAAACTCAGCAACAATTTTGGGATCGGACATTTTTTCAGAAAGAGCGTCAAAATTAAGAATTGTTGCATCTTTTTCCAAAACGCCAACCACAAACATATCACCGGAATTTGAAGAGTTGAAAAGATATACTTGCGGGAAAACTTCTTGAAATGTTTTATAAACCGCGCGCACTTCATCCGGAGCCAACGAATATGCCTGAATCCATTGAAACATAAGACCGTTTTCTTTGAGACGTGACTTGGCAAGTTCATAATATTCTCTTGTGAAAAGAGCGGCGTTTCCGGAAATCCAAATGTTTGACGGCTGGGAAGAAATAACATCATATTTTTTGTCGGTCAGCAAAAGATGATTCCTGCCGTCAGCCAAAACTGTTTTTACTCGCGGATCGTTAAGCGCGTCGTGATTATAGGATTTGAAATATTCAGCGGCCTCAACTATCGCCGGATCAATTTCCACCATGTCTATATTTTTTGCAGAATCAAACTGAGTAACCGCGCCCAGAGTAATTCCAGAGCCAAGACCTATTACTAGAACATCCTCGGGATTAGGATGAAGAATCATTGGCAGGGCGCCTGTTAAAACCATGGTTTCTAAATCGTCCAAACTGTTTGACGCATCCACTTTGCCATTTACTTTTAAAATCCGACTTGGCCCCCTCTGCATTACCGCGACATTGGATAACCCCTCTTTGTAAAAAAGAATTTTGTCCCGTTCAATAGTTTCCTTCACTACATCAATCCCGTAGCCAAGATAAATCGGCGCGTACACAAACGAACCAATAGTCAGATTTTTCTTTCCCCATGGAGAGGAAAATACGCCAAATATCGTCCAAAAGATAAAAAAGAAAATAACAGCACCTTTCATCACTCGCCCAATCCCTTTTTCCCGGACAATAAAAATCCCGCCCAGCAAAAAATAGATGAGCGAAATCAAAATAAGGGTGCGGCTGTATCCCAAAAACGGAAGAAACAGAAATCCTGCGGTCAAACTCCCCAAAACCCCTCCAAAAGTATTCGCAAAATAAAGCTTTCCCACTTCAGCACCGAGTCTTTTAATTTCTGGCTTGGCAAGTTTAATGCCAAGCGGAAAAATAATACCCATAAGAAATGTTGCTGGAAAAATGACCAAAAAAACTACAAGCGACTGCGAAAGAACAATTGCTCCAAACTCAAATGACTCATATGAGCCAAGAATCTGCAAGTACCAAAACGGTAATTTCTCAAAAAACTGCAGAGTTAAAAAAAGCCAAAAACCGATTAGGCCTAAAAATACGCTGAAATATCCGTAGCCACGCTTAATACCATCAGCAAAAAATGATAAAACCCAACTTCCCAAGGCAATGCCCAACAAAAAAGTAATCAGAATCAGCGAAAAAGCATAAGTAGAACTGCCGATGAAAAGAATCAGAGTTTTGGTATAAAGCACTTCCAGAGCAAGTGCCAGAAAGCCGGTGACAAATAATACATAAAGAAAGATCGGATGTTGGATGTTTGCAGGCTCGTTTCGAAGTCCGACTTCCTCTGGAAGTCGGACTTCATGAAATTGAAATTGAAATCGTTTAAATAAGACGAAAAGCAACAGAGCCAAAATTATGTTGAGAGTAGCAGCGGAAAAAATTGTGGCGTTGTTTCCAAAAGATGGTATCAGCCAAAAACCGGCCAAGAGTACGCCAATAACGCTGCCGAAGGTTTCTACAAAATAAACAAAAGAAACTTTTTTGCCAATGTTCTTTTCTTGGCGAATTAAAATTTTGTTTATCACTGGAAAGCCGCCTCCAATAAGAATCGCGGGAAAAACCAAAAAGAGAAACGAAAAGAGAAAAGCGAAAAAATTAAAGCCGGAAAAGTTTAAGGGGTGAACTTGATTTACTACAAGAATAAGTTTATTTAAAAGTTTGAAAAGGAAAGGAAACGCAAAACCATAAATTCCAGTGAGTGCGAAAAATGAAATATAAAATTTATAAGCGAGATTCTGGAAACGATCAACTAATTTACCAAAAACAAAACTTCCTAATGCAAGCCCTGAAAAATAAACAGCGAGAACCGTTGCAATAGCCGGAGCAGTAAGACCAAAAAGTAGCACCAGATTTTTGGCAAAAACCACTTGGAAGATTAGAGCAGTTAAACCAAAAATTCCAAAAGAGAAAAACAGGAAAAGAGTTTTATTTTTATTTATTTTTTCTGTTGTCATTTATGTTTTTATTTTATCATTTTTGTTGTGTTTCTCAAATAGATTTTTCGCGTTTTTTTGATAAAATTTTTTCTTTCTTTTTATTTTTATTTTTTTAAAATTCGTAAACGAATTTTTGAAAATTTCAGTTAAAAAATTCCGGCAAAAAAGACCCAATTTTATGCTCTGGAACCCCGTCTTAAGGTCAAAATAAAATCTATCCACAGAGTTACTGTATTTTTTGCTTTATAAAAGAATAAAAAAGGTTTATAATTTTAGTAAGGTTTATATAGTGACTAAATTAAAAATCAAAATGCAAAATGACAAATCAAGATTTAAAATTATTATTCATGGCGTGAAAACTCAAAACCCAAAAGTCAAATGTCAACAAAGTCAAATGTCAACGTCGCAACTCAAAGTTAAAGCTGATTTAAAAACCTAAAAAATTATTCACGGTTATCCACAGGAAAATTATATAAAATTAAAAATCAAACATCAAAATGGAAAAAGACGATGAAAAATTTTTAACGATAAAAGAGGTAGCCGGACTCCTGGGGGTTACTCCCCTCACCCTGCGCAACTGGGACAAGAAAGGAAAACTTGTTTCTTTTCGAAATCCGGTTAACGGCTACAGGATGTATACCATTTCTCAAATAGAAGAATTTTTTGATGAGATGAGAAGAGAACGAAACCGCCGGGGAAAATTCAAAATTAAAATAAAAGTTGTTGAAGTCAAAGATTAGTTTTGTTAAAATAATAACAAAGGTTATTTAATATTAATTTTTAAAAAAATGAAAACAAAATATATTATTGTCTTAATAGTATTGGCAATTATAATCGCGGGTTCGGTTGCCGGGTGGTTTGTCTGGGAAAATAGAAAAATTAAAAAACTGGAAAATCAACAAGCAATAGAAGTTGGCGAATTACTAAAAAATCCTGTTTATGGAAAACTGGTTAAAATTTACGGAAGAGTAAGTTATTTGGGAGAAAGAAATCAATTCCGCTCCGAACCGGATTGCCCCTGTTTTTCTTTGTATTCCGGAGATAAGTCTCTGAATATCTGGTACAATTCAATAGATGTTTCGGGAATTAAAAACGGTCAGTGGGTTACTGTTATTGGAGAATTAAAAGAGGAAAGTCCCAACAAAGAATTCCCGGATTTCTGGGCTAAAAAAGTAGAAAGAGCTTTATAAATAAAGGGTTCTACCGCTCAAATTCAAAAATTATTTTTTTCTTGGAAATGTTGCTGAAAATTATTAATTTCAGATTTGTGGCTATTTGGTCTACGCTAGTAAATAAAGCATAACCCTCTCTAATTGTTCTGGGATAAGAATCGGTGGCCCAACCAAAATCTTTTATACCGTCAATATAAGAACCGGCGCCTTTATCCATTTCATATTGATTACCCTTGTCATCCTCTAAACCTATAAAAATATATTCAGTGGTAATATTGCTGGTATTAAAAACTTTTAAATTAGCGCCGACATAATTTTTGTTAATTCTATTGCCATCTGAATCCAATTCAAGAGTTCTAAAACTATCCCTTTTAACATTCTGTAAGGTTATCTCCATTTCTCCCAGGCGTACCGTTTCGCCGACCGCAAAAGTGCCAACCAATTCCCCTTTTTCTATTTCGGCAAAAACATCTATTTTTTTATTTTTGTTATCCACAACCACCTTCTGATCTTCTCCTCCTGAAAAATAAATAATGCCAGCTATTATAGCGACCAAAACAAGAGCCGTGACAGGAATTACGAATTTATTTTTCTTATGCACTAAAACAATAATAGTCTTTGCCACCAGTAATTTTTGCTTAATAACTCCGGCCCATACCGGCATTTTATTTTTTAAAACAACAGTAACATTTTTTAATTTTTCCATATTGGTTAACTAAAATTAACTTATAATCACAATAAATATATTATAATATTTTCATGTCGCAAAGTAAAATATTATTCTGGGGATTTCTCTGTGGCTTGTATAAATTGCCTAATCTGGGTCTCCAATGACGGGTCGTTTTGCAAGGCCTCGTACGCGTAAAACCGGGCCCGCTCCATACCGCCGGCTTCAACGTACAATTGAGCCAGAAGAAGCTGGTTAGAGACGAGGTGCTTGTCTAATACATAGATTTCTTCAAGGAGCGGAATGGCGTCCGGTCCATGCAAGCGGGCGGTGCTTAATATATTCTGCATTCGGCCTGAATCAAGCCGATGGTCTGGCCCGCTATAATCAGAAACTATTTTCTGCAAAGCAGTATATGCCTTTTCATAATCTCTAAGAGCCACGTAAAATAAAGACTTGCTGTAAAAAATATTGGGATCGTATTTATCAACACTGGTTAAAAGCGCCTCGGCTTTTTCGGTCACGCTGGCTGCTTCCCGTATGTTACCGTTTTTTGCCAATGTATTAGACAGCAAAGGATAAAGATGTATATAATTAGGCGCGAACTCATTTGCCTGACGATACTGCCCAAGCGCTTTTTCCATCATCTCGGAATCTTCTTCTACAACGCCGAGCCCGTAATAAAGCTGGCCTAATAAAATATTGTGTTTAATTTTTAAATTTTCTTTTGAATTTTCTTCAACCTGTTTTTCCATTTCACCAAGAGCAAACATATACAAATTCCTAACATCCGGGTTTTTAAAAGATTCTGGATTTTGAGACGCATACAACATATTCATGGCCAAATGCTCTCTAATTTCTTCAGTTCCAATTATGCCCCCGCTCAAAGATAACGCTTTTTCAAAATTCTCTTTGGCCGCGACATATTCCTGCTGATTTAACGCGCCCAGCGTTATAATCAAACTTCTTGCCGCCATCCACGGCCTGATATTTATGAAAATAATAAGAACTATAACGATTATAAACACAGCAACAAGCCCACTCGCTTGCAAACCAGAAACCAATTTAATCACTTGCTTTCGCTGCTGTCTTCTTAGTTCCCGCTTTTTCTTTTTTGATAAATTTTTATATTCAGAAGAATCAATGTCTTCTCGCTGTGATTCTGAAAATATTTTCCTTGACAACCAATCCTCTTTGTTTGAAAAACTTAAAACGCACAAAAAGCCCAGAAACATCGTTGTCATTAAAAAAGTGGCTAGAGTGTCAAAAACAAAAAACATCTGACTGGCATAAGCAATAAACATGCCCACAAAGACCACAGTGCCAGCCTTTGAAAGTAGCCCCCTCTTTAATCCCCTCATTAAAGTCCATAAAATTGCTATAAAAACGGAAAGATAGGTCAAAAACCCAATAGCACCGGTTGAACTTAGCCACTCAAAAGGCATACTATGAGTTCTATCAAACCACGGCTCGTTGCCGTACATTTTAGGGTTGTAATTTTTTGCATAGGGAATTACGAAATTGCCGACACCCCAGCCAAGAACAGGCCGCTGTTTAAACGACTCAAAGGCCATTTTCCAAATAGTAAAGCGGGATTGGACAGTTTGGTCTTTTAATGAAATGTGCGAAAAGCGAGAAATCACATTGTTGTTTTTTATAAAAGAAACGTCCTTAAAAATATTTAATAAAACGGGTATCAATATCAAAAGGATAATAACTCCTCCAATAAATAACTTCTTCTTTCCTCGCGCCATAAAAAACCACAAAACAGATATAATTCCCAATCCGGCCAGCATTCCTAAAAATCCGCCGCGAGAACCAGTCAAGAAAAAAACGCTTAATTCAAACAAAAAGAGAATCCCCAGCGCCAATTTTAAAATTAAAGAGCGGGTGAGCAAGCCCAAAAATAAAATCAAAAATATATTAAAAGTAAGATAAGCCGCGACATAAAGGGGGTTTCCCAAAGTAGACATTATCCGCGCTCCGCCCCCAAAATCAGTAAAACCAAAATACTCAAAAAGACCATAAAGCGCCAAGAAAAAACTAACAACAATTGAAACGGCGAAAAGACCAAACCATTCGCGGCGAGTTCGAAAAGTTCCGGATAGAATAAAAAATAAAGCCAGCAGATGCAGATATGTTACGGCCCCCTCCATTCGTTCAAAATTTGACCAAAAACTGTGGGCAAAATCAACGCCAAAAATCGCCGACAAAAGAATTATAAAAACAAAAAGCACAAAAATCAGACTTACAAAATTCCAGTGCGGCCAATATTTTTTGCGGTCTATAAACAAAAGTCCGACCCAGACGGCCAGCATTATTTCAACAATAATTCTAAACAAAAAATTCTTTCCGGTGATAAACGGAAAGAATAAACTGTTAGCTATATACAGCAAACAAAAAGGCAGAACATAAGAACATGCTCGTATAACCCAGTAAAGAATTTTTTCCAACTTTATCGAACACATATATTCAATGGTAGCATAAATTTTCCTGCCCGTGCTATTATAACATTATGCATCACAAAATCACCGGCTGTATCATACTTGTTGTTTTTCTGTTTCTTTTTTATACTTTGAATGTTTTTGCGGCTTCTGGTATTCCTGTTACTATCGCAGGTTCTACAACTCCCGATGCTCTAGTGAGTGCCCAAATACCGCAACTTGAAATTTCTCAATCCCAACTCGCGGATGATAAGGGTAATTTTGAATTTATCTTTAATAATATTGAGTCTGGTATTTATTCACTAACACTCTCGGCAACAAAAGATGGAGTAACTAACGAGATTTCCCAAATCATGGGTGTTCCAACCGGAGTTGAATCAATGACGCTTTCTGAAATTAATATTCCGCTTATTCCCACATATCCAGCTGCAAAAGAGTTGGCCGATATAAACAGGGATGGGCAGATTAATCTTACGGATTTAAGTATCCTCGCATATTATTGGGGCAGGCCTAATCCAGAAAAAGGAGACCTTAACGATGATGGGGTTGTAGATCTCAAGGATTTGTCTATAATGCTATCGCGATGGACGAACTAAATTCTTATCCGTGTATATCTTTGTAAAAGAATGTCCGCCCCGTCACGGTAAGCAAAACAGGCATTGAAGATATTCTATACAATAATCATTTCGCTAAAGATCATTAGTATAAGAAAAAGCAGCCTTGTTGATGTTTAGACTGCCTTTTCTAAAATCTTGAATGGTTATTTATTTATACAGATCCTGAACACCAGCAATATCTCCTGCCTCAAGTGTTCTTTTATTAATCTCTCCATAATCAGCGTAACCATACATTGTCTGTTCTGAACACCTGTCTTCATAAAGATCGTCCAGGCCAGCACTATGACCGAGTTCGTGCGTAGCTATGTTTTCAAAATCCATTTTGTCTGCTTCTCCTGTGGCTGACCAATCATAATCAACTTGATCATAGATTTGGTCCCATTCAACTAACTCTCTCCAGTGTGGTGGGCCATTGAATATGCCCCAAATAATAGTAACACCAATAGCACCCGGGCTGGCAATATCTCCAAAATAAATTTCATTTTTATTATCTGGGCTCTCTAAATCCGCGCCGTCAACAATTCCTGTAATTTCGTCTCCGAGAATGTTTTTTCCGGCGACATTTTCCCATTTAGCAATATTAAACGCCATATTTTCTCTTACGAAAGCGTCATCCAAACCTCTTGTATTTGCAGAATCAACCAAATAGGGCTCAACAACTTTCCATTTAGCACCTTTTGATAAAAAGCCATAGCAGAAGTTTGCTTCTGGCTCGCTTCCACCGCCTGAACAATCAGTACAGGAAACATCTTCCCAACCCTGACATTTTCCGTCGTTATTACAACCCGATGGCTTTCCAAACTTTTCTTTATCTTTGTAGTGAACAAAGGCATACCCTTGAACAACTCTGCCATTATCTATTGCTGTTCCAAGGCTAAAAACACTCGGGGTAATTTCTATGGCATGGCTGGGGATAACTACTTTTGCCTGTCCGCCTGACGGATTCACCGTAGCCAATTTTGGTGTTAAGTCAGGCTTGGCAGCCATTACCACACCAACCGAAACCACTAAAACCGCCAAGGATAACCCAAAAATTAAATATTTTGACATAATAATAATTTGTTTATCTTTTAATAATTTAACGACCTTGTTTTATAGATTATAGACAAAAGTATAAAGCTTGTCTATCTAAATTGCAACGGCGCTTGAATCGGTAAATTAAACGGCAATTCAAAAACACTCATTTCTACAAGATCTGTAAGATTGTCTTCACCGGAATATTTGCATTCGTCACCTAAGTAGATATAAGCAGTGCTTCTTTGTGGAGCAGAATTCATATTTAAAATATATCCTTGATTGTTCGGACCAATATAAACTTGGTCGCCTCGCGCATGATCTACTCTTGTATAAGCAATTCCGCCGTCAATGCTGACTTCGCAATTCGGATTATCATAGAACAACTGAATTTTCCCAAAACCAACAGAGTAATTTACATAATTTTCCGAGCCTACTTCTGGATAATTAGTTTGTTGTATAATCTGCAAAAATGCATTCACTTGCGGTATATAAACAAAATAGTTGCTTCTGCCGACCTGATTTAGATTTACTCCCATAAGTTTGCCTAACTCTTGATTCACAGCATCATAAGCCGTAAGTGCAAGCCCTGTTTCTCTTGTTTGTTTCAGAGACTCAAAATTAAGTTCAATATTACCTATTTGTTCTTGTAAAAATGCGACTGCTTGCCAAATAGTATTAAAAGGATTTTTACCAACATCATTATTAGCAAAAACCTGTGTTGATACACACACCAACAAGGCTATAACAAAACCTAAAATAAATTTTTTCATAATACTCAACCGGGTTTTAAGATGGCAAAAACCAGATATACAAAAGGCTCCTAGCCATCGCGACTTCCTTGCGGAAGCCCATACAGGTTTCCCCATACGACCCGGTTGAGTGACTCTGACTAGGAGTCCTTTGTACTCAACCGGGAGTTTTTCACCATGCCCCATAAATTACAAGGTTTAGGTTACTACTAATATTTAATTGTTAATTTCATACTACATCGACCTTCAAAAAATTTCCAGTCTATCCTAGCTTAACCCGCAAGTTTGTAAAGCGAGTTATTTACAGGTAAAATAAAGACTGTATGGAGAAGTACGATAAAAGAACGACGAGCACCGACAAAAACGATCCAACAGCTCGACTCCCTTTGTCTAACCCGGCCTACGTAAAAGATATCTATTCTGTAATAGACATCATACTAAACAACGACAATAAGGTGATTAAGTTTGAAAAATTTCATGGTATCGAAAATGGCGCAGATATTCTTGAACATCTTGATTATTTTTCAGACACCCTTGGGATTGAAGAAGATTCTGTTGTAGATTACGAAAAAGATGAACATGGGGACATTTCTGCTCATGGATCCGATGTCATCAGTCACATAATTGTAGCCAGTAGAAAAAGATTGGCGAATCTTAAAAAAGCCATTCAAGAAAAAGAAACAAGAATATACAATAAAGGAATTGATAATTTACTTAAAAAAACAAAGGAAGTTGAATGGAGATGCGCAGGAAAAAAGAAAAATGGTTTGGATTGCAAAAGACGACTTGATGGTTTTAACACCGCTGTTGATATCGCAAAAGAACTAGATAAATTCACGGCAGGAAAATATAAAGCTTGTCATAATTGTCGTGAAAAAAATATTTTCAAAATAACCCCCGAAGGTAAATTTATTCCACTTTTAATCAAAAAATAGTTATCCACACCTAAGATCCAAAAAAGCCTTGTGCCTTTTTATTTTTTTGTGGTATTATATGTGTAGAGTTGAAAGAGTTTTGTAACCGTAGTTTGAGCATACTCAACATTAAAGTGTATGGCAAAAAAGCGGTATTACAGAGGAATTTTTAGGTAACCACTCAATTATAAAGGGTGGCTAAAGAAGCCAAAGTAATAACAGTCAGTTTAAATTAAACTGGCGTTTATTGCTTTGGTTTTTTTGTTTGCCTCTAAGTTATAACGCCAGCATAAACTGGTGGCTTTTTTGATTTTTTGGTCGGTCAAAAGATTATTAGTCTAATTAAGAAACTTACTATGAAGGAGAAAAAGAAAAAACCTAAGGAGAAGGACAACTTTAATAAAAATCACGTGAGCGCAAGCGAAGTTATTGATAATGTCCTCACTCCTCCTGTTTGCCATGAGGATTCCGACCCTGTATCAGAAAGGATAGAAGGAAATATACTAAATCTAGCAAGAAGAGACTTAGAGGAAACCGTGAGAAGACATGTAAGCGTTGTCGGGTATATAGATCCCGGAGAGATAGGTCACTTTCTTAATTTACCTCAGGAGGTTGCAGAAGAAATCTGCAAAAATGCATTTTTCATTTACAACTGGGAGGTAGAGAAAGAAAGGTGGGGATGGACTGACTAGGAGACTTTTCCTCCCTACAGTTTGGTCAAACTGCAGGGAGGAAGAAAATATTACTATTAACATTATTTTATTATGAACAAAATAAATTCGGGAGATTTAAAAATTCAGTATCTCCCAATCAGTAAGCTCAAGCCAGCGGGATACAACCCCAGGAAATGGGACGAATTAGCATTAACTCAGCTTCAAGATAGCGTTAAAATGTTTGGCGTAGTTGATCCAATCATTTGCAATAACGATCCCGAAAGGAAAAATGTGGTCATCGGAGGTCACATGAGACTTCAGGCCGTGAAAGAATTAGGGCACAAAGAAATTCCTGTTGTTTTTGTAACAATCAAAGATATTGAGAAAGAAAAAGAACTCAATATCAGATTAAACAAAAACACTGGGCAATGGGATTTTGACTTATTAGCCGAATTTGATGAAAGTTTTTTAGACAATGTTGGCTTCTCTTCTGAAGAAATGGATGACATTTTTGAAATTGAAGAAAACCCGGAAGAGTTTGATTTAGAGAAAGAATTGGAAAAATTGAACATCAAGAACATTGAAATCCAAAAAGGAGATGTTTGGCAACTTGGCAATTCAAGATTGATGTGCGGAGATTCTACGATTGAAAAAGATATGTTGAAACTCATGGGAAAAGAAAAGGCGAATATGTGTTTTACGGATCCTCCGTATCTCTTAGATTATTTAAAAGGTAAGAAAAAGAAAGGCAAAACTACAGAAGGATTTGGACTAAAGAGAGATAGAAAGTATTTAGAAACAGATGTATTGCCTGACAACTTTACTGAACTTTGGATGGCAAATATTGCCAAAATTCAAAAGCCAGATTTCTCAATAATAATTTTTGAGAATCCAAAAAACTTAAGAATTATTTGGAATGAAATGGAAAAATATTGGAAATACAGAAACACCATTGTTTGGCATTTACCAAATAGAGTTCAGGGATTTGCGGCTAAGTACAAGTTTTTCAATAAGCATGATATTGCGCTCGTGGGAACAAAAGGAAAGGTTGAACTAAATCTTGATGATGAAGAAAATCTTGTGCAAGAAGAATATGAAAACGCTCTTTTTGCCACTTCGGGCCAACCGCATTGGGAAGGATATGAAAAAGGCAAGAAGATTTGTCCGACTGATTTCATCTCCTTTAAGGCCTGTGACGAAAAGTCTTCTGGTCAAGGAATAATATTCGGCACCAAACCACTGGAGATTTTAATTCCATATATCAAAGTATTAACCAAAAGAGATGATTTGATTGTCGAACCTTTTGGTGGAAGTGGTAGTACTTTAATTGCTTCTGAAAAAATGAACAGAAGATGCTTCTTAATGGAAAAATCTCCTGTCTATGCGGAAGTAATTAGAAACAGATGGGAAAAATTAACAGGATTAAAAGCAAAGAAAATACAATGAAAAAAGATTCTAAAAAGAAAATTGTCATTGACCAGTTAAAACAAGCGCCAATTATTCAAATTGCTTGCAAAAAAGCTGGGGTCAGCAGAGCCACCTATTATAGGTGGCTCGGTGAAGACAAGAAATTTAAACAAGAAGCCAATACCGCAATGCTTGAAGGCGAAGATTTTATTACAGATATGTCTGAATCTCAATTAATTTCACTAATTAAAGACAGGAACTTCTCTGCAATACAGTTGTGGTTAAGACAGCATCATCCAAAGTACGGTAACAAATTGGAATTCATTGGACACTTAAAGGTCGAGAATGAACCTCTTACACCAGAACAGCAAGAGCTTATTAAAGAAGCCCTTCAGCTTGCTGGTATGGGAAATAACAAAGAAAACAATCAACATGAACCAGATAGCACAACTTCCAAATGATCCTGATCCTGAATTTCTAAAGAAAATTCTAGAAGATCAAAGAGTAATGATTGAATTAACAAAACAATCATTGTTCTACTTCTTTAATATTTACTTTCAAATTCCTGATAGACATCCATCAGCTCCGTTTCATCAAAAAATGTTTGACTTTGCTCAAGACGATTCTACTAAAAGGGTGTGTGTTGTCGCATTTCGCAACTCAGCGAAATCAATAATCCTTGATACTGCTTATGCCTTGTGGTCTGTTATGGGGATACAGGAAAAAAAATTTGTGATAATCGCAAGCCAAACTCAAGAAAGAGCGTATGGACATTTAAAAAATATCAGAAAAGAAATTGAAGAAAATAAATTATTACGTCAACACCTTGGACCATTTGAAGAAAAAACTGATCAATGGAATACATCGACTCTTATCATACCAAAATATAAAGCGCGCATTTCTGCTATTTCTGTAGAAGAAGGAATACGAGGAGTTAGAGAGGGGTCATACAGACCAGAATTAATTATTGCCGATGACATCGAGAGTTTAAGTTCGACTAAAACACTTGAAGCGCGCGATAAAACTTACAATTGGCTTACCGGGGAATTGTTGCCAATCGGCAACAAAAATACAAAACTAGTAATGCTAGGAAACTTTCTTCACACAGACGCGGCAATTGTAAGATTCCAGAACTTAATAAAGAAAGGTGCAGTGAACGGCAAATCTCTAACAGTCCCAATTGTTGATGGGAATAATAATATCACATGGCCCGGAATGTTCCCTACAATGGAAGAACTTGAAAAATATAAAGCTAGTTTTGGTAGTGAGATTGCGTGGCAGAGGGAATTTATGCTAAACCCTATTGATAGCGAATATCAGATTGTCAAAAAAGATTGGCTTCAATATTATTCAAAAATGCCAGAACTTAAAGGAGACGATTATAGAGGGACCTTTATCGCGATTGACCCAGCATCAGCGCAAAGCGAAATCGCGAATTATACTGCCATGGTAATAGTAAGCGTGTTCGGAGACGGAGATGATGCACAAATTTTTGTTCACCCAAACCCTATCAATAAAAGAATGACCGTTATGGAACTTGAACAAAAAGCTTTCTTTCTTGCTAGAAGTTTTCCTAATTGCTCCCCAACAATTGTAGTGGAAGGCGGAGGCACTCAAAAAGCCATATCTCAATTTCTTATGGGCAAGGGATTCAGGGTTGAGGAATATAAAATAGGTGGTGTTGGCAAGGAAGAAAGGCTTACCGTGGCAGCCTCTTCTGTGCAAGCAGGAAAAGTCTTTTTTCAAAATAATGAAAATGCTTCAAAAAATGATAAAGAATTAATCAATCAAATTCTAAAATTTGGAATAGAAAGGCATGATGACTTGGCAGACGCTTTCTCAATGGCCATTTGCAAAGCAACCGAACAAAGAAAGTCCATTCCCGAGGTTTTCACGGTAGGTGGAGACGATGACGACGATTAAAAGTTGTCTACTTTTTACCAACTACCCGTCCTAGACTCCCTAGAGGGGTTGCGTCATTAATGTCCTTAGTCGAAAGATTAATAGCTTTAACAAGGATTTAACAAAAAATATGGAAACTATGACAGCAACCCCAACAAGAACCGTGGGGAAAATACAAAACAAAGAGGAGGCATCAATTTCCACTCCTTCAGTAAGGTATGTCCTTTATGCGAGGAAAAGTACGGAAAGCGACGAAAAACAGGCCTTGAGTATAGACAGCCAAATCAAGGAGATGTTGGGACTTGCCAGAAAGGATGGATTGAATGTGACTGAAATAAGGAAAGAGAGCCATTCAGCCAAAGATGCAGGGCAAAGGCCGGTGTTCAATCAGATACTGGAAGATATACGGGATGAAAAATTCAACGGAATGCTGGCTTGGGCTCCGGATCGTTTAAGTAGAAACGCCGGAGATTTAGGAGCAATCGTAGATTTGATGGACCAAAAGAAAATTATTGAGATAAGGACATTCGGACAAAGGTTCACTAACAATCCAAACGAGAAGTTCCTCCTTATGATACTGGGCGCTCAAGGGAAACTGGAGAACGACCAAAAAGGAGTGAACGTGAAGCGCGGACTACGGGCTAGGTGCGAAATGGGATTATGGCCGGCTCCTGCTCCTACCGGATACCTTAACGAAAAGAATAAAGACAAAAAGTGCCATATATTGGTTGACCCGGAACGCGCGCCGATTATAAAAATGATGTTTGAAAAAATCGCCTACGAAAATTGGTCTGGGAAAAAAGTATACCGCTGGCTTAAAGACGACGTCAAATTCACTTCAATAAATGAAAAACCGCTCAGCCTAAGTAATGTATATATCATTCTGAAAAACACTCTTTATTATGGAATGTTTCAATATCCTAAAGGAAGCGGAAACTGGTATGCCGGAAAACACGAATCGCTCATCACCAAAGAGCTCTACAATAGAGTTCAAGAACAGATCAAAAGAAGTGAAATTCTAAATCCCTGGGGCAGCAAAGAATTCGCCTTTACCAAACTAATTACCTGCGGATTTTGCGGGGCAATGATAACCGCCGATGAAAAATTCAAAAAACTTAAAAACGGAGATGTAAATCGCCATGTTTACTACGGCTGTAGCAAACGATGGCAAGACAACTGCAAATGCGGATTTATCAAAGAAGAAGAACTCATTGAACAGATCGCGGAGATTCTTGACACGACAAAACTCAATAAAATTGGTGTCCGAGAAAAGATTGAAAAGAAATTGGACGGTACAGAAAATTTCAAATGGGAGTACTCGGCATTAACAGAAAAGAAGATCAGAAAGCAAAAGAAATAGATATCAGAAATTACGCTAAGTATATTCTAAAGGAAGGAAAAATATTTGAGAAACGCGAACTATTATCATGCTTGCGGAGCAAACTAATACTGAAAAATAAAAAAATATCTCTGAAAGAGTAAGATATAACGATCCAAACATAAAACGCCCGAATTCGGGCGTTTTATGTTTGACCCCAAACCTGCGGGCACAAAATTTGACTTAGCAAACCTTGTGACGCATTGACCCTCTTCGGTAGGGGTCACTAAGTGGCTGGGGGACAGGGATTCGAACCCCGATTAACGGCTTCAAAGGCCGCGGTCCTACCATTAGACGATCCCCCAAAAATACATTTCTGAACCCAAAGAATATAATAGGCCAAATTCCGTTAAAAACAAGCTAAACACATTACAAAGTTCCATGCGCCGATTTTATTTTGTTTA
>Ga0180009_10003277_pt1 | contig 18533 bp, 16 predicted proteins | sample OS_PC_MetaG_FD_123537 | JGI IMG/M metagenome (GOLD analysis project Ga0180009, IMG submission 123537) | Groundwater microbial communities from the Aspo Hard Rock Laboratory (HRL) deep subsurface site, Sweden - OS_PC_MetaG | ecosystem: Environmental > Aquatic > Deep subsurface > Groundwater... | reverse complement strand
TTCACCATACAACCCCACAAGTTCATAGCCGCTCACACGAGGGTCAAAGATTTTACTCCAGGCATATTTTGCATACTCGCCAGTGAAAAACTTTGCCTTGCCGCCCATCTCTTCTGACTGCTTATCCATATCGTCCATAAATTTATAAATCAAGGCTATAGTAATCTGTTCAACCTGTGATTTTGGGTCGGGAAGTTTTCCAACAAGAATATCCCTGGCTGTATCAATCCGCCTTTTGGTGCCGTTATCCAGCATATTTCAAATCTCCTTTATGCAACAAATGTATTTAGCGAAACATAATCTTTGATATATTCAACAACTGGAGCACGCCAGCCATCCAGATCTCTTAAATCCCGCATATTAAATCCCGGATTAGTCGCAAGCCTGCTGAATTCCTGCGAATTTAATATCTCTCTTAATTCAACCTCTAAAATATACGCCTTCATAAATTGCCGTATGATATGAATAAATTTATTCTCCGGCTGGTAGAGAGAGATAAACTTTTCTACCTCTTCCTCAAGCAACTCATCCTTTGTCTTGAATTTCCTGATTCTTCCAAATATCCTCTCTAAAATCTCCCGCAAACTTAATCTCCTGTCGAGTTTAACGGATTTACGAAGCTTATCAAGATTAAAATACTCTTCTGGTTTATCAAATACCTCTCTCTTTATGTAAGCCTCTGCCTCATCGTATTTGCCTTCGTAAATTTTATATTTAACATACTCATCCGCTTTTAACACCTCCTCAAACTTCTCGAATAACTTGCGGTCAATCTTCATCCCTTCAAAACCAATAGAAGTCTCGGCAATACCTTTTATCGGATCAGAACAAAAACTTTCGTATTCCTTTGTCTGCGACGGCGGAGACAAAGGCGGAAAAGGACATTTCCCTCCTTCTGTTGGTAACATCTCAACAAATTCATCATAATTAAATTTTTCCTCAAAGTATTCAAAATTGGCAAAAAAATCAAATACCTTAAATCTCTCCTTTTTAACAACCTGCTCTTCTATATTACCGAAATCATCCTTTTCTTTATATACAAATTCATACTTACGCGTTCCCCTTCCTTTGATTTGAATAAAATTAGAGGGGGAGAAGATGGGACGCATTAAACATAGATTCAAAATATCCTCGCAATCATACCCTGTGGTCATCATTCCAACAGTAACACATAGACGCGTCTTACTGGAATGATAACCTTCTTTAAAAATGGTATGGCCATTAAGCTTGTTATGGGCGAAATTTATGGTCATCTGCTGACTACCGGGGATATTTGAGGTAATCTGAACCGCAAAATCGGAGTTATACTTGCCGGGATATAGCTCATCCGCCAGTTCATTTAGTATTTGTGTTATTTTTGAGGCATGATTCTGGCTAACACAAAAAACAATGCCTTTCCCAATCTCGTCGGTTAAAGGGTCTTTTAGTGCCCTTTCCAAAAAGGTCTGACAAAATGTCCGGTTAGTTTTATCCGAGTAAAATTTTCTTTCAAAATCTCTTTGGAAGTATGTCTGTTCCTCCTCTTTGCTTTCTTCATCTTCCACTATCACCGAATAACCCATCTCTGACAGGAGTTCTGTAGTTATATCTGTCCTCGCATCTACAACAATAGGGTTTATTAAATAGCCCTCTTTTACTCCATCCAAAAGACTATATCTAAATGTGGGCTCACTTGATTCACAGCCAAAGGTTATATATGTATCTAACAATTGACGCCGCTCTAATTTGCGCGGGTCTTTTTCTGCCAACCCCTTCTCATCAATATTTTTCAGATAATCTTTTGGTGTTGCCGTCAGTCCTAACTTATATCCTGTCCAATATTCAAATACAGCCCGACTGTTTCCTCCTATTGACCTATGAGCTTCATCCGATATTACCAGATCAAAATCCGTTGGAGAGAATAAATCCTTATATTTATTATTAAAAAGAAGTGACTGGACGGTTGAAACTACAATTTCCGCTTTTTGCCAATTGTCCCTATTTTCCTTATAAATGACACATTTTATAGCATCATTTTTTAGATAACTCACAAAATTTTTCCATGCCTGGTCTTCCAATTCCAATCTATCAACAAGGAAAAGAACCCTTTTTGCATTGCCGGTTCTTAAAAACAGCTTGATTACCCCTGCTGCTACAAGGGTTTTTCCTGTACCCGTGGCCATTTCAAATAAAAATCTACTCTTGCCCTCCCTTACCGCATCCTGCAATACCCGGATAGCCCTCAACTGATAATCCCGTAAAAATTTAAGTTTATTATCCTTAATGAAGGCGTCTCTGTTTTGTTTGTCTATCCAAGCGGGATCACTTCTATAATCAGGCTTTTGAGAGAGGACAATATAATCAGATTCAATATCTTCGCGAATTAAACTATCCGGATTTGGCTTAAAAGACTTTTTGTGGATTAAAGAGTCGTAAGTTGGAAATGTGGTAATAATATGCGGATTGCCTGTTTCAGTATCCCAAAAATAATGTAGATTACCATTTGACAGTATGATAAATCGAACATTGAGGGATTTTGCATATTTACGAGCCTGCTCTTTACCATTTAGCGGATTTTTATCCTCTCTTTTGGCTTCTAAAACAGCAATGGGAAAGCCTTGCTCGTCTAAAAGCAGAAAATCAACAAAACCGGTTGTAGTCTTTTCAAAATCCTCTCCAAGAGAATTTAATGCTTGCTCGGTAATCTTGACATTGCTTTCAAGATAGATATTGGCTTTTCCCTCCTCACTGTCAAAAAACCGCCACCCGGCATTTTCAATAAATTTGTTGATTCTTATTCTGGCTTTTGCTTCTTTCATATAAGTCCTTTTTCTCCAAAACTTTTTGCCATTTTATCCTTATCCTATTAATCTTTTTTGCTATATTACTCACATCTCAGTGCCTCCACCGGGTCTAACTTTGAAGCCTTATTGGCGGGATACATACCAAAGAATTTTTTACTGATATACTGGCCGACATTCCAGTATAATTTTACAAGTTCAGTATTAACACCTTTGATGGCATTATAACGCGCCTCATGGATCATTCTGACAACTTCAGAAAACTGCTTGTCAAATTGTTTGTCTAATTTCATTAATTCACCTCTTAACGATGTCAACCAATTTAACTTCGGCTTTTATGAACCTGCGCCTCTTTGAGATAAATCAAAAAACCAACAATGGCCTCTATTATTCTTGTTAAGCTATTAAGTTAACTTCGTCGCCCTATCCAGTCTCTATTAAAACAGTCGCTGTCCCTGTTTTCTTAAATAGGCGATGTCCCTGGTTTCTTCCCTGGTTTCGCCAAGACGAACACCAATCTTCCAAACGCCTTTTTCAAGAAAAGCTTCTATAGTTTGGCGATTTGCTTTATTTATCAAATTAGAGTGTGATACTTTATACTTTTTTGCATATTCAGCAAGCGTCATGATGTGTGCACCTTCCAGATACGCAAGCCTCTTGTAATAACTATTCGTAAGCGACTTGCCGACTATTTCCTCCATAATTTTTGTAGTTCCTTTTTCACCAAACTCCTTAAATGCCTCGTAATACATTTTTCTATCAATGAATTTAATATTCACCGGCACAAAACCTTCTCGTATAAGCAAATAATTATTTATTACCCTTCCGATACGGCCATTACCATCAATAAATGGGTGAATGTGTTCAAAAGTAAGATGTAACAATGCGATACGCTTTATAATATTTTCATAGGTGTTTGCGTTATACCCGGCAAGCATTTTTTCCAATCTTTCTACTACTTCTTTTGGGTCCGGCGATATGTGGTTGGCAACCCTGACCCACTCACCGTCCTTGCGGAATCTTCCGGCAATATCATCCTGAATATTCGCTATAAGCATTTTGTGCAGTAATAGAATAACCTCAAGAGTAAGCTCTTGTTCTTTAGCTTTTGTATCGATATAAGAAACTACCCGCGCGAGGTTTTTTGCTTCAAAAATTTCTCTTTCAGTTATGTATCTATCTAAGTCTATTTGCAAAAGGATTTTCTCTGTTTCTTCAAGGGTAAGAGTGCTGTTCTCGATGGCATTAGAGTTATACACCTGCTCAGCAACCTCTGTTTCACTCAATAATTTTATAAGCGATTGTTTACCGACAGACGCAGTATGATACCGCTCTCTTAAGCGATTGATTGTATTAAAAACATATAATATTTTTGCCATAGTTATAGTATATGCCTTTTTCACGCTTTTGTCAACATAATCGTGAAAATTTTATAAAAAACAGTGAGTTTTCACGGTTTTGAGCTATGAATTCCCATTAAACGCCTTTTCATAGGCTATCCGATGAATAGTTGCAAAGGAAATTCCTGTGCGATTTAAGTATTGTGTCCCCAGATTTTTAATCTTTATCAGGACGCAGATTGTCGCAGATGGTCAGGATTAAATTTAGGACAAAGCCTGTCCGTTAGATAGTAGTGTTGCCGTTTTATGCTTTTACATAATCACCTGGTTTAAAATAGTCGCTGTCCCTGGTTTCCATTACCCTTTTCATCCTTTTGTCTCTTCTGATGGTAACTCTAACATCTTAACAACAGGCAATGAAGAACCAGCTATCCCCTCCAGTTCTCCATGCATACCAGCAATATTTTGAATTACGCGCTCTATCTGTTTTTCTCTTTTAGCCCAAATACTCGTCATCGCTCTCTTTTCTGAATCTAAATCTTGTTTCATGGCAATAAAGCCTTCCATAATTGCCTGCACTCGATTTCTAAATTCTATACCTGTAAGATAATTATAAACAATCTCCATTTTTTCTTCTTTGCCGGTTTGAATCTCACGAGTCCTGGCTACTTGAATCAGAATAACTCTTAGAGCTAATGCTAAACTCAACGCAGATGGAATATCAGTAACCCACACCCCGTCTATTTGTCTGAAATGATGAAAACCTTTAGGTAAAATTTCTGAGACGATAACAGCTAAATCTGCTTTTGCTTCACGCTGATCATCTTTTAGTTTTTGAATCCAGCCATCACTCCAAATTTTTGTCCGTTTAGTTTCCCATAATATTTTGCCGCAAATCCGGCCAGATTGAGTCTTGACAATATGTGAAATATCTGCGCCCTTAACGCCGGATGAAACAGAATCAATCTCATCAAACGGAAAGTCATCTTTCAGTAACTGCTCTAACTCAAGTTCCAGCACTTCACCTTGAAGTTTCTGAGAACCCTGTTCAGCCTTGCGTTTAAGTTCTTCTATCTGCTTTCGCATATCCGTCATTTGTTTGTCTTTTTCCGCATCCCTAAGCCTATGACTTTGTTCTAATTCTACAGCAATTTTCTCGGCAATTTTCTGCTTTTCAGCATCTAATTTTCGATTGCTCTCAAGCTCAAAGGCTTTTTTATCTTCTTCTAATTGACGCTGTTGCTTGCGGAGTTCAATTTCCTGTTGTTGAGCCTTTTCAAGTCGTTCTGACTTCTCCTTTATCTGTTCCTGCAAATCAACCAATTGGATTTTCTGGGCATCTTCGGCTTCCTTTTTAACCTTCTCTTCAATTCCTTTTTTCTCCAGCAGCCATTTTTCTTTTAATTGCTTTTCATAGGTTTCAAACTGCTTGGCAAGGACTTCTTCCTTTTCTCCTAATTGTCGTTCTCTCTTTCTCAGATCAAGTTCCTGTCTTTGAATTTCTTCCAGTTTTTTATTTTTCTCAGTTAATTGTTCTTTTAGATCAGCAAGTTCTAAACCTACAGACTCTCTCGCCTCCTTTTTTACTTTCAGCTCAATCTGACTTTTTTCCTCTTTTAACCGTTCTTCAATTTCTTTTTCATATTTAGTCTTGATTGCTATCTCTATATCATGAGAGATTGCTTCTGATAATTTGATTAACTCTCCACATTTTGGGCATTTGATGGTTTCTTGTGTCATATTACTCCTCCAAATTTAAGCTAACAATATACAAATTGGGAATATTTCTTTAATTCCATTCCAATCCAGTCTTGAGCCTCTTTTTCGTCTTTCTCGATGGCAATTTCAACGCCTTGTTTGGCGATGTTGAGAAGACGGTTTGACAATGCTTTTGCGTTATACATCTCTGTGATTTTCTTTTTAATATCGCTCTGAATACTTACAGGTATATCTGGCAGAATAATCCGTTTAAACTCATCATCTCCGATAGCGGTTAAGATCGTGCCAGAGCATCCTTTTTTAAGCTGTAATTGCCCGACTAATGACTTTTGAGCAAAACAAGCAAGGTTTCGGAATTTATCTTTTCTGAATTGATAACAAAAAACCCTGTTGAACATAAAGCGTTATCTAAATCATCGTTTATCAAAGCAATACTTGAAAGAGCCCCTTCGATGGTTGAAACGATTACATCCCCAATGTTAACCTTACGCCTTGCCCGGGTAGGTAATTCTTTGCCTTGTGCTTCAATAAATCCGTTGATATTTCCATTCGCAGAGATATTTGCAAGCTCAATATACCGGTAGATTATATCATCTTTAGGCTGAAAATTCTTGTCTTTAACCTTAGCGATCTCGCTTAAAGACTTATAACCCTTTTTGTATTGTCTGATACGCTCGACAAGATTTCCTCATACATCGGCTGGAAATATTCGGCGTCAATACGGTCTGCGGATTGTGTGTTGGAAAAATTCTTGACGAATGATAGTTGATGCTTGGGTTTCCAATTCAAAAGGCCAAGCTCGGAGAGAAGAATTTGCTCGGCTTCTCTGTAAATATTGACAGATTTTTCTCTTAATAATTCTACCTGTAAAACAATCTTGTGCGTTAACGCTTTTATTTTTTCGTCCAACAATACAACTTTGATATTTTTAATGTCTTCCAATTCGAGCTTACCTTGCCCGGACAGCATAATAATTCGCTTGATTTGCCCTTTACCATATTTTGAAAGTAAATATGCAAGCAAGAAACCCGGCATAATCATGTCTTTTTTCAGTTTAACACCTGTTACATTCTGACTAAAATTATATCGGTCGTATTTTTTGGGAAGCATTGCCACATCTCCGATATAAGCCCCAATCTTAGTAAAAACAATATCCCCCGGCATTAATTCTGTTTTTCGATTAAGGGCTTGTGTTTTTTCATCGAGAAAAACAGTAGAGGAGAAATCTATTTGCGGGTCTTTAATTTCAGAAGTGCGGATTAACGGTATTCCTTGATCTCTATAAAAATCGGGCGATAAATCAAAAATTCCTTTCTTAATAAAAAGGCTATACATAGAAAATATCTTTGTCTGATGTGAATTTAGTGTCTTCTCCAACTGCAAAAAATCTGGCGAATAAAACTCAGCATCTATCCTCAAATTTCCATGTAACCTTGATTTATTAACGATAGAATATTGCATTTTTTATCTCCAAAAACTTAAATTTTCTTTCTCCGCCCAGCTTATTACTTATCTATCAGCTTTTTATCCTGCGGTTTTTGCAGATAATTTTCCTTGTTTACTACCTTCTTACCGGTTTCCTGTTCCAGTTTTTTCCGTGCCACTCCAGCGACATTACCACCACGGCGGGAGACATTCCGGTTTTCTTCAAAACCATTAGGATGTTCCACTTTTGTAATTTGCGTTGTGGACGCTTCGCCGAGCATGGAAAAAATAAGCTCAAGATCAGTCATATGATCCCTGAGATTCTGCCTCTCCAAGCCTTTAAGTTTTTTGTATTGGCTCGGTGTCAGGCCAAAGGCGGCTTTGGATATTTCCGCAGTCAGAATTTCATATTCTTTGTTTTCTTCAACGCCGTGTTTTTTCCATTCGTCTGTAAGTTCTTCCCGGATGGCAATCCCACGCATTCGTTTTTCTATCCAATCATCGCTGTATCCCTTTGCCTTGTATATTGCACGCGTCCTCTTAGTTGCCAGTTCTGGGTCTTCAATCTCTTGAATTCGTTCATAGCCAACCTTTGCCAGCCACCGCTTAAACGGTTCGGCCTTGGGCGAGGGGATAGATTGGATGATGCGGAATATCCCTTCCGTATTAGCGCAATCGGTTTCGTATTTTTTGCCGTCAGAGGCTTCTAATTTGAGTCCGTGACAAAATGTCACGACCTCACTACCTTCTTCCTTTAATCTTTGCTTTAATTTACGCCAATACGCTCCTGAATCAACGCTATCCGTTAATACCGCACACACATCCACAACAGAAAACCACCATTCATTATTGTGAATGGTTTTTCGTATCTCCTTACTTCTGAAAACCGCTATCTTAGTTGAAGGAGTCAATTCATTTCCCATATCAATCCCTCCAAAAACTTAAATTTTCGCTCTTTGCCCAATCAATAAACGCCTCAGTGATACCGTCAGGAAGCTCACCGTTATGGTTATGCAAATCATGGTCCACAATCAAATGACCGTATTTGTCTAATCTGGGCTTGCCGTTGCCATTCTTGATATAGATATAATCCCCGGAATTATCCTTGCCTGCTTTTTCTGAAACGCCAAAGAATATGGGGTAGTCGTCTTTCTTCGGACACAAGTTATTATCCCATTTCTGCACGAATAACACGCTTGTCTTTGTGCCGGTATGAGGCTTAAAGGTGTTACCATGCAATCCTACAACCGCAAGGATTCTTGCCTTATCAGCAATATATTCCCGAATATCTTTATCCGAGGTATTATTAAACCTTCCTTGAGGCAAGACAATCGCTATTCTGCCACCGGGCTTGATAAAGTCAAGGTTACGCTCAATAAAAAGAATATCCCGTCCGACCTTTGATTTAGGCTTGTTTTTGTTGTTATAACCCAGTTCGTATTTGTGAATAATGCGGGATTCTTTTATGTCTCCGGCAAAAGGCGGATTCGCCATAAGGATATCGAACTTAAAATCCTTGTTTTCAGTCTGTGCTTTTTTTAATTTCTCAAATCTTTCAAAGCCTTTGCCGTAAGTAGAATACCAGCTACGGTTACTGACGGTCTCATTCCAACGGTCATAATCAAGCGTGTTTAAGTGCAAAACATTTGTCTCGCCATCCCCAGCAATAAGGTTTAAGGTACGTGCGACACGCACGACCTTTTCATCAAAGTCAATACCGAATACCTTTAGAACATCATCTTTTTCTTCCTGCGAAATTTCAGTATTTTCAAAAAGATGTCCTGTAAGATGAAAGATTGTATGGACAGTGAACCCACATGACCCGGCAGCAGTATCAATCATATACTCGCCCTTTTGAGGATTGAGCATCTTAACACACATATCAATTACATGGCGGGGTGTGAAATATTGTCCTTTTTCACCCTTTGCGGATTTACTGACCAGATATTCAAACGCCTCATCAATAACCTGCAAATTGGAATTAAAAAGTTTTACATCCTGAAGACTTGACACGCATATAGAAAGATGAGAAGGCGAAAGGTCGATTTTACTTTCATCGGGAAACACACCAGCCCATTCCTTTTTTGCCTCATCAAATAATTTTTGAATTTTCTTTTTTAATTCTCCTTCCGACTGCCCGGTATTTCTAAATTCCAATACCCTAAATGATGAATCATCTATTTCCTGAATGGCTTTTTTAACTTCATCAAAAGGGCTTTTTGAAAAATCTCTCTTATTATAGGTCCGGCCTGATTGACTGTCCCTTCTGTTGCCTCGATAATGTCAATAATGCTATTTTGAGAATCAAGCAGGACAACCTTAAAAACCTCTTTCTTTAAATCCCTCATTCGCGGCATTAGAATATCCACGACATCATTCGCAGATTTGATTTTGATATTTTCTTGTTTTACTTCTTCTTCCCTGAATCTTCTTCCTATCTCAATAGCGGCTTTTATCTGGGCAATCTTCGCCTGTCCCAAGCCTTTAATTTCTTTCCAATGGGATAAATCGGTATGCGATAGATTACGAAAGGTCTTGAATTTTTGCAAAATCCCTCTTGCCAGGTCTATCGCACTCTGTCCCTTTGTGCCTGTCCGTAATAGAATTGCCAATAGTTCAGAATTACTAAGGGTATGCTCACCATTCTTTAGCAGTTTTTCTCTCGGCTTTTCATCTTCCGGCCAATTAAGTATTGCCTTTGGATATACCTTTTTCTTGTTTTGCCGGTAAAGCAAGGTATCACCCGGCTTCCAACCAAGTTGTCTTAATTCCTCGATAACCTTTAAATCGGTACTTGTTGCTTCGTTTGTTTTTGCCATTTTGCCCTTATCCCTTCAATCTTTTTTGCTATATTACTCATATCTCAGTGCCTCCACCGGGTCTAATTTTGAAGCCTTGTTGGCGGGATACATACCAAAAAATATCCCTATGCCTACAGCAAAAAAGAAGGCCAAAACTATAGAACCTAATGATACTATAGAATTCCATTCTGTCCCTCCCGGCATGGCCTTACTCATCAACTTACCTATCCCTACACCCAATCCTATGCCTGAGATGATGCCTATGATACCGCCAGCCATACTGATTACAACTGACTCGATCAAAAACTGTGCCAGAATATCTCGCCTTTTAGCACCAACAGCCTTCCGCAAGCCTATCTCCTTAGTGCGTTCAGTAACCGAGACAAGCATAATGTTCATAATTCCAATCCCGCCAACCAACAAGGATATAGCTGCAATACCCCCTAACAGCATCTTAAATGTCTGGGTAGCTTGTTGCATCGTATCTAACATCTCTTTTTGACTTCTGACCTCAAAGTCAATAACATTCTTATGCCTTTTGGTCATAACGGCTTCTATTTCTGAAACAACTGATTCAGCTTCAGCGCCATCCAAATCTTTAGATTGGACGAGTAAGCCAGTAACCTTGGTATTACCGGTAAATCTTTTCTGGGCAGTAGTTTGGGGAATAAAGACGACATCATCTGTATCCCTCCATCCAGTCTGTCCCTTTGTTTCCATTACCCCAATACAAACAAACCTTTCATTCCGTATCTTAATTGTCTTGCCAATGGGATTTTCTTCCTCAAAAAGCTTACTTACCACAGTTTTTCCAAGAACACATACCTTTTTCCATTCATCTACATCCTGCTGTGAGATAAACCTTCCCTCCTCTACATGAAAGTTTTTTACATCCTGATAGAAAGGGGTAGTTCCGGTTATACTTGTATTCCAGTCTTGACTTAAGTATTTAGCTTGAGCATTCAGGGTAATCTCACAGGCAACATTTTTCACAGAAGGGCATTCTTTTAAGATAGCTAATCCATCCTCATTCGTCAGCCCCGGAGAAGAACCAGTAATCTCTGTCAGTTTTTTAGTTTCTTCTTCTCTCAGAGGGCGAACCATCAACAGGTTAGAACCCATAGACTCAATCCTTTTGGTAATAGCTTGTTTTGCCCCTTCGCCAATAGAAACCATGGCAATTACTGCGGCTACCCCAATGATAATGCCCAGCATAGTCAATCCTGAGCGAAGTTTATTGGCAGCCAGCCCGTTTAATCCGGTGCTAAAACCTTCAGCAAGATTCATAAAGATTCCTCCTCACATTATAAAAAAGGTAGCAGTAGAATTCACTTTTGCAAAAACTTCCAGAGAGGAATTATCCTCACCACCACGCTATTTTCTTTTAGCTCTGTTTCTACATCTTTAGAAATAATTAATACCTCTTTTGTTTGAGGGAAACGACGCAAAAACAACCTTATTCCTTTATATCCTTTATCCTGCCAGTCAAAATTGGAGATATACTTTACCTCTACAGGCATGGGATAATTAAAATCACCCAGGACAAAGTCAACCTCTTTTTCACTCTCTGCATAATAACCAGATGATTTTCCCTCTCGCAGGAGATGAAGGAATACGGCATTTTCAGCCTTAGCCCCCAAATCTCCTTTACCTGTAAACACTGATTTTATCCCTGTATCGCCAAGGTAAATCTTTTTAGCGGCATAGACCTTTTCCGAATAAGATGTAGTCCATTTTTTAAGGGGTTTAATTAGAAAGGCAGACTCAAAATATCCAAGATATTCCTTAACGGTATCTACGGTTATTTGTAATGTATTAGCTAATTTATTAAAACTAATTCGTGAGCCAACCGAGGAGGCTGATAGACGAAGAAGATCCTTCAGGAGATTAGGCTTTCTTATCTGAAATAACCGCATTAAGTCACGAGCAATAACATCTTCCACCAAATTGCTTAAATATCTCTCATCTGGATTAAGGACATTCTCAGGATACCCTCCAATATGAAGATACTCTTCAAGTAATTTGTCATGCCTATAATCTTCAGCCCGGCTTATTTCTACCCTTCTGAAAAGAATGAATTCCTTAAAACTTAAAGGATATATAGTGGTAATAGTTTGCCGACCGGTAAGTTTTCCGCCTTGACTACTTATCAAGGAAGAGGTAGAACCTGTGCAGGTCATTTTCACATCTTCCAGATCATAGATAGACTTAAGTTCCACCTCCCAGTTTGGACTTTCCTGCACTTCGTCTAAAAAAACAAAGAGTTTCTTGTTTAAGGGGTGCATAAAAAGCCTTCGGAAGAATTTTAGATGATAAGATATGGGATAACCGATAAGTTGAGGATGATCCAGGGCTAAATAAAGGATGTCTTTAGCAGAAACACCTTCTTTAAGTGCTTGTTGAATAAGCTGTTTAGTAAGGGTAGTCTTTCCTGCCCGCCTGCTTCCTATAATAATATCTATCTGTTTTCTACATCGATGCTCTCCCATCTTTTTTAGCAGCTCTTCCCTTATTATCCCGGAATCAAAATCTCTTCCCTCCCACCAGGGGTTAAAGGCATAATATATCTCTTCCATTTGAACCACCCTGAATACATTATATCATATAATCGAAACTTTTGTCAAATAGTTTCGATTATAATCGAAACTTTCTTCTCTCATCCCAATATCTGATGCCTAATCTACCTCCTCGTATCCTCTATAATTTGTCCATCTTTCAGGTGAATAATCCGCTTGGCATGTTCAGCAATATCCCTTTCATGGGTGACCATAATAATAGTGCTTCCCTGCTGATGCAGTTTATCAAATATCTCCATGATTTCTTTTCCTGATTGGCTATCTAAGTTGCCGGTTGGTTCATCAGCAAAGATGATGGAGGGATTATTGACCAAGGCTCTGGCAATGGCTACCCTTTGTTGTTGTCCGCCAGATAATTCATTGGGTCGATGATGAACCCTATTCTCTAACCCGACCGATTGCAATGCCTGATATGCACGCTCTCTCCTCTCCTTTTTAGAGGTATTGCTATAGAGCAAGGGAAGCTCTACATTGTGCAAGGCTGATGTTCGAGCCAACAGGTTGAAGCCCTGAAAGACAAAGCCAATCTTTTGACCGCGAATCTCTGCCAACTGGTCTTCCTTTAACTCCGAAACATCCTGCCCTTCTAAGAAATACTTACCCTTGGTAGGCCGCATCAGACAGCCCAGAATATCCATCAGGGTAGTCTTTCCGCTTCCTGAAGATCCCATAATAGAGACAAACTCACCCTTCTCTATCTGAAAGGTAACCCCCCTTAAGGCAGAAACCTCTATTTTGCCCATTTTGTAAATCTTTGCTATGGATTGGATATTTATTAACACTACACGCTCCTCGTAATCATTCAGCCTCATTGATAGTGTCCGGTTTATGTTTTAACTGCTTTTGTTTCTTCGCTGGCGGAAGATAATTCCCGGAGGTGATGACACTTCTGCCTGTTTTTGACTCCAATTCCAATCGGGCTTTCTTTGCTATTTTGCCGCCTTTTTTCCCCGCATCTGCGTTCTCTACCATGCCTGTAGCATCCACACTTTCGGCAATTTGCCTTGTTGATAGTTCCGCAAGCGCCGTAAAAATCAGTTCTGCTTCGCTCATGTGGTCACGCAGATTCTGTGTTTTGAGACCCTTGATATCTTTATGCTTTTTTACTGAAACGCCGCTCCATTCCTGATGAATGATGTTGGTAAGAATAGCGTATTCATCTTCTTTGGTTACTTCGTGGTCTTTCCAATAATCAGTCAGTTTATTACGGGTTTCCTGACCCATCATTCGCTGCCCAATCCACTTTTCGCTTCTGCCGTGCTGCTTCCAGTATTCACGAGCGCGGTCAAGGGAGCGGGCGGGGTCGCTCATGTCCTGCAATCGTTCATATCCCACCTTTGCCAACCATAATTTGAATGGTTCGGCTTTCGGTGATGGTATGGACTGAACGAGCCGCAAAATATGTTGAACAGATCCTCCAAGAGTTTTTCTTCTTTTGCCTGTTTCTGTTACCATTTCTACCTGGGGACAATTTGTCCCCAGGTAGGTGCCAAGTTCTATATCTCTTTTTCTGAGCTTTTTCAGGTAATCGGTCGGATTTATTGAAACGGTAAGTGCTTCTACAACATCTATTACCGAGAAATACCAGATTTCTGTCTGCTCGTCGTAATGACGGCGGATTTTTTTACTTTCAAATACGGCCAACGCGGTTTCATTCATAGTGTTTTATCTCCTTTTTAATTGCAACATTCCCAAATTGTCAATTTTATTTCAAAATTACCCATTTTTTGCAATTGAAAATTACCCATTTTTTGCAAAAAAAATTGACAATCCTCACCCGTCCCGAAGGACGGGTGCTATTCACTCGCTGTGGCTGGCCGGTATGCGTACACCTCAAAGTCAAGTAAAATTCCATAGTAAAGGCCAGACTTTTTTCCATAGTGATTATACCTTACCACCCCCTTCCTTTTTGAGGTTTTTAGCCCTGTAACTATGCCCGTTTATTTTGATGACCGTAGAATAATGCACTATACGGTCTATAATGGCTGATGCGAGGATGTTATCCGTAAAGATATCTCCCCATTGCTCAAAAGCCTTGTTTGTAGTAATAATAACTGAGCCTTTTTCACGCTGTTCGATGGCCCAGTCATAGCATTTAAGCACCACGGAAGCGGGGATTTCCCGGCTGCAAAGAAAAGCTGTCTTGTGCAGTTTTAGTAATTCTGTATTGCCGTGAGATGCTACAATCATTCATCCTCCCCGCTGTCTAATTCCTTGCCCATGCGGTATCTTTCCAAATCTTTATTTACTTCATTGATTAACTGCTTTTCTGTTGGCAGATACAATTGATATTGACTCGTCAAAATCGTCTTGTTATCTTCCGGGAGGGCAAATTTAACCACTGTATTATTTTTATCAGCGCAAAGTAAAATTCCAATAGTCGGATTTTCTTTCGGTAATTTTTCAGTGCGGTCGTAGTAATTCACATACATTTGTAACTGTCCTAAATCTTGATGTGTGAGTTTTTGCGTTTTGATCTCAATGATAACAAAGCACTGTAGCAAACGATTGTAAAACACCAAGTCCACAAAAAACTCATCATCTTCTAAAAGTATCCGCTTTTGTCTTGCCACAAAAGAAAAACCATTTCCCAATTCCAGTAAGAAGGTTTGAAGATGATTGATTATGGCAGTTTCGAGGTCTTTTTCATAGTATTTTGCTTTACGCTCCAAACCAAGGAATTCTAACACCATTGGGTCTTTGATGATTTCTTGCGGATCTTCGGGCATCTTCTCTTTGCGAGCCACAGATAAAACCGCTTCTTTATCGTTGCTCAATAGCAATCGTTCATATAACCCTGAGTTTATTTGTCTCTCCAACTCCCTTCCTGTCCAGCTATTATTAACTGCTTCAAGTAGATAATATTCTCTTTTATCCTGATTTCCAATGCGTAACAAAAGCCGATACTGGCTCCAGTTCAATTGCGAACGCAGTGCGTTCGCAATTGGATAAGTGCGATAAAATTGGCGGCTGATTTCCAGAATTCTTACTGAGAAACCGCTGCCATATTCCGGCTCCAATTCTTTAGCCAGATTCTTAATAAGATAATCACCATAGTCAGCTCGCTCTTTACCATGCTGTTCTTCTTCAAATATACTTTTCCCAATATGCCAATACATCAACACACGCTGAAAGTCCACACTACGAATGGCCGCTTTGCGTGATTGGTTTATAATTTCTTTGATTTCAAAGATAAAAGTTTTACGCATCGTTTTGCTCATTTTTCATTCCCCTTCCTCTCCGCTTTCCAATTCCTTGCCCATGCGGTATTTGATGTCGTAGTTGATGATGAAATCCAGTTCCTCTTTGTGCGTTTTTACACGATGCCTGAGTTCACTCTTTTCTATTTCTTAACCTCGCCACCTCTTCTGTCGTAGCGCCGTAGCACACGGATGTGCGAAAACAGGGTCCGAATATATTTTTATACTTTTTCTGCAACATTCTCAAATGTCGCATGATAATCTTTCGAGCTTAAAACAGTATCATAAAGACCAATGCCTTCACCTTCATGCTTGTCTATGCCAATATATACCAAACTGGCATCTTCATACCGTTTGAATTTATAGACAGCATCGTTCATCAATGCACTATTAAACACACCGAGGCTTACAAGCAATTCAAAATCTTTTACCGTCAAGCCGGTAACCTTTTTGAATAGTCCCGGCTCCAGTTGAGTAATCACATCTTTAAGGCTTCTCTCCCGATAATCGGTTAAATACATAAAGACCGGGATACGGGTGGCAAATTTAATGAGTTTTTCCTGTATTTGCTTTCTCTTGCTTTTGTACTCTTTTTCTTCATCAGATAGTTCTTTTTTCTCTTTAGCTGTTATTTCTCTGTCGTTGGCTTCTTTCTTTGTCTTTTTGACGGCTTCAGACTTATTGATAATGGTTTCAATATCCTGATTCAAATTTCTGAAACCTTCTATGTTCATCAAGGCATTCATAGCCTCCTGATTCCCCATCAGGCGTTGCAAGGTATTATTATCTACATTAACCAATAAGGCACTTTCCTAACGCCTTGCCAAAAGTGTTGCGGTTGTTCCGCTCATGGCAATATCCAGAATACCAGCGGCATCTATCTGTTTCATAGAACTGCCATCGTAGGCAAGCACAGGGAGGAAATTGATAAATTCTTCCACCTTTTTTTCAGGATTTGACTCATTTACATTCAACCGGCAACTGTAATCGGCGATCTGCCGCAATGCTCTGTTCGGCGCAAAGTCAAAAACATAGCATTCTTGTTTAATGATTTGTTCTTTGTTGGGCACGGTGCTATCCGGATTCCTGATTGTCCATGGATTTTGCACTCGAAATGCAGCTTGAAAATATGTTTCAGGGCTCGATGAGTTGCGAAGCATGAAAATGCCTGTCCACGGTTTCACAGTAACACCAGTGGTCAGCTTGCCGCAGGACAAAGTAATGGTTTTTGTCTTCAGGGGATTATCCATTGCATCACGCACAGGCGGCAATGCTTCGACACCGATACCAGCACCTGCCCCAGCCGCAACGATGATTTTATAATCATGAAAAAACTTATTTTGCCGCTGTTCAAACAGATTTTTCATGGCATGGCAAGAAGCGACACTTGGCAAGAACCAAAAGGTATGAGATAAGAGATTCAATAGACGAGCATCTGAAAAAGGCATGGGAGGTTTTTTCGCTCCCAATTTCAGGTTATCAATAGTTGTTGCCGAAAATGAGCCTCGGATTAAATCAAGCCATTTTTGAACATCGTCCCGATAGGTAAATTTAGCATCCGCGATTCCCTCAGCAGAGAAAAAAACATTCAGATCAAACTCGCTAAATTCACCTTGCATGGCTATTTCACGGATCGCATCCGGCAGTTGATAGGTGAGCAGCACCATTCTGGGCAGTGAAGCATATGGATTGTCATTGCCATTCCATTCCTGTTTTGCCCGCTGTTCATCCGAATATGTCCAGTTATATATCTGCTCCTCGATAAACTCACCTGACGCAATGGCTCTAAACGGTGTACCGGAAAGATACAAATATGCGTTTGTTGTTATGGGCATAATTTCTTCGTCAAAATACTCTATGCCTTCGCCCTCTCCAAACTCGATTTCTTTCCTATCTTCCGCCTCAAAAAGGTCTTTGGCATTTTCACGCCAGGATCCATAGTGGTATTCGTCAAGCACAACGCAATCCCAATTGGTTGTATGAACCCATTCATTTTTAGCCTTAATTCCGCCTGCTGCATTTTTCCCTAAGTAGTCCTGAAATGAACCAAAGCAGACAAAGGGCTTATTCTTATCCGCCGTTTCAAAGGATAACCCATTGCGTGAAATGAATTGCCAGCCCTGAAAATCAATATGGCATTTCAAATCCTCCTCCCAGGCGTTCTGCACTGCGGGTTTAAAAGTCAGAACCAGCACCTTTCGCCAGCCCATCTTTTTCGCGAGCTGGTAGGCAGCGAAGGTTTTTCCAAACCGCATTTTAGCGTTCCAAAGAAAATGGGGTGTTTTATCTGGGTTTTCCTTCCTCAAGCTCTTGAAGTAGGCAGCCGTTTTTTCTATCGCCTCCGCCTGCTCAGGTCTCATCCTGAAATCAAGAGATCGGTTTTCTTCATTCATCTCGCCGGTTTTAACAGCGATAATGGCCGCCCTTACATCATCAACCGCACACTCGAACCATTCTCCATTGGGATTTTTAATTCCTTTTTGTCTCAAATACCGGTGGACATCCCGATCAAAAAAGACGCTTCCGTCATTTCTCATAGCGGGTTCTTTGAGGAGAATTCTATACGGTAGTTTCCCGGGGCGAAGCGTAGGGTATTGCTGTGCCACTCGCATTTGAACATCACCGCTGGTATAACCAACCTTGAGAAGACCTTGATATTGGGGATTGGTGTCTTCGTAGGCGTAAATGGAGG
>Ga0180009_10003276_pt1 | contig 18540 bp, 12 predicted proteins | sample OS_PC_MetaG_FD_123537 | JGI IMG/M metagenome (GOLD analysis project Ga0180009, IMG submission 123537) | Groundwater microbial communities from the Aspo Hard Rock Laboratory (HRL) deep subsurface site, Sweden - OS_PC_MetaG | ecosystem: Environmental > Aquatic > Deep subsurface > Groundwater... | reverse complement strand
TCAGAGGTGTGGATGCCCTTATTGAAAACTGCCGGAAATGTTTTGCAAGCCTGTTTACCAACCGCGCGATTTCATATCGCCACGACAAGGGATTTGGACAGTTTGACGTTTACCTTTCCATTGCTGTTCAGAAAATGGTTCGCAGCGATGCAGCATCATCCGGGGTAATATTTTCTATAGATACTGAAAGCGGATTTAAGGATGCGGTTTTTATCACCGGTTCCTGGGGCCTTGGTGAAAATGTAGTCCTTGGTGTTGTTAACCCAGATGAATATTACGTCTTCAAGCCCACCCTTAAACAAGGGAAGCAGCCAATTGTTGGTAAAAGAGTGGGCAGCAAAGAGCTTAAAATGATTTATAATTCAGATCCCAATGATGGGAAAACAGTCAGAAATATAGATACCACTCCTGAGGAACGGGGACGATATATATTAAGCGATGATGAAATCATCCAACTGGCCAAGTGGACCTGTATTATCGAAGATCATTATCAAAAACCCATGGACATTGAATGGGCCAAGGACGGTGACGGCGTTAACGCTGGAACAGGAAAACTTTTTATTGTACAGGCAAGGCCGGAAACCGTGCATTCACAAAGTTTATCAAAGAGAGTCCTTGAAACTTACGTGCTGAAGGAGAAAGGTAAAATAATTGCATCAGGACAGGCTGTTGGGGCTATGATAGGTCAGGGGGTAGTTCGTGTAATTGAGGATGCAGCCCATATTCAAGAGTTTAAGAAAGGTGAAGTCCTGGTTACCGACATGACTGATCCTGACTGGGAACCAATCATGAAAATAGCAAGCGCCATAGTTACCAACCGTGGCGGAAGAACCTGCCATGCTGCAATAATTTCACGTGAACTGGGGATTCCATGCGTAATAGGCACTGGAAATGGTTCTGAAGTGATAAAAAGTGGAAACGAGGTGACTGTTTCATGTGCCGAAGGTGAAATAGCTTACATATATGAGGGGCTTTTGAAGTTTGTTATAGACAGACTGGATCTTGATACATTGCCTCCCACAAAAACCAAGATAATGATGAATGTTGGTATTCCTGAGAGAGCCTTTACTGAGTGTCAGATACCCAACGATGGTGTGGGGCTTGCCCGTGAGGAATTTATTATCAATTCTCATATTGGTATTCATCCCCTGGCTCTTTATTATTTCGATGATCTAAAAGCAAAGGCCGATGCAGGTGATAAGAAGATCGCAGAAATTATAAAAGAAATTGAAACACGTACCACTGCGTACCCGGATGACAAGAAGCAGTTTTTTATTGATAAATTAGCCGAAGGAGTTGGCCGTATTGGAGCGGGTTTTTATCCCAAGGATGTGATTGTACGATTATCAGATTTTAAGAGTAATGAGTATGCAAACCTGGTAGGCGGCACGCTGTATGAGCCGCTTGAAAGCAATCCCATGATCGGCTGGCGTGGAGCCTCGCGTTATTATGATAAAAAATATAAACCAGCTTTTGAACTTGAATGCATGGCCTTGCTCAAAGCTCGCAATGATATGGGTCTTACAAATATCAAATTGATGGTTCCTTTCTGCCGTACTCCTGAGGAAGGCCGAAGAGTAATAGAGGTTATGAAGGAATTCGGGCTTGTTCAGGGAGAAAACGAGCTTGAAGTATATGTAATGTGCGAGATCCCAAGCAACGTAATTTCAGCCGATGCCTTCAGTGATGTCTTTGACGGTTTTTCCATTGGTTCCAATGACTTGACACAGTTGACTTTGGGGCTTGACCGTGATTCAGATCTTGTGGCTCACATTTTTGATGAACGAAACGAAGCAGTTAAAACCATGGTTCGTATGGTTATTGATGTGGCCAAACGCCGCGGAAAGAAGATTGGCATTTGTGGCCAGGCTCCCAGTGATTTTCCTGAATTTGCCACTTTTCTTGTAGAGTGTGGAATTGATTCCATGAGTCTGATCCCAGATACTGTTATAAAGACAAGGCTGGCAGTGGCTGAGAAAGAAAGAGAGCTTGGCATTAAACCCGATTAAGCAGATAGAATAAACAATAGGACAAACCTTTCGCTTTTGTGAGCCAAAGTGCCTAAAATGCCTAAAGTGAGCTAAAGTGCCTAAAGTTAAGGAATTCTGCTATTTTATATAGGTTCTTTAATGCTATCAATGTACAAGGGATACAAACTGTCTGTAGCTTTGGGTTATCAATTAGCACGCCGAAGGCGTACCATAACTTTAGGCACTTTAATATACTTTAGCTAACTTTAGGCACTTGTAATTTGATCGCAACATATAGTGTGTGTTTAATTCTATTAGTACAAAAATACTAGCGAAACGTAAGACAACAGGAGAATATTATGGCTCTTTTGCTTGTCCAGCATGGTAAGAGCTTGCCCAAGGATAAGGATTCTGCCAAGGGCCTTTCTGAAGAAGGAATTTCAGAAGTTGAGCATATTGCAGGGATTGCAAAAAATATGGCGTTAATGTTCACAGTATCATGCATAGCGGGAAAAAGAGAGCGCTCCAGACCGCTGAAATATTTGCAGAAGCCCTGGAACCGGACGAAGGCATCCAGGAAATTGAGGGAATTAATCCTCTGGATGATGTGGATGTTTTTGCCGATAAAATTGAGATCAGCGATAATTTAATGCTTGTTGGTCATTTGCCGTTTATGGAAAGACTGACTTCCTATCTGATAACCGGATCCATCGAAAAGCCGGTGTTCAAGTTCCAGAATGGCGGTATATTATGTATGGATAAAGATCTGGACAAAGGCTGGCTTATAAAATGGGCACTCATGCCTGATATCGGATAAAAATATAGGTAAGCGTTCAAAGGTTCAAAAGTTCACGGTTAGAGAGCGATGAAGAGCACATATCGCTCAACGAATTCAAAAAGACTTTTTTGACAGGATTAACAGGATATTCAGGATTAAAACATCAGAACTTATCCTGTCAGAATTTTTTTCAAAGGAGGTTTATTATGAAGGTTGTTAAGCTATTAGTAATATTAATAATGCTGACGATGCTTAGTGGATGTGTTCTTACCAAACCATTCACCGTGACAATGCGAGTTGTAGCTGCTGTGGTTTCGATAGTTCCAGTTGTTGGAAATACCGCACATGATGCAATTGATGAATTTGCTGAAGCTGTCGATGAGATTCCTATATAATTTAGATGTAACCGTTAGTAAAATTACATGCCCGAAGAAGATATTAGAGACAAAGCATACCTGAATCATAAAGACATAATTAATCTGAACTTTATAAGAATTCCTGGAATATATTATTTCAGGAGGTATTATCGTGAAGGATTGCGTTCTCATATCATGGAGGTCCTGAGACCCGGGGATGTTGAAAATGAAACAAAAGGCATAATTAAAAATGGAATTAAGCTGTATCCAAGAGCTGAGCCCTTAAAGATTTTAAGGATATTCAGAACAAAATTTGGGAGCTTAAAAGATGCTGAGGAAGAGTTAAAAAGAGTTAAAATTATTGCAAAGTACCTGGCGCCTGATTATCTCGCCAGACCTGAAGAGTTCCTTGTTAATTATCTAAAAGGCGGAAAACTCGAAATTTTGTTATGCGGACTTCAGGAGTATATTAAAGGCGAACTCATTGAACCGTGGGGGCACTTTGATGATGATCATCTTATTTCCATGCTGGGCGCATGGGTGTTGATGATTCGGCAATGATAATCAGCCAGAGGCTCCGCAAGATTCGCAAAAATGCTCAAAACTTTATAAGCAAAATCAAGCAGATGATTATGGAGACAAATCATGTGCCGGATCTTGCAGGTGTCGGCAACCTTCTTCTAACTAAATCAGGGGATATCAAGCTGGTTGATATCAATAATATCTCCAGCGTCTCATTTGATAACGACATTAAGCTTGATGACAGGGGCTATCCTGTTTGTGATAAATCCATTGAAGCCTTATTTTTCCTTGAACGTAAATTATCAGCAGGATCTTCACGCATAGATACGCCTCCTTACAAAACATTCCTTGATCCTGAAAGAATGAAAGAGGTCAGAGTGATAGAGAAAAAATTCCATGAGTCCATGGAAGGCTCTATGTACTATTGGCCATCTTAATAGTCGAATGGTCGAGTTGGAAAATGGTCGAGTTGTCGAGTTGGTAAATAGTCGAGTAGTTGACTACTCGACTATTTACCGGCCTTAAAGTAGTTCGTGGAGTTTCTGCAGAACATCATCATATTCACTGTCACTGAAACAGAACTTAAGCTTACTGCATTTTTCGCGCAGCTTTTTGACCTTATCAACAACATTGGCATTGTCTATGACAACTTCTTTTATAAGATCTGCCAGTAATTGAAAGTTATTTTCTTCCATTCCAAAGCGGGTCATTTCAGACACACCCATTCTCAGTGCCCCTGAAGCGGTAAACCCTTCTTCATCTGTGCTTGCCTGATAGTTGCATATGATGTTGTTTGCTTCAAGCTGTTTTGCAATTTCCGGTCCGCGGCTGTAGCCAACATGTACTATCACCTGATGAGTTTCTGTAAAGTCAATTGCCGGATCTCCCGCAACATCCAAGCCACAGTCTTTAAGTGCACGGGCAAATGACTTTGCATTGGCAATAACCTTAGACTGGTATTCATCCTTGAAGTAATTCATCTCATAAGCCGCCATAAGTAAACCAAGCAGGGTGCCCAGATGGTGGTTCGAAACAGATCCGGGAAATGTCCTTCTATCAAGAGCTTCCCAAAGAGTATAGAGCTCTTCATTTTCCTTAAAATTTGACCCAACAACACCTCGCTGTGTGCCAAAAAAGGTCTTATGGGTAGAGCCTGTAACGATGTCGGCGCCTTCGGCGAACGGCTGCTGAAAGTGAGGACCAATAAGCCCCAGAACGTGAGCCATGTCATACATTACCACAGATTTAATATCCTGAATATTCAGGAACTGACGAATCTCAGCGACAGGCTCTTTATGTATAACCATGCTTTTTCCGAAAATAACGAGTTCCGGCCGGTACTCATCAATTAGTTTCAGAGCCGCCGGGACATCAACTTTAAAGGGGTTGTCGGCCAGTACAGGAAAATTTACAACAGCAGGTTTTTCCGTACGGGGATCCCTTGCAACATAGTCTTTTAGCGCACCCATCGGCTGGGCGCTCAGATGTCCGCCTTTGCCGATGTGATTGTGCATTACCTGACGAATTCTGCGTGGTTCAGACTTGCGGTCAGCACGGTTAATGAAGTCGACCATTGCACTGAAAACAGCGGTATTTGCCATTTGCCCGCTGATAAGGCGCGTTTCAACATTGTCGCATCCTAAAAATTTCCGCATTTCTTCTTCAAGCATCCGCTCGACTTCACATATAAAATCGGTCCCCTGGTAATAGAAAATATCAGCGTCATAGAATGCAATGGATTTTCTGTGTTCAGCATAACGGAAGGCCGGGTCCATTACAGACAAAAGCCTGGTCATCGGCGAGATGGTCATTTCTGATGGAATCAGATTGATGCAGCTTTTCTGCCGCCAAAGAGTATTTTCCAGGGTTTTTTCAAGCAATCTGCCGACCCTGGATTGTGTATCTCCGGCAGGAAGCTCCTTTTCCGCCAATTTATGATCAAATACTATCGGACGGGCATAGGGAGGCGCTTCTGATCGCATATGATGCTTGACTACAACAGAATCAACAGCTTTACTCCGAATTTCGATTGTAAGCCTTTCCTCTTCAAGGATATCGCTGTCTATGTATCCCAGACATATTGAGCGCAACTGATGGTGGTCGGTTTGCGAAGATGACAGACCTTCACCCTCCACAGTCCAAAGCGGTACCATTGTGCCGCTTGTTATGTAACCAACGTATTTTTCGCCTTTGAATACTTTTGCACCATCACGGGCAATGCCCCGCCCTGTAACTGCAATTGGTCTGCTCATACGAGGCAGGTCATTTATCAGAGAGTAATCGCGTGAGACTATTTTCTTAAAAGCATTGTGCTGTTTTATCAATTCTGATCGTCCTATGTAATTACCCTTCAGCGGGGAAAAACTGATTGCAAACTTTGCAAGGGGGCAGGATAATATTGGAATTTCCTTTCCCTCATGGTCAATTCCAAGCTCGTGGCCATAAAGAGGCAGACCTGCCTCCAGACGCAGCGTGTCCCTTGCACCAAGGCCAATAGGGGCTGCTCCTTTGGCAATGATTTTGTCCCACACCAACAAACTGTCATCCCTGTCGATAAAAAGCTCAAAACATAATGGCTCACCGGTGTAACCTGTGCGGGCCAGTTTCACAGTGGCTCCCGAGATCGTCACAATGCTGACAGCATTTCTAATGGGTTCAGGGAGCTGACCGGACTCGATGATTTCTTTCATTATATATCGCGACATTGGTCCCTGAAGTGCAAGCATTGCTATATCGCTGGTTTTGTCGATGAGCTCAACGTCTTGAAAGTCTTTAAGATGTAAATTCAGGTGTTCCCAGTCCTTTTCGCGATTAGATGCGTTAACTACCAGGAGATACTCTTCCTCTACAAAGCGATATAGATAAGCATCGTCAACCGCGCCTCCGGTTTCATTTGGAATAAGCGTGTACTGGGCACCGGTTTCCCTGATATTAAGCGCTTCCGCATTATTGGTTAATACGTGTTGAAGAAATTTAAGCGCTCCTGTTCCTTTGACGATAAAACGCCCCATATGGGATACGTCAAAAAGCCCTGCTTTCTTGCGGGTAGCCAGATGTTCTTCCAGAATTCCGGCAGGGTAAAAAATCGGCATTTCCCAGCCACCGAATTCTACTATCTTTGCACCAAGAGCGACATGTCTGTCGTAGAAAATAGTTCGTTTAAGTCCGCTCATCAATTATTTCCTTTACCCGATGATGACTTCATCGGAAAGTTCGTTGATGTCATCAGGCTTTACAGGAAAATGTTTTGCCAGAATTTCACCAATGTTTTGGATCTCACGACATAAGATCTCGGCTGCTTTGCCGGTTTTAATCCCCAGAGCTATATCGCCGGCATATTCCTGTAGTGTTTTCTGTTGAATTTTTTCATAAATACCCTTGTCAGCCAAAATCCATACCTTGTGCTCAAAAAGGGAAATGAAGAAAAGTACTCCGGTCTCATTACGGGTTTTATACAACCCTTTTTCATAAAACGAGGTAAGCGCTCTGTCCTGCACCTGTATTTCCAGACGCGCATTTGGCGTAAAAAATCTTTTTACAGCCGGCATATAATTAACAACCCACCCGCAAAAAGCCGAAAGAACAAGGGCGGTCAGGGCAAATGCCCATAAAGAGTCGCCCCAGATTAATTCCGTAACGATGAGGGCCAAAAGGACGCCGATAACACCTCCGGCCAGGATTTGCCCCTCTGGATAGGCGTCGCTTTGATCAACAACCATCACCGCAACTTCGCCATCGGTTTTAGTCTCCACTTCGCGAATAGCGCTGGAGATGCTTTCATTCTCTGCCTGTGTAAAAAATGTCTCAGCTTTCATGCCTACCATCCCCCTGAAGCGCCTCCGCCTCCGAAACCTCCACCACCAAAGCCGCCGAAACCGCCGCTACTGCTGCCGAAACCGCCACCCATACCTCTGCCATAATAACCAGTACCGCCTCTCATCAAAAAGCCGGCAATGAAAAGTGGCAGGAGCCATCCTCCCAACGCTCCGACAGGAATAAGGAGCAACAGGATGAGAAAGCCGAAAGAAGGCAAAAGTCCAAAAAGGAACGCGAGCGGGAAAAGTAAGCCTCCCGCAACTATGCCTATGGCCTTTGAATTACTACCCAGAAAGGCGACAAGGACAATGCCGAAAAAGAAAAACTTTAAAAGAGGTGATGCTTCATCGTGTCGTTGCCCTCTTCGGGATCCGCCGGTTGCCTTGAATTCCCCTCGGGTAGCCTGAATAATAGCCGTTATGCCTGCTTCAAGCCCTTCGTTAAATTTGCCCGCCTTGAAATAAGGAGTAAGAACAGTATCAATAATACGTCCGCTCAAAAGATCAGTTAGAACAGGTTCCAGCCCCCTGCCGACTTCAATCCTGATCTTCCGATCCTTTTGGGCCACCAGGAGAAGCACACCATTATCCTTACCCTTCTGGCCGACCTTCCATTTATCAACAGTTCTTATACTGAATTCTTCAATAGAGTCTCCCTCCAGCGAGTTAATAGTAAGGACTGCTACCTGCGTGGAATCTGTGAGGTCAAACGATTGAAGAGCCCGCTCAAGTTTTGCTTCCATTTGAGGCGAGATTATATCAGCATAGTCATTAACATAACCTTTATATTGAGGAACTTCCAGAGCAAGAACAATAGATATGTTTATAGCAAAGGTAAAGGCAATAAACAACAAAAGGCCGGCAACAACTCTCCATCCAGGATTGTATTTAGTGAAAGATATCAAATGCATTTTTCCCAATAAAAATCAGTTTATAGAATAAGAAACCCCTAAAACTTTACTTTAGGCGCTACCTCGCTTCCTGCTTCGGCTTTAAATGGTTCGCGCCGCGGCAGTTGCAGGAGAAACTTGTTTGTAAGGTTGCCTGGAAAGGTACGAATAGAGGTATTGAATACACGTACTGCATCGTTATAACGGACACGGGCGACATTAATTCTGTTTTCCGTCCCTTCAAGCTGATGCTGAAGATCCAGGAAGTTCTGGTTAGCTTTAAGATCGGGATAACGTTCCACGACCACCATCAGGCGAGAAAGAGCTGAGCTTAAACCTCCCTGGGCTGCCTGGAACTTGGATAAAGCCTCAGGGTTATTGACAACATCGCTGCCGATCTGCAGTTTTCCCACCTTTGCTCTGGCTTCAGTGACTGCCATGAGCGTCTCCTTTTCGTGGGAAGCATAGCCTTTCACTACCTCCACCAGATTGGGAATCAAGTCAGCGCGGCGCTGATAGGCGGCTTCAACGTTACCCCAGGCGGCAATCACCGCCTCATCATTTTGTTGAATCGTATTGTACCCGCAACCAGCGAGAACAATGCTCAAAAGCATTAAAACAGGAATAAATAAAACAATTCGTTTCATGAAGGATACTCTCCAAATAACATTAATATTTCGCAACACTTTAGCTTTATGAAACAAACCAGTCGAGCGAATATATTTTCAAAAAGCTAAAGTATTACAATATTTCAAAAAAGATTATTGTGTATCTAACCCGCTTTTCTTACGAGTCGAGTTTGCGGCATACGCAAGGCGCAGGCCATGAAGCCGTGGCACTTCACTGCGAATGGCCTGCAACATATAATATCATAGCAAAAGAATTAGCGAAAAAGCAAGGTCAGAATTTTCCTTGCTAATGGTGCGGATTTGGTCAACAGCATTGCCTCTAATAGATGAGTGGCAAAAGCAAGGGGTATTTTACAAGACATCGCAAAAATACTTAAAGAAGTAAAATTATTTGAAGATAAATTAATAAAGCTCACTAAGGAGGAAAAAGAGATTTTAAAAAAAGAAAGGGCTGTCAATTAGGTTGAATAAATCTTCATAAAATAGACTCAGAAAATGATTAGCTGCCACCCTGCCCCAATCTATCATGGTGCTCGCCACATGTTTCTTGAGGTCACTCTTCTTTTAGTTCAAGGCAATATCCATGAAAGATCCATTTTTGGATTTCTAATAACATTTTTTTCAATTATAGAAAGGCATTTCGGAAGTTTAATAATGGTAAAAATTTTATAAATAATGCATATTAACACAATATATATAACATATTGACATAATTAACACAATATCATGATATTTTAATTGACAATATTCATTGGCAATTCTATAAAAAATATTCACATCCTAAGAAAATAACCTAATTATTATTATAAAGATTAAATTTTTGATGATATGATTCATCCAATTTTTGCAAGGCATGAGACCTTTCATCCGAGATTCGGCTGGCTAAAAAAAGGATTTGATAAGGCCTATGCGGATAATCAGGTATTTTCGAATGATTCTGCGCCTCTTGTCTTGGGTGTCGGCAAAAACATGGTCAAGGCGATTAGGTATTGGTGCATCGCATTCAAAGTTGTTGATGAAATCAGAGACAACGGAAAATACATACATAACCCCTCAAAATTTGCTGAAAAATTATTGGGAGAAGACGGATGGGACCCATTTTTGGAAAATCCCTCTTCCTTATGGCTGCTTCACTGGAATCTCTTCAAGCTACCTTGCTATGCACCAGCATGGTTTTTCACCTTCAATGAGCTTAACAAGATTGATTTTTCAGCAGATGACCTTCTTTTTTTCTTGAAAGAATTCAAAAATAGACAATTCCCAAATATCACTACCAGCGATTCGTCATTGAAAAAAGATGTCAATTGCCTGATAAGAATGTATGTCGAAAGAACAAATCCTAAAAGTCTGAAAGAAGATTCATTAGATTGTCCATTTGCCGAACTCGGAATTATCAACGCCTACACTGATTCCAAAAGATTCACATTCAATTTCGGAAACAAACCAAATTTACCGCCTGAAATTGTGGTTTTCGCCTGTCTAGAATTTACTGCCTCTTTTCAAGACGATGCAAGGACGATCTCGATTTCAAGGCTATTGTATGATGCTGGAAGCCCCGGTCAGGTCTTCAAGCTTACTGAAAGTTCTATGAGCGAGGCAATTGAAACAGTTGCTATGAGGGCCAAAGATATTTACCTGACAGATACTGCAGGAATGATCCAGTTTGCATACACTAATGACCCATTGGAGATATCTGAAAGGATTCTTGATGGTTATTTCAGAGAAGGAAAATGATATGCCAGTTTTATCTGAACATGTTGCGGTAAAACGAAGGTATTCCAGATCTGTAAACCTTGAACGTGATTTTGGAATCCCCGATAGCCTGATTGGTTATATTCCAACCTCAAGAGCCATAGATGGCATTGGAAGATTCTTGAGAACCTTTTCGCTAAATAATTCTGTTCGTGCTTGGACATTGACAGGCTCTTATGGAACTGGCAAATCGGCATTTGCAAATTTTCTGACAGCGCTCTGCTCGCCTAAAAAAGATCAAAATTATTCCACCGCTCTCCAGATACTGAAACAGATAGAAGAATCAAATTCATTACAAAAACAGATAAAAAACAAGCTTCCTGATTCAGGACTGATAAGGGCAGTAGCGACCGCACAAAGGGAACCGATCGTAAGGACAGTTATCAGAGCCTTAAATAACGGAGCATCAATTTATTGGCAGAATATCATGGGGCGAAAACCGGATGTTTTAGATGAATTGAATTCATTGCATTTAAAGGCGCAGAAAGGCTCAGGGATTGACAATAATCACCTAATCCATGTGATAGGAACATTGGCTCAGGTATCTAAGGCTGGAATATTATTGATAATTGATGAGCTTGGGAAAAACCTTGAATATTCAGCGCGGAACCAATCCATGGATGACCTTTATCTGCTTCAGCAGATTGCCGAACTGTCTTCTAATAAAGATGGGTTCAATGTATGCATTTTTGGCCTGCTGCACCAATCATTCATCGACTATGCGCATGGCATTGCCTCTGCCCAAAAAAACGAATGGGCAAAAATACAAGGCAGATTTGAAGATATACCATTCATAGAATCCTCTGATAGGATGATGCGGCTGATCGGTCAGACTATAAACAAATCGAAAGATATAACATTCAAACTTGTAGTAGAACAGTGGGCAGCAAGATGGCATAATGCTCTCTCAGAATATAATTTCTCAAATTATATATCTAAAGAGGACTTAATCTCGATATATCCTATGCATCCGTTTACAGCTCTAATTTTACCCATCCTCTGCACAAAATATTCGCAAAATGACAGAACCCTCTTTACGTTCCTTGCAAGTGGCGAACCCGATTCATTTTCCACATTCCTAAATCAGACTGGTTTTAGTGATGAGAGGCTTCCAAGCTTCAAACTCCATAAAACGTATGACTATTTTGTAGAATCAGCAGGCATGTCGATTTCAGTGAGACCGCAATTCCAGAGATGGGTTGAGATCCAATCACGTCTTACCGATGCCAGTCATCTTGATCCTGATGTCCTTTTGGTTCTCAAGACCATCGGCCTCCTCAACCTTGTCTCAACGACAGGTTCTCTGAAAGCTTCTCGCAGAACTGTCACACTTGCGATGTGCGATCATCCGGATGACAGAAATGAACTCGAATATTGGGATAAAAAGATAAACGAGCTATTGGAGAAAGGATTCCTGATCTGGAGAAAGCGAATAGACGAACTTCGGATATGGGAAGGATCTGATTTCGAAATAGAAAAAGAGCTTTCAGAGCAGGCCGAGATACTTAACATATCCCTTGCCGATTTGCTAAACGAATATGCACCACTGAGGCCACTTGTAGTCCAAAGGCACAGCTATGAGACAGGGACTTTGAGATATTTCGAAAGACAGTACTACGATACAACAGAATCTTTCGAATCATTTGAATGCCTAAGCAAGGATAGCGACGGGCTCATCTGCTATTGGGTAGGAAATGAAAGAGATATCAAAAAGTTTAAAAAGATATCGCACAAAACATCCGATGGCAAGCCTGTTTTAATCATCTGCGCATCTGAACTTAATTCCCTGCAGATTGCATGTCACGAATATGTGACGCTAAGAAATGTAATGAAAAATGCAACACAGCTTCAGACAGACGGCGTTGCACGAAGAGAAGTCAGTCAGCGAATCCTATATGCTAAAAGGCTTTTGAATGATTCATTGTCAAGGGCTTTTAACATAGCTTCTGGAAAAGTGAACTGTTTAGAACTTAATGAGAAGATGGCTTTAAGCAATTGGGCAGATTTCCAAAGCTATCTATCGCATACCTGTGACAAAATTTACCATCAAAGTCCATGTCTATGGAATGAACTGATCAACCGAAGGGAACTTACCTCCCAAGGGGCAACAGCGAGGAACAAGCTCATAAATGCGATGCTTGAGAGTGCCGGCGAGCCGAGATTGGGAATAGTCGGGAATGGCCCTGAATACAGCATGTTCGAATCGGTTCTTAGAAAGACGGAACTTTATGTCAAATCAGAAGAAGGATGGGTTTTCTCAAGACCTGTAAGAAATGACAATGGCATTTATTATGTATGGATGGCAATTGAAAATTTCTGCCGATCAGCAAGAATTGAACCAAAGAATATAAGCCATCTATATGATTTGCTTGAAGCTCCTCCATATGGCGTAAAGAAAGGTATCATTCCAATCCTTTTTCTTACTGTTCTATTATATCATAATGAATATTTAAGCATCTACATTGACGGAAGCTTCATCCCTGTTCTTGGACCTGAGCATTTTGAACTATTGGTAAAGAAACCAGATAGATTTTCTGTGAAATATTTCGAAGTGTCAGGCGTGAGGGCTGAAATATTTCGGGAACTTGGTAAAATTTTCTCCGATGACCGAATAAAGACAGACATGAATCTTAGGAACACAACAATCCTGAGCATCGTGAAACCCCTCGTCGGATTCGTAAAACGTTTGCCTTCATTTACATTGACAACAGAAAGCATGGTGACTCTGATGGCAAAGGCAGTAAGAAAGGCACTTCTTGATGCAAAAGAACCAGATGAGCTTCTTTTCAAATCACTTCCGCAGGCGTGCGACCTCCCGAACATATTAGGCAACGAAAATGATGGCAAAATATTGGTTAAAAGCTTCCGGAAAAGACTAGTCCAAGCTCTCAGTTCCCTTCAAGCCGCCTATGATGATCTGCTCGGCCAATGCGAAAAACTGATAAAGCGTGCTTTTGCAATCAAGATTGATTCCCCTGAATTTCGAGAAAACCTCCGATATCGGGCAATGAACCTTTCGTCTCAGGTGATTGAGCCGCGACTGAAAAGCTTCATTCTGGCATCCACTGATAAAGAATCAGATAATAGATCTTGGCTTGAATCAGTATTGCTGATAATATCTAATAAGCCTCCGAAATTATGGACAGATGAGGATGTAATAATATTCGAGACAAAGTTGAGCGATATTGCAAGAAGATTCATGAATCTTGAGGCATTGCAAAAGGAAATTGCAATTCCAAACGAAGGCATCGATGCGAGGAGAATCACAGTTACATACCCAGACGGCGAAGAGATCCATCAGATGCTCTGGATCGACCGTGAGAAGCAGGCAAATATTGACCGGATAGCTGACCAGATAATCGATAAATATGACCTCGATGACGATGCGAATCTCAAACAGGCCATTACAGCTGCATTAATTGAAAAAATATTTCATAAGCGAAGCGAAATCTCTAAATCAAGTGCAAAGGAACCTACAAAGGAGCATAAGGTTGGGGAATAAGAAATTACGCCACATAATGGGTCTCTCGGGCGGAAAGGACAGCACAGCTTTAGCTCTTTATCTTAAAGACAGAGTGCCTGATATCGAATATTTCTTTTGTGACACACATATGGAATTGCCTGAAACATATGCTTACCTAAAAAAACTTGAAATATTGCTCGGCAAGAAAATAGAAATACTTGAAGCCAAGAGAGGTTTCGATCATTGGCTAGCAGTAAAAAGGGGGTTTCTGCCTTCTCCTCAAATAAGATGGTGCACAGAGCAGTTGAAACTAATCCCTATCGAAAGATTCGTTGGCAATGACGAGGCCATTAGTTTCATTGCATTGAGAGCGGATGAGGATCGCGCTGGCTATATTTCCACAAAACCAAATATCAAGCCTGTATTTCCTTTCATAAAAGAAGGTCTTGTAAAAAGAGACATATTCAGGATCATCGAAGAGAGCGGAATTGGGATGCCTGAATATTACAACTGGCGTTCAAGATCGGGTTGCTACTTCTGTTTTTTTCAGCGAAAGATTGAATGGGTGAGACTGTCTGAAATTCACCCTGATCTTTTTGAAAAATCAGTCAGATACGAAGAAGAACACGATGATGGGCGGAAATATTTCTGGAATCAGCGGGAATCCTTGCTGGAGTTAGTAGCTCGAAAAGAGCAGATCATTGCAGACCATAAAAAGATGATGCACCAGAAAAAGAGGTGTCTCCCAAACAGGCCTCTTATAGAGGTCCTCGATTCTGTCCTTGATGATAAACATGAAGATTTCTGTTTTGTCTGTAACCTGTAAAATATTTAATGGAGATTTGAATTGAGTAAGACCAAAGAAGACACACATTTCTATCTCAATTGCCAGGTACTGCAAGCGTTCTTTTTCCCGGTGTGCCTACCGATGTTCTAATTAGCAGAACATCGACTGTGTGCATGAGTGTGAGGTCTGTATGCACCTCAGGCGCGGTTGCGCCATTGGGGTATTGCGGGATGAGGCATACTCGACAGTCCGGCTTTCTCTTGGTCGCTATAATACTGCAGATGAGGTTTGCATGGGCGCGCAAGCAATTTCGGAGACTGTTCGAGATGTTATAAGTGTCAGAGAAGATTAGGATGACAACTTATAGGCGTTGAAGGAGAAGATGTTATGAGTAGCCTTTCTGATATTCTAGAAGAACTTTACTCGCTCAGTAGGCCTGGTAAAGGCTTTAAGCCACATAAGTATTTACTTCTGCTTTCAGTCTTGAATCTACTACGAAGTGGGAAAGTCTCGGACAAGCGAATCTACTTCAATGCCATGCTAAGAGCAGAATTCAGCACCTTTCTAAGGAAATTCGGCGAGGAAGATGACCGGGACCGCCCCCACAACCCATTCTTCCACCTTGCCAGCAGCTCATTTTGGAATCTCATTCCTTTTCCTGGCCGTGAGGCTGACTTGGACAGGGCAAGTACTGTAGGTGGCGCTGGCGAACTCGCCGAGTTGGTACAGTATGCAGAGCTAAGTGAGCCATTTTTAAATGCGCTAAAAGACGAGACTTTTTGCCCGGTCATTGAATCAAGAATCTTAAAGTGCATTCTTGCCGGCCGTGAATCTTGCAGGGATGCGCATTTACAGGAGAGTCAGAAACAAGGCACCCAAGTCCTCCAGCGCCTGTCTTTTTCAGACAAACCCATTGAAACGAGCAATCAGTTCGTGGGCTACCTAAATTCCCTGCAGCGGCTAAACGCCAGCAATGATAACGCCTTTGCCGAGTCCCAAGCCTGTAACCCATTCTTTGCCTACCTTCATGTTCCGCATCCTTTGGCACAAGCCATTCTTGCCGAGCTGCGGAAGCCGGAAGGGCGACATGTTATCCTCACTGGCCACGCAGGGGACGGTAAATCTACGATTGCCTTGGAGATATACAAGCAGCTATCGGGCATTTCAAATGAGCAGTCCCTGCCACAACCGTTGCGTCCAAGGGAGGATTTGCCCGGAACCGGGATCACCATAATGAAGGACTTAAGCGAGCGCCGCCGAGAAGAAGACTCGGCCTTGGTTCAGGAGCTGCTGGGAGACGAGCGCCGGTTTCTGCTTGTATCAAACACCGGCACGCTGCTCGACATGCTGCGCGGTCAGGCGGCAACCTTCGGTATGTCCAGAGTGAAAATCGAGAGTGAACTGCTGAACTCCATAGGCACCGAGCGCGGCGAGGCTGAACTGGCGCTGGGCGGAACTCGGTTTTGGGTTGTCAACTTGGCGAGAATGGACAACCTGGAGTTCGCGCGGCAAATTTTCGCGCGAATGGTCGCACCGGAGCACTGGGCGTTTTGCAAAGAACTTCCCTGCCGCGTCAACTGCCCCATCTGTTTGAATGTCGATTTGATCAATCACAGGCAGAGCATCGTCTTCAATCGGATTTTTCTCGCGTACCGGCGCATGTACGAATACGGCACCCGGTTGACATTACGCCAGATTACCGAGCATCTCGCGTATCTGGTGACCTCCGGGCTTGAGGAGAGTGACATTGCTGAGATGCACGAGAAGCACCAATCTCCACTTAAAGCGGAATTCATGTTCTTCAACCGCTTCTTCGGGGACAATGGCAAGGAGGGGCATCCGGGAGCACTGCAGATGAGGGCGGTCTCGGAAATCAGCAAGCAAGGTTTTGGAGAAAGGCCATGCCCAAGATGGGAACGGAAGCTTTGGCTCAAGTTGAGGGACCGGTATTTCCGGTTGGGTGTAGATGATTGCGACGCGGAGTTCGATCTGCTTCGGGAACACGGGTCAGGACCGGGCAATGACAACAAACCCGGTTTAAGTCCCGACCAAGCGCGAGAACAGGTCCGCCGTATGCTTTACTTCCTCTACGATTTCCCGAAGAGGGAGGTATCGTACTTGATTCAGTTCCTCAACTCTTCAACCATCCTGTGCTGGCAGGAATGGCAGAGCCCGGGTGCACGCCTGGAAATGACGGAAAGGAACGTGCTTGAGCGTCGCATCTTTCATGTCTTACAGGAGCACTTTACCGGTGTCCGTCTGCCTGAGGGCGTGACTGAGCATGACCGCCGGCTCTACATTACCCTGAGCCGCGGCAAGACTAAAATTCGGCAAAGCGCACAGGTAGTACTGGCGCAGATCGATTGGAGCAATGAAACAGCGCTTGAATTAACACGGAGTCAGAACGCTGCCGGGGGAGGCCGTACCGATTTGGAACTTAAAGGGAGCGGTCGCATTAATGGTGCAAACCTTTTATTGACGCTGCCATTTCTGGACTATGTGGTCATGCGGCATTATGGCGAAGTAGGTGAAATTCTACAGCCAGCTTATGTGGAAAGGCTGGAACGCTTCAAAACGCAAGTGCTACAACGCGCCAAGGAGACCCGCTCCGACGTCATGCTGGTTCGCCTGAAAACCGACCATACGTTCAGACGGCAACAATACACGATCCTTGACGGGATACTGGAGGTAAATGATGTCTTGTGAATCATTTCCAATCGGCATAGCCTATGATGAAAATCCCGACAATCCGGCCATCCAAATGTTTGGAAATCGACTGTTCAATGATCAGTCCCCGACGGAACTGCTGGTCGAATTCCTATTGTTGATGGCCTCCTCCAAACGGATTACTAACGGAGGCGTGCCGTTTTCCACTCCACTGCCAGACGTGGAGACCCTTACAGGATGGCCGGACATGGGGACACTTCAATATGCCCCGAAGGCGCGGCTCAACCTGAAACTCTTCGCTTTCATGGGGGCATCACGGCTGGATTCGCGTCACGAAACGCACCGGCAACATTACAAGGAATTGTTGGAGCGGCTGCAGGCCAACATTAGGGTGATGGAAAGCGGCGCTGAGAACGATGTACTGCGGACACTGGAAAATCTATTCCTTGGTTTCCAAGGGGCAGGATCCGGCCGCACGTGGTGTGCTCAAAGCTTCCTGCCCGTTTGTCCTGGTATCATAGCCGGAGAAACCATTTGGAATGAGACAGCCGCTCGACGGAATCCTCCTGCAGATTGGGATGATGCGATTGGGAACCTCCAAGTCTATTTCACGATGAACAAGCATCGTTTTCTCGGACGCGGGGGCGAGGTGTGGTACCTGCAATTATGCAATGCCCTGCGTCAGAAGCCGGAATCGGTGGTGGAGTGGGTAAGAGAAAGCGGGGTTGAGATCGAACTGCAGGAACAAGACCCAGCGTGGCTGCATGCGGCATTGCAGCGCGAACTGGGGCGATTGCTGACCCATTGTCCGCAGACGGTGACTGACATCGCCGAGTTCATTGACTCAGGCGTTGAGCGTGATACACCGAAAGCAACAGACATGCGAGATCACACACCGCGTTTTGTTGATG
>Ga0180009_10003275_pt1 | contig 18542 bp, 14 predicted proteins | sample OS_PC_MetaG_FD_123537 | JGI IMG/M metagenome (GOLD analysis project Ga0180009, IMG submission 123537) | Groundwater microbial communities from the Aspo Hard Rock Laboratory (HRL) deep subsurface site, Sweden - OS_PC_MetaG | ecosystem: Environmental > Aquatic > Deep subsurface > Groundwater... | reverse complement strand
GTACCGCTTTAACCGACGCTTCCAACTCGATACCATCACTACGCGCCTTATCGTGGCTGCGGCCACTACTGGACACCGCTCGGACACTTGGCTTCGGCAAGCTGAAGCATCTTTCTAATCAGGTACCTATTTGGCCTGTGCCGAAGTTGAACGCCAACTCAACGACAACCAAGACCCCATTGGCCTGGCCAGCAAGGTGTTTAACAACGCCGACTTGGGTTATTACAAAGTCAGCATTGAACGCCCCGACCGCCGCAAAGCGAAATTCACGCCCGAGGCCATTGCTCCTTTGCGCTTTGATAAAGCCCTTAGCGAAGTGATGGAGTACCTTTACCAAGAACACGGCGAGCGCGTCTACGAAGCCGGCTTTTTAAAATCCATCGACAAAGCTATTCTCAGTTGGTGCGAAGACAACGACATCAGCCTGAACACCAAAGCCAAAAGCAAATTACTCGATGTGAAACACTGGCTATCACTGCAAGCCCTTCACCGCGTCGCCACCGAGCTGATGGCCGCCATCGGCCAGGAGGAATACAACGACTACAACCCGTTTAAAGAATTAGTCGAAGCCCAACTGAAAGCGCAAAAAACCAAACTGAGCGCCTCAGAAAAAAACGCCATTTTAAACGCCGTGAGTTGGTATGACGACAGCGCCGCCAAGGTGGTGAAAAAAGTGGTTAAACTCAGTAACGACAAAATGACTGAATTGCTCGAACGCTACCAATGCACCGAAGCCGATTTACCCGATTTTGGTTATTATCCGCTCAAGGGCAATGAATTCATCACCTATGAAAGCAGCGCCGACCTGCGCGACAGCGAATCCATCCCGCTGACTTACCCAGCCAAGGGTGAGCATTCCGCTATTCATCAATACTTTGTGAATGAAGTACAGCCCCATGTCGACGAAGCCTGGCTTAACCTCGATTCGGTGAAAATCGGTTATGAAATCAGCTTTAACAAATATTTCTATCGCCATAAACCGCTGCGCTCGCTGGAAGACGTTGCCGCTGATATTATCCAATTGGAGCAAAAAGCCGAAGGCTTGATTGCGCAGATTTTAGGAGTTTCTGGCTTCGACTCCGCTCAGCCAACGGGGCATGACACTCCCTGACCCTAGCCAGCGGGACACAACGTTCCCTGAGCGCAGTCGAAGGAAAATAACGCTCCCTAAACCCAGTCAGCGGGACATACCGATCCCTGAGCGGAGTCGAAGGGAGCGGAATCGAAGGGAGCGGAGTCGAAGGGGAAATCAAAGGAATCTAAAATATGACAGGTTACGTATACATACTCCGTTGCGCGGATCATAGTTATTACACGGGCAGTACAAACAACATCGAAGCCAGACTTTGGCAACATCAGAATGAACAAGGTGCTAATCACACGCGTAAACATTTGCCAGTGGAATTGGTATTTGTCGAACAATTTGATCGAATTGATGATGCTTTTGCTCGTGAAAAACAAATACAGGGCTGGAGTAGAAAAAAGAAAGAAGCGTTAATGCAAGGTGATTTTAATCAGCTGCATTTGCTAGCTGTTTGTAAAAACAATACTCATTATGCCGGGGGCTTCGACTCCGCTCAGCCACCGGGGAATAAACGCTCCCTGACCGAAGCGGGGCATAAACACTCCCAGAGCTCAGCCAACGGAACACAACGCTCCCTGAGCGGAGTCGAAGGGAGCAAAATCGAAGGAAACAATGAGAGCGGAACAGATGATGATTAGCGTTGTAGAAATACCGAAATACGAGTCTTATAAGGATTCTGAAAACGAATGGTTTAGCGTTATTCCGGAACACTGGAAATGTATTCGCTTAAAGTACTCTCTTAAGCTCGTATCTGAAAAAATTGTCAGTGCTAAATCCGGTCTCCCCTATATTGGCATGGAAAATATAGAATCTTGGAGCGGAAAAATCTTAGGGGACAACTCAGATGTAGAGGGTTTGGCAAGTGGATTTGAACCTTCTGATATCCTTTTTGGAAAACTTCGACCTTATTTGGCAAAGGTAGCAATTCCTGATTTTAGAGGTATTTGTTCAACCGAGTTTTTAGTCTACCGAGCGACCAATGGGCAACCTCAATACTTTAGGTATTTGTTAGGTTCAAAATCATTTATTAACGTGATTGATTCGAGCACTTATGGCTCAAAAATGCCAAGGGCAAGCTCTGATTTTATCGGAAATCAATACATACCGGTTCCTAGTTCACAAGAACAAATATTCATCGCCAACTTCCTCGACCAAAAAACCGCCCAAATCGACGAAGCCATTGCCATCAAACAGCAACAAATCAGCCTGCTCAAAGAGCGCAAACAAATCACCATTCAACAAGCAGTCACGCAAGGCCTCGACCCCAACGTACCCATGAAAGATTCGGGCGTGGATTGGATTGGGCAGATTCCAGAGCATTGGGAAATGAAGAGGGTGAAAAATATCTTCAGAATGGTAATGGAGCCTTCTGAAAAAAATAATGAACATGAACTACTTTCAGTTTACACAGATATTGGTGTAAAGCCGCGTAGGGAGCTTGAGGAAAGGGGCAACAAAGCTTCAACTACAGATGGCTACTGGTTCGTAAAAAAGGGTGATATTGTTGTTAACAAGCTTCTCGCCTGGATGGGTGCCATTGGCCTTTCGGAATATAAAGGCGTAACGAGCCCAGCATATGATATTTTACGGCCACAATTACCAATAAATGGTTACTTTTATCACTACCTGTTCAGATCAGACTTTTGCTCTGCGGAACTAAAACGCCACTCGCGCGGAATTATGGATATGCGGCTGCGCTTGTATTTCGACAAGTTTGGAGTGGTTGAAGTGCCGTATCCACCTTCGAATGAGCAAGATGAGATTATTCGGACGCTGGAGCATCAAATGAAGGAGATCGATACAGGAATTGATCTGCTATTAGCCCAAATCGAAAAACTCAAAGAATACAAAACTACCCTGATCAACAGCGCCGTCACCGGGAAGATCAAAATCACACCAGAAATGATAGGGTACGTGTGATGACGAAAATTATCAAAGACACCCAATACGCTAACTGGATTCAGGCATTAAAACAGCAGTTTCGCCAATCACAACTCAAAGCCGTTATCAAGGTGAATCAGGCCTTGCTGCAATTTTACTGGCAGCTTGGTGGCGAAATTTTAGAAAAACAGAAAAAGACGCAATGGGGCGAGGGTTTTATTCCCCAACTGAGCAAAGATTTAATGGCGGAATTTCCTGCTGTCAAAGGATTTTCGGTTCGTAATCTTAAATATATCCGCCAATGGCGCAGTTTTTACGCTGCAATTGGGCAACAGGCTGTTGCCCAATTATGCCAACTGCCGTGGGGGCATAACCTAGCCATTATTAGCAAAACTCAAGATCACCAAGAGGCGCTGTATTATGTTCAGCAGTCATTAAACCACGGCTGGAGCCGAGCAGTACTGGTTCATCAAATGGAATCAGGCTTATGGCAGCGAGAAGGTATGGCGGTCACCAATTTTGAACAGACCCTGCCAGCCATCCAATCTGATTTAGCACAACAATCGCTAAAAGACCCTTATATTTTTGATTTTCTGACGCTAAGCGTCGATCACAGCGAGCGCGAGCTTGAACAAAGCTTGGTTAAACACATTACCCAATTTTTGCTTGAATTAGGCTCAGGCTTTGCCTACATGGGACAACAAGTGCCAATTGCTGTGGGTGAACGAGACTTCTATTTGGATCTGTTGTTTTATCATACGCAGCTCCATTGTTATGTAGTGATTGAGCTAAAAATCAACGACTTTGAACCCGAGTATGCGGGAAAACTGAACTTTTATATTAAAGCCGTCGATGAGCAATTACGTCGCGCTGGCGATCTGCCAACCATTGGCCTTTTACTTTGCAAAAATAAAGATCGCATGGTGGTGGAGTATGCGCTTAGTGATATCAATAAACCTATAGGCGTATCTGAATATCAATTAACTAAATCATTACCGAAAGATTTAAAGCCAAGCCTACCGAGCGTCGAAGATATTGAAGCAGAATTTGAAACTGAGCTGTTAGGTTCTCACGAGAAAAACCACAAAGAATCATAAAGAAAGCTATTTATACCCATCGGAGATCAAAATTCGGCACCGGGGTGCCCGTCAAAGGACGCCGTAAACCCAGCACCTAAATTATCCAAGACAATTATCCATGGCCAATGGGTTATAGAATTTAGGTGCTGGGTAAATACATCCATGTAGGCTCTATGCCAGCTACATGCTGGCAAAGCCTTTGCCGAACACCCCGGCGCCTCCTAAGGCACTGCCGAAATTTGAAGTGCGAAAGGTATATCATAGGCTTGGTGATAATAGTACATTTTTAGGCGGGGTATATGGTCAGTCAAACAAACGAACAAGCGCTTGAAGCGGCGATTGAAAAATGCCTAACCGGCACTTGCTTAGAGGAGCTAAAAGCGGGCGTTCAAGAAGTAACACCTGATTTTCATAATAAACTTTATAAAGTTGGTCAGGCATCAGATTTTAATAGCCAATACGCCATCGATGAACGTTTCTTCTGGCAGTTTCTGGAAAAAACTCAGGAACAAGAGCTGGCCAAGCTTCAGAAAAACAACCCGGGCGATTGGCAACGTAAGCTGCTTGAACGTTATGACCGACTGATCAAAAAGCACGGTATCTTACATCTATTGAAAAAAGGCTTAAGTGTCGATGATGCGCATTTTAACCTGCTGTATCCCGCACCACTCGCCAGTAGCAGTGAGAAAGTAACGCAGAATTTTGCAAATAACATTTTCAGCTGCACAAGACAGGTTCGGTACTCGCTTGCCAATCCGCTGCAAGAGATCGATATGGTGCTGTTCATCAATGGCATTCCTCTGGTCACGCTTGAGCTAAAGAATGCTTGGACGGGGCAGACTGCGCGTTATCACGGCCAGAAACAATACCGTGAAGACCGAGATACAACACAGCCATTACTGACGTTTGGACGTTGCTTGGTGCATATGGCGGTGGATACGGATGAGGTTTACATGACCACCAAATTGGCTGGGGAAAGTACCTTCTTCTTACCTTTTAACAAAGGGCATAATCTGGGCCAGGGTAATCCTCCAAATCCGCAGGGTCATAAAACAGCTTATCTTTGGGAAGAGATCTTCACCAAAGACAGTATTGTCAACATCATTCAGCACTTTGTTCGGCTAGATGGCGGCAGCAAAGATCCATTGCCAAAGCGAACGCTCTTCTTCCCGCGTTACCATCAGTTGGATGTTGTTCGAAAGTTGGTCGATCATGCGTCGAACAACGGCGTCGGTCAGACTTATTTGATTCAGCACTCTGCCGGTTCAGGTAAGTCAAACTCGATCACTTGGGCGGCTTATCAGTTGATTGAAACCTACCCTGCGTCGGAAGCGGTATCCGGTGGCAAAGGTCTGGAGCAACCTTTGTTTGACTCGGTGATTGTTGTCACGGATCGGCGTTTATTGGATAAGCAACTCAGAGACAACATTAAGGAATTCTCTGAGGTCAAAAATATCATCGCCCCGGCGCATAAGTCATCCGAGCTGAAACAGGCATTAGAGAATGGCAAGAAGATCATCATCACGACCATTCAAAAATTCCCCTTTATTATTGACGGCATTAGCGATCTGAGTGATAAACGCTTTGCCGTGATTATCGATGAAGCTCACAGCTCGCAGTCGGGTTCGGCGCACGATAGCATGAACCGAGCCATGGGGCGCACAGATGTCGAAGAAGCGGAAGACGCGCAAGACAAAATTCTGCAAGCCATGAATTCACGCAAAATGCGTGGCAATGCCTCTTATTTGGCGTTCACGGCAACCCCGAAAAACAGCACCTTAGAGAAGTTTGGCCAGAAGCAAGCAGACGGCACATTCAAACCATTTCATCTGTATTCGATGAAGCAAGCGATTGAAGAAGGCTTTATTTTGGATGTGCTGGCCAACTACACCACCTACAAAAGCTACTATGAGATTGAAAAATCCATTGCCGAGAATCCTGAGTTTGACACAAAGAAGGCACAGAAAAAGTTAAGGGCTTATGTTGAGCGAAGCCAGCACACCATCGATACCAAGGCCGAAATCATGCTTGAGCATTTCATTCCGCAGGTGGTGAATGCCAAAAAGCTTAAGGGCAAGGGCAAAGGGATGGTGGTGACTCAAAATATTGAGGCAGCGATCCGCTACTACAAAGCCATTCGTCGTATTTTGGAAGCGCAAGGCAATCCGTTTAAGGTTCTAATCGCCTTTTCCGGCACCAAGGAAGTGGACGGTATTGAGTACACCGAAGCGGATATCAACGGCTTTGCAGAAACCGACACCAAAGACAAATTTGATACCGATGAGTATCGCTTATTGGTGGTTGCCAATAAGTACCTGACCGGCTTTGACCAACCCAAGCTTTGCGCCATGTATGTCGATAAAAAACTCGCCAGCGTTTTGTGCGTGCAAGCACTATCCCGCCTTAATCGCAGCGCGCCGAAGTGGGGTAAAAAAACGGAAGACTTGTTTGTTTTGGATTTCTTTAACTCCGCTGAAGATATTCAGGCTGCATTTGATCCGTTCTATACGGCGACTTCGTTGTCTCAGGCAACCGATATCAATGTTCTGCATGAGTTGAAGGATGCTTTGGACGAGGTAGGGGTATATGAGTGGTACGAGGTAGAGAATTTTGTTGCGCGTTTTTTTAACAATGAAGACGCGCAAACGTTAAGTCCGATTATTGATACCGCAGCGGCCAGATTTGAGAGCGAATTGGAACTGGCGCCTGAAGCTAAAATAGACTTCAAAATCAAGGCCAAGCAGTTTGTTAAGATATACGGCCAAATGGCATCGATCATGCCTTATGAGATGGTGGCATGGGAAAAGCTATTCTGGTTCCTGAAGTTCTTGATCCCTAAACTAAAAGTGGCAGACCCTGATGCGGATGCCATCGATGAACTGCTGGAGTCAGTAGACTTGAGCTCATACGGTTTACAACGTGTGAAACTCAACTATGTAATCAAGCTGAACGATCAAGAAACAGAGCTCGACCCGCAAAACCCTAATCCTCGCGGTGCGCATGGCGGCGAGAAAGAGGCTGATCCGCTAGACGAAATCATCCGTACCTTTAATGAGCGCTGGTTCCAAGGGTGGAGTGTGACGCCTGAAGAGCAAAGAATTCGTTTATTGAGTATGCGAGATGCACTGACTAAGCATCCGGATTTTAAAAGTAAGTATCTGGAAAGCGCCGATCCCCACAACCAGCATTTGGCTTTTGAAAAAATGGTGAAGGAAATCATGTTACAAAAACGAAAGGATGATTTGGACTTCTATAAGCTTTGGGCAAATGATGCCGCTTTTAAAGCTTCGCTTATGAACAGTATACAGCGTATGGTTGACGGGTATATATAATGGTAAAAGCCGTATTGATCATGAAGAGCTAATTATTCACATCCCTCTATCGTTCCTACGCAGAGCGAAGGAACAATAATTGCTGTGGGACTGAATACTTACGCTATGCTTATACGCTTGTTTATTAATACTAAGAGGAGGTAAATGATGAAATTAACTTATTTGGTCTTATCGGTTTTTCTGTTGGGTTTGAGCGGTTGTGCTTCGCAAGGCTCGAAATCCGCCAGTCAGCCGATACAAACCAGCGGCACCGGCACCTTGATCATTAAACCAATCGCGTTTAAAGACGAATCTTATATTCGAGGCGCAGTCAAAGAAGAATGCAACCTAGACGGCAAGCTTTCTCAGTTCATCAAGGAAAATGCCGCGCGGCAATATGCCGATATCCTAACCGATTCCGAAACAGGACCTGCCGACGCGAAAGTTCTAACCGTCACGATCGATGAAGTCCAAGGCGCTGCCGGCGGAGCATGGTCAGGCCCTAAAATCGTCACGATTACCGGTTCGCTCACTGAAAACGGCAAAGAGTTGGGCGATTTCAAGGCCCGGCGTTATTCCGGAGGCGGCATGTTCGGCGCCTATAAAGGCACTTGCGCCATTCTGGGCCGCTGCGTTAAAACCTTAGGCCGCGATGTCGCCGAATGGATGACGCATCCGACGGCAAAGGCCGTTTTGGGCGATTTGTAAGGTCACTTTATGACTGCTATCCCCAGCTCTTGCGACGTTCTGGTGATCGGCGGCGGCCCGGCCGGTAGCAGCGCGGCCACGCATCTGGCGCAAGCCGGCATCGATGTCGTGTTGCTCGACCGGGCAACTTTCCCTCGCAATCAAGTCGGTGAAAGCCTAATTCCGCATATTTGGAAATTTACCGATATGACCGGCGTATCGGAAAAAATCGAACATGAAGGCTTTCTCGCTAAAGCCGGCAGCATCACGGTCTGGAACGGCAAGATCAAACAAATCCGCTTTTCGGACTTCGGTTATACCCGCCCCGGTCTGCATGTCGAACGCGATATTTTCGACGACATCCTGCTAAAGCATGCCCAAAGCTGCGACGCCCGGGTGTTTCACGAAGTCGCGGTCAAAAAAATCGACCTTTCCGACAGCCTTTGGCCGAAAGTACACTATACCGACAAGCGAGGCAGTAGCAACGATGAAGGCAGCATTCGTTGCCGCTTTGTCATCGACGCGAGTGGCCCGAGCTCCTTGTTGGCCAACCAGTTTAAAACCCGCCGGACCATCAGTACCGAGACGAATTTTTTATCGTTGTGGGGTTATTTTACAAACTCACGATTTGTCGGCGTCGATCGTCAAAGTCATAGCGAAGACGAGCTGGCAAAAGTCAAACCGGTCACCTTTGTCATGTCCTTTGAAGATGGCTGGATCTGGCATATCGTATTGCGCGGCAAAACCAGCGTCGGCCTCATCGCGCCGACCGAACGCACCAAAGGCATGGATCGGCAGCAACGGGAAGCTTTTTTTCTGAACGTCTGCACAAAATTGCCGCACTTGAGCCGCCTGTTGCAAACCGCACAATTCATTGAAGGCTCGCTGCAATTCAGGCCGAATTATTCTTATTATTCCGACAATATCTGCGGCGAAAACTATTACTGCATCGGCGATGCCGCGGCTTTTGTCGACCCGGTATTTTCGCACGGCGTGCAAAATGCCTTATACAATGCGGCGGCGGCAACGCTGGCGATCAAAGAATCGCTCAAGCACGAACGGCACCGCTTGCGTTACAGTCAATTATGCGAAAGCCGTATGCAACAGTTTTATGGATTCTCAAGAGCCTTGTCGCTCGGCGACTTCGGGGGTAACGGCGTCAATCCGCAACTTGTTAAGAATCTGATGAAGGCGATGCCGCCGCTGGAATTGGAACTTATCCTGTTCGCCTCGGAAACGACCAATCGCTCCGAAAATTTCCGCCGCCTAGCCCGAGAAGCCGGCGTGTTAGGGCGCTTAGAGGAAAGTTTTTCCGGTAAAGCCGATGAGCGAATCGAAGCTTTGGATTTCTAAATAGAGCGCCTCGGGTTTAGTAAAATGAAATCCGATAATCTCGAAGCTTGAACCTAAAAAAAGCATTTTGTCCGCGAAACACACGAAAATATTTAAATAGCCCGTATGCAGCGTAGCGGAATACGGGAATTGGGCCACGCTCCTTGGGTAAGCGGAAACGTCAGGGACAGGCAAGCAATGCCAACAGAAACAAAAATGTGATAATCGTCTCATTTTTCAATAATAAAAGGTGCATTGCCTTCATATTAGCAAGAGAATCGACGTTAGAAATCGTTTTCGCCGGAGCGCTATTTTGTCTATTTTTTTGTTAACTCAAATTTTGTCCGGTTCTCTCGGTGGTCCGCTCGCTGTTACACACAAGTACAAATATTCTATTGTACAAAAAGCAACGACCGAGCCCCGTAGGGTACGCTATGCGTACCACGGCAACCCCGCCAATGCCAAACAATCCCTTATGGTTTGATCCGAGTATGGATTCGATACTTAGGAACGAGCATGAAATAACTTAGACAACTGTTGGAGGGGGTTTGGTGGCTCGATTGACAGGTGTCGGCGGCAGGGCAGATTTTTGCTCCTGCAAAATCTGCATTCATGCCATCCATGGCAATCAGATTCCGCCGTCAAACCTACATGGACGTATTCACCCAGCACCTAAATTCCATAGTCCATTGGCTATGGTTAACTACCGTGGATAATTTAGGTGCTGGGTTCACGGCGTCCTGTCAAGCGAGTCACCAAACCGCCACAAAACCTACTACTTGTATAAGTTACTTTGTGCATATTCCTTAGCGACATGAAGGTACGCTCAGCGTATCCTACAATTTTTGTTTAACGACGAACGGAGGGCCTTGGAAACGAGGAAAAACCTTTATCCAAAAAGGAGCGGATGCACTGTGTTGTAGGTAGTTTTTTTACGCGGGAGCAAGCCTAACATTCATTTCAGCTTAATTAATCGATTAAGCAAGGCGGATTCATGAAAAAAACATTGCTGCAGATCTTCACTAGCGATTTACGCAAAAATGTATCGATGAGTCTTAGAGGTCGCTTGCTGTTGCTGGTTTTTTTCTCGTCGATTCCGGCTTTCGGTTTAATCATCTATTCGGCGATCGAGGATCAAAGGGCCGCCGAACGAGAAGCTCGAGAACAAACCCGAACTTTAGCCTTACGAATCGCAGACAAACAAAACCGGCTATTCGAAGAAACGCGCCAATTGCTGATGTTATTACCGAATATACCTTATGTCACCGTTCCCGAATTATTGCCTCTCTGTCAAGAATCCTTGCCGCGCATTCATCGCCAAAATCCTTTATTCGCCGACATTGGCATGGCGGACAGCGAAGGTAATTTATTATGCAACGCTCTGAATTTTCAAAACCCCGCCAATTTTACCGACCGGTTATGGTTTCGCCGCGCCGTCGCTGACCGTGAGTTCGCCATCGGCGATGTCATCTTCGGTCTACCTTTAAAATCGCCTGAATTGATCATGAGCTACCCGGTCTTCGCTGAAAACGGAGCATTATTGAAAGTACTCTATGCCTCGATCGACCTTGCTTGGCTTAGAGCGGCGCTGACACCGTTATTACAGTCCGACGAGACCGTGGTATCGCTCATCGATACCGACAATACCGTGTTGCTGCGCGTTCCGGATACCGATTACGAATGGACAGGGCGATCCGCGCCGGCATGGGAAATACCGAACGACAACTGCCGGGCATTCGAAGAACTTAAGGGTGTAGACGGCATTTCACGAATCTATGCCTCCGAACCCGTGCTATGGATCAACGATAAATGCATCCATGTGCGGGTCGGCGTGCCCAAAAAGGTTTTTTTCGAGCCGGTCGAATCGCGCCTGTATCGGAACATCGCCGTATTATCGGCCGCTAGCTTTGCGGCATTGTTAATTGCCTGGTTCGGCAGCCGATGGCTGGTCTTGCATCGAATGAATATTTTAACCGATGCGGCTCAACGACTGGGCGAAGGCGATTGGTCCGCGCGCGCCAACCTCGATAAATCCGGTGATGAAATCGGCCGTCTCGCGCGCATATTCGATCAAACGGCCGCTCGATTACAGAGCCGCGAGGCCCGCTTGCTGCAATCCGACCGGGCGCTATCGCACGCCAACCGCGCCTTGAATGTCTTGAGCGCCGGCAATAGAGCGATGCTGTATACCGAGGACGAACAAAACTTGCTGAATGAAATCACCCGGATGATCGTGGAAAAAGGCGGTTACCGCATGGCCTGGGTAGGATATGCCAGGCACGATGCCGACAAAAGCATCGAGCCCGTGGCGCATGCCGGCAGCGATCGGGACTATGTCGACCGCCTAAAGCTTAGTTGGGGAGAAGATGGCACGCGTCATGGCGCTTGCGGGCGAGCCATAGCCGAAGGCCGCCCGATAGTCGTGCCCGACATCGCCATGGCGCCGGAATATCGTTCATGTCGCGAGGCGGCGTTGCAATGCGGCTTCGCTTCTTGCATCGCACTACCGTTGATCGGTAATCATGAAACTTTGGGCATGCTGATTATATATGCCACGGAATCCGATGCTTTCGACAGCGTCGAAATCGAATTATTGAAGGAAGCGGCCGCCGATTTGGCTTACGGCATTTGCAGACTGCGCGATCAAGCCCGTAGCCGGGAAGCCGACGAAATCGAAGACCTCTACAATAAGGCGCCATGCGGATATCATTCGCTGGACGAACAGGGATGCTTCACTCGCATCAACGACACCGAATTGGCTTGGTTGGGCTACGCACGGGAAGAAGTAATCGGTAAGATGCGTTTTTTCGATCTCTTGACGCCGTCGAGCCGAAAAACCTTCGAAGAAAACTTTCCTATTTTCAAAGAACGAGGCTGGATACGCGAACTCGAATTCGAGATGCTGCGCAAGAACGGCACGATTCTTCCGGTATTACTGAATGCTTCCTCGATTCGCGACGAAAACGGTAACTATGTGTCAAGCCGGTCGACCATTTACGATATCACCGATCGAAAACGCGCCGAAGAAGCGATGCTTCAGGCCAAAGAATCCGCAGAAACCTTATCCCGCATCAAAAGCGAATTTTTGGCCAATATGTCCCACGAATTACGCACGCCGCTTAACGCAATCATCGGTTTTTCCGAAGTGCTCAAAGACGAGCTGATCGGAGAAATGACGCCGGAGCAGCGAGAATATGTCACCGACATCTTTCACAGCGGCCAGCATTTACTCTCGTTGATCAACGACATCCTCGACCTGTCGAAAATCGAAGCCGGCAAGATGGTCTTGGATCTCGAAACGCTCGATATCGACGATTTACTGCGCAACAGTCTTGCTATTATCAAGGAAAAAGCCGCGGCACACCGCGTCCGGCTGCAGCTTAAAACGGCAGAACCGATAGGGCCGGCCATACTTGACGGACGTAAGACCAAGCAGATCATTTATAACTTGCTGTCCAACGCGGTCAAATTTACGCCTGAAGACGGCTGGGTGACACTACGGTCCCGCAGTGTAAGCCGGCCCGACATCGAAGCCTGGACTTCCGATGCGGAAACTTGTCTGCGAATGCCTTTGCCGGTAAACAGCTTCGAGCAATTTTTGGAATTCGAGATCGAGGATAGCGGCATCGGAATTTCTGCCGAAGACGCACCGCGCCTTTTCCATGCCTTTTCGCAATTGGATTCCTCACTGTCCCGTAAAAGCGAAGGCACCGGACTAGGTTTGGTGTTAGTATTAAAACTAGCCCATTTACACGGGGGCACCATGGCCGTGGCCAGCATGCCCGGCCAGGGCAGCCGTTTCATCGTTTGGCTGCCTTGGCGCGGCATCGGTGCCGATCGTATCATTCCCCTCCCCACTCGCCAAACCGAACTGGACTCCGGGCATTCATTGGCTCTGGTGATCGAGGATAATGCTGCGGCCGCCGAGTTAATCCGTTTGCAACTGGAACCGGAAGGATTCGAAATAGAGCTTGCCGAAAATGCTATAGCGGGACTTGAGCTACTGTCATGCCTAAAACCCGACCTGATCATTCTGGATATCCTTTTGCCGGATATGGACGGATGGGAGCTGCTGGCCCGTATCAAACAATCCGACAGCCCCGCAACGAACATCCCGGTGGTCATCGTATCGATAGTCGCAGACGCGCAAAAAGGCTTCGCTCTTGGCGCCAGCGCGGTTTTGCAAAAGCCGGTGGGGCGAAGCGAATTGGTTAACGTGTTGAAAAAATTAAGGCCGGTAGCGCCGATGAAAGGCGTCAAAGTTTTGGTCGTCGACGACGACCCGAAATCCGTGGAGCTGTTATCGGCTTATCTACTCGAACCCGGCTATATTGTATTGAAGGCCTATGGCGGCATGGACGGCATCGCCCTAGCTAAACGCCAACGACCCGATCTGCTGGTGTTGGATTTGATGATGCCCGGTATCAACGGATTCGATGTCGTGGAAACACTGAAGCAGAACCCCGAAACCGCCGACATTCCGATTGTAGTGGTGACCGCCAAAACCTTGGCGGCAGAAGACCGCGCCGTCTTGAACGGAAACGTTGCGGCCATCATGGAAAAATCCAGTTTCAATCACAAGACTTTCGCCAACGAAGTCCGAAGAGCCTTACTACTGAACAAGAGAACAATATGACTGCGCAAATACTGGTAGTGGAAGATACTTTCATCAACATGAAACTCGTCTGCATGCTGCTTGAAAAGGCCGGCTATCGGGTGTTGCGGGCCGACAACGCTAAAGACGGCATCGCGCTGGCGCAAAGACATTTGCCCGACCTGATTTTGATGGACATTCAATTACCCGACATGGACGGGTTGGAAGCGACCCGTCTTTTGAAAGAAGCGGACGCTACAAGGCATATTAAAGTCGTCGCACTGACCGCTTTCGCAATGAAAGGCGATGAGGAAAAAATGATCGCGGCCGGTTGCGACGGCTATATCGCCAAACCGATTCAGTACAAAAATTTTCTTGGAGAAGTTGAAAAAACGCTTTCGATGAATCTCCAAAAGGAAGAACGCCATGACCATACCTAAAAAAATCTTGATTACCGACGACGACCCGATCAACCGTAAACTGGTGGAAAGCCTTTTAAAACCTAATGGTTTCGATGTTCGCAGCGTGGATTCCGGACAAGCCGCGCTGGATGCGGTCGACTTCGACCCGCCCGATTTGATTCTGCTCGATCTGATGATGCCGGGCATGGACGGCTTCGAAGTGGTCAGGCGGCTTAAAGCCGATGCCGCTACCGGTCGAATCCCTATCGTGATGTTGACGGCGCTCGATGACGCCGGCTCGCGAGCCCGACTGACTTCGGCCGGGATCTCCGTGATCCTGAACAAACCCTTGGACCGCTGGGCTTTACAAGGCTGTATCAATCAATTGCTGGGAGGCTGTCATGGGATCGAGTGATACGCCTATCGGAGAAACCAATACGGAAGGAGAACTGGAGAGGAGGAACCGGCTCTATACGATGTTAAGCCATATCAACCGGTGTATTATCCGCACCAAAGACCCTCAGGAGCTTTACTTTGCAGCTTGCCGCATCGCCATCGAAAGCGGCGGTTTCGCGATTGCCTGGATAGGCTTGATCGATTCGGAAGCCGGAAGCCTGATACCGGTCGCCTCTGCCGGTAACGTCACGGTAACTCAGCTCAAGAATTTAAATGAAGGCAAATTCGACGTCTTATCGAACGACAAGGAAACCGCCGGCGGGTCGCGCTTTTCATCCTGGACCGAAATGTCCGAGCAATTAGGCTTGCTTGAAGGCGCCTCCTTTCCGATACGCCTCGAAGGCAAGACCGTCGGCTCTTTCAATATCGCGGCAAAAGAGCCGGGCTTTTTCCGCGACGCCGAAATCAATCTATTGCTCGAAGTGGTGGATGATATTTCGTTCGCGCTCGACATTATCCGCCGTGAGGAGAAGCGGACCGCCGCCGAGAGTAAGATGCGCTATTTCGTCTATTATGACTCCCAAACCGGCCTGCCCAGCCGAGCGCTATTCGAAGAACGCTTGAACGAATCTTGTTATAACGGAAACGCGCATCAAGTCGTCGTGATGGTCGTCAATCTTCGCAGGCTACAAATCGTCTTGCATTTACTGGAACCCGATGCCGGTTTGACAATTATCCGGACCCTGGTCGACAGACTCGAATCGGTATTGCCGGCCGTTCCTCGCGCACGCATCGACGAGGCGAAATTCGCCCTGCTATTGCAAGATCCGGAAGGTTTGCATGTCGCGGAAGAGCTAGCCTGGGAAATTCATAAGGTCTTGGCCGAGGCCGTCGAGATCGACGGGCAAGAGTACTATCTCGACCCGTTTATCGGACTCGCAAGATTTCCATTAGACGGCGAACCGGCGGAGGTTCTCAAGCACGCCATACTGGCCGCCTCTTCCCCTGACACCGACACTATTTGCCGTTTTTTCTTCGCCGACATGGACGAAGGCTCGCGGCGGCAACTGAATCTCGACACCGCCTTGCGCCGCGCTCTGGAGCGCAATGAATTCATTCTGCATTATCAACCGCAATTGGATTTATCGACAGGCCGGATCATCGGCGCCGAAGCCTTACTGCGTTGGCAAAGCCGCGATTACGGCTTGGTTTCGCCGCTGAACTTCATCCCGCTGCTCGAAGAAAACGGCATGATAAACACGATCGGCGAATGGGTGCTGCAAGAGGCTTGCCGGCTCAATCGAAAATGGCAAGACGAAGGACTCCCGCCGTTGCGCATGGCGGTCAATCTTTCGGCTAGGCAATTTCATGGCGGCGATATTTCAAACATAGTCAAGCGAACTCTCGAAAAAACCGGTCTTGAACCGCAATGGCTGGAATTGGAACTGACCGAGAGTACCGTACTGATGAATGCCGATAAAGTCATCCGTACGATGCACGAGATATCGGCGGAAGGCATCGGTTTCGCATTGGACGATTTCGGTACCGGCTATTCATCGCTCAGTTATTTGCAGCGGCTTCCGGTTGACCGAATCAAAATAGACAAATCTTTCGTAGCCAATCTCACTTCTAATCCGAGCGATGCAGCGATCGTTCGCGCGGTCGTCGGAATGGCGCACAGTTTAGGCTTGAAAGTCATCGCCGAAGGCGTCGAAACCGAAGGACAACTGGGTTTTTTACGCGGCATCAACTGCGAAGAAATCCAGGGTTTTGTATTCAGCCGCCCATTGCCGCCCAATGATTTTACCTTGTTATTACGAGAGGGCCGAAGCATTCCGCCCAAGCAAATCGAGAAGCCGGAACGGATCGTATTACTAATCGATGACGAGTCGAATATCATTTCGGCATTGACGCGCGTATTACGACGCAAAGGATTTCGCATCGTCGGCACTACTAGTATTAAAGAAGGATTCGAATTGATGGCGATTCATCAGCCGGGCGTCGTAATTTGCGACCAGCGCATGCCGGAAATGACCGGAACCGAGTTTCTGCGGCGGATCAAGGACATTTACCCCGACACGATACGCATCGTGCTATCCGGCTATACCGAGTTAAACTCCGTGATCGATGCGGTAAACCACGGCGAAGTCTATAAGTTTCTGACCAAGCCGTGGGAAGACGAAGCGCTTTGCCAAGTAATCGGCGATGCGTTTAATATTTACGAATTACGGCAAGAAAATCGCGATCTTTCACGAAAGCTAAATACAAAACGAGCTATGTTTGAATAGATTGAAAAAGGCTCTGTATGCGCCAATAGTTGAGAACACCAAAACTATTTCCGGAAACGATTGAAAATTCAAAGTGAATCGTAGGGAACGCATCGCGTACTTTTTATGCTTGATAACGACCCAGTGAACATCGGATCAATCCCACGGGCGTGGGGAACGCGTGCCCGGTTCCAGCATGATACAGGCGATGCTGCCGACCGGGATATGGGTACGGGTACCGGTTTCGTCGATGACGACAAAGGCGCCGTCTTTGACATCGATTTGGCCTTTCTGAATGAAGACCATCGAAACGCGTTCTTTCATAGCGATGGGTTTGAGTGGTGGAAGCATCAGGAATCGGGTAACAAGAGATTTTGAAAAGGTTTACGGTTTTTCCAGCGATAGGTTTTAAAGTCGCGGATATCGGTGGACAAAATACGACCGTGCCCCAGTTTCTCCGCCAAAATGACTAACGAAGCATCGGCCAGGTCCATGGGAAGGTCTTCGTATTTTTCTATCAGCTGGGAAATTCGCACTAAATCTTGAGTAGATATCGCTGAAATCTCAATGTAATTAGATTCTAATGCAGAAAGAAAACGAAGTTGGCTCCGAACGCCTAATGCTGTCCCTAACAAATAACTGGTTTCAGTAATAACGGGCCAGGTTGTAATCTATCCTTCATCCAACTCTTGAATTATCTGTACCGATTTCAGATGATGTTTATCTTTAGCGTTAAATAAAGCGTACCAAAACCCATTATCAGTCAATATCATGTTTTTCTTTCCATCCTTGGTACAAATATTCTTTATAATTTTCCGACAAGTCCTCAGGACCTCCCGCTGTACCTGTCAACATATCAAGTAAACGCTGGTTTTTTTCTTTACTCGTTAACTTAATTTTTTCAGTTTTATCATAGAGTAAGTCCAAATCTTGCTTAATAATTTCAGTCGTATTTAAATGGGTAACTTGTTGAATCGTTTTTATTTTTTTCTCATATTCTTCATCTATGCGAGCAGTAATGCGCATGTCACGTCTCCTGTCTGACTTATTGTCGGTCGACTATAACACTAAGCCCCGGCAACAGAAAGCAAGCCGCAGCCGAAGGCTTTGGCCGGGCCGATACCTCGAACGACTTGAGTTTGAAAAATATCCGCATCGGTAATCGACAATATTCCATCGAACAACACAGTGTGAACCTTGACACTATGGTGTTCTTTCGTGGTTATGATTTGCCGGTAGACCTTAGTCGGTCCTGATTAGCAAGTTTCTTCAGCTAAAGCCCAAAGATCAGCATATCCTCAGCAGGACGGGGTTCGCAAGCCATGCGCGTCAAGCTAAAAACGGCCAACCCACATCACGCTCTTTCCCAAGCTCCAGCTTGGGAAACACACCCCGGAAGCTCCAGCTTCCTGTGACCGACACAACCTACGCACATTCTCAATCAATCCCGACTCGCTCGTTCAATTTTTCTTGATTGTCGGGAAGCTAGAGCTTCCTGAACAGGTTACCC
>Ga0180009_10003274_pt1 | contig 18542 bp, 17 predicted proteins | sample OS_PC_MetaG_FD_123537 | JGI IMG/M metagenome (GOLD analysis project Ga0180009, IMG submission 123537) | Groundwater microbial communities from the Aspo Hard Rock Laboratory (HRL) deep subsurface site, Sweden - OS_PC_MetaG | ecosystem: Environmental > Aquatic > Deep subsurface > Groundwater... | reverse complement strand
GCGGAGCTGTAGGCCGTAAGATCAAGTTTTAAAAGGCTCTCCGAGGGGAAATAAAAAACTTTGCCGCCCATGCGGTTCACTACGGCGAGCGCGCCCAGCACCTCGGCGCGGGCTCTTTTCGCCGTTTCGAACACCTCCATGGTGGATTTGCCGGTGGTGAAGACGTCTTCCACTATTATTATTTTTGAGCCTTCCTCAACCCTGAACCCGCGCCGGAGCGCCATGGCGTTGTTATCCCGCTCGGTGAACATGAAATCCACGCCGAAAGCCCCGGCCGCCTCATGGCCGATGATGAGCCCGCCCAGCGCCGGGGAAATTATAAGGTCCGGTTTGGGGCCTTTCCAGCGTTTTTTAAGTTCCGCGCCCATGGCGGCGGCCCGGGCGGGGTTTTTAAGCGCCAGCGCGCACTGCACATAATTCGGGCTGTGCAGCCCCGAAGAAAGCAGAAAATGCCCTTCAAGAAAAGCTCCGCATTTTTTCAGGTAAGCATGAAGTTCTTTTTCGTAAGCGGTCATTCTATTTCCTTAAGTATAGCCGCCGCTGTCCGGGCCGGGTCCCGGGCCGTAAGCACGGGCCTGCCGACGACTATGAAATCAGCGCCGGCGCGGGCGGCTTCTTTGGGGGTCATGGCGCGCTTCTGGTCGTCGCACGCTTGGCCAAGCCTGATGCCCGGCGTTATCACTTTTATTCCCGGGCCGAACCGCTTCCTGACGGCGGCTGCCTCGCGGGGCGAGCAGACTATGCCGTCGATACCGCTTTTGACGCCGAGGTCCGCCAGGTTAAAGATCGTCTCATTAATGCTCCCCTTAAAACCGACGCGGGCGAAACTTCCCGCGTCAAAACTGGTAAGCACCGTTATGCCCCAGAGCTCGGGCCTTTTTTTAATCCCCGCCGCCGCCCGGACCATCTCCGCGCCGCCGGAGAGGTGCAAAGAGATGGAATAAACGCCCAGCTTCGCGGCGTTCTCGACGGCGTTCTTAACGGTATTGGGGATATCGTGAAGTTTCAGGTCCAGGAACACCTTGCCGCCGTATTCATGCGCCAGGTCGACGGCCGCCGGACCTTCGAGCGTGAAGAGGCTTGAGCCCACTTTATAAAAAACAGGCAGGCCTTTGAGCTTTTCAAGCAGGGCCCGGGCCGTTTTCAGGTCCGGGGCGTCCAGCGCTATCATCAGCCGGGTCTTGGGCATACTGTAGGGTAGAGGGTAGAGGGTAGAGGGCAGAGGGCAGAGGGTAGAGAATAAGGAACTCCTTACCCTATACCCTAAACCCTCTACCCTAGACCCTTTCTTTAGCCGGTGAAAAACCGGTTTTTTCCATGTATTTTAAAATAGCTTTTACCATAAGCGGGCCTTCATAAATGAGCCCCGAATAGACCTGCACAAGGCCGGCGCCCAGCCTGAATTTTTCCACGGCGGAGGGTCCGTCAAAAATTCCGCCCACGCCTATCACCGGCACGCGGCCCGCCGTAAGGCCGGTCACTTTTTTAAGCGTCTCGTTCGAAAGGTCCCTTAAGGGCAGGCCGCTCAGTCCGCCCTCGCATGAACGCCACAGCTCCGGCAGATGGTCCCTTTTGACGGTGGTGTTCGTGGCTATCAGGCCTAAGTTATGCTTAAGCGCCGTCTCCGCCACCTCCGTGAGCTCCGCGTCGCCCAGGTCCGGCGCGATCTTTATGAACAGCGGCTTTTTCGCCGCGGACCCGTTTATAAAATCAAGCGCGGGTTCGATAAGCCGCGCAAGGCGCTCTTTCCGGTGAAGCTCGCGCAACTGCAGCGTGTTGGGGGAACTGATGTTCAGCGTGAAATAATCGCCGAAGGGGTAAAGTAGCTTAAGCGCTTCAAGATAATTTTTGGGCGCGTCATCCAGCGGGCAGTCCGCGTTCTTGCCTATATTCAGGCCCACCGGCACGCCGGCCGGCAGCAGCCGCTCAAGCTTCCGCGCGGCCTCATAAGCGCCCGCGTTATTGAACCCCATGCGGTTTATTATACCTTTGTGTTCGCGCGCCCTGAACAGCCGCGGCCTGGGATTGCCGCTCTGCGGCCTTAAAGTTATGGTGCCCAGTTCAAGGAAGCCGAAACCGAGTTTCGCGAGGATGCGCGGCGCCTCGCAATTCTTGTCGAAACCGGCGGCCAGGCCTATCGGATTTTTAAAAGCGATGCCGGCGACCGTTAGCGGGAAATCTTTGGCCCTGGAGAGAAACTCTATGACGCGGTTCGCGGCCGAGATGTTCTGCAAGGACCCGACGCTCTTGAGCATGGCGTTATGGACCGTTTCGGGATCGAATTCGAATAATATTTCCCGCAAAAGTTTTTTATATAAGAAGCTCATATAGAATGCCTTACTTTTGTTAAATTCGTAACTACTCAGCTAATAACATCTGGAACGCTGATAACGCTGATTTTTATAATTAGCCATGATTTTTTCTTTTGAAGTATCTGCGTTTATCACATTCATCTGCGTCATCTGCGTTCTATGTATTGCTGCTGAGCAGTTACTTAAATTCGTAACTACTCAGGTTCTCCGTATTTTTCACGTATTTTTTGTAGTGGCAAAGCTTGCTTTGCCTTTTTGGGCAGAGTAAACTCTGCCACTACGACGACAGACCTGAGCAGTTACTTAAATTCTACATAATATCAATCCAAAAAATTCAGCTTCAACTGAATTTTCCGGGTTAGAGCGCCCGTCCTTCTTTGAACACGAACCGGCCGCCCGCCATGGCGGCGGCCGCGCGGCCTTTGAGCTTTCTGCCGATAAAGGGGGAGTTTGAGGATTTGGAATAAAAACGGGGGGGCACGCGGTATTCGGTAAACGGGTCTATAAGCGTTATATCGGCGTCCATGCCGGCTTTAAGCGCGCCCTTGTTTTTAAGGTTTAAAATGCGGGCGGGGTTCGAACTTAAAAGCCGGACCATCCCGGCCTTTGAGATGACGCCCTTGTGCACCAGTTCGGTCAGCGTAAGGGAAAGCAGCGTCTCCAGACCGATGACGCCAAAAGGCGCTTTTAAAAAACCGGCGGCTTTGCCGTCCGCGGGGTGGGGCGCGTGGTCCGAGGCGATAACGTCTATGGTCCCGTCGGCCAGGCCTTTGCGGACGGCGGCCCGGTCCCCGGGTTCCCTTAAAGGCGGCTTCATTTTGAAATCGGCGCTCCCGCCGGAAATATCGTCGCAGGTAAGGGTGAAATAGTGCGGGCAGGTCTCGGCCGTCACGGCAATACCGGCTTTCCTGGCGGTTTTTAACGCGGAGACGCTTTCAAGGCAGCTCAAATGCTGCAGATGAAGCGGCCCGCCGGCGCAAGCGCACAGCAGGATATCCCTTAACACCATAAAAACCTCGGCTTCCCGCCTGATGCCCGCCAGGCCCAGGGCGCGCGCGCGCGGGCAGTCATGCATGACGCCGTCCCCCGTGAGATTAAGCGCTTCCGAATGTTCCAGCACCGGGACTTTAAGCCGCGCCGCCGCCTTTAAAGCGTTCCAAAGCAGGTCCAGGTCCGCCACGCAGGAGCCGTCGTCGGTAAAAGCCATGGCCCCGGCTTTTTTAAGCGCTTTAAGATCGGTTAGCGCAAGGCCCCGCCTGCCCCTGGTTACGGCGGCTGAAAAATAAACATTGACGGCGGCGCCGGCGGCCGTCCTCTGAAGCTTTTTAAGGAGCGCCGGGTTATCTATGGCGGGCGAAGTGTTCGGCATGACGAGTATCGAAGTGACCCCGCCCGAGGCCGCTGCCCGGGCCGCGCTGCGCAGGTCTTCAGCCCGCTCCATGCCGGGTTCGCGCGCGTGGACATGCATATCTATTACGCCGGGCATAAGCCAGAGCCCGGAAGCGTCGTAGACCTCGGGACTGCCATAGGCCGCGGGCTTTATGCCCGAAGCCAGGGACTTTATTCTGCCGTCTTCAACGACGATATCGAGTTTTTGTTCTATTTTTTGCGCCGGGTCAATTACCAGCGCGTTTTTTATTATGGCTCTTGGCATCTTTTTTTGCGGCTTTCGGCGCGGCCGGCCGGGGGCCGGAAATATTCAGCTGGATGCTTCCGAACGGTTTAGGCGATAAATGCATGGGATTGACCGGGGACGGTTTTGTTTCCGGGCCCGCCTCTATCGTGACAATCCTGTATTCAAAAGCGCTCCTGGTTTCCCTGTAAGTCAGCAGCTGGAAAGAGGCCAGCAGAAGAAACGCGGCCCACGCGACATGGAGGGCTTTCCGCTTTAAAAAGCCGTGCAGGAACCTGGCCAGCACGGCCGCGAGCAGCGTGGCGCCTATGGCGGAGTGAGCCGCGCCTACGGCATCAGCGGCCTCCTCGTTCACTTTAGCGCCCATCGTGAAATAGAGCGCGGCTATAGCCGTCAGGAATATAAGCGATACATAATGCCAGCCCCTGCTTTTTTCATCCGAGACCAGGTACATGAACCGGCTGAGCCCCGCCGAGGCGTAATAGCAGGCTAAGGCCACGAAGATATAAAAGCCTTTCTTTATATTTAAGGCGAAAAGCGCGCTTTTAACGCTCCAGCCGCCCAGAAAATAAAGCATAGCGGCGGCGGCGCCCGCCGCGCTCAGGACAAAGACCAAAGGAGCGGCCAGGTTTATTTTCTTATGCAGCGGATTGTCCGGGGTGTACGCCTCCGTCAGGCCGAGCGCCAGCAGGGCGGCGCCCTGCATGAGATGTATGGCGTTTGACGCCAGGTTAAAGCTGTCGGACTTAAGCGTCAAGATCTTTTACCCCGCCTCTTTCCTTCCTTGAGAAAATAATACAATCCGGCCAGCAGGGCGAACATGGCCAGAAGCCACGCGGGTTTTGAAAGCGCGTCTTTTTTCTCCCCGCCCGCCGCGGGGGGGGCGCCGGCCGCCGGCGCCGAAGCTGCTTCCACCGCCGCCGGCTTAAGCTCCGCCTGCCGGGGCCTTCCCTGTTTTGTTTCCAGAGCTTCCTCCGCCTTTTTAACCTCGGTCATAAAAGGCGAGACGGTTTTGGCGGACGGCTTGCAGGCGTCCGCTGATTTAGAGCAGTCATCGTCCTCCCCCGCCGCGGCGGGGGAGGCGGCCACAAAAACAAAAGAACACCAGAGCGCAAAAGCCGGGAATATTTTTTTCATAAGATGCTTTATAGAGTTGTAATGTCGTAGAATTTCAGCGTTAAAGGCACTACTCAACTCTATAACGCAATAAACGCTATAACGCGACAAACGCTAGTATTTATTGAAAGAGGCTAATTCCTCCATGGATTTCCGTTTGCGCGCGGGCGGGGCCTCGTCCGGCCAGCCCACGCTCAGCATTATCTCGGGCCTCAAAGCCCGCGGGATATTAAGCGCCCGGGCCGCCGCCCTGGCGTTGAACCAGCCCAGCCAGCAAGTGCCCAGGCCCTGTTCTTCCGCGGCCAGGACGAAATGTTCGGCGGCGATGCCGATGTCGACCAGCCGGAAATTGGTATCCCGCACCTGGTTGCCCAGCCAGGCGCTCATTTTGCCGGTCTGCGAAACCACTACCACCAGCGCCCCCGCCGCCGCCGCGAAACTGCACGGGGCATAGATGCCTGAAAAAGCGGCTTTGGCCAGCTTTTCTTTAGCCTCCGGCTCGTCCACTACGATGAATTTATAAGGCTGGGCGTTGCAGGCCGAAGGCGCCAGCCGCGCGGCCTCAAGGCAATATTGGAGCCTTTCCCTTTCCACGGGCAAAGGCTTATATTTGCGGATGCTCCTGCGCGCCGCCGCGAGTTTTAAAAAAGCCGGTTCGGTCATAAGAATATTCTATAAAATAGACCGGCCAACCCGAAGGCTAAAGGATAAAGGCTGAAGGATGAAGGAAAAGATGCAACGGCGGCAAAAGAGATGTCTCTATCCTTAAGCCTTCATCCCTCATCCTTCATCCTTTCGCTGCAACACCCTGCCCAGTTTAGCGGACAACTCCAGCATATGCGCCCTGAACCGCGGCTGTTTTTTCTCTATAAGCGGCAGCAGCGTCTTCCTGAGCCAGTTGCGGGTGTGCTTTTCGTCCTCGTTGGATTCATCCCTGCGGTGGGGGAGCCTGTTTAATTTCAGGTACGCCATTATTTCTTTTTTGGTGACGGCGAGCAGCGGCCGGATGACGAACACTTTCCTCGCGCCTTTTATATAGAGCGGCCTTTTGACCGGTATGCCCAGAAATCCTTTCGGCTCGGTGCCCCTTATCAGGTTCAGCAGCACCGTCTCCGTGTGGTCGTCGGCGTGGTGCGCGGTGGCCACCAGGGAATATTTTTTCTTCAAGGCCAGTTTTACCAGAAACCCGTAGCGGCTCCGGCGGGCCGCGTGCTCGAGGCTTATTTTAAGCCTCCGGGCCAGGGCCGGCACGTCGGCCGTCCCGGTGACGGTTTGGAGGCCGTAAACGGCGCCCAGCTTTTTGACGAAAGCCTCGTCCCTGTCGGAATTTGCGCCGCGTATTTTATGGTTTAAATGGGCCACGGCCAGGTCCAGGCGGCGTTTTTTGGCGAGCTTGGCGAAAAAATCCAGCATCATCACGGAATCCGGCCCGCCCGAAACGGCCAGCAGTATGGAGTCTTTGTCTTTGAACAGGCGCCGCTTCCTGCAATGGGAGTTGATCCTGTCCCAGAGCTTAAGCGTGAACGATTTCCTGGAAAGCATGATAATCCATTATACTTTAAATAGGCAAAAAACGCCGCCGGCCTCGCCGGAAATCGGCAATTTAGTATAATTAGGTAACTGTTGTAAGTAGGCGGAAGTCAGTAGTCAGAATACAGGAGAGCCAAGGAAAACAGATCTTATAAATTCATATTTTGAATTCTGGATTCTGACTCCTGGACTTCTTAAGCAGTATCATAATTACTATGACAAGCTGTGAAATACGGAAAAGGTTTCTTGATTTTTTTGCCGGACACGGCCACACCGTGGTCAGGTCCAGCCCGCTTATCCCGGAGGGCGACCCGACGCTGTTGTTCACCTCCGCCGGCATGGTGCAGTTTAAGCCGTATTATTTAGGCCTCAAGACCGGCATGAAGCGGGCCGCGTCCTGCCAGAAATCGCTGCGCACCACCGATATAGACAATGTCGGGCGCACCATCCGCCACCTGACTTTTTTCGAGATGCTGGGCAATTTCTCTTTCGGCGATTATTTCAAGGCCGAATCCATAAAGTGGGGCTGGGATTTTCTGATCAAGGAAATGGGCCTGCCCGCTGAAAGATTTTATCCGTCCATCTACGGGGGAGGCGTGGCCCCCAGGGACGAAGAAGCCCGCAAGATCTGGGAAAGCGTTCTTCCGGGAAACCTGCGCTCACATATCGTGGAACTGGGCGACGGCGACAATTTCTGGGCCATGGGCGACACCGGCCCGTCGGGCCCCTGCTCGGAGATCTACTGGGACCGCGGCGAGAAATACTCCCACCCGGGCTGCAAGGGCGCCGGCTGTTCCTGCGACAGGTACATAGAGGTATGGAACCACGTCTTCACCCAGTTCGACAAGCAGCCCGGCGGCGTTTTCAACCCGCTCCCCAAGAAGAACATAGACACCGGCATGGGACTTGAGCGCCTGGCCTTCATAGTAGAGGGGAAAGAAACGCCTTTCGATACCACGCTTTTCTACCCGATAGTTGAAACCGCCTCGAAACTGCTCAAGGTCGGATACGGCTCCTCGCCCGAGGCCGTGTCGGCTTTGCGCATAATCAGCGAGCATCTTCGCGCTTCCGTCTTCCTGCTGGCCGAAGGCGTAATCCCCTCCAACGAGGGCCGCGGCTATGTCCTGCGCCGCCTGATACGCCGGGCCGCGCGCTACGGCCGCATAATGGGCGCGAAAGATCTTTTCCTGCACCGGCTGGCGCCCGCCGTGCATACGATATTCAGGGACGTCTATCCGGAAATCATATCGGCCGAGAAACAGATAAAGGACGCCCTTAAGTTCGAGGAACAGGGCTTTATAGAAACGCTTGAGAACGGAGAAAAGTTCCTGGCCGACCTGTTTGGAAAACACCCCCGGGGCATACCCGGCGCTGAGGCCTTCAAACTTTACGAAACTTACGGCTTTCCGCTGGAGCTTACCAGGGAGCTGGCGCTCAAAAAGAACATACCGCTGGATGAGGAAGGCTTTAACCGCGCCCGCAGGTCCGCCCAGGAAACGGCCAAGGCGAACTGGAAGGATTCCGGAGAGCAGAACGCCTTCATTTTCCAGAAAGCCGAAGAAAAATTCCCGGCCACGGTGTTTCTCGGCTACGAGACCGTCGAGGCCCAAGCCGAAATAATAGGCCTGCTGGACAAGGCTGGCGAAATCGCGGCGGCGCTTGAGCCCGGAACGGAGGGCTGGGCCGCGCTTGACCGCACTCCTTTCTACGCCGAATCGGGCGGGCAGGTCGGGGATTTGGGGCTTTTGATGGCCGGCGACGCGATAGCGGCGGAGGTGCTGGACACGCAGAAGCCGGTGGAAAAGGTCTTTTTTCATCATGTGAAAGCCGTGGAAAAGCTTAAGACCGGGGACAGGATAAAGGCCGTGGTGTCGGGCCTGCGCTACCGCACCGCCTGCAACCACACCGCCGTGCACGTCATAAACGCCGCGCTCAGGAAAATTTTCGGCGCCGGCACCCGCCAGGCGGGCTCCATAGTGACGCCGGAAAAATTCCGCTTCGACTATACCATCGCTAAAGCCCCGTCAAAGGAAGAGCTGGCGAAGGTGGAGGCCATAGCGGCCGCGGCGATACTGGAAGATTACGCCGTTTTCAAAATGGAACGCGCGCTTGCGGACGCCGAAAAGTTCGGCGCCGTCACGCTTCTCGGGGAGAAATACAAGGACCCGGCCCGGTTCGTGCTTATAAACAAGGGCGGCTGGGACGACGCGCTGAACCGCTGCAGCCTGGAACTCTGCGGCGGAACCCATATAGACCGCCTCGGCGAACTTATGCTGGTGAAGATCCTGAAGGATTCTTCCGTTTCCAGGGGCGTGCGCAGGATAGAGGGGGTGGCCGGCCCGGCCGCCGTCGATTACCTGAAATCGCTTTCGGAAATAGCCGGGAAAGTCTCGCAGCGCCTTTCGGTGTCTCCGGACGAACTGGCTGACCGGGTGGAGCAATTGCTGGATAATATAAAAGAGCTGAAAACGCGGCGTGAACAGGCCCCTCAGGCGACGGATTCCGCCGGGAGCGCTAAAGTTATCGATCTGCCGAACGGCGCCAAACTGGTCACAGCGGGAAACGCCGGTTTTGAGATGCAGGCTCTGCGCAGTTTTTCGGACAGCTTGCGCAAATCCTATCCCGATGCCGTTTTGTTCCTGTATTCGGAGAATAAAGGCAAGCTTTCTTATATAGTGGCTGTTTCTCCGGAATTTAAGGGCAGGGATTTCAGCGCGGCGGAGGTGGTTAAAAAGATTTCCGGGATTCTTAACGGGTCCGGCGGCGGCCGTAAGGATTTTGCCCAGGGCGGCGGTCCCGCACCCGCCGACCTCGACCGGTTTAAAACCGGAATAATAGATATAATAAAGAGCGCTATCGGTTGAGGTACAGATGCGCCCGTGGTGAAATGGATATCACAGGAGCCTCCGAAGCTTCTAGTGCAGGTTCGATTCCTGCCGGGCGCACCAAAACTTCAGCGAATAGAGATTAGGGTATAGCGTATAGGGGGTTGGCAACTTTCTCTATTATCTGCGCTAACCCCTATACGCTAGACGCTATTCCCTGCTATATTATGAATTTTGAATCTGAAATCTCCCTGCTGATAAAATCCAAATATTCGCTGGTTCTCGTGGACACCATAGACGAGGACTTTGTCGCCAGGCAATTGTTCTCGGTGGCCGCGGGAATGGGCTTATGCGTTTACTGCTGGTCCCTGACCAAAGGGCTGCGGGTAGGCAAAAACGAGAACTCTTTCTATAAGACCGGTTCGCCGGCGAATATGCTTAAGGTCGTCAACGACCTCGTCGGGGACAAAGCTCCGGCGCTTTTCATTTTCTCCGATTTTCATAAATTTCTCCAGGACGCCGTGGTCGCCAGGCTTTTTAAGGATATCTTGGCCATGATAAACAATACCAGCACCACCATAGTTATCATAGGCGCCGATCAGCCGCTGCCGCCCGATATAGAGCCCTGCGCCGCCCGCATAACCGGCGGCTATCCGGACGAAAAGGAGATAATGGCGGAAATAAACAGGACCGTGGCGGAATTCAGGAGGTCTTCGCTCAAGCTGAACATCGCCCTTGAGCCCGAGGACGTGAGGCGCATGGTAAAATCCCTGAAAGGGCTTTCCATCCAGCAGATAAGGAATGTTTTAAACACCGCCATCCTGAAGGACGGCACGCTGGATAAAAAAGACCTGACCGTAGTGGAAAAATACAAAAAAGGCCTTTTTGACAGGGAAGGCGTGCTCGAGTATTTCGGGGCGGAGCAGCCGGCCAATATCGCCGGTTTCTCCAATCTGAAAAAATGGGTGTGCGAGCGGAAAACCGCCTTCTTCGCGGATGATTCTCCGCTGCCTCCGCCCAAGGGCCTGCTCCTTTTGGGAGTGCAGGGCTGCGGAAAGAGCCTGGCCGCCAAAATGATAGCGGGGGAACTGGGCATACCGCTTTACCGGCTTGATCTGAACCGCCTTTATTCAAAATATATCGGGGAGACCGAGGAAAATCTGAGAAAAGCGCTCAAGACCATAGAGCGCCTGGCCCCGGTCTGCCTGTGGATAGACGAGATAGAAAAAATATTCGCCTCCTCGTCCGGCGAAATGGACGGCGGCGTCTCAAAACGCGTTCTGGGCTCCATGCTGACCTGGATGCAGGAGCGCAAAGACCGCGCCTTCATAGCCGCCACCTCCAACGACATCAATAATCTTCCGCCGGAACTCCTGAGGAAGGGCCGGTTTGACGAGATCTTTTTCACGGACCTGCCGCAGGTCCTTGAGCGCGCGGAAATTTTCAGGATACACATTTTGAAGAGGAACCTTGCCCCGGAAAGGTTCGACCTTGACCTTCTGGCGCGCGGCTGCGAAGGGTTCAGCGGCGCCGAGATAGAGCAGGCGGTCATTTCAGCTTTATACAGCGCCTCCGGCTCCAACGAGCCGATCTCCGCCCGCCACATACTTGAACAGCTCAAGCTTACCCGTCCGCTTTCGGTCATAAAAGCGGAAGCTATAAATTACCTGCGCGACTGGGCCAAAGAACGGCGCATATTACCTGTGTGAAAGCAGGTGGTAGGTAGTAGGTGGTAGGTGGGGTGTAAGGAGAGTAGATGGTAGGTAGTAGGTGGTAGGTGGGGAAGGAAATACGGATCTCATTAACCTACCTACTATCTACCACCTACTACCTACTAAACACGCCTACCATCTACTACCTACAAAACATGTTTCCTTTCTCCGACATATGAAAACCATTTTAGTCACCGGCGCCACGGGGTACATAGGGGGGCGGCTTGTGCCCCGGCTCCTTGAAAAAGGCTATAAGGTGCGCTGCCTGGTGCGCCAGCCGGACCACCTCCAGGGCCGGCCCTGGTCCGGCAAAGTGGAAGTGATAAAAGGCGACGTCCTTTGCGGACTGGGCCTCGGGGAGGCGCTGGCCGGCGCCGACGCGGCTTATTACCTGATCCATTCAATGGCCGATGTGCCGAATTTCGAGTCCCTGGAAGAGACCTCGGCCAAAAATTTTGCGGCCGCCGCCGCGGTTGCCGGGCTGAAAAAGATCATCTACCTGGGCGGGCTCGGCTCGGAGGCTTCGCGCCTGTCCAAGCATCTTACTTCCCGCCACAGGGTGGGCGGAATACTCCGCGCGCCGGGCCTCAATGTTACGGAACTCCGCGCCGCCATAATCGTGGGCGCGGGCGGCGTTTCGTTCGAGATAATCCGTTACCTGGTGGAACGCCTGCCCCTTATCCCTTGTTTCCGCTATCTCAAGGATACCCGCTGCCAGCCCGTGGCGATAAGGGACGTGCTTAGCTACCTTATAAGCGCGCTTGACACCCCCGCCTCGGACAACAAGATAATAGAAATAGGCGGCTCCGGCATTCATACCTATCGGGAGCTCCTGCGCATCTATTCCGAGACCCGCGGCCTTAAACGCGGCTTCTTCACGAGCCCTTTTTGGTCGCCGGAGATCTCGTCCTGGTTTATAGGGCTGATAACCCCGGTGCCGGCGATGTTCGCCAAACCGCTGCTGGAGAGCCTTTCATACGACGTCGTCTGTTCCTCGGATGAAGCGCTTAAAATATTCCCGGAGATCAAACCGCTGGATTACCGCACCGCGGTGCAGTACACCCTGATGCGCATCTCCGAGCAGGCCGTTGAAACCGTCTGGACCGCCGCCTATACGCCGGCTTACGCCCAGCCCCGCTCCTTCTTTGACACCGAGGGCCTTATCTTCGAGGACCGCTGTCTGACCGTCAACGCCCCGCCTGAAAAGATATTCAGGGTGTTCGCCGGCATAGGCGGGGACCGCGGCTGGTTTTACGCCCAGTTCCTGTGGAACCTTAAGGCCTGGCAGGACAGGTTCGTCGGCGGCGTGGGCATGCGCCACGGCCGCCGCCACCCGGACATCATCCACCAGGGAGAAGCTCTCGATTTCTGGCGCGTCGAGCGGGTCATCGAGAACCGCCTGCTGTTGCTGCGCGCCGAGATGAAACTGCCCGGCAAAGGCTGGCTGCAGTTCGAGACCCTGCCTGAAAACGCCGGAACCTCCACTTTAAGGCAGACGGCTTATTTTGAGCCTAAAGGATTTTTCGGCAATATCTACTGGTACTCGCTCTATCCCCTGCATAAAATAATATTCGCCGGCCTCATAGCGGAGATAAAGCGCAGGGCCGAATCCCTGTAACCCGAAAATCGCATTACAACTTTAGGGTTGGGAAGTTGATAGAGTTGATAAGTTGATAACGCAGTGGAAAAACCAATCAACTTTATCAACTGTTGTTTCCTACTCTATCAACTGCAATTTTCGGGTCAGTTCAGCGCGGCCGCCGTCGCTTCCCTCAGTTTGCTGACCCTTAGCGCTATCTCCACCAGGTCCAGGTCCGAGATCTCCGGGAAAGCGCTCCCCAGCTCCAGCGCTTTTACCGTAGCGCCTTTATTCTCAAAGTATATCCTGGCTATGGTAAAGCCTTTGTAATTCACGTCATAGCCGGGCCCCCGGCTGACCTTAAATTCCGCCCACAGGCAGGCCCGCCTGATATAGGCCGTCAGCCCGGTGGTTTTTCGCGCCAGGAACCCGTCCCGGCATTCTTTTAAAGTCCATTGCATATTGCCTCCTCTTTACCATCGGTTGTCAACGTCTTGCTCCAAATAGTCTAAAACATGACCCCGACAGCATCATGTCGCGGTATTTAACCGCAGTTTTAAGTTGGAGCTATATAAATAGGGCGCTGTCCCTATTTAGTATGCGCGTGCCGATCTCAATACCTGCGTAGGCGCCGTATCAGAGCCTATGGCTTTCAGACGGCCAAGTTTGATGTCGCTTTTCATAAAAGCAAGTCCAGCCAAACATAACAGTCCTGACAGTGATTTATAAACGGCATTGACAGTATAATCTGTTAGGCGGTATACTACTTACGAGTAAAGGCAATAGCTTCCGGGTGGTAACCACTCAGATTCTCCCTTTTCATAAAGGCAGGGGGAACCGCAATGCGGTGCCCCACTGGGATGGTTGTTTGGAGGGGGCGCCCGGATGGTCGCGCCGGATTCAGCGTTGAAAAATCCGGTGGGTTCAGGAGGAATTTGTGAGACAGATACTTTCCATCGGTGGAATAACAGCCTGTATTATAGCGGTTCTGGGATTCTGGCTGGCGCATAAATCCAAAGCCGCGCTGGAACCCGGCATACTGACCGCCCAGATAACCACCCTTGCCGCCGGCTGGGAATCCCAAAATATGCCGGCAAGCGGCCGGGTCGTCAACATTATAATCAACGACGCCCAAACCGGTTTCCCGGCCGATAAACCTGATAAAAAGGACAGCGGCGGCAAAGCGTCCGGCAGTCAGACGCTTTTAGAAAGCGAAACCCTGCCGCTTGCGGATAAACCGCCTGTTTTGAAAAGCGCGCTCGTTTGGTTCAAAAGGACTTTCCTGCGCAAAACCATTTCCGCCGGCGCGAACAACTCCCTGGCCGAATCTCTGGGGAATATCCCCAACGCCGTCACCTGGACGCACAAGGGCTTTGAAACGGCCAGCGAAGAAGAAATGGCCCTGGAACTGACGAAGGCCGTCATAAAAGCCGCTGACGCCGGCGCGGAAGTGAACATTATCACGCAGGGTGTTTCCGCCGCGCCCGCGCTCCAGGCCGTCAGGAAGTTGAAGGGGGCGGACCGGAAAGGGGGAATTATCGCGGTCGGCAAATTGCTGGCCCTGGACATGAACAAACCGACGCTGCAGAAGATCAACCCCGCGCATTTCGGTAAATTCAGTCGCCCCGGCAACCTGAAGGAATTGGTTAATATCTGGCGGTCTCCCTCGCCGCCGCACCGTATGATGATAGAGCTGTTCAGCCAGAACCACAACGGAACCTGGTTTCACGCCGCTGAACTCTTCCCGGAAATCGGCTTGCGGATAATAAATCCGCCGGAGCCGACGGCGACGGCCGCGGAACAGGATATGTTGAAGTTCGTGAAAGCGCTGATAAAACAAACCACCGTCATTGAGGAAGTTATGGACAATCTGGCGCAGGCGGCCAAGGCTAAAGCGGAACTGAGAAAAGCGGCTATCGCCTCAAGAGCTCTTGCGGCCCGCGCCGATGAAAAGGAGATGACCGTTGACGCCGAGCCGCCGGATTCAACGTCCAGGATAAAAAGCGGCAGGCTGAAGGAGGACATGACGCGGGTAACAGCGTGTAACTGGTATGACGCGCGTAAGTACTGTAAAGGAAAGGGCGGACTGCCGACTGTAAATGAGCTTAAAGATATGCGCCAGGCTGAATGCACCGGCGGGGAACGCGCCGATACCTGCGATAAAGTCTACTGGTCAGCTGAAACACGTGGCGTTAATATCGCGCGGGTCGTGAACTTCTCCAATAACATAGTGTTTCCGGCCACCAAGCGCGGCACCAGTTTCCCCTTCCGTTGCGCCCGGTGAAACAGGTGGGGAAATGGGGAGGGGAAATAGGGCGCTGTCCCTCTTGAAAACCAATAGCCTACAGCCTAAACAACCTGAGTAGTTACTTTTTTTGTATTATATCTTTAGAGGTAAGAATTCGGCAACGATTATTCAAGGGAAATATAATGCCTGTTATAAGCAGATTTTTTGGAATTGTGGTTTATATGCTTTGGCGGGAGCATCGACCGCCGCATTTTCATGCCAAATACGGGGATGACGAGATAACCGTTGAGATTGAAAATGGCAAAATCAATGGCTTTATGTTAAAACGCGCTCTCAATCTGGTCCAGGAATGGCGCGAGTTACACAAAGAGGAACTCATGCGGGAATGGGAACTGGTTGAACAGAAAAAAGCGCTCTTCCCCATAAAACCGCTGGAGTGAAAAATATGATTTTACATGTTAAAGAAGCCAGGTATTTACATGACTATGTAATTTGGCTGCGTTTTAATGATGGAATAGAAGGTGAAATAGATTTGGCGAAGGAACTGGAGGGCGAAGTGTTCGGCCCGCTCAAAGATACAAAAGAATTTCAATCCTTCAAAGTTGACCCCTTTCTTGAAACCATCGTCTGGGAAAACGGCGCGGACCTCGCCCCGGAATTCCTCCATGAAAACCTGAAAATTCCAGCATAAACTAACCGGTTTTTGTTCCAAAACGCTTTTATCTTTTATTGCGGAGGATGAATTTTGCGGTTTTAATGATGAAATCCTGCTCTTCCGGAGAGGCGTCCTTGCACAGAGAGGCGAGCCGGCCGCCCGGCCCGGATTTTGCGGCGAAATTTGCGATTCTGCCTGAAAACAATTCCGAAACCGGCGCTTCCAGCGCCTTTGCGATTTTTTCAAGCGTGGCAACTGAAAAATTCTTCTTTCCGCGCTCGGCCTCGCCCAGATAATTGGGGTGGACCCCGGCCAGGTGCGCCGTCTCCTCTATAGTCAAGCCTTTCTTCCGCCTAAGTTGGCGTATGCGCATGCCGATCTCAATTTTGATGTCGCTTTTCATAAAAGTAAGTCTATCCAAACATAACCGCCCTGACAATAATTTATAAATGATATTGACAATACAATCTATAGGCGGTATACTACTTAATATTCCAATCGGGTTGGGTAAAAAATGGAGCATATATGATCCAACTTGCAATTGAACCGCCGCATTGTTTTCAATGGAATCCGCAGCCTCCGCAATGGCTGCTTAAAGGCGTTATGACAGGCCAGAGGACCGCGCTTATGCGCGAGTTCCCTTTTGTCATTGGACGGGCCCTGGACTGCCAGCTTGTCCTGCCGGATTCCAAAGAACTGAGAAATACTACCAGCCGCCGGCACTGTCGTATTACGGAAGATGCCGGGCGGTATTTTATCGCGGACGGCAGCGTTGACTCTATCCCGGAGAGCGGCTTAAAAAAACCGAGTATTAGCGGCACCTTACGCAACGGGCAGCCGGTTAAAGAGCCGGAGGAACTCTTTCCCGGGGACGCCATCTCGCTCGGCCCCTGGGGTTTTAAGGTGGAAGAAGCCAGAAACTTTTGCGTGGATATAGACGAAGCTTTACAGCTTGCCCAGGCCGGCAAGCGCTCGACAATGAAACCGAAAGACTTTAAAACAGTCGCCGGCTATAAACAATTACATGAGCTTTTACAGGAATTAAACAAGTTTGAAAACATTGAGGAATGCCTTACCCGGGCGCTGGCCTTTGCCGCGGAGAAAATTCCGGCGGCCGAGGTTTCCGCCATCCTGCTTGACCGGCGGGGCGAGGCGCCCGCCGCGCGGCTTGCCTGGCGCAGAAACCAGGGACGGATATTTGATTTCAAATTCAGCTCAAAGCTCCTTGAAAAATTGTCCGTTGAAGAGCCTTTTTTTCTCGCGCCCCGCCTTGCCGACCCCTCCTCCAGCCAGAATCTGCAGAACATAACCTCCGCTTTGCTCACGCCCCTTTCAGGCGGCGGAAGCCGTCTGGGCGTACTTTACATGGATAACCGTGGCGCCCAAACGGCCTTCACCGATGACGACCTTTACCTGGCCTCCGTGCTGAGCGGCATCATCTCTCTTCAATTAGGGGCGGAAAGGCAGATTTTCCTTGGCCGCATGGAGGATAACCTGAGGCAGTATTTCAGCTCCAACGTGGCCCGCAAGCTTGCCGCCCAAGCCAGGGCGGGAAAGCCGCCGCAACTGGAGGTCGCGGAAAAAACAGCCGCTATCCTTTTTGTGGATATCCAGGGCTTCACCCAATTCTGCCACGCGCATAAGCCGCGCGGGGTAAGCGAACTCCTGACCCCGTATTTCAAGCTGATGGCGGAGTGCATCCACAGGCACGGCGGCTATGTGGACAAATTCCTCGGCGACGCGGTGATGGGCGTGTTCCCGCAGGCGGAGCCCGGGCGGGCCGCCGGCGACGCGGGCGCTCCCGCGCTTCAGGCCGTCCGGGCGGCGCGGGACATGATACGGGCGTGGCGCGCATGCTCCAATTCCGGCTGGGGCCGGGCCATGCCGCTGAGGATAGGCATAGACGCGGGCCGCGTGGTTATAGGCAATATAGGCTTTCCGGGCCGCCTGGAGTACACCGCCATAGGCGACGCCGTGAACATCGCTTCGCGCCTGCAGAAACTGGCCCTGCCGGACAGCATAGCCCTGTCGGATAGCGGCCGCGGGCTTGTGGAAAAAGAATTCCGCTGCGAGAAGATCGGCGCCAAGGGACTTAAAGGCGTCGGCGAGATAGAAGTCTGGCTCGTAACCGGCTGACGGGTTATATGAAACAAGGTTTTTCAGGGCTTTTTTGATGTCGTCATGGCTGCCGGCATAAGGTGCCGCCGGAAACTTTTAGCGGAGTTGAAAACCGGGCCTTTTGAGCGGCGTATCCCGGCCAGCAGCTTAAGGAGTTTTTTTGCCCGCCAAACAGCCCGGCGCTGCGCCCGCCGTGTTGTATTGGCGGGGGTCCGCCTCTAGCGGAAGGGCCTGTCGGATTTTGCGGGATTCAGCAATCTGGCCATATGTTTATAAAGAATTATCTCAGTTTGTTAAAGTCTTCCGCGGTAAATCCCGCGTCGGAGAGGATTTTTTTCAGCAAGCCCCTGCCGCGAGGGATTCCAGGTGCGATTCCAACGCTTCGCGGATATTTTTCCTGGCTTCCTCAATGGTCCCGCCGTTGGAAAAGCATCCCGGCAAATTGGGGGAGTAAGCGTAATAGCCTTTGTCTTTTTCCTCTTTTTCAATCACCACTTCAAAGGAGTAGTATTTCAGGCGGTTCATATACTTTGAGTATACCAGCAGTATAAAAGAAAGTCAATCAAAACATTCGTGAAATTCGGGATTGAAGTATTCGCAGCATTCGTTATCAAGATTTGTGAAATTCGCGATTACGAATAAGACGAATTAGGAGCGAATAACGCGAATGGGATGTTCGGTTTTATTCGCGGCATTCGTGATTAAGATTCGTGAAATTCGCAACTGGGGTGTATGATATGCTGAAAACAGAACCGGGGCGGTTAAAAATAAAGCTGAACGGCTTGCGGCAAATTTCAGGTTGCGGAATTAAAAT
>Ga0180009_10003273_pt1 | contig 18542 bp, 15 predicted proteins | sample OS_PC_MetaG_FD_123537 | JGI IMG/M metagenome (GOLD analysis project Ga0180009, IMG submission 123537) | Groundwater microbial communities from the Aspo Hard Rock Laboratory (HRL) deep subsurface site, Sweden - OS_PC_MetaG | ecosystem: Environmental > Aquatic > Deep subsurface > Groundwater... | reverse complement strand
GAGTGGAATCCATAAACATCCAGTATCCAGAAACCAGTATCAAGGATCAGCCAATGACAGCAAGGTTTTTCGTCGAGACAGAATCGAGTTAGTGTCATATCTAATGCAACTATAGAGTAAACATAAATCTCTAAAATATTAAAGGTTTTTTTTGAATTTAACTCTAATCAGAATCGGACTCAAGGCTTTGCTTTAAGGCCTCAATAGCCTCAGTTATAATCTTTTCAGCTACATCGGACATGGTTTCTCTGGCAACCCTCTCCACCACATCACGGACAACTCGCGTTACTATCTCTTCAATCTTCTCTTCGGATATTACTCTCATCTCTTCACTGGTAGGCTCAGAGGAAATCTCCATAGGTTCTGGAGATCTTTCTTCGGCTGTAACCGCCTCACCCAAAATTTCCTGAGCAGGAACGGTCTCCTCTTCATCAGCAGGTTCTTCCACCTCAGTCTCTTTAATGAGATCTTCAAGAGATTCTTCAGGTTCTTGGGAGCTTTCAAGATCCAGTTCCACTTCCTCGGCAGGCTCCCCTTCCAGCATCTCTTCAAGATCACTTTCAGATATCTCTTGTTCACCTACCTCCTCTTCAGGCTCTGCTCCCTCCTCGGACACGATGTCCAATTCCACCTCTTCGGCAGGCCCTTCTTCAAGGATTCCCTCAAGGTCACCTTCAAGTACTGCTTCCTCTCTCTCCTCCTCTTCTGGTTCAGGTTCCCTTTCAAATTCAAGATCCGACATAGATACATCGAGATCGGTTTCAAGCTCCACACTTTCTTCCCCAGCTCTCTCCTCTTCTGATTCGGGCTCCTCTTCCAATTCAAGATCCGATAGGGATATATCGAGATCGGTTTCAGGTTGTTCAGATCTTTCTTCCTCTAACATGCCTTCAACACCGGATATCTCCTTGGTTGGGCCTTCAAAATCTTCCCCTGTCTCTGGTTCTCGGTCCTCTTCCAACAGTTCAGCTATCTCTTCATCGCCTTCTTCTTCACCCTTTTCCCCTTTTTCAACAAGATCCACCAGTTCTATTATCTCTTCTTCTGGTTCAGATTCTAAACTCTCCAGGTCAATATCATCCTCTGCGAGATCGTCTAAGTCAAAATCCAGCAGATCTTCTTCATCCTCTGTTTTCTCTTCCAGTATATCGTCATCTTTTGCCATAGCGGGGCTCCCACCTACGGGTTTACATTTAACTTATCTATATTTTATATAGGCTGTTAACATAAAGGAAGGTTACTGTCAAGGCGTTTTCAAGCCCAATAGAAGTTCCATCTTGACCAAGGGGAAAAAAGGTGTTAATATTCATTTCAAGGGGCGATTAGCTCAGTTGGATAGAGCGTTGGTCTCCGGAACCAGAGGCCGTGGGTTCGAGTCCCGCATCGCCCGCCATCTTTTTAGACGAGAAGCCAATAATATGCATTTTGTAAAAAAAATAGTGATATTCGCCATAGCAGGTACTGCCCTTTTTTTTCTATTGAATTATCATTTTATCTTCGTTGGCAGAAGTGTAAAACTGCTTAAAAAATCGAGCCTCACCTTGAATTATACGATCTTCAGTGTCAAAGGAAAGAGCAAGGAGGCTATACTCTCCATCGATGCACTTCGGGAGGATGGCATTGGGGACCTTCTCGTTGAGATAGGTTTCATGAGTGAGAGCGAAAAAGAGCGGTTAGAGGCCAAATTTGACAAGGAAGATTAATTAGACTTCGAAATCCACCTTGATTTTAAATACCCTGAGGGCAGGCAGATTGCGGATCTCAGTAACTCCCGTTGCGTCGGATATCTCTTTTAGGGTATTATCAATATCAGGCATATTGGGTGCAATAAATGTAAACCATACGTTGTATTCGTGATTTCTCAGGTAATTATGGGTCACGCCAGGGTAATTATTCACCATCTGAACAAATCCCTCAATTTTTTTTTCCGGCACCTTAGCAGCACACAGAGTACTTGTGAAATCAAGCAACTTTGAATTGAAATTACCGCCAATGCGCCTGACAATTCCCTCCGATTTTAACCTTTCCACCCTTTCAATAACTTCATATTCCGTTAGATTTAAACGCTTTCCCAGTTCATAAAAAGGTCGCGGAGTTATGGGAAAATCGGACTGAATCTCATTGAGTATGGCTCTATCGATATCATCCACAGCTTCTACGCAGCTTTCACTTGTTTAATAACACCCCGGCAAGATTGTTATCTTTGAATTAACCCGGTCTGAATAACACCTGCTTGATCTCCCAAAAGCTCTTCATCAGTCACGAAGCATACCCACCAACCCCCTTTGAAGGTTGGTATATACATAAGGGTTCTTGGGCCATATAATCTCCTGTGGCTTCAAAGGCCCTGGCGCGACATCCACCACAAACCTTCAGATATTCGCACCTACCACATTTCCCTTTATATGCTGAAAAATCTCTTATCTCTCGAAAAATCTTTGAATTTTCCCAAATTGTCTCAAAGGACGAGTTCTTTAGACCACCACAATTTAATTCAAGATAACCACAAGGCTGGACAATACCATCATGAGAGATGAAACAGAATGATGTCCCTCCTAGACAACCTCGGGTAACGGCATCAAGACCATAGGTCTTATAATCGACTTTTTCCCCTTTGGCATGGGCCTCCTGACGGAGAATTCGGTAATAATGGGGAGCACATGTGGCTTTGAGATGAAGGGGAACCTTATCTCTCATATTGTAGAACCATTTTAATAATCTCTCATATTCAAGAGAGTCTATCTCTTGATTGACCATATCCCTGGCGCGCCCCGTAGGAACCAGTAAAAAGATATGGTGAGCAACAGCCCCAAGTTTCATAGCCTTCTTCAGGATCTCTTCTACCTGTTGAACATTGTGTCTGGTCACTGTGGTATTGATCTGAAATTCAATTTTAGCCTTTTTAAAAAGATCTAAGCCTTCCAGAGCTGCTTTGAATGCCCCGGGAACCTTTCTGAATTCATCGTGGGCCTTGGCATCTGCTCCATCAAGGGAGATGCTCACCCTTTTGATTCCAGAGGACTTTATCCTTTCAGCAATATGGGGGGTAATAAGGGTGCCATTGGTGGCCATTACCATGCGGAGGTTCTGTTGAGAGCCATGGCGAGCCAGATCAAAAATATCCTTCCTCAATAGAGGCTCTCCCCCTGTAAGAATGATGATGGGCTTCCCTATCAGAGCAATCTGATCCAGTATCTCTTTGGATCTGTCCGTATGCATCTCTCCAGGATAAGGCCCTTTATCTGAGGCGGCCCTACAGTGCACACAATTCAAGTTACAACTTCTCGTGACTTCCCAGGCCACTAGCCTTAATTGACTGCTATGTGGGTATCCCTTTAACATTGAGTACCGATTAGGAAAAAGATGAGGTTGGTCAAGCTTACCATGCCACTATGACCCATAAATTCTAGCGAGGAGCCTAATATTCGTATTCTATCAAAAAAGAGAGTCTGACGGCAGGCCCTATCTGACTTTAGAATTCAAGATACGAGCCGCGTCTTTGGCAAAATAGGTCAATATCAGATCCGCTCCGGCTCTTTTAATGGAGAAAAGCACCTCCATCATCACCCTGGTACCGTCGATCCATCCATTCTGTTCAGCCGCCTTGACCATGGCATACTCGCCGCTCACATTATATGCTGCCAAAGGCAACAGGCATTCCTCACGCACTCTTCTGACAATGTCTAGATAAGATAGGGCAGGCTTTACCATGATCATGTCGGCCCCCTCTTCCATATCCAGAAGAGCCTCTTTAATTGCCTCGAGGGCATTGGGAGGGTCCATCTGGTATCCGGATCGATCACCAAATTGAGGGGCCGAATCAGCTGCCTCTCTGAAAGGCCCGTAAAAAGCTGAAGCATACTTTACGGCATAGGAGAGTATACCCGTATCATGAAAGTTATTTTCATCAAGACCCTTCCTGATTGCAGCAACACGGCCATCCATCATATCAGAAGGAGCCACAAAATCAGCACCAGCCCTGGCATGGCTTACAGCTTGGCGAGTTAATATCTCTAAGGTGGCATCATTATCAACCATATTGTCCTTGATAACACCACAATGGCCATGATCTGTGTATTCGCACAGGCATACATCGGTCATAACCACTATCTCAGGTATTCTATCCTTAATGGCTGAAATCGCCCTTTGGACGACTCCGTCTTCAGCATAGGACCTACTTCCTACAGCATCTTTTTTATCCGGGAGACCAAAGAGAATAATGGCAGGTATGCCCAGAGACCATATCTCCTCTGTCTCCTTAACAATGGAATCAACTGAAAACTGGTATTGCCCGGGCATGGAAGGAATGGGATCCTTCTCATCATCCCCATATTTAACAAAAAGGGGGAAAATGAAATCTTTCACAGAAAGTGTAGTCTCCCTGACCATCTCTCTGATGGTTGGTGTTCTCCTGAGTCGACGAGGGCGAATAATCATTGGGTCTCCTTTCTTGTGATCTCATCATCCGTTAGGTAGCACGCGGGATCCGGTGCCCATATATCTCCTGATACGGCTTCTGCTCTCACCCTGAAATTCCCTCCGCAGATATCAAGCCATTGGCAGGTTGAACACCGTCCTTTCACATATGGTTTTTTATCCTTCAGCTTTGCCAGCAATGGATTTGAAAGATCGGTCCATATCCGACTAAATGGTCTTTCCAGTACATTACCGAAACTATAATGTCGCCAGAACTGATCAGCATGGACAGAGCCATCCCAGCTAATACAGCCGATACCCCGTCCCGAGTTGTTTCCTTCATTCATCTTAAGAAGCTCAAGCACCTCATCTGAACGTGGACTTTTCTCATCCACCATTCTCAGGTAGAGGTAAGGACCATCCGCATGATTATCCACGGTTAAAACCTCTTTGGATATGCCCCGATCATGAAAATCCTTTGTTCTATCGATGATTAAATCCACCACTCGACGGGTCTCCACATGATTCAGATCTTGGGCTATTAATTCTGAGCCACGTCCAGCGTAAACCAGATGATAAAAACATACCCGAGGAATCTCTAACTCTTCAAGAAGATTAAAAATCTTTGGTATTTCATGGATATTAATACGATTTATGGTAAACCGAAGCCCCACCTTGAGTCCCGCATCCTGACAGTTCTTAATGCCTTCCATAGCCTCTTTAAAGGCGCCTTTTTCCCCTCGAAACCGATCATTAACCTCTTCCATGCCGTCTAAACTCACACCCACGTATGATAAGCCCACATTTCTCAATGCATTGGCCTTTTTTTTGGTGATCATTGAGCCGTTTGTGGATATGACAGCTCGTATCCCCTTATCAACGGCATAGCTGGCAAGATCCACCAAGTCATCCCGCATCAGAGGCTCTCCCCCGGAAAAAAGGATTACCGGCACCCCAAACCCTGCCAAGTCATCGATCATGGAGCGGGCCTGCTCCCCAGTTAACTCTTTACCATTACCTTTTTCAACCGCACGGGCATAGCAATGGAGGCATTTTAAATTACAGGCATGGGTAACATTCCAGACAACGACTGGCTTTTTATCCATTGAGAACTGAAGGAGGTGGGAGGGAAGATTACTCGAATTTCTCCCATAACGAAGGGCATCAGACGGTTCGACTGTTCCGCAGTAGAGTTTAGAGATACCTATCATTCTTATTAGAGAAAATCCTGAAACTATTCAAGCAGCGTTCTCTCATCTTCCTGTTTATGGGTAAAGCTGGGTTCGTATTCTTGTTTGTAAAACTTCTTAACAAGGTTATTGATATAATTTTCCATGTCCATCACAGCTTCCCCATTAATGACAAAACGATCAACCCCAGATCGATCCCTCACAAGTTTAAGGCCATATTCAAGCTTTTTAGCCAGATAAAAAGTCAAGGGACCCGGCTCCTGACCTGTCTCCATGGCTTGTCTCATGAGTTCATCAACAGCGCTTTCATCAAAGGAGATATCTATATCAAGTTTCTCTAGCAATGCTGATTCTTCCTGCTTGATCTCATTATACATCTCCCTGAAATCCTCAAACGCGGTGTTAATATCGGAAGTTGTTTTTAAATATAACTCTGCGATCAACTCGATTCTTTTTTCATAAATCTCCAAACCGGCTAATTGACGAAAATCTCCCGCCCTCTCCACGATAAATGCCTTTATCTCATCAAACTCTTTAATGGCTGCCCTTTCAAACCTCTCTATTCTTTCCGGATCATTAAAATTTTTCTTGAGGGATGCGAGTTCAGCCTCAGGATTATTGACCAGTTCGGGTGTTACTAAGAGCCTTTTAATCTCTGTGGAAGGGAGATGTTTCTCAAAAGGGATCAGAACCTTTTCAACAGCACTCACAAGACCACGGGCTCCGGTCTTCTCGTTAACAGCCATCTGCCCTATCTTTATCAATGCATCCTCTTCAAACTTAATGTCAATTCCATAGGCCCTGAAATCCAGTCTCTTACTGAGGGTAACTGGATTATTCGGATTTTTCAGGATCTCAACCAGATCTTCCTTGGTGAGTTCATCAAAGACGACAACAACCGGTAATCGCCCCACAAATTCAGATTCAAAACCAAATTCTATTAAATCCTGGGCCGTCACTTCCTTGAAGATCTCCCAGGGTATCGCGGTGGACCTCACATCCGCCTCAAAGCCAATACCCTGCCTCTGCATTCGTTTTTTAACGATATCAGCCAGTTCACCGAATGCACCACTCATGATAAAGAGGATATTTTTGGTATTGACTATCTTCTTCTCTTTTTTACCCGTACGTCTGAATTGTTCGATCGCCTGAATCTGAGAGACAGCATCATGGGGTACCTTTAGATCCACATCCGTCTCTTCCATGGGCTTTAACAGCGCCCTTTGGACCCCCGTTCGGGATACATCATGACCAATGATATTTTTGGCTGAAGCTATCTTATCAATCTCATCAATATATATAATCCCGTTCTCTGCCAGACTAACATCATCATTGGCCTCATATACCAGATCCCTAACCAGATCTTCCACATCTCCTCCCACATAACCTGTCTCACTGAATTTAGTGGCATCACCTTTGACAAATGGTACTCCCAGCTTTTGAGCTATCAGTTTAATAATATATGTTTTACCTACTCCGGTTGGGCCGATCATAAGAATATTATTCTTAATCATCCCAACACCCACGCTTTTTTTCTTACCTGAAAATCTTTCCAGGTAATTGATCCTATTAAAATGGGTGCATATCTTTGTGGCTAAAACCGCCTTGGCCTGATCCTGTTTTACAATGAAACTATCAAGATAGGCTTCAAGCTCTTCAGGCAGCATATCAAAAGAGATGGATTCATCTTTTTTATCAGTTGGCTTACCCTCATCTGTTGAATCCTCTTGGCCTTTGGGAATGAGAAAGGGGGAGATAATCTTGATTCGGTCACCATATTTTTTTGTTAGGTACTCGCTAAGCTCTTTCTCAAGCTCTTTCTGGTCGGGAAGCTTTTTGCTACCACTGATATCATCTATTTTATCACTTTCCATCGTTACCTCTCAGTAATGATTGCTAAAATCCATTGATTACCTTTGTGGAAAAGTCAAATGGGAAACCGGTAATCAATGCTCTCAACCCAATATATCCATTGGTGATCATGATTTCAACCCTATTTCTAAAATGTTACCATATTGACTCATCCCCATAATTCATTTAGATTAATAAATAATGCCCAATTCTCTTTAAAAATAAGGAGCAACGGATGGTCTCTCGTCTGGAAATAAGGCTTAAAAAGGAGTTGATGGATGCCGAAGGATTGAGCATCAAACGAAAGGCCAAAGACTACTTCGGTTTAGGCGTAGATGATATTCGTGTAATCCGGATACTAACAATAGATGCTGATCTGGATCACAATCAATTGGAGATGATTCGGATCCATCTATTTACCAATCCGGTCATAGAAGAGTCCTCTTTCTCACCCATGGCTCAAGGTTTTAATTGGCTCATCTGGATTGGGTTCAGACCGGGTGTGAGAGATACTGCCGGAAGCACAGCCGTTGAGGCCATTGAAGACCTTTTGAAAATAAGATTTAAATCTGATGAGTCAGCCTACACCTCTAAGCTTTATGTTATCCGAGGAAAACTTTTAAAAAATCAAGTTGAGAAAATCGCCAGTGATATCCTTGCCAACGACATCATTCAACAATGGAGGATCTATTCAAAGGATGAATGGGATCCGGATGAAGGCGTTGGTCTTATTGTACCAAAGGTGATCCTCGATCATGTGCCACAGGTGAACACCATTGCAATCGGAAGTGATGAAGAATTAAGGAAGATCTCCATGGAGCGCAATCTTGCCCTTCAAGATAGTGATATACCCATCATCCGGAAATATTTTCTAAGGAAAGATATCCAGGCCCATAGAAAGCAATATGGGCTCACATTACCTACCGATGTTGAACTGGAGTACATCTCACAGGCACGCAGCGACCACTGCAACCATAACACTTTTAAAGGACTATTCAGATATTATGATCTATCAACCGGACACAAGGAGATAGTAGATAACCCCTTTAAATCATGCATTGAGGCACCAACTCTCCAGATCAAAGATCAAAAAGATTGGGTGGTGTCAGTGCTATGGGATAATGCCGGTGTTGCTCGCTTTGATGATGAAAACTACTATGTCATTACGGGCGAAACCCATAATAGTCCTTCTAATATGGAGGCTTATGGCGGTGCTATAACAGGAATAGTTGGTATTTACAGAGATCCCATGGGTACGGGAAAGGGTTCAAAGCTCATCATGGGAATGTATGGATACTGTGTAGGACACCGGGATTATAATAAAGAATTAAGACCTCACCTTCATCCAAAGCGACTTCTGGACGGGATCATTGAAGGGGTAAGGGATGGGGGTAATAAGAGTGGGATTCCCACTCCCTTCGGACAGGTGATCTTTGATGACAGCTATATGGGCAAATGCCTGGTTTTTGTCACTGCCATGGGAATCATGCCATCCAAAATCGGCCATGAATCATCACACCTGAAGACAACAACCCCAGGTGATCTAATCATCATGTCAGGCGGCCGTGTAGGGAAAGATGGTATTCATGGCGTTACCGCTGCTTCAGAGACCTATGGAGAACACACACCAGCGGGTCATGTTCAGATTGGAGATCCTTACACCCAGAAAAAAATGCATGACTTCCTGTTGGAAGCTAGGGATGAAGGCATTATCTCTTTTATTACAGATAACGGTGGAGGCGGTCTTTCTTCTTCAGTGGGAGAATCCGCCGGCTTTAGCAACGGCTGTCGTGTGGATCTGGACAAGGTCCCTCTAAAATATGACGGTCTGGACCAGTGGGAAATCTGGGTTTCTGAGTCCCAGGAAAGGATGACAATCGCTGTAAAACCTGAACATCTTGATCGTTTCATGGAGCTCTCAACCCGGCACGCTGTAGAGAGTACCGTCATTGGTGAGTACAATGATTCAGGTTATCTACGATTGGATTATAACGAAAAGACCTGTGCCCTCATTAGAATGGACTTTTTAGAATCTGATTTTCCCAAATGGGAGTTTGATGCAGAATGGATTCCCCCTGAGATAAGGGGACTTAGGGAACCGGTTCTCAGTGAACCCAAAAAACATGGTTCCTTACTCAAAAGCATGCTGTCCCGGCCCAATATATGTTCTAAAAACTGGATCGCTAGACAATACGATCACGAAGTCCAGGGGGGAAGTGTCATCAAACCATTAGTTGGAAAGAGACGGGATATGGCAAGTGATGCGGTTGTCGTCAGGCCCGTTCTCCACTCAAACAGAGGAATAGCAACAACACAGACCTTGAACCCCTTCTATTCGGAGATTGATACCTATCATATGACCGCTGTTACCATAGATGAAGCCATCAGAAAAGTTCTGGCCGTGGGAGGGGATCCCGATCATTTAGGGGGAGTTGATAATTTTTGCTGGCCAACCATACAATACCATCCTATAAATAATCCCGATGGAAAATATAAAGCTGCTCAACTGATCAGGTCCGTCTGGGCATTGAGAGATTACTGCCTGGCCTACGATATTCCCCTTTTATCAGGGAAAGACAGTATGTATATTGACGGCAATCTGGAAGGACCCTATGGCGAAAGGCGTAAGATATCGGGAATGCCTACCCTCCTTTTTACTGTTTCAAGTATTATAAAAGACATTAAAAAATGCATAACTATGGATGCCAAATTTCCTGGAGACCTCGTGTATATACTTGGGGAAACTAAAAATGAACTTGGTGGTAGTGAATACTATCATATGATGGGGGTGAAGGGCCTCCATGTACCAAAGGTGGATGTTGCAAGGTTCTGGCCCCTCTATCTCTCTCTAAATAGAGCGATTCAAGATGGACTCATCTCTTCAGCCCATGCCGTATCAAGAGGGGGACTGGCCATTCATCTTGCCATGGGTGCCATGGGTGGTGAACTGGGAATGGAGATAGATCTTGGAAGTGTCCCTTGCCAAAATGAATTATCAGATACCCAGATACTCTATTCAGAATCAGCAGGTCGTTTTGTTGTAACGGTTGACCCTGAAAAGAGAAAAGATTTTGAGAATCTATTTCTTGAAACGATGATCGGTCACGTTGGATTCGTTACAGAATCACCCCTTTTTCGTATAGGCCATAAGAACGATTCTTGGATTATAGAAGAAGACATATTGAAATTGAAAGATTCTTGGGAAAAACCTTTCGGAGAGTTGATATGACACCTGTCAGAGCGCTGGTTATTACTGGCTATGGATTAAACTGCGATTATGAGACCGATTATTCCCTGAAAAAGGCAGGTGCCGAATCCCATAGGGTCCACATTAATGAGTTGATTGCAGGAAGAAGATCAGGTTCGAGAGCTGAACTTGATTTTTACCATATTTTGGTGTTTGGCGGAGGATTTAGCTGGGCAGATGATCACGGGGCAGGTGTCATTTTCGCATCAAAGCTGAAGTCTAATTTAGGTAAACAGATTGAACGATTTATACAGGATGGCAAACTGATATTAGGGATATGCAATGGGTTCCAGTGCCTCGTCAACTTGGGCCTTCTCCCGGGGTTTAAAAAGAACTACAGGGAACGCCGGGTGGCAATCACTTACAATGATTCCGGCAATTTTATAGATGCATGGGTGAAATTGAAAATAAACAATAAATCCCCATGCATTTTTACACAGGGAGTTTCTTACATGGAACTCCCTGTGAGACATGGGGAAGGGAAATTCTATGCATCAGAGGAGGATATCAATCATCTTTTTGATGATCACCAAGTTGTCATGCAATATGCGGATGAAAATGGTGATGTGGCCGACAGAAAATGGCCCATGAATCCTAATGGTTCCTTAAAAGATATCGCAGGGATATGCGATCCAACAGGCAAGATCTTCGGTCTTATGCCCCACCCAGAAGCCTTCCATCATTATACGAATCACCCTGACTGGACAAGAAAAAAGGAATCTCTAATACGTAAAGGAAAAGGGATAGATTCTGAAGAGGGAGATGGTATCCGGATCTTTAAAAATGCAGTTGAATACAGCAGAGATGCCATTGAAAACGGCGTATTCGAATAATCATACTTGCCCCTCTGTTTAGGAGTCATAGAGATACTTTTTGCCTACCCGTGAGTTTCATCTTAGAAAATCGAATTCACGAAGTTTGAGGGGAATCATAAGGCAAAATATTTTGGCGGTTGCCCAGTATTATATCCAATCGATTCATGGATATTCAGAATGGCAGTGTCAGAGAGTAGCCGTATGAACCTCGTCTGACAAGGAGAGTAAGGGCTTGCAGGTGACGGTATCTGCTTATGGCCTTTTTTAAATCTTCTAGATCCTTTACCGGCATATCATTGACCTTTAGGATCAGATCACCGGGTTCAAGGCCGATTCTTCCCGCCTCCGAATCCCTTTTTACCTTCTCTATGGACACAACTCCCTTTAGGCCATATCTCTCTCGGGTCTCCTTATCCAACTCACCAACCTTGATGCCCAGACGGTGATAGACCAGATCCAGAGCACAATCCAAAGGGAAAGTGGTCGGTTGCACCGAAACCTTCAGCTCCTTTCCTATGCGAAAGATGGTGAGCCTCAAACGATCAGTAGGGATAAACTCTTCCAAGGATTCTCGGTAATCTTGGGGTGATGAAATGGGGCTCTCTTCCAGGTATAAAATGATATCACCTCTCTTCAAGCCGGCCTTGACTGCAGGACTACCGTGAACAACATCATTCACATGGGCGCCCATTTTATCTTTGGGGACACCAAAATAGGTTCGCAGTTCTGCTGTCAATTCTTGCAATTCCAGACCAAGCCAGGGAAGCCGCACCTCCCCGGCAAGCAGTAATTCCTTCACAATTCGTTTAGCCTTATTGATTGGTATGGCAAAGCCGATCCCCTGTGCCTTTTGGTATATGGCCGTGTTAATACCAATTAGTTCTCCATCAATGTTTAGCAAAGGCCCCCCACTATTACCAGGATTGATGGATGCGTCCGTCTGAATGAAATTTCTATAGACACGTTCCTCTGTTCGTACAGAGCGATTCAGTGCACTTATCACGCCCGTTGTAACAGTATGGGAAAGGCCAAAAGGATTCCCTATGGCGATCACCGTCTCTCCAATCATTAAATCTCCAGAATTGCCCATCTCTATCTCAGGGAGCCTTTGTTCGGCCTCTATATTTAATACCGCTAAATCAGAACGAGGATCTGATCCTAAAATCTTGGCTTGAAATTCTTTTCCATCAGAAGTTATCACCTTGATCTGAGTTGCCTTGGCAACCACGTGGTGGTTGGTAACAATGTATCCTCTCTTTCCATCTATTATCACTCCAGAACCAAGACTGGTCCGGGTATATTCTCTCGAGAACAGATCAGGGAAAAAATCCCTAAAGAACTTTTCTCTAGAAAAAGGGAAAAGGGGGCTAACGCGCTCCCGGACGAGTGTGCTGATGTTAATAACGGCCGAACTCACCTTCTCCACGGCAACCACAATCGCATTGCGCCTCATAGAGCCATCGACTTTGGCCAGAGAAAAAATGCTGAAAATAAACAAAAGGGTCAGTGACATGACAACGCTTTTAATTGTTGCAGGAGAAAAATTGCCTAATCTCATTTGATATCTCATGATCATTTAATTGGATGAATTATAACATTTTAGGAGCTCTTTGAAAGTTATTCAAGTCCGACCGTGGAGCAAATATGGATTGTTTTTTCAAGGAGCTAAAATGTTACGATGAATTAAAATGCGTTATCATAAAAAGAGGAGCCTAAAGAAGGGGATGAGTAAATCGGTGATGATCCAGTTTAGTCTTTCAACTTTAATTACAGTAAGTCATTGCAGTCATCTGTCCTCTAGAAACTCACGTATGATGGATTTTAATTCATCACTCTTACCCCAATAGAAGTGATCGGCACCCTGAATGGTTCTGAAGACTGCCTCAGGATTCCAGGAGGGCAACATCTTCTCCACTGACCTGCAACCGGCAATATCGTCATTGGTCCCCACGATAACCAGTTGGATCTTAGGGTTATAAGTTAAAAAGGAGAAATCTATAAAATTAACTGGAGGAGAAACCATAATCATCCGACTCAAATGTTCAAACGTCTCTAAGCCAAGGGCATTAACCCAGGCACCAAAGGAATAACCTGTCAGATGAATACCCCTTTTCCCTAGATCGAAAAGATACTGAAGTCCTGCCCTAACATCCTCTTGCTCCCCAATTCCATTATCATGGACACCATCACTTTGCCCAACCCCCCGAAAATTCAACCTGAGGGTGCTATATTCTTTTTCCCGGTAAGCCTGGACAACGGACTCCACAACATTATTATACATATCACCACCGTAAAGGGGATGAGGATGGGTAACAAGAACCCCCTTATGGCCAGGGAGATCTCCCAATAGCCCCTCTATTTTCAATTCTCCCACATCGATGAAAATTTTTTCTTCTGACATCTATCTATCCTTGAGCCTTAAGCCATATTCAACCAGGGATTGGATGTTTTTTCAATATCGATGGTGGAACTGGGTCTGAACCCATAGTCATGTCCGGGCCAGACAATGGTCTCACCTGGAAGAGTTAGGAGTCTCTCTTTGATTGATTTCATAAACAGATTCATTGATGCACCTGGTAGATCGGTGCGACCTATTCCACCCACAAAGAGGGTATCCCCCGTAAAAAGATGTCCATCACCGAGAAGGCATATCCCGCCGGGGCTGTGACCCGGAGTATGGATCACCTCCAAAGAGACGTCACCCACGATAATCTCATCGCCATCTTTCACGATTAGTTCGGGAGCAGGGGAAGGAATAAAGCCCCACTGGCGGGCCATTGCCTCTCCCTCTGCCGAGCTGATCATCTGTTCGTCAAACTCGTGTATAACAATTTTAGCACCTGTTAGTGCTTTAACTTTTGCATTTCCACAGGTATGATCAGGGTGACCATGGGTATTAACAATATATTTCAAGTTCAACCCTTTTTTCGTGATCTCATCCACTACCTTTTCTTCATCACCTGCCGGATCAATAACCAATGAATCTTTTGTCCTGGGGCAAGCCACCAAGTAACAGAATACATCTAAAAATCCTACTTTCATCTGTTGTATATCCATCAAAAATCCCCTCATATTGTCTTAAAATTTAGATCCTACACTTAAAGCTGTTTTCCACATTTTTCAAGAAACAAAAAGTGAGAAGAATAATGCCTCAATAAAAAGAATATCATGAAGAAGAAAAACGGTGGAACAGTAAGGACATCTGGTTCTTCATGTCCTGTGGAACTTGTGAAAGCTCGTCCTCAGGTATGGCAGCGAACCGACCCGTACTTCTTGCAAGGATCATCTCTTGATTATCATAGAGCTCGGCCTTGGCACCTATGAAAGGTTTTCTCATATTCTCCATAAGTCTTCCCTTTACGGTCAAAGGCACATCGATGGATACAGGTTTGATGTACTTTATCTCCATCCTGCGAGTTACAAAAAAGACCTTTTTAAAATAGATAATGGTCCAAGACATGACTTCATCCAGAAGTGTTGATATAATGCCGCCATGAGCCATGTTTTCCCATCCCATATAGTTCTTATCTAATGTTATATCCGTGCATATTGTGTCGCCAGAACGATAGAAATTGAGATCCAATCCTATGGGATTAGCGGTCCCACAGGCAAAACAACAATGTCCCTGCAGCTTCGGAAGTTCAATTCGGTCGTTTTCTACCATCTTGTAACCTGCTTCATTAAATATTTATTAATTTTTTGTAACAGTTTAACCTTGTAAAACCTGTTTGATTCAGTGGGGACCGGGGATAAAAACCAAGAGATTGTTGAGACCCTGTAAGGAGATTGCTGAGACTCCAAAATATTTAAAAAGCGCTAAAAAGTTATAAATTTTTTCAGTAATGTCCGGTTAGAAAATTGCATACTTACTGCATAGAAAAAGTTAATAAAAATACGTTCAAATGCATTTTTTTATTGACATTTAGGGTGAAATTCGCGGCTCGCGTCCGTAACTACTTGAGAATAAAGGAGATTACGGACATGCCTCGATCACTTCACCCAAACCAAAAGAACGGAAATACACCATCATTTCTCGAAATATGGAAACCCGTTGAAAACATTCTTCAAAACGTACCACCGCTCGAAGCACGAGGTAACAAAGCTTTGAAAATGAATTTTGAAGACCAACTCAAATCATTGATTTTTTTCCACCTTGAAGAACACTCTTCCGGTAGACACCTTCTTCAAGTGCTTGAAGAAGATCATTTCGCCCGCGATGTGATTGCGCCATCAGAGGGTATTAAAAAGAGTGCCTTTTTTGAGGCTAATAACAATCGGGGACTTGAACAGTTCAACTATGTCTATCAGGAACTCCAAACTCAAACGACAAAGCACTTACCTATGAAACATCCTGAACTTGGAGATCTTGTGGCCATTGACGGGTCCTTGATAGATGCTGTCCTTTCAATGCATTGGGCCGACTATAGAAAAGGAGCAAAAAAAGCTAAAGTTCACCTTGGCTTTGATATCAACCGTTCTATACCAAGAAAGATATTCCTCACAGATGGCAAAGGAGATGAACGTCCATTCGTAAGTCAAATCCTATCTCCAGGCCAGACTGGCATTATGGATCGCTACTACCAGTGCCATAAAAACTTCGATCAATGGCAGGAAAAAGAAAAACATTACGTTTGTCGCATCAAGGCCAAAACCCGAAAGACCCTGATAAAAGCCAATGAGATCAACCCCAATAGCATGGTTTTCTATGATGCCATTGTTTTACTTGGTACTGCCGGGGTAAATCAAACTGAAAAACCTCTTCGGGTTGTAGGCTACCGGGTCGATTCAATAAACTACTGGGTAGCCACAGACCGCTTCGACTTGTTAGCAGAACAAATCGCTTTGATTTATAAGCTTCGCTGGGAAATCGAAAAATTCTTCGCATGGTGGAAACGTCATTTGAAAGTATACCCGTTGATTTCCAGAACATCTCATGGCCTGATGGTTCAAATCTTCTCCGGACTGATCACTTATCTCCTGCTCGCTATTTATTGCTATGATAATTACAAAGAGATCGTTAGCATAAAAAGGGTCAGAGAGTTGCGGATCAAGATACAAAATGAATCTCGAAGCCTTAATGGAGCTTCTCTCGGTTCCACTGATTTCAAAGAACAAGGTGATTTCTATATATGCAATAACCTAACCGGACAAAACTGAAATTTTTTAATTTTTTGAAAGATAATTAGTTCTATAATCTCTTTAGGCTGTTGTTCCGTCTTTCATCAGTTGATCCATTTGTTCAGTGAAGAGAAGCCAATTTACTATTTTCTGCCAAAATCGTATACCACGTCATATCATTATCCCTTTCATGAATAACCTGCAAATCATATTTTTCCATTTGCCATTTAACTTCTTGTACCTGGCTCCTCATTAAACCGGAAATAATAAACCAGCTCCTTTCCCGAAAGCCTTTATTCTCCAATATCTTTCCAATTACTTCATAATGGATGTTCGCCACCACAAGATCAGCCTTTTCATTTACAAAACCCTCTACTCGCCCCTCAATGACTTTTATAATCTCTTCAAAGCAATTTAACCTAACATTTTTTTTAGCTGTCTTAACCGATAAAGGGTTAAGATCCACAGCCAAAACCTCCTTAGAACCGAGAAAGGCTGCAGCAATGGCCAATAGACCTGTTCCCGTACCAAGATCCATAACCTTACCCAATGGATATCGGCTGCGTAGATAGACCATAGCTTTTAAGCAATCCCTTGTGGTAGCATGAAGACCTGTTCCAAAAACAACGCCAGGATCCAGTATGATTTTTAATTCTCCTTTTTCGGCTTCAATCTGATTCCATGGAGGGACAATAAGAAAATTCTCTATCCGAAGAGGAGTCAGGCAAGAACCCTGCCATTGTTCATAAGTAAAGTGGTAATCATCAAAAAATTCAAGATCGGATCGATCATTTAAGAGACCTGAGACGACCTCACTAGAAGGAGATGAAAAGAAGAGAAAAGATTCATTATCTTCTACCCAGTTGCCTAAGAAATTTTCACCCAATAATCGTTCATCTATATCTCTAACCCGTCCCCGCAAATGATAAATAAAAAGATCTTTATAAGTTTCGATGGAAACTTCTCCCTGATTGATATTTGATATTCTCCATACTCCTGCCCACGAATGAGCATCTAGTCTCTCATGATCTTAGGGCAAGTTTAAAAAGACCCACAATAAGATGTTGCGTAACATTTTAGATCCTTGAAAGCCATTCAACTCCGGCCGTGGAGGTCTCTTTCAAAAGCCGCCTAACCCTCCCTCATTCCATGGGACGGCAGATTAGTGTTGAAATTCTTCCCGGGATAGCCCCAGAGGACGTCCTCCTTTGCCCCTCACATCTTCTCTGCCTTTTCCATAGTTTTATTAAATGCCTGGGGGCGTTCCACGAGCCTCGTCGTTTTTTTGTGAGGCGGCCTTTGAAAGAGACCTCCACGCCGGATCAAATGCGGATTTTTTTCAAAGAGCCAAAATGTTAAAGTTAAAATTAAAAAACCCCTCAAAATTTGAGGGGTTTTTTAATTGAATCTCGGCGGCGTCCTACTCTCCCACGCAGTCCCCCACGCAGTACCATCGGCGCTGAAGAGCCTAACTTCCGTGTTCGAAATGGGAACGGGTGTTTCCTCTTCGCCATTGCCACCGAAAAATCGCTTTAAACTGTAAATACAGAAGACACAATCAGAAGATATAAATGGCAAAAATTTATGGCCAAGCCTCACGACCTATTAGTACCAGTTAGCTGAATGCGTTACCGCACTTACACACCTGGCCTATCAACCTCGTAGTCTACAAGGAGTCTTAAGTCTCCCGTGTTTCCACGGGAAAGGGATATCTTATCTTGAGGTTGGCTTCCCGCTTAGATGCTTTCAGCGGTTATCCATTCCGAACATAGCTACCCAGCCATGCCGCTGGCGCGACAACTGGAACACCAGAGGTTCGTCCATCCCGGTCCTCTCGTACTAGGGAAAGATCCTCTCAAATATCCTACGCCCACGAAAGATAGGGACCGAACTGTCTCACGACGT
>Ga0180009_10003272_pt1 | contig 18544 bp, 22 predicted proteins | sample OS_PC_MetaG_FD_123537 | JGI IMG/M metagenome (GOLD analysis project Ga0180009, IMG submission 123537) | Groundwater microbial communities from the Aspo Hard Rock Laboratory (HRL) deep subsurface site, Sweden - OS_PC_MetaG | ecosystem: Environmental > Aquatic > Deep subsurface > Groundwater... | reverse complement strand
TGCCTGAAATAACTTTGGAGCAGATTGAGGGGCTACTAAGGTTGATTTGATGTGCAAAGGTGGTGTCTGCAAAGCACGCCTTTGTATATATTTTTTTTATAAACTATTATTTTTCCGCTTCAACCTTCAAACTCTCCAGCGGTATGCCTTGATACTGCCTTTTACTGATGTCCTTGTCTTCGGATAAAATCCTCACTTCAAAACCAACGTCTTTGATTATCTTTAAATAATCGTCTTTAAGCAGGGCCCCGCCCACACAGCCGGCGATCAGTTCCTCGTCTTCTTTTTGCTCTTTTGTTAGATTATCAAGCAAAACAATGTCCGAGATATACATCCGCCCACCATTTTTCAAAACTCGATAAACTTCCTTAAACACTTTTGATTTGTCAGGGGCTAAGTTAACCACGCAATTAGAAATAACCACGTCTATAGAATTATCGTCAATCGGCAAGTTTTCTATATCGCCCAATTTAAACTCCACATTGTCATAGCCCTGTTTTTTAGCGTTAGCTCTGGCTCTTTTAATCATTTCTTTGGTCATATCCACGCCGATAACTTTTCCCGTTTTGCCAACTTTCTTGACGGCCAAAAAACAATCAAAACCGGCGCCTGAACCTAAATCCAGAACCGTCTCACCCTCTTTGATTTCTCCCATGCCTGTTGGATTGCCACAACCCAAACCCAAATTGGCCACCCCGGCCGATTTTATCTCTTCATCCGAATAGCCAATGTTTTTGGCAATTTGCTCGTTTTCTGTTTGACCACCACAACTGCAACTGCAACACCCTCTGCCTCCGGCGATTTTACTGTAATGCTTTTTAACGATTTGTTTGGTTTTATCTCCTTGGTTTAATTTTTTCATATTTGCCGTATATCTGTTAATTGTTCTTAATTGAATGCATGTTACAAAGGCGTTACAAAAGTAGCGTCTGCAAAGCACGCCTTTGTATATCAAGAAATATATCTTGTAGGCCATTACCGCGATTAAAAATATGGAAATATCCGCCCTCACCCGATATTTTATAATCTCGCTCGTTCATATAGCGCTATTCTAGCACACAAAGGTGGTGTCTGCAAAGCACGCCTTTGTATATTTGTATACAAAAATACCTACTGAAGTAGGTATTTTTGTTCGGCTCGCTTGGCGGGACGCTTTTCGAACTTTTGATTGGGGTGTTTTTGAGTGTAGAATGAGGAAGCTTAGTCTAGAATTAGCCAATTTTAGCGTTTAGGGGTTGACAGAATTGGGAAAATATGATATGTTATATATAATCCCCGTACTCTTCGGGTATACAAGAGGAGGCGAAGATGAATGAACAGCAGATGAAGGAATGTTTTGAATGTGCGCTTTCATTGGTAGATGATGAACAATTGCTTCTTGCTACTATGATGGATATGGCAGTACATTCCCACACAGACCCAAATACGTTTAGGTTGCCAAGCACTGCACTTGCAAATTTCATGAAGGTTCAGGATCTACTGGATATTATCACAAAGGCAGAGCAGTTCACTAAAGAAGATTATGCGCGTGAGATATTGCACGTTAGTCAAACCATTGAGTTCGCAACTTTGCGCGCGCTTCTTACGGGCGATATCCTCAGAAAAATAAAACAAATCATCCCCTCATTCGATGTGGCAGAATACCTGTTTTTTTCCGACCTTTTTATGAGTTATGTGTTTGGTTATAATCGTTATTTACAAGAAGAGGATGAGTCAACTCACTCATTTCTTAAAGAGAGGATTTGGCATCAGCAATTGTGGGAGTGGGCGCAAGAGTCTCCACAGAATGCTCCGCCTTACGATTTTTTGCAGTCACTTGTACCATTGGTGAAAGCTTAATAAAAAATTTACTGCCCCAGTTGTTCTGCCGGGGCTTTTTTCATACCAAAATATCAAAAAATCCCAGCAATGCTGAGACCTTTTGAAACTCGCTTGGCGGGACGCTTTTCGCTGTGCCGTTCGTAGCCTACTGGCGAAGAATGGAACTTTTGATTGGAAAAAGGCATTCCCTGTGCCGGAAATAGCTTTGGAGGAGATAAGTGGGCTCCTGGCCTTGACAAAACCGTGATTTTGTGGTAATATTAATTCTATTGATAACAAGGAGGATTTAAAATGCTCAAACGTCTGCTTGAAGGAATTCAGCACTGGCGTCTTATCAGAACAACAAGAGATATCGCTGAAATTAAAAATCTTCTTGATACGATAGATGACCAGTCGTGGCAAAAAGATGCTCAAAGATGGCTAAAACGTGCCAACAAACGCAAAAAGGAACTCGAAAGAAAACTTGGAATTTGACCACCAAGCCCCCAGTCGTTCTGACGGGGCTTTTTTTATTCCCAAAAATCAAAGGGTCTGAGCGTAAACTCAGACCCTTTGAAAACTCGCTTGGCGGGACGGTTTTCGAACTTTTGATTGGAAAAAGGCATTCCCTGTGCCGGAAATAGCTTTGGAGGAGATAAGTGGGCTGCTCGTCTTGACAAAACCTTGATTTTATGGTAATATTGGCGTATTGACAACAAGGAGGGTAAGATGCCAGTATTAACAATTTATGGGCTAACTAATGAATCTGAGCTAATGCTGCAAAAACTTAGAGAGAAGCTTTGCGAAGCAGTGGCTAGCGTAGAAGCGCTGGAACTTACCGCAAAACAAGTTTCTGTATTTTTTCCTGTAAATAAAGCTGAAAAGCCTTTCTATAAAGAAACAATTTGTTTTGTGGATGGTTTGTTTGAAAAACCAGAACGAACTGAAGATATTAGAAACCAGCTTGCTTCTGTAATTGGAAAACTTCTAAAGTTTGAGAATCCAAATGATTTGGTTGAGGTATTTGTCCGTTCTTTTCATCCTGTACAAGGATTCTGGACATCTGCAAAGGAGGAGTGAGATGAGCGATAAGCAACCGAAGTTATCTATGCGTGAAATCTATTTTGATCTTTCTGACGGAAAACCTCGAAAGAGCGTGCGTGAGCCGACGACTGAAGAGTTGATGGAGTTGATTTCCACATCTCGGCTTATTAGATTCTTTTCCGGAAATTCATTGATTGCGGAGTTGGCCAAGAACTGGTTTCATCCTCATGGCGGCAGTAGCCCTCTTGCGTCGTTTGCCATTGAGTACCTCACATCGAGGTGCGTGTGTTTTTACGGCATCAGCGAAAATGGAATTAAAGTTGTCCGCGCGCTCACTGGCGAGGATGAAAACCGCAGTACGGAGTGCTAACTTTTTTAACATAGCATAGAACGCTCCGCTACTCTATTCATCATGCGCCACTTGATATTTCTCAGGTGGCGTTTTTTCTTTTCCAAAATATCAAAATTATAATAAAAAAACACTCAAATGACGGGGATGGGATTAGAACCGAAAATTTCCAGTAAAATAACGAGTTTATTACGAAAAAGTAATTTTGGACAGGGATGGGACGCATTTGTATATTTCCGCCCCGTTCCCGTCAAGAAAAAATTTAGATACAAAAAAATACGTTAATTAACGTATTTTTTTAGTTAACCAACCTAGGGCTGTTTCTGACGGAGACGGGTCTCTCGAAACACGCACTAGGTTGGCTCGCTTGGCGGGACGGTTTTCGAACTTTTGATTGGAAAAAGGCGTTTCCAGTGCCTGAAGTGGCGTTGGAGCAGATTAATGGGCTCCTGGCCTTGACGAAACCTTGATTTTGTGGTAATATTGGTATATTGACAACAAGGAGGCAGATATGGCGCGATTTCAGATGGATATTGGTGCCGAAAGGTTAGAAGAATTGAAAATTACCGCCAAAGAACGCGGATTGAATACTTTAAAGTCTCTAATGAATACTGCCCTCACGCTCTTTGATTGGGTTATTACTATGAGAAAAGAAGGATTCAAAATTGTAGCGATAAAAGAAGAAAATGGAAAAATTATAAAAATTCGGGAATTGGAAATGCCCTGCTTACCAAAGATATCTAACTAAAGATACCCGACCACCAAGCCCCCAGTCGTTTTGACTGCGCGGGCTTTTTTCATACCAAAAACCCCAGGCACAAGACCTGGGATTTTATTTTTGCCTAATTTTATTAATAAAATAATTCTATTATGTTTATTTGTGGAACATATAAGGGTTTCGATAAGGACATATATTCAAATAGGGATTTGGCTATATCGTCCATAACTTTTTGAGGTTCTATAATTATGTCTGCGGCAGAAAATTCTTTTTTAAATATAAAATCTTTGTACTTTGGATCAACTGGTAAATCAGGGTTCGAAGAAACTATGCTCTCCAATTGGTAGTCTTTATAGTAAAAAAAGATAGGCTTAAAGTCATATTTAAATTTAGGTTCAAATTTATTAAATCCATGATTATACGCCTTAAGATGAAAGATTAGTGGCATGAAATAATTGTTTTTTTCATAAAATTTGTTTGCGAATTTTATTAATTCCGCAATTTTATCTAAAAGTTCCCTAAGTTCAATAATTATCTGGGCATCATTATCTTGCGTGTGTGCTATGGTTAGAGCTCTACTAATGGCACCATTATTATAAATTCTCCAAGTATCAGATGGACTTTCTAGGGTTTGCCCTCTACCAAAAGGTCGCCAGCACGTAAACAACCTAACTAAAAGCTCACAACTCATATATTCTTTTAAATCAGAAAAATTTATAAAATCCCCTAATTGATAAAGTGGGGAAAATGCAATAGTCGTTCTAATCCCTTTATGGACATGTATTAAATTTTCTGCTCCAAAGTATTCTTCTTCAAAAAATAATTCTGCCTCTTTTTTTGCCATCAAACGTCTTTCATATAAATTTTTTATTTCATATTCTTCCATTGATACCGCTTCGCCTTCACCTCTCTTATAATATTTCTTTTTCAAGTTTGCCATGTGTGGCGCCATAAAACTTTGAGGATGCCAAATCATATAAACAACTTCATCTTTTGTTATATTTACTTCTTTTATTCTTAATTCTGGTAGGGTGGGTCTAATATTTGAATTTAAAATTTGTTGCAGGCGTGTTGTTGCTTCTTTTTGAGAAAAAATTCCATAATTGTTGGATGGGATTTTAACTTTTGTTCCATCTGGAAGCTCTTTTTCTTCTTCGGGAATACCATAAATAAGCAGACCTCCAATAACATTAGCAAAAGAACTGATGTCTTTTGCTAACTCCGCCTTATCCTTTAAATTTAGTATTGCTTTATAGTCTAACTCAATAGACTCCGGCTGTTTATTTTGCACTAACGTTTTAACCATTTTTTCTAATTCTTTTTGTGTCATTAAGTCAATGTGTGGTTTTGGAAAAATCATATATTTTTATATTATTATCTAATTATCTTACTTCTTATTACCCTTACCGTCAATAAAAAAGTTAAGTTTAAACCCCCGCTGAAGCGAGGGTTTTGTATTAAAATTATTTTTCCGGGGATTATTTTTCCAATCCTTAATATGCGCAGGCCATAGTAGAGGACGCTAAAACCAGAATTTTCTAAATAAAGAGAATGTGTTTGAGGCGAGAGCTTAACCGAATAAAAGTTTTATGATAAAATTCCAAATGATTTTTGGTAACCAGCTCCTGCCTTTTTTGTCTAAAATGTGTTGCCTCTTCAATTTTAATATTTCAAACTCTTGAATTAGGGGCTTTTTAGCGGCTTCAATTTGCCTGTTTGCAATTTCCTGCGTAACTCCCATCCTCTTATTCCTTTCAAATATTTTTTTTTCCACGCCCCCATAAATTTCTTTTTGTAGCTCACCCATTCTTTTTTCTATTTGTTTCAAGGTCATATTTTATTTTTATGATAAAAGCATAAAATTACCCCACCACCTCGCGCGCTATTTATTTTTCTTATTGTGTTCTTCTATCCATACATCAAAAATAAAATCTGCCCACCGGTCTTGTTCTTGACGGATTTCTTCTATTTCTTCGTCTGTAAGGTTTTTAGCTTCTTCACCCATTAACTCTTTAAATTTAGGAAATGGTATCATAATTTTTTATTTCACCCCACCCCTCCGCGCACTGTATTTTAGGATTTGTCAAATTCACCCTTGTAAATACTAATATAGCATACTATAGAACCAAAAATTGCAGATATTATTCCTATATTAGTAAAATATTCTTTTGTTATGAAATTTACTATAAAAAATGATGAGCCAGCCAGAACAATTAGTAAGGCAACTAAAATAATAGCAACTGTTTTTTTATTATTCGGTGCAATTTTGTAACCAATAAAAACAAAAACGGCCCCGGCTATTATATTACTAACAACCTCAACCATAATAATATTAAACCAGGAATTAAGGTCGAGGTAGCGCGCTGTCGTTAGAATATGAATAATGCGCCAAAGCAAAGATGCCAATATCATGCCCGCTAGAGAGGCTGGGATAACGGTGATCCAAAGCAATGCATTTTTAACTGTTTTGTTCATATATTTTGTTATATTTCCCCCTAATACACCTTTGTTCGCTCATAATTTATAAAATCTCTTTTACACCACCCTTCCGCTCACTATTTAATTTGTCCCCCAATAAAACCAACCATATCTATTATTTTAGCATTAGTATAACTTCTTTTTGTTTCCTTACCTGTCAAAAAATTAAAAGTATAAATCTTAAATTTATCTATATCATTTTTATGTTTTTGATAAAATTCGGATATTTTTTTTAATGATTTTTTACCAAAAGTAGAGCAACCAAAACCTTTTTTAAAAAATTCATCAAAAGCAGGAACATTCCCAAATACTCCCAACATAATTTTAGTGCTTAAAATATCTGATGGCTTTTTATCCCCACCTAATAATTTTGATATTCTTTCCTTAAATTCCAATAATAATTTTATATTCTCTTCCGTATAATTATTTGCGTCAATCTCCCAAATCTTTCTATCAAATATTGAAATTTCTTTAATCAATGGGATAAAATGTCTTGAACTCTTCTCTAATAAAAATGAAGAGCCCCTAAACATCCCCCAGCTCGCAAGATAAAATGCTAAATGTAGGCAACTGTTTTGGATATTTTCTGTATTTGCTAATTCCTTAATTTTATTTTTTTCTCTGAATGTTTGAAAATAATTAAAACAATAATCAAAAGAGGCATATCGTTCGTCTGGATGACGCCCTTTATTTTTACTCTGTCCTTCCAAAAATTTTTTTATATTTTTTTCTATATTATTCTTTTGCATAGAATTTATAACCTACTACCTTGCGCACTATTTCTTTTTTATATCGTCAAGATTTTTTCAATCTTTTTTTAGCTCTGATTTCATATGATATATCTGACATCATCGCTATTTTTGCTCTACCGAGTAGTGCTGTTATGGCCCTTGGTATATCTTCGTAATAATGAAACACTTCGCTATCTGATTTAATACCTTTTGCCTTGTTTGCCTCTATAATAACTACACCACTATTCCAACAAGGTATGCTTTCTTTTTTTGCTCCTACTTTCTCTGGTAACCCGTTAGTCCACCACCTTATTTTAACACTTATTGTTTTTAACGATTTTGGTTCCTGAATTTCTGTTTCCATATTTTTAATTTAATTATAATTTTTTATAAAGTTTCTTCATGACGGTTTAAGCCCCCAATTCTGTCAATTTTACCCCACCGCCCCGCGCATTATTTATTATTTTGTTATCAATTTGAACTTCATTTTTCTTGCCGCGCAAAAAAGCTTGGCCGCGTTGGCTTTTAATTCGGTCTCGCGGTTCATCAAATGACTGCCCTTAACCTCATGGATTTCTTTTACGCCATCAGTAAATTCAATTAAAAAATCCGGCTCAAAGTGCTTCCGATAGCCGGCATCGTCCACATACGGAATCCTTATATTATGATTTTTAGTCCACTTAACAACAGCTGGGTCTTCTTCCAGCTTTTTCATATAATCTTTCTCCCACGAAGAATCATATTTTTCAATCGTGAATGGACTTTTTTGAGGATGCTCAAATGCTCCTCGTTCACTCGGCTTGGGCATAAGGATAGCGAATTATACTCGGCACTAAGCCGGGCATCATAAATACTCGTCTTATTTCAGACATCTTGTATAAAGTAAATTCTAAATCTTTTTGTTCTGCCAAGCCCAGTGTTTTTCCGCCAAAAAATTTCTTATCTATGTGATCCATTATTGTGTTATACATGACTTCTTTATAAATTGAACCGAAGCCCATCATAAAAAGCAATTCCGAGCTTAATTCTAAAATTTCATTCTTTAACTCCTCCCTTAAATCATCTGCTGAATAGGTGGTCTCATCCTTCTCTGACGACACTTCTGATTTGCCTTCCTCGTCTTCGGCGGATTCGTATTCTACATATTGTTTGCCGCTTAAATCTATTTTTCTAATACCGCGCAATTTCAGACCGGTTATTTCAACTTTTTTTCTTGGATAATTTATTTTATCAAGTATTTTTTGCCAATCTTCCGTTACGGGAATTTCTTCTGTTTCTTTCAACAAATCCTCAAAGTTGGGCTCTATATCTCCTTCTACTTCCGGGACTTCTATCAATTTATCAGGATTCACAAGTTCCTGTTTTGCTTGTTTTTCCGGCAAGTCATCCTCAATATTAAACTTATCGTCCACAGAAACGTCCTCTTTTATTTTTGCTCCGACTAATTTCCAGAGCCACCCGTGCTCCAATTTTGGGTGGTCTACCACGGCTAAAATTTCCCTTTCACCATCTTCTCTGACGATCTTTCTTAGTCCCCTGCCGATAACTTGCTGGCCATAGACCCTTGATGAAAATTTGCGCAAAAGCATAATGACGGAGACCTGTGGCACATCCCAACCCTCGCGAAGCATAAGAACGCTCACCACGGCATCATAAGGGCTATCCATATGCCCGATATGGGCGGCGTCCCGGCGGTGCTGTTCCTCTGATTCCTCCGTGACTAATAATGTTTTTAAACCAAATTTCTTTTCCATCACACCTACAACACTTTTAGCGTCCCGGATACAGACAGCCACCACAAACAAAACCGGCTTGTATCTTCCCTTGGCTCGCTCCCTCTGTTCTTCTAATCGTTGAAGGGCGATTTTAATCTGTTGTTTCAAGGGCTTATCATCAGTAACCCACTGCGTAGCGCTAATACCTTTCCGATCTATTTCATCCCAATCAATTTCTTCAACCTTGGCCTTTTCACCGGTGTCAACATTTGTATAAGTAAGCTCAACCTTTCTTATATCCGGCTGGTAAACAACGACTGATTTTATAAGGTCATCCGATAAGGCATCTTGGATGCCATATTCATAAATCATTTCCGAATCGGGATTTTGATTGTCGGCCCGATCGGGAGTGGCGGTCGTATCTAAACGAAACTTGGATTTTTTCGCCAACTGCATCAGAATATTGGTATATTCCGGCGCCGGGGTATTATGGGCTTCGTCATTAAAAACCGCCAAGTCGCCGAGAAAACTCATAATATATGCGAGGTTGCGGCTGACTTGCCCGCCCCGACTGTAAAGCTGCTGGATGTTTCCCAAAATGACTCCTTTTTCCAGCATCCCTTGCGGCGCCTGTTTATCACCAAAGATGTGTAGGTCTATGTCATCCATCAAATTTGAATAGACGGCCGGAAAAAATTTGAAATCGCGAAAAATTTTAGCTTTTTTAAAATCCTGTTCCAGCCGATCCCTTACAATTATGTTGGGGTTCAGAATAATAAAGTGCCTAATTTGGTGAACCATCCGCAACCAAGCAATAACGCCGGCAATAATCGCTGTTTTTCCGCCACCGGTGACAATATTCAAGAGTAAACTTTTTTTACCCAAGACCTCGTAAGCGTAGATAGCGCGTAAAATTCCTTCCTGTTGATTGCGCCAGAGTTTTCGTTCCCGTTCGGGATTAAGAATATGAAAAATGAACTCCTTTGTTTCGGGTTTGATTTTTTCGTGCTCAAAACGGCTGTCTATCCACTCCCTGAATTTTTTTTCGTATGGTAAAAATGAATTAAACATATTTATTGTAGTCCGGGTATTTTTGCATATTGGCCGCCTTTCCAGCCGCCGTTACCTATCTTTACAAAGTCGGTAAGTTTGCATTTTTTGCAATGTAATTTAAATACTATTGTGAATTCGCGATTAGTGGAGGGCACGCCATCGCCGTTAAGACGATGGTCGCCCCATTCTAAAGTTTCCATAATTTCTTGATCGGGGCATTTGGGGCAAAAAAAATAAAAATAATCAGTATCTGTTGCGCCCTTTAATTTTCCTCCCTTAACTTTATCAGAACCGTGATATGGCTTCCCATTATTAAATTTGGTTATCTTTACTTCTTTTTTATTCTTCATAGGATCTTGATTTTATTTATAAAATTTTCCGATATTTATTCAACGCTAATTTCTTTTATGAGCGTCTGTTCGCCGCCCAAGTCATCTTGAACTCGGCAGGCGATTTTTCTTTTTCCAACTGATGGAAAAGTATATTCAACTTTCAATAGCGATTCGTTCTTTTTTCCCCGCAAGAAAGAATAGCCCGGTGTTGAGCTGAACCTGCCCTGATAATTAAAATCCCATTGGACATTAATAATTTTGCCATTGGAGTTCATTGATGTTGATTCGGAAACATCAAATTCATATTCCTTTTCATCGGTTCTGTGGCAACCGAACCTAATCAAGGGCGGCAAGATAAACGAAACCAAATCGCAATAGGACGGATGCTTATCGGTGATATGGCTTTTGAACTCCGGCGAATCTATTGGAATCAAATTTAGTTTTACAAAATCCAATGTTATACCTTCTCTGGCGGCCAATTTTTCGGCCACCACTCTTGCTCCCGGGCTGAAAGCCCAGCCGAGCATTGTGCCGCGATGGATACCTTTTTTGGTCAAAATTGTTTTAGCAAAAGCGACAACTTCCTCCTTGCTAATGCGGTCATCCGGTTCTGGGTCTCCCACAAAAAGCGGCTCGCCATTTTTGTAGCCGTGGATATCGCCGGATGTTGTATCCGGACGACCATTGTAGGCCTCAATGATAAACTTTCTGAACTGCGGAGCCGACATCTTGCTCAATTTTTGGATTTCATAAATACCCCAATGTTCAACAGAAAAATCCGGGACACTGCTACTCACAACTTCGAGAGCTTGTTGCATTTTTCTACTTCCCTCTTCATCGCCTTCAACGCTTTTTGCTAAACGATCCGCGGTAAGGGCAACGGCTATGCGGGAAATATCCGAAGCTATCCAACGTCTTTCTAATTTTTGTGCAACGATCGGCGTTGTGCCACCACCGCAAAAAAAGTCGGCCACGACATCACCCTCGTTAGACGATGCTTTAATGATCCTTTCCAAAAGCGCTTCGGGTTTTTGAGTTGGATAGCCAATCCTTTCTTTATTACCGGGTTCTGTTCCTAATACATTTATATCGTCCCATACATCCCTCATAATAGCGAGGTGATACCATCTCTTTTCTTTTTCATCAAAATACTCGGGGTATTTTTCGCTGAAATTATACTTTTTCTGTTGCCAAGATTTATAATATTGTAAATTAAAATTATATTTTTGTGTTTTTGTATAAAACAAAATAACATCATGCTTTTTAGCAAAAGTTTTCTTGCTAACGCCACCAGTTCTATAGCTCCATATAACCTCATTTCCAAAATTTTCATATCCAAAAATTTTATCCATTTCCACCTTCACATAGTGGCTGGCGTGCCAATCAAGATGGACATAAATTGAGCCGGTATCTTTGAGCAGTCGCTTCATTTCATAGAGCCGGGCATTCAGCCAAATCAAATAGCCGGGCATTCCGCCTTCCCAAATATCTTTGAAAGAACGAAGCTCGTTTTTATCGCCATATAAAATATTGTAGTTTCGGCCAGAAAAAAATGGCGGGTCAATGTAAATCAGGTCAATGGATTTTGATGGCAACATTCGCATTATGTGCAAATTGTCACCAAAAAAGAGCTTATTTGGCTCAAGTTCCGGGTGGCCAAAAGACACCCGCTCTATTTGTTGAAATGGGAGGGAAACTTTTGGATATACCTTTTCAAAACGCCTCTGCTCGTCCCAGCCAAGAGGAGCTTTGTCTACCGGAACATTACCAAATCTTACGGGTATTTGGTAAAACTCTTCCTGAACCGGGATCTCCGGCTGTTCGGCGACAATAATATCGCCGTCAAGAACCGGCGATTTCTTAGTATTTTTCTCAATTTTAGTAATTTTTTTTCTTGGCACAGCAGGGATGGGTTTTGATGCCATATCTCATAGTAAAACCGTGAGAGTTAGGCAATTAAATTGTTGTTTTTTATAATACCCTATTTTATATTTTACCGCAAATTTTAGAATATCTATTCTTAATAAAAAGAGAGTAAAAAAATAAAAAAAACGATAAATTAACCCTCCAAAACGATAACCAAGCATCCCGACTTTGATGGACTTCGCGAGATTTGATTGGAACTTATCAGTGGAGGAGTTGAGGATTCGGGCAAGGCTATTGACTTTAAACGAGGAATCTTATAAATTATAGAGGGAACTAATTATTGTGATATGACAACACACACAAATATTTATTTCGCCCCCATAAAGAACATCGTTATACCACGTAGCAAAAAAATTCTTCCAGATCAAGAAAAAGAAAATAAGATTAAAGGATTATTTGCCGAAAGTCTATTGTTGGGGGACAGAATCACGATAGAGGTCAATGGACCGAATTTAGTTATAGTGACTTTATTAAGATGGTTGGGAAGGAATAATCTTGAAAGATTAATAGAAGAGGGGGTCATAAAATTCGTTTATAATCCAAGTGCGATTGCATATATTACGTTAGAAAATATACGCGCCATACCCATGCACAACACTAATCCTGGTTTGAATAGAATAACAAGTCCGGATCCTGCGTGGCAAGATATATTTAGCGGAACTTCTATAGTTCTCGGGGAACAAACCGGGCTTCCAAGAGCCGATAGACGGAATATAGCAAGATTGGTCGGAAAAAAGGCACTTATCGAAATAGAACAAGATAAAATTTTTGATGAAATCTGTAAAGTTTCAAAAATAGATTTTTGTGGTATAATAGGAAAAAAATTAGGTTTTCTCAATGTCGATAATCCTGATTCTGGGGATATACCACAAGATATGATGCATAAATATCTTGATGTAGCAGGTTCGAATAGTTTGTTGACAGTGGCTTGCGCTACTGGCTGTAACGAAATTGTTGGCGATAAGACCTCTGATTTGATTCTGGAACATAGATTATCTAAAATATTACAACCTGCCGGAGAAAAAATTGAAAATTTTAACCAAATATTAGAATTTCACGAAACTATTAACATAGCAGAACTGCTGGATCAAGGCAAAATATCATTTAATGATATTTTAGAAATGCGTACTTCAAAAGGAGCTAACGAATTCAGACAATGGCTCAGCAATACAGGGGACTTAACTCCTGCCACTCTCTTAAGAGAATATAATGAACGCTGGAACGGTTTATTAAAAATAACAAAAAATACTTCATTCAAGGCCGGGAAAATTATATTTTATACAGGCATAGGAGCTGCTGTTTGCGTTCTCAGCCCTTTCGTTGGTATTGGGACAGGGTTGGGATTGAATATCTTAGATAGCTTCTTTTTGGAAAATATAGTAAAAAAAATTTGGAGACCGAAAATTTTTATAGATCAATTAAAAGAAAAATTTTAAATTAAAAAAATATATGATTGGCGATATTTAGAAAAAAATATTACCGGACATACTAAGAAATGGTTGGATGCGGTATTGTATTGGGTGAAAATTAAATAGGAGGCGCGCTGATTGAGGTTAAAATCGCTCTTCCCGGGCGGTTTTTTGGTTGGCGAAACATATTCAGGAATATACTAAGAGTTGGTTGGTACGTAAAAAGTACCTGCAAAGCACGCCCTGATTACTTATTTACCGCTAAATTATGAAGTTCTCGCACGATATCATTAGGCTCTGCTTTAACTGGCGTTACACCATCCGGTAGCGAGCTGAGTATACGAGGCCTACTCATTAATTTTTCATCAAATAAAACCACTATCCCCCTATCCGTTCGTTTGCGAATAAGTCTACCAAAACCCTGCTTAAGCTCTAACGCTGCTAGTGGCTCGTAATATAATTCATATGAACTATGACCAGTATCATCTATTGCTTCACAACGTGCCCTGATAATTGGATCGCCAAAATATCTGAATGGAATTTTTATAATAAATAAGCTTCTCAATGATTCACCGGGTACATCAATACCTTGCCAAAGAGCCTTGGTTCCTATAAGTACAGAATTGATGTCGCCCTTGAATGCTTCAACTTTTGACGTGATACCAGTACCTTGATGCTGGCGCAACAGATAAATATTTGCTTTATCTAACGTATCCTTAAGCTCTTGATAAATTTTTTCAATCTGCGAGTGACTCGAACAAAGAATAAGCGAACCGCCATTTGATGCGATAACCATAGATTTAAGTAAACTAACACAGCTATCTAAATGTTCTGCATTATTTTTTGATTCATATACAATTCCTTTCGGTACAAAAAATTGGACTTGCTCCCGATAATCAAATGAGGAAGGATAACACTTGTAGGTTATTTTTTCTTTTTCTATCAAACCCGTGCCGCATCGATTTGCAAAAAATGAAAAATCATTACCAACCTGTAAGGTCGCTGATGTCGTAATAGTTATATAGTTGTCATAAACAAAATCTTTTAACTTCTGCGAAACGGAAATAAGCGCCGCTTTTATTGATAATTCTTGATTAGAATGTTCGAGATATCGTACATAGGTTTTTTTATTATCAAGCATTACTTCGATTTTTTTTAAAATTCTACTCATTCCCTTGACTCTAATTTTAATTTTGTTTTTTAAACGTTCGTCTTCTACATGCTCGTTTATATAGCTTAAAGAGTGATTAGTGAATTTTAACAAATCGAAAATGTCTGATAGAACTTTCTCAATAAATTCCCATTTACCTTCTTGCCGCAACAATTCAACACGCTTAGTTTGTTTATATTGGGTTTCGGCATCAAACGGCACAGCCATTGGCAGCGCTTTTGTAAATAATATGTCTACCAAAACGCGCAACTTTTGTTCCGAATTCATGAAAAGATTGTAGGAAGATAAGAATGGGTTATCAACATCTCGTCGTGCGTAAGCTTCTATATACCGCTTTATTCCCCTGACTCCATAGAGCTGCTCAAGCAACAAATTCATAGAAACTTTTGAAATTACATACTCCCATGCGGAAGTTGCCGCATCTTCTAGGTGGTGTGCTTCATCAAAAACGATATACTTAGCTTCACTTGGAAATACTGTATGAGAATACTGCTTTTTTGCTTCGGGTGCTTCTGGATTGTCAGGGGCGAGCGCAATCTCTTCTTCAATAATCCCCATTAAAGCAAGCGCATGGTTTATAATAATTAAGTCAGAATCTCTGGCTGCCATTCTGGCTTTTGCCAAAAAACACTTTTGTTCATCGTATAGCTCACATGCTTCCTTATCGCACAATTCATCAAGATTTCGTATTTCAGATTCAATTTTTTTTGGCATTCGTTCTTTTAACCAATAAGGAACTTCTTCCCAATCGCCTCGTTTAGTTTCGCATATCCAAGATGCCAGTAATAAATAAGACAGCCGTGAAGTAAAGCGGACGCCCTCACTACGAAATTCATATAAAGAACGGTCTAAAGATTGCTGATATATTTCTTGAAATGATTCTTCAAATTTTTTTAAACATACATAATTCGTTTTACCCATCAACAAAGATACGTGTATATCCTGTGAAATGATTTCCTTAATATGCGGAATCTCCTTATTAAAAAGTTGTTCTTGCAGTGCCTTGGTGAATGTTGCAATTATCACTGGGACATTATTCTTGAGTGCAAACAATACAGATGGCACAAGATATGCTTTTGATTTTCCTGTTCCTGTGCCTGCCTCAATAACAGTATGCTTTTCTGTGTTGAATGCCTCAGAAATATCAGTAGCCATTCTGCGTTGTTCAGGCCTATCTTCGGAGTATGCCTCCGTAACTTTACCACCCACCTTCTGGAAATATGATTCTATTTTTGAGGTATCAATGTCGCCTATTAAGGATAAGCGGTTCTGTTCAGGACTTTCTTTTTTATAAGGTTCGTATTTATCTACTAAGTCGGTAATTGAAAAAAAGGGGCGTATCTCTCCAAGCAAAAACTGTGTCCACCACCAATTAATTGTAGACGCGACATACTTTAATGATTCCCTGCGATCTTTACGTCGTTTAGTATAAAATTGGCTAAGATTTTTGATAATTTCATGCTGAAGCTTACAATCGTCAAGCGCACGATGCTTTTCTTCACCAAGCTCAAAAAAATGCGCCAAGGCACGGACAGAATGACCCTTATGGTTGGTGGGAAGTATGAAAAAAGCAAATTCCATTGAATCGTGCTTTTCTGTGAACTTAAGACCCCTACTCTCAAGTATCGGAAAATCAAAATTAAATCCGTTATGAGCGACAACGGGGCATTTGGCAATGAAAGATTTTAATTCGCTCAATACCCGTTCAACTGATGGGGCGCCCTTCAATATATCATCTGTTATGCCCGTAAGACGCTTGATTTCAAGTGGGAGTTCGCTATCATATTGCACAAAAGAATGATACTCGCCCTTTACTGTTGAGCCCTCAACCAAAATAGCCCCCACTTCAATGATTGCGGAATTTTGGATATCAAGTCCGGTAGTTTCGATGTCAATAATAACGTATTCCATAATCAGACATTTTCGTTAGCACTGCTTTTTATTAATTTTTTTATTCTAAAAAGGTATCATAGATTAATAAAAAAATCAAGGCATAGTGCGTGGATTTTTGATATAATGTAGGTATATGGGTAGAATAAGCAAAAATACGGGGCTTAATGTGCGACAGGAGAGGTTCTGCCAACTAGTTTGTATTAGGTTCGTTTGGAAACGCTACAAAGAGCTATATAGGGGCTTATGGGGTCAATAAAGGGAGCTATGGTGCCACGAGGGTTTCAGCTTCAAGGCTACCAAAGAATGCCAAAGTTTTTGAAAGAATTAGGGGGATACTCAGCGACAAAAAATACGCTTAAAATGGTTGAACATGGTGGAAAATTAGCAACAGATATCCCAGCACTAAAAAATACCGAGAAACCGGTATTTTTGTATTTTTGGGTTGGATTACCCTCAATCATATATGCTGTAAATCACTTTCGTAGGAGGTTAAGATACTTGTTATTTCGTCTTTCGGTTCCAACTCCTTTGCCCTCGCGACAACCTCTATCAGCCAATCTTTGTTCGCGCGCCTCCAATTCGCCAGCTTTGGGAAGTTCTTCTCGTCCAGGCGCTCTACCTCCTTCTTCACTTGTTGGCGTATTTTATCCATATAAGCAAAATTTAACGTTTATGAGTTGCTGTGCAAGAAGTCTCTACGGCACCTGCTTTGTCAAGTTCAAAATAGCCATTTTTTTCCTGATTCCATCTAATAGTTTCTTTAATACACTTCCTTATTCTAAAATTATTTATTTTTAAACAAACAAAGTCTATCCCAACAACAATAAAAGTTATTATAATTAAAATTTTAATAATATCGTTTAAACAATAACGTCTCCTGAGTTGCTCTAGTGCCCTTTCTAATCTCCTCTTTCGGGCGTGCAGGCGCAATAATCTTTTTATATTATAACTCATATTATTTTTTAGCATCACAAGCTTCTGGCGTTATACAAAAGTAATCATAATCACCGTCCCATACGGAACGACTTTTAATTGTTTGGTAATTACCATCCTTTATAATAAATTGCTCTTCCTCTATGGGCACAAACTCCCATGACCCTAGGGAATAATAAAATAATTCTTCAGAATAAAAATATTCATTATCCTTCTCATTTTTAAACGCTATGGTATATTTTATAACTCTACTGGATACGTCTATTTCGTTTATTTTTAAATCCTCCCAAACAAAAAACCAATCATCGTCTAAAACAAAAGATGAATTATTGTCTAAGCTAAGAAGAGTTTTTCGTAGATTTACAACTTTCTCAATTTCTGACTCAGATCTTGATTCAATAGTGCAAAAAGGATAATCTTCTACACAGTGGTTTCGTTTCTTTACTATCGACTTAGCTGGATAATACCAGGAATATAGAATGTCCCTATTTATATCTCTCTTTAATTTTCTATCGGAATTATTATAACTTAACCAACTAAAACAAATAATAACAGTCACTCCAATTATTATATATATCCATTTTTTCATAGACGCCGGTTCTATTAAATCTTTTGCGGGATACAAAAAAGGCCTCCCGCCGGCCGATAGCCCCTTTCGGTGCTACCACTACCCCCTTTCGGAGATAGACTGATACTACGAGTGCCGGACGGAAAGCCGTCTCTACGTAGTATCAGTTTTTCGACCATGCCCATGTTAAGTTATGTTAAAGTTATTAAGCTTTATTAACCTTTTGTGGGTTTAGGCCTTTTATAAATTGTAATTTTAATATAACATATATATAGTATAAAATCAACTCCAAATCAAAGTTATACCTATAAATTTAGTCAAATAAAGAAGAATAGGTTAAAATTAGAATAAAGAACTTTAAAAATTACCACTTATCAACATTCCGGCACCAGTCAAACAACGGTAGGACACATATTTTCCTATC
>Ga0180009_10003271_pt1 | contig 18545 bp, 13 predicted proteins | sample OS_PC_MetaG_FD_123537 | JGI IMG/M metagenome (GOLD analysis project Ga0180009, IMG submission 123537) | Groundwater microbial communities from the Aspo Hard Rock Laboratory (HRL) deep subsurface site, Sweden - OS_PC_MetaG | ecosystem: Environmental > Aquatic > Deep subsurface > Groundwater... | reverse complement strand
CGCCTCCCAGCCACCCTCGGACAGAGGCATGAGCACGGCGGGATAGGCGGGCAGCTCTTCCACGGCCCGCAGCCAAACATGCTTGTCGCGCTTGATGGCCATGACTTCTCCTGGTCGGGGTGAGGGCTACAGCTATATATAGTGCCCTCACCGGGCGGCGCGGGCAAGGGCGATATCAAGGCCGCGACTACGGGCGCGCAGCCGCATATGAGCATACGGCGGGGAGCAAAAACGCGAAAGGCAAGCCGCGGCCAGCAATCGGCCGCCGAGCCGCCTAAGAAACCTTGTTCCAGCGGGTGCCCGCCGGGGTGTCTATCACCTGCACGCCCTTGACGGCCAGCTCGCCGCGCAGCTTGTCGGCCAGGTCGAAGTCGCCCTCGGCCCGGGCGGCATCGCGCCGCCGGACCAGGGCGTCTATGGTCTCGTCGGGGGCCGGGCGCTCCAGGTCCATGATCCCCAGCACCCGGTTGGCCAGACCCATGAAGGCCAGCACCTTTTCCACCTGGGCGGCGTCCATCTGGCCCTGGCTCATCAGCCGGTTTACCCGGCGCACCATGGCGAACAGGTGGCCCATGGCCTTGGGCACGTTCAGGTCGTTGTCCATGGCCTGTTGGATGCCGCTCCTGGCCTCGTAGAGAATTTGGTCCAGGTCCGGGGCGTGGGCGCCGGGGCTCATGAAGCGCAGGCGCTCCAGGAAGTCGCCCAGCCGCTCCACGGTCTTGGCCGCCTGGTCCAGTTGCTCGCGGTCGAAGGTCAGGGGCCGGCGGTAGTGCTGGCCCAGCAGCCAATAGCGCACCGTGGCCGGGGAATAGCCCAGGGCCAGCACCTCACGCAGGGTCACGTCGTTGCCCGCCAGCCGGGAGGCCTTCTTGCCGTCCACCATCACCACCTCGCTGTGCAGCCACATGTTGGCCAGGGGCTTGCCGGTGAGGCTTTGGGCCACGGCGATCTCGTTCTCCCCGTGGGGGAAGATGAGGTCGGTGGAGGCCAGGTGCAGGTCGAAGGGCTGGCCCAGGTGCTCGGTGGACATGGTGGCGCACTCCACGTGCCAGCCGGGGCGCACGTTGCCCCAGGGGGTGGACCAGTAGATGCCCGCCTTCAGGTCGGCCAGGGTGGCCCGCTTGAAAATGGTGAAGTCCCGGGGGTTGTCCTTCTCGTAGTAGTCGTAGTCGGTGTGCTTGTCGCGCTTGGTGGCGCTTAGGTCCACGCCCGAGAGCTTGCCATATTCCGGGAAGCGGCTGATGTTGAAATAGACGCTGCGGAGCTTCTCGTAGGCCATGTCCTTGGCCAAAAGCTGCCGGGCCGCGTCCACCATCTGGTTGATGTGCTCGCTGGCCTTGGGATAGTCCAGGGCCGGCAGGATGCCCAGCGCGGCCATGTCCTCGAAGAAGACCTTTTCCCAGCGGGCGGCGAACAGCTTCCAGTCGGCCCCCTCGGCCAGGCACTGGTTAACGGTGCGGTCGTCCACGTCGGCGATGTTGATGATGAGCTTGACCTCGAAGCCCCTGAACTCCAGGTAGCGCCGCAACAGGTCGGCGAAAACCATGCGCCGGCCCAGGCCCAGGTCCGGAGGGCCGTCCAGGGAGGGCCCGCAGGCGTAGATGCCCACCCGGCCCGGCCGCACGGGGATGAGGTCGTCCACCCGGCGGCTGAGGGTGTTGTAGAACTTGAGCGGGATGGGCACCTTTTCGCTGGTGAACAGGGGGGTGGACAGATAGCGCTCCCCGCCGTCGGCCAACAAGGCCACCACCACCGAACCCTCGGGCAGGGTGGCCGCCTGGTCCAGGGCCACCTTCATGGCCGCCCCGGAGCTCATGCCCACGAAGATGCCCTCTTCCCGGGCCAGGCGGCGGGCTATCTCGTAGGCGCTGTCGTCGTCCACGTTGACCAGGATGTCCACCTCGCCGGGGCTGAATATGCCCGGGGCGTAGGACTCCTTCATGTTCTTGAGGCCCTGGATCTTGTGCCCCTGGTAGGGCTCCACCGCCACCACCTTGATCTTGGGGTCCAGCTGGTGGGCCCGGCGGGTGAGCCCCATGACCGTGCCGCTGGTGCCAAGGGTGGCCACCACCATGTCCACCTTGCCCTCGGTGGCCTGGTATATCTCGTCGGCCGTGGAGCCTTCCAGGGCGTGGGCTTTCCAGTTGTCCTCGTTGTTGAACTGGTCCACCAAAAAGTAGCGCTCCGGCTCTTCCCGGGCCAGGCGGTAGGCCTCCTCTATGGCCCCGTCGGTGGAAAGGTGGGCCGGGGTCAGCAGGATGTCGGCCCCGTAGGCCCTGAGGATCTTGCGCCGCTCCAGGGAGGCCGACTCGGCCATGGTGAAGAGCATCTTGTAGCCCTTCACCGCGCAGGCCATGGCCAGGCCTATGCCGGTGTTGCCGCTGGTGGCCTCCAGGACTATCTTGTCCTGGGTCAGTTCGCCGCGCTTTTCGGCCTGTTCGATCATGTTAAGAGCCGGGCGGTCCTTCACCGAGCCGCCGGGGTTCATGAACTCCAGCTTGGCGTAAACCGTTACTCCCGGATTTTGGTTAAGCCGGTTGATGCGCACCAGGGGGGTGCCGCCGACCAGCTCCAAAATGTTGTTTACCTTGCGGGGGCTCATGCCGAACCTCTTATTGGGAACGCCAGTGGGCTCAAGCATACTGAACCGTTGGGGGTTAGTAAAGTCTTGGGAGCCCGCCGCCGCCCCTCGCAAGGGCGTTGTCAAATGGCCCAAGATTTGTCAGCATGGGTCTACGGGCCTGCCCATGGGAGGCAGGGCCTATAATTCGTTGCGAGAGGGATGGCGCCATGATGGGCAAGACACCTTGGGCGGCATTGGCCCTGGCCGTCCTTGCCCTGGGCCTGGCGGCCCCGGCCCAGGGCAAGGACCTGCATCAGGCCATGAAAGAGATGGCCGCGGACATAAAGGCCCAGCACCAGGCGGCGGGCCGCTCCAACAAGACCCCGCCCACCCAGTCCCTGGGCTCTACCAAGACGGTGAGCTTCATCCTTCCCATGAAGGCGGGCCAGGGCCGGGATTCGGTGAGCCAGGACTGCCTGGGCTACACCCTCAGATGCACGGCCGTGGTGCGGGGGCCCCACAACATCTACAGCGGAAAGGTGGCCACCAGCGAGGGCGGCAAGGTGGAGTTCACCGGCAAGAAGGACGGCCAGCCCTTGGAGATGACCCTACCCACCGCCTTTTGGGGCGGCACCACCTTCAGCCTGTTCATGCGGGCCCAGCGGGAGCCCTTCCCGGAGCGGGCCGAGGTGGCGCTGACCTGTAGCTATTAAGACCGCCGGGGCTGCCCCTCCCGGCGCTTCATGATCGAGCGAGCACGGCAAAGGAGAAGATGGTGAGAGTTAAAAGCAGCGTATTGGTCCTGATGATGCTGGCAGCCTTGATGTTGGCAGCCTGCGCCACCACCGGCAATTGGGACGGCTTTTCCCAGACCGAGAAGGACGCCTGGGCGACCATAGGGGCCACCCCCGAGTTTGCCGACGCCATGCGCACGGTGGGCATATCGCCTTCTCAGTCCCAGGCCTGGACCAATGCCGGCTTCCGCGACCCGGCCGATATCGTGGCCTGGCACAAGGCGGGCCTGACCGCCGCCGAGGCCAAGGACTGGAAGGGCGCGGGCTTCAAGCCCCAGGACGCCGCCCCCTGGAAAGAGAACAAGTTCAGCCTGCAACAGACCCAGGCCTGGCTTTCGGTCACCGGATTCAGCGCCGCCCAGGCCCGGCAGTGGACCGACAGCGGCTTCGGCGACCCCAAGCTGGCCATGGTCTGGCACAAGGCCGGTTTCGGGCCCCTGGACGCCAAGCAGTGGAACGGCCTGGGTTTTTCCAACCAGGAGGCCCAGCGGTGGGTGGGACAGAAGTTCGACCCCGAGGAGGCCGCCAAGTGGAAGGATAAGGGCTTCACCCTGGAGCAGGCGGTGGACTACCGCACCAAGGGCCTGACGCCCGCCGCCAAGTAGCGCCCCGCCACAGCACAAAACAACAGGGCGTACGGAGTAATCCGGACGCCCTGAGTTTGTTCGCGGTTCCGCCGGCGCGGCGGCTGACGAAGCGATGCCTAGACGTGGTCCTCCAGCACCGCCCGCCATTGGGGATGACGTAGGCGCTGCAGGGCCTTTTTCTCGATCTGGCGCACCCGCTCGCGGGACAGGCCGAAGACCTGGCCCACCTGCTCCAGGGTGTGCTCGTCCTCGTTGCCCAGGCCGAAACGCATCTCCAGGATGCGGCGCTCGCGGGCGTCCAGGGACTCCAGGGCGTCGCCCAGGTGAATCATCATCTCGCCTTCGCCCACCTTCTCGAAGGGGCACTCGGCGTCCTTGTTCTCGATGAAGTCGCCCAGCTCGTCGCCGTCCTCGCCCACCGGGGTCTCCAGGCTGGTGGAGTCCAGGGTCAGGTTGACGATCTCCTTGACCTTGTCCTCGTCGATGCCCACCTTCTCGGCCACTTCCTTGGGGGAGGGCTCGCGGCCCAGCTCCTTCAAGAGGCCGTAGTACACCCGGAAGTATTTGGAGCGCAGCTCCAAGAGGTGGATGGGGATGCGGATGGTGCGGGCCTGGTCGTAGATGGCCCGGCTTATGGTCTGGCGAATCCACCAAGAGGCGAAGGTGCTGAAGCGGTAGCCGGTCTTGTAGTCGTAGCGGTTCACCGCCTTCATCAGGCCGATGTTGCCTTCCTGAATCAGGTCGGCGAAGCTAAGGCCCCGGAAGGTGTACTTTTTGGCGATGGAAACCGCCAGGCGCAGGTTGGCCTCCACCATCTCCTGCACCGCCACCTCGACCTGAAGCCGGGCGCTCTCGATGTCCTCCAAGGTCTTGCTTAACTTCTTGGAGGGTTTGCGCTTGCCGGCGGCCCGCTTGAGCAGCTCGAAGGTCTCGGCCATGACGTCTTCCACCGAAAGGGGAGACTTGTGGCTGTCGGCCAGCCAGGCCTCGATGCGCTCGCAGCTGCCGTTGGCGTCCTTGTCGCCCTTGATGATGGACAGGGCTTTGCAAAGAATCGCGTCGCGGCCGTCTTGAATGGTCTTGCCCAACTCCAACTCCCGCTCGGGAGTCAACAGGTCGCGCCCTTCCACCTCTTTAAAATAGGTGACCGGGGTGTCCAGGCTGAAGTCAGACCCTTTGAAATCACGGCGTTCTGCCATGGTAATTCACCTTTTCCCTACAGGTCCCCGCAAGGTCCGGCGCCCTTGGCTGCCGGCGGCGCGGGGTTTTAATCTGCTCAGGCTCGCCGCGTCCGGACTGGTTTCCCGGGACGCGGTCATCCAAGTGTTAACGTAAGCACTGGGAAGCGGAAGTCAAACGCCGCTCCCAACTATTTATTCCACCCCGCGGGCGGCGGCCAGTTGGGCCTGCAATACGCCGTGGTGGGCCGGCAGGGGCCGGGCCTCGCGGCGGGTCATGCTTATTGCCTCGCTGGGGCAGGCCGTGGCGCACTGGCCGCAGCCCAAACACAATTCGTCATCAACCACCGCGTAGTCCTCATCCACCCGCACCGCCGCCACCTGGCAGGCATCGGCGCATTCGCCGCAGGCGGTGCACTCGTCCTGGTCCACCTGGGCCAGGTAGGCCGCCTGGCTCACCGCGCCGCGGCGGTTCAGGCGGGTGATGGTCTGCAAAAACATGCAGCAGCAGCCGCAGCAGTTGCACAAGAAGTTGACCTTCTCGGCCACGTTGTCCACCACGTGCACCAGGCCGGCTTCCTCGGCCCGCTTCAGGGCCTCCAGCATGCCCGCCTGGTCCATGGCCTGGGCCCAGCCCTGCTCCACCGCGAACTGGGCGAAGGGGCCGAAGATCATGCATACGTCCAGGGGCGCGTCGCAGCCCTTGCCCAGAAGCTGGGCCTGGGCGCGGCAGTAACAGTCGATCAGGGCCAAGTGCTCGTGCTGGCGGATCAGCTCCTCCGCCCTTTCAACGGGCAGGATCTCCTGGCTGTTTTCTATGGCCCGGCCCACCGGGATCACCCGGGAGTAAGGGGTGGGGGCGTCGGCGAAGGCCTTGCCCACCCCGGGCTCGTAGTAGGCCTCGAAAAGCTGGGCCATCTTGAGCTTGGCCGCGCCCGGGGCCATGGCCCAAAACTGGGCTTCGGCCATGCCCGGCGCCATGGGCAGCAGGCTGTAATAGCCCCCACCCGGGGTGCGGCGGCGGTAAACCAAACCCTTGGCGGTCATGGCCTCCAGCAGAGGGCCGATCTCCTCGGCGGAGCGTCCAAGCTTTTCGGCCAGGGCGCTCTGGCGCACCGGCTTGAAGGGCATGGCCGCGGCCACCGCCGCCTCGGCGGGGGTGAACAGCTCGCGCAAAATGGCCATGAGCTCAGGCCCCTGGGGCGCGCCCAAGGGGGAGCGGTCCAAGTTTTGAGCCAGTGCCTCGTGGGCGTCTTGCGCGGGGCCGGTCATGATTTCGCCCGGTTTCGCCTAGTAAAACAGTAAGATAACATCAAAAACACACCCCTCCCCACGGCGGGGAAGGGTCTGCCATGCGTAAACCGAGATTCTGGGGTAGGAACGGGGGGGTTGTCAAGCAAAAAAATAAAAAATATTTTTGGCCGCCGCGCGGTTCGCACCACGCCGGGCTGGCCATGTGAAAAGACTATACTGCAAAGATCCCGGGCGCGCCAGTGGGGGCCAGTGCCGGGGGGAGGGCTGGTTGTAAATAGCCTTTGGTTGCTACCCGAAGGTTCTTTATAATTATAATTAACAACGATATTTCCGCAGTTGGCCCGGGAAATTCGGCGTTCGGCGGCGCGGAGCGGAACCGGCCGACGTTGGACGGAGAAAAGCCGCCCTTTAAGATGAGGGGGCTCCTATGTTTGATGATCTGGCCCATGAGCAATTGCTCGCGGAGATAAAGGACCTGCGCGACAAGGCCGACCTGGTGCCGGAGTTGGAGATGGCCCTCGGCCAGGCCAGGAGCGAGGCCCATGACCGCCGGCGGGAGCTGGAGGCCCTGGCCAGGGGCTCCCGGGCGGTTCTGCAACAAAAAGGCTTTGCCGGGGCGGCGCGCAGCATCTTCGACTACTGCCGGGAGCTTATCGGGGCCGCCTCCGGTTACGTGGCCTTGCTCAACGAGGACGGCAGCGAAAACGAGGTGCTTTTCCTGGAGTCCGGCGGCCTGCCCTGCACCGTGGACCCCAAACTGCCCATGCCCATCCGGGGCCTGCGGGCCAGTTGCTACCAGGACAAAAAGGCGGTTTACGAAAACGACTTCATGGCCAGTGGCTGGGTTTACTTCATGCCCGTGGGCCACGTGGTGCTGAAAAACGTGCTTTTCGCCCCCCTGGTTCTGGATGGCAAGGCGGTGGGCCTCATCGGCCTGGCCAACAAAGCCGGCGATTTCACCGATGACGACGCCCGCATGGCCAACCGCTTCGGGGCCCTGGCCGCCATCGCCCTGCAAAACAGCACCAACCAGGACCAGCGGGACCGCCTGGAGCGGGAGCAGGAAGCCACTATCCGGCAGCTGCGCGAGGCCCAGGATCAGGTGAAGACCCTCAAGGGCCTGCTGCCCATGTGCTCCATCTGCAAGAAGGTGCGCGACGACCAGGGATATTGGAACAAGCTGGAAGTGTATTTGAGCAAGCACTCCTCGGCCGAGGTGAGCCACGGGCTGTGCCCGGATTGCGTGCGCCAGCACTACCCCGAAGTCTACGAGGAGCTTTTCGGGGATCAAGAGCCAAAAAAATGAGCCACCCGAGGCCGGTGAACGCCTGAAGGGCGTTATCCCAAAAACAATCAAGAGGGCCTGACGGCCCTCTTGATTGTCGGCTGATTAGGCGGAGCCTCAGGTCATGGTCCAGCCCAGGCCCAGCTGCTCCAGTTTGGCCGGAGTGGGCTTGCCGCTGGCCAAGTCCCAGCCCATGGCCTGGTAGTAGCTGTCCAGGGCGGCTTCCAGGTCCACCACCTGCCCCTGGCCCACGCCGTCGGCGGCCGGCTCCTTGAGCAGCCGCTTGGGCAGCTTGTCGTCGGAGCGGTCGAAGCCGTAACGGGCGTTTATCATGCGCTCCAGGTTGATGGTGCGCTCGGCGGCTTGTAGCAGGCGCTCCACGCTCCAGTCTTCGCCCACCACCGAGGTGAGCATGGCCGCCCAGGTGCTGGGCTTGACCGCCAGGCAGATGGAGGCGAACAGGCAAGCGCCCATGAGGTTGGTGGCCATGGAAAGCTCTTGCAGGGGCTTGACCCATGCCTTGCCGCCGTCGGCCAGGGGGTCCTGCTTGTCCTTGATGCCCAGCTCCTCCTCCACGTAGCCGAAGGCGTCCACCACCGAGGCGTAGGGCCGCAAATGGTCCGCGCCCCGGGGCGAGACCGCATGCACCACCGCCTCTCCCTTGCTGGCCCGCACCCCGCAGGAGGCCATCTCCAGGCCCTTGACCTGGAAGGCGTAGTCCATGGCGTCGCCGCCCAGCTTTTCGGCCGCCCGCATGGAGCCATCGGCCAACAGGTCGCCGATGCCCTCGCGGTAGGCCATCTTGCGGGTGATCTCCGCAGCCGCCTCGGCGTTGCCCCAGCCCAGGTCGATGCCGCCGGTTTTGTCCAAGTCCAGGATGCCGCGCTCGAACCACTCCATGGCCGTGGCGATGATCTGGCCGGCGCTGATGGTGTCCAGGCCCAGCTCGTTGCACACGAACCCGCAGTGGGCCACGGCGGCGACGTCGTTTATCAGGCACTTGGAGCCGTAGGCGCCCAGGGTTTCGTACTCGGGCCCGCCACCGCTCTCACCGGCGTAGGGGCCTTCCTTGATGGTGGAGCGGCGCCCGCAGGCGATGGGGCACTGGGCGCAGGCGTAGGGTTTTACATCCATGGTGGCGTGGTAGGCCTCGTGGCCCAGCACCTCGTGGGATTCGGGATAGGTGGTGCGCTGCCAGTTCTTGGTGGGCAGGGTGCCGGTGGCGGAGATGGAGTTGTAAAAACCGGGGGTGCCGAAGGGCGAGAGCAGGCCGGCGGTGAAGGGCTCGTTTTTTATCTCGGCCTTGGCCTGGTCCGAGGCCTTTTCCAGGGCGGCCTGGTCCGCCACCAGGGTGGGGGCGCTGCCGCTGACCGCGATGGCCTTGAGGTTCTTGGAGCCCATCAAGGCGCCGCCGCCGCCGCGGCCCGCCGAGCGGTGCTTGTCGGTCATGATGCATGCGAAGCGCACCAGGTTCTCGCCGGCCGGGCCGATGGAGACCACCTGCACGCCCTTGCCTCCCACCTTGGCCTTTACCGCCTCCTCGGTGGCCGAGACCTCCTTGCCCCAGATATCGGCGGCGTCCTCGATGCTGACCCTGTCGTCCGCGATGGACAAAAACACCGGCTTGCCGGCCTTGCCTTTTACCACCAGCAGATCCCAGCCGGCTTGTTTCAGGGCCGGGGCGAATTTGCCGCCCACGTTGCTGATGCCGATGGAGTTGGAGGCGGGAGAGCGGAACATGGTCACCAGGCGGCCTCCGGAGGGGGCCTTGGTGGCGTTGAGCGGGCCGGTGGCAAAGATTATGGGCGCCTGGGGGTCGTAGGGGTCCAGCTCCGGATCCAGTTGGTCCCAAAAATACCGGGCCGCCAGGCCCTCGCCTCCGATGTAGTCGCGATACCAGTCGGCGGGTATCGTCAAGGTGTCCATGGAACCGGAGGACAGGTCCACCAGAAGGGCCTTTCCACTATAACCGTACATTCTCTCTCCTTTGGGGAAGCTTGGGCCCCGATGCCCCGGAGGGGCTTCACGGGGACCCTGACCTGGCAAAAATGACATACGCCAAAAAAGACATAACCAATTAACATTACTATATTAATTATGCTATTTCGACGGAGGGAGATCAAGGCAAATCAGGCGGCAACCACCGGTTAATGACCCGCAAGCCACCCGCCTCTGGCGGGCGCACGGCCGCTCCACTATAGTGGTAGGGTAAGAGCCAACCCCAAGCGCGAGTGCCCATGAACATCGACGGCATGAAATGCTCCCGCTGCCGCAAGCCGGCCCAGCACCGCCTGCCCAGCCACAACGCCCGCTTTTGCGACCGCTGCCTGGGCATGTTCATCCGCCGCCAGGTGGAAAAGGCCATCAAAGAGTTCGACATGCTCCAGCCGGGGCAGAAGGTCTTGGTGGCGGTGAGCGGAGGCAAGGACTCCCTGGCCCTGTGGCAGGTGCTGTTGGAGTTGGGCTACCGGGCCGAAGGGCTGCACCTGGGCCTGGAGCTGGGCGACGGCAAGTTCGGCGAGGCCTCCCTGGAGGCCAGCCAGGCCATGGCCCAACGCCTGGGGGCCAAGCTGCATCTATTTAATATGGCCCAGATGGCCGGGCACAGCGTGCAACAGATCGCCTGGGCCAACAAGCGCGCCTTCTGCTCGGTGTGCGGCACCCTCAAGCGCTACTACCTCAACAAGGCCTGCCTGGACCTGGGCTTCGAGGTGTTGGCCACCGGCCACCACCTGGACGACGAGGCCGCCCGCCTGCTGGGCAACCTGGTGCGCCGCCACCAGCACTACCTGGATAGCCAGTGGCCCACCCTGTCCGGAGCCCCGGGGGCCTTCGCCAAGAAGATAAAACCCCTGTGCCGCCTGCGGGCGGCGGAGATAAAGTCCTACGCCAAGTCCCAGGGCTGGGAGGTGGCCAAGGGAGAATGCCCCCGCTCCAAGGGAGCCACCCTGCCCTACTACACCGAAGCGGTGCGCCTGCTGGAAGAGCGCATGCCCGGCACCTCGCTGAACTTCTACATGGGCTATCTGGAGGACAAGGGCGGGCCGCCCCCCCAGCCGGACCTGACCCAGCGCTGCTCGGTGTGCGGCATGCCCAGCTACGCCCAGCAGTGCACCATCTGCCGCTTCCTGGAGAACACCCGCCGGCGGGAGTTGGGCAAAAGCGGTGCGTCTCAAGACTGAGGCGGGCTTCGACCCCCGGGCCGAGCTGGACATGATCGCCGGCTTCGCCCGGCGCTGGCGCAGCCTGTTCCGCCCCGCCGAAGTGGCCTACACCCCGGGCCATTTCACCGCCGAGCTGGAAAAACTCCAGCATGCCCGCCGGCTGCGGCTGTACCTGGTCACCAGGCCGGAGCAGCCGGTGGCCCTGGCCATTCTGGACGGCCTGAGCCAGGAGGATGTCATCGAGCTGCTTTCCCTGGCGCCCCTGGACGGCGCAGACGAGGTGCGCCCCTGGCTCACCAGCCCCAGCCAGCGCCGGGAGTTGATGGAACAGGCCCCGGCAGAGCCCAGCGGGCGGGGGGTGTTTCCTTTTTTGGTGGGGGAGCCCCAAGGGGTGGCCCTAATCGACCTGGAGCCCGAGGGGCTGGTTTTGGCCATGGCCCGCTGGGGGCATTTGAACGTCTTGGACCCGGAGCCGCTGCTGGCCCAGCGCCTGGCCCTGTTGAGCCGCCGCATCCAGTCCCAGGGCAAGCCGGGCGAATAGCGGCGCGAACCTGCCGCACAAGCCGCCTCACCTTTCACCCTTTATTAATGCGGTAAAATAGGTGTAATCGCCTGGAGAGGCAATGATTGCGGGGGATTGTTTGGTTACGCTTCGCTATGCCCGACCTACTTGATTGCCAAGAGGTGAGGGATTTTCTTTTCTAGACCGGTATAGAATTCGCCGACCACCGGCACAGCCAGGAGGTGCCAGGCAAGGCGTCCGGCAAGCGAAAGCCGGAGGAGTGGCTTAAGCCACATCGAGGCTTGAGCGCGGCCGGCAATGCAGCATGGCGCTTCCTGGCGCAGCCGGCCCTCTAAGTCGAAATCACGGTCTAGGGGGCCATTCAGGACTTGGATCAAGGGCAAACCAAAAGAAAATCACCGCCACCCCGCCCACCATGATTACGGCGAGCAACACCAAGATCAAAAGCTGGCCCATGCGCTGCTCCACCGGACCGGTGGGTTTGTACCAGCCGGCCTTTTCCATGAGCCTCATGAACACCCAGGCGATGACCAACAACAGCACCACCGCCACGCCACCCACGAAGACGTAGGCCAATAGTTGGCCAAAATCGTCCAGCGCCCCCCGGCCCAGGTTTTCATAAGGCAACGGCTGCCTCGACATGGCCCACCTTCCCGCTTACTTATTAATTATACTACCAATGGCGGGATTGGCCTAAGGAATGCGCGGGGATCAGGCGAGGGCGCCTTCCAGGTCGTAGTCGTGGGTGGCGGTGATCCGGCAGGGGGCGATGGACCCGGGCTGGGCCGCGCCCTCGGTGATGATGACCATGCCGTCCACCTCCGGGGCCTGTCCCAGGGCGCGGCCGGCCCAAACCAGGTCGCTGTCCGGGTGAGGGCCCAGGACCAACACCGGCAGGGTCTGGTCCAGCAGGGGGGCCAGGCGGCGGCGGCTGATGCGCCGTTGCAGCTCCATGATCTGGCCGGCCCGCTTTTGGGCCGTCTGGGGAGGCGGGGCCTTAAGGCGGGCGCTGCGGGTGCCGGCCTCGGGGCTGTAGGGGAACACCCCCAGGCGATCGAACTCCATGGCGGCCACGAACTCCTTGAGCGCCGCGAACTCGGCCGGGCCCTCGCCGGGGTGGCCCACCAACAGGGTGGTGCGCAGCACCGCCCGGGGCGCTGCCTTTCTGATGCCCGCCACCAGGGACCCAAGCTCGGCCCCGCCGCGGCGGCGGCCCATGGCACTGAGCACCGGGTCGGCCACGTGCTGTAAGGGCAGGTCAAAATAAGGGGCCACCTTGGGAGTGCCCAGGATGGCGGCGATCAAGTTGTCGTCGATGAGGTCCGGGTGCAGGTACAGGGGCCGCAGCCACTCAATGCCATCTATATTAGATAAGGCGGCCAGCAGCTCGGCCAGGCCCGGCCCGCCCAGGTCGCGGCCATAGGAGGTGAGGTCCTGGGCCACCAGGTTGAGCTCGCGCACCCCCAGGGCCGCCAGACTCTCGGCCTCGGCCAGGAGATCGTCAAGGGGCCGGGAGCGCAGGGGGCCCCGGATGTGGGGAATGGTGCAAAAGGCGCAGGACTGGGCGCAGCCGTCGGAAACCCTGAGATAGGCCCAGCCCGGCCCGGTGCTCAGGGCCCGGGGGTCGGCCCCGCCGAAAAGGCTCCGGGGCGGGCTGATGGCCAGGCGGCCCGGGGGCGGGCTGGCCAGATGCTCCAGCAGGCGGGGGGCCTCGCCCGGGGCCAGCAGGAGGTCGGCTTCGGGCAGGCTGGCGGCCAGCTTTTTGCCGTAGCGCCCCACCAGGCAGCCGGCCACCACCAGGCGCTGGGCCGGAGTCTTGGACTCGCTAAGATCCAGGGCCGCCTCTATGGCCTCCTCCACCGCTGGCTGGATAAAGCCGCAGGTGTTGAGCAAGAGCACCTCGGCCTGGCCCGGCTCGGCCACCGCCTGCCAGCCGCCGGCCAACAAGAGCCCGGCCAGGTGCTCGCCCTCCACCAGGTTCTTGGCGCAGCCCAGGTTGAGCAGATAGTAGGTTTTGCTCAGGGGAGCCATCCTTTTATAAGGTGCAGGTCGATCATGCGGCACATCCACAGGCCGTAGGCCACCGCGCCCAGGCCCAAGAGCCGGCGCAGCCAAAGGGGAGCCGGCGGGCGAACCGTGCGCTGGTAGTCGTCCCTCTCCCAGCCGCGTCCGCCCCAGAGCAGGCTCACCGAGGCGTAGAAAACGTAGCATTCCACCGCGAAGGGCGGAAATCCCAGATAGCCCGCCAGGGGCATGGCGAATATCTTGGGCTCGCCCAGATAAGCAATATTATAGGTCCAGCGGGCTTCGGCCAACCAATTCCACGACTCCCAGAACGCCCCGCACACCAGACCGGCCAAGAGCAGGCGCACGAAAGGCGACAAATCGCCCCGCTCCCAGGAGCGCATCAGGCTCTTGGCGCCGGTGTAGTGGTTCAGAGGCTCCAGCAGAAACACAAAAGACCCCCAAACCAGAGGGAAAAATAGGCGAGGATAACCCATGGGAAGGACTGCCATTAATAAACCAACACCTAAAAACCATGGATACCAGGCGCGCGTCTTGGGGATGGGCCGCGCTCCCCTGCCCCAAGACAGGCCCATGAGGCCCAAAAGCTCGTAGGTAAGGAAGATGCCGGGCAACACCGTGGCGTAGGCGATGAAGGCCCCCGGCCAACGCTGCCAGATCTGGCGGGGCACCCCCAGGTAGAACCAGTTTTCCAGGCGCAGGTTGACCATCTCCCAGCCAAACCAGAAGGCGGCGCTGACCAGGCACAGTGTCAAAAACACCCTACGACGGTCCACCAACAGGCTGTTACCCTGTTTTATCTGGATGTACACATCAACGATACAAATGTAACCCCACCAGGCCAACTGGTAAAACCAGACCCGTATCCAGCCCACCCCGGCCAGGGAGCCGGCCACGGCCAGGGCCAAAAGCCCCGCCCCCAACCAGCCATGCCAGGTTTTGCGGCTAAAGATGGCCATAGTCTCTTTTTAGCAAGGCCGTGGGAGGCCAAACAAGGGTTTTGCTAAAAATTCAGCTATCTTCCCCGGGTATCACGGGTATGTCCCCGGCCGGGATCAGGCCGCCGGCCTCCATCCAGGCCAGGAAATCGGCCAGGGCCCGGCGGGCCTGGGCCTGGCCACGCAGACGCTTGAACACCCGGCCTTACAGAGGGGGCAGCAGGCCGAAGTTGATGTTGCTGGGTTGAAAACTTTTGCTGGCCGTGTTTTGCAGATGCGTGACCAGGCCACCCAGGGCGGTGGTGGGCGGTGGGGTCAGCAAGGGCCGTGCATGTAGGAGGTTTGCCGCGTTGACACCACAGAGTATCCCCATGGCCGCCGACTCCACATACCCTTCAACCCCCGAGAGTTGTCCGGCCACAAAAAGGTGTGGCGCGGCTATCAGGCGCTGGTGGGGGTCCAACACCCGGGGCGCGTCCAGGAAGGTGTTGCGGTGGATGGAGCCCCAACGCACGAACTCGGCGCCAACCAGGGCTGGAATCTTGCGAAAAACCAAATCCTGCGCCTTGTAGGTGAGCTTGGTCTGGAAACCCACCAGGTTGAGCAGGCTGCCGGCGGCGTTTTCCTTGCGCAGCTGGACCACCGCGTGGGGACGCTTGCCGGTGGCTGGATCTTCCAGGCCCACCGGCTTCATGGGGCCGAAAAGCAGGGTCTTTTCCCCCCGGGCGGCCATCACCTCGATGGGCAGGCAACCCTCGAAAAACTGGGGAGATTCGAAGTCCTTGAGGGGAACCTGCTCGGCCTGGATCAAGCAGGAGTAGAATTCCCCCCACTGCTCACGATTCAGTGGGCAGTTCAGGTAGTCGCCCTGCCCCGGCTCGCCGTAGCGGTCGCCCCAATAGGCGTGGTCCATGTCTACTGATTCCAGGGACACGATGGGGGCGATGGCATCGTAAAAATGCAAGTGATCACTGCTCGTTAGGTTGGAAAGCTCCTCGGCGAGGGCCCCGGTGGTGAGGGGGCCGGTGGCCAACACCGCCGTGGTTTGGGGCAAGCTGTCCACCCGGGCGAGTTCGCGCTGAATCAAAGGCTGGGCCGCGATCTGGCTTTCCAGGTGCTGGGCAAAGCGCTCGCGGTCCACGGCCAGGGCCTTGCCCGCCCCCACCGCCGTGGCCCGGGCGGCGGCCATAACCCCTGAACCCAACAGCGACATTTCCGCCTTGAGCAGGCCCACGGCACTGCTGATCTGGTCTGAGCGGAGAGAATTGGAGCATACCAGCTCCCCCAGGTGGGGCGAATGGTGGGCCGGGGAAAACTCCAGCGGCTTCATGTCAACCAAGCGCACCGCCACCCCGTTTCGGGCCGCGGCCAGGGCCGCTTCGCAGCCGGCCAGCCCGCCTCCAATCACCAAAAGTTCTTGGGACACGGCTTTTTCACCTTTCAGGAGCCCGGCGGCCTTGTGAATCTGCTCTGGGGCTCGCCAGGGTATAAACTTTTCTGGTTTCAACCCCTCTTTGGGGCATAAACACCAGGCAATTTATGGTCCAAGTTTGGCTGCCAGTTGGGTCCGTGGAGCTTTTGAACCTCTTTAGCGCGTAAGAACCTGTAGTTACAGCAAGGGATTTCGTTGGGGTTAAACCGGGCGGGTTTTGATTCCGCGAGCCCAACACCCATGTATTTTCACCCTTCACCGGGTGAAATAGCTGCGCGAGGCTATGGCCAGGCGATGGTTTTCAGAGCCCTTCGCTCTTTTATTAAGACTTTTCGGCCTGGCATACGGAAAAAATTGCCGCGAATTACAATGGGCCGGGCTGGCCCGAGCCGGTTTGTTATCTTGTTCTTACCACTTTACAGCACTTTACTAGTAATTATACAATTCAACCAGGGTTTACGCAGTCCAGGAGATCATTTTGGCCCGCCCCTTGGTAGATCTGAATAGGCTATTAGAGGAATTCAGGCCTGTTTTGGCCCGAAGCGCTCCTCCCAATCGACAGGGCCGCGCCCTGATCTCCACTGCGGGCGGCCTCCTGGATGCCAACGGAGGGGCCATCAGCGCCTGGGAGCGGGGGGGCAATCTGGTGATGAGCGCCACCTGGGGCTTGCCCGCCGCCGAGGCCCGCCGGCTGCGCGCCCTGTCCCAGTCTCCGCCCGGCTGCCCCGGCGAGCCTTTGGGCCGCCTGGGATGGGTGGTAATCGGGCCGGGAGACCTGGTGGAGAGCGGATGGCCCCAGCTGGACCGCTTGGTTATGGACCTGGCCCAAAAGCAATGGGTGGCCCTGTGGCCCCTGGCCCGTATCTTGGGCAGCGGCCTGGCGGTGCTGTGCTTCAAAAAACCTCCCGCCTGGGGACCGGGCTTTGCCCAGGCCGCAGGCGGGGTTGTGAGCATGAGCGTGGACAACGTGCTGCTGCGCGGCCAGGTTTCGGCCCGGCAAAACGACTACACCCGCATTTTTGAAAACTCCCGCGACATGGTCTACCTTTCCTCCCGGGACGGCCGCTGGGTGGACGTGAACAATGCGGGGGTGGAGATGCTGGGCTACTCCTCCAAGAAAGAGCTTTTGGCCACCCCGGACAGCGCCCAAAAGGCCTACCTTAACCCCGACGACCGAAAGCGTTTCCAGGCGGCCATCGAAAAGGACGGTTTTGTAAAAGATTACGAGGTCAACTTCAAGAAAAAGAACGGCACCCCCATACAGGTGGCCATCACCGCCTCGGTGCGCGCCCAAAATTCGGTGGTGCTTGGTTACGAGGGCATCATCAAGGACATAACCGCCGCCAAAAGGGCCCAGGAGGAGATAGAACAAGAGCGCAGCCTGGTGGCCTCCATTCTGGAGTTGGTGCCCGTGGCCATCTTCGTGGTGGACAAGAGCCACAAGGTGCTGCACTGGAACAAGGCCTGCGAGGAACTCACCGGCTGGAAGCGCCAGGACATTCTGGGCACCGGCCAAACCTGGAAGGTGTTCCAGCGGCCCAAGGGGGTTTCCCTGGCCGACGTGGTGATGGACGACAGCGAGGTTCGCCTCAAGTCCATCTACGGCAAGGAGGGCCTGCGCCGCTCGACCCTGTCCCCCGATGCTTGGGAGGCGGAAAAATACTTTGAAAATTTGGGGGGCCGGCCCAAGGAGCTGTTTTTCACCGCCGCGCCCCTGCGCGACCCCTTGGGCAAGGTCAACGGGGCGGTGGAAGCCATCATCGAGACCACCGACCTCAAGGAGTTGCAACGCAAGCTGGCCCAGAGCGAGGCCCTTTACCGCACTTTGGTGGAGGCCAACCGCGAGGGCATCGTGCTGCACGACTACGAGAGGTTCATCTTCGGCAACCGGGCCTTTTTGGAAATGTTCGGCCTGGACGACATCTCCCAGGCCGGTTCGGACTTCCTGGAGTTCTTGGCCGACTCCTGCCGGCACGGCTACCTGGAGTGGATGCGCCAGGTGGAACGCGGCGGGGGGGCTCCGGTGTTCTCGGGCCAGGGCATCCGCACCGACGGGGTCTTTGACCTGGAGGTTACGGCCACTCCCTGCCCCTACCGGGGAAGCAGCGCCATCTTGTTCATCACCCAGGACGTGACCATGCGCAAGGCCATGGAGGAGCAACTCATTCGCTCCGAGCGCCTGGCCGCCACCGGCAAGCTGGCCTTTGACATAGCCCACGAGATCAACAACCCCCTGGGAGGCATCCTCACCTATGCCCACCTGCTGCAAGAGGACCTGGGGCCAGACCACGAGCTGACCTCCAGCGCCGACAAGATCATCAAGCTCACCAACCGCTGCAAAATAATCGTGCGGGGGCTACTGGACTTCGCCCGCCAGGACACCCCGGAAAAAGAGCCCATGGATTTCAACCGGGTGCTGGAAGAGGTGTTTTCCTTGATGGAGGGGCACATGATCCTGCGCCGGGTGGAGGTGGTAAAAAACCTGGGACCGGCCTTGCCGGTGTTCTGGGGACAGCGGGCCAAGGTGGAGCAGGTGTTTTTGAACATGATAATCAACGCCGCCGAGGCCATGGACGGCCAGGGCCGCCTGGAGGTGTCCACCAGCCACCACCCCGAGGCCAAAGAGACGGTGGTGGAGTTCAAGGACAACGGCCCCGGCATGGACGAGGAGGTGGCCCGGCGCATTTTCGAGCCCTTCTTCACCACCAAGCCCCGGGGCCGGGGCACCGGCCTGGGCCTGGCCATCAGCCACGGCATCATCCAGCAGCACGGCGGGCGGGTGGAGGTCAGCACCCGGCCCGG
>Ga0180009_10003270_pt1 | contig 18548 bp, 18 predicted proteins | sample OS_PC_MetaG_FD_123537 | JGI IMG/M metagenome (GOLD analysis project Ga0180009, IMG submission 123537) | Groundwater microbial communities from the Aspo Hard Rock Laboratory (HRL) deep subsurface site, Sweden - OS_PC_MetaG | ecosystem: Environmental > Aquatic > Deep subsurface > Groundwater... | reverse complement strand
GGTTCAGCAGCACTTCGGCCATTTGCGAGCGACAGGAATTGCCGGTGCACAGCACCAGCACGGTGTAGGTTTTTTCAGCCACGAGATGTCCTTGATGAAATGGAATAAAACTTAACAACAACCACCCGCGGCAGGCTTGGCCTTGACCGGGATACGGCTGGAAACGTTGACTGCAACGGGCTCGGGCACGCAGCAGCCGCTGGCGGACGCGGACGCATCGGCATGACTGAACACCGGGATGCTGTCGAGCGTGTGGTAGGTTTCCCAGGCAATGCCCTGCGGATCGGTTGCCCAGTATTTGTCGGATTTGGCGTAGCAACAAGCGGTACCCATTTCCTCCACCACCTCGGTTTCCAGCTTTTGCAGGCGCGCGCCCATTTCGGCCAGTTCGTCAGCAGACTCGACCTGAACACCCAGATGGTTCAGCCCGGGTGTGGCGCCGCGTGCTGAAATCGCAAAATTCACGCGCGGATCGTCGAGCATCCATTTCGCGTAATCATCCTTGGCAACGGTAGGCTCGGCGGCAAACATGACTGAATAAAACCGGATGCTGGCGGCCAGATCATCGACCGCAACGTGAACGTGCAAGCGTTTCATGAGAACTCCTTTTCGGGTGGACAAACAGGTGCGCAGACCGGCGAGCAAGGATTGCCACCGCAGCAGTTATCAGTCAGAAAACCCAGCAGCGCATTCATGGTGTCGAACTGCGCGGTATAAATCACGAAGCGACCGTCCTGACGCGCGTGCGCCAGGTTGGCGTGGGTCAGTTCTTTCAGATGAAAGGAAAGCGACGAGGGTGGGATGCCGGTTGCCTCGGCAATCCGGCCCGCGGCCAGCCCTGCCGGCCCGGCTTGTACCAGCGCGCGGAATACCGCCAACCGGGAAGTTTGGGCCAGTGCAGACAAAGCGAGGACGGCATCATTTGTTTCCATGTTTCGATAATAATCGAAACATGGAAACAAATGCAAGCGTCTGGCACAACCCTGCCTATTGTCTACGATCAGAATTCTCACTTGCAGATCATCCGGGGGCTGTTAATTCCTGGCTGTACGGAACCCGGTATCTAACCATCGAGGAATATAGGCATGAGCGACGCCACCACATGGCCAAGCAAAACACGCGAAATGCACAACCATCATTTCGATTCCACCATCTGGAACGACTTCCGTTTCCGCGAAGATGACATCGTGATTGCCACCTATGCCAAAACCGGCACCACCTGGATGCAGCAGATCGTGGCGCAAATGCTGTCCGGCGGCGTCCCAACCCTGCCGGTTGCAGAAATGTCACCCTGGATGGATCTGCGCGTGCCGCCCAAGGCCGTGAAATTAGCCGTGGTGGAAGCGCAGACGCATCGGCGAATATTAAAGACGCATCTGCCGGTCGACGCCCTGGTGTTGTCGCCCCGCGCCAAATATCTCTACATCGCACGCGATGGACGCGACGTGGTTTGGAGTATGTATAACCACCACGTCAACGCCAACGCAGCTTGGTATGCCGCCTTGAACGACACCCCAGGCCGGGTGGGTCCGCCTATCGAGCCACCCCCCGACGATATCCGCCAATATTGGCGTGACTGGTTAGAGCAGGATGGTCATCCATTCTGGCCGTTCTGGGACAACGTACGTAGCTGGTGGGCTCAGCGTGAGCTACCGAATGTGCTGTTCGTGCATTTCAGCGCGCTGAAGCGGGATATGCCAGGCGAGATGCGCAGCATTGCACGGTTTCTTGATATCCCCATCGACGAATCACGCTGGCATGACATCGTTACCTATTGCAGCTTCGACTGGATGAAACAACACGCCGCCCAAAGCGTCCCGCTGGGTGGCGCCTTCTGGGATGGCGGCGCCGAGGTCTTCATCAACAAAGGCGTCAACGGTCGCTGGCGTGACACGCTCACGCCGGAAGAGTCAGCTGAATACGAGGCGCGCTGCGAACGTGAATTAGGTGATGACTGCGCACGCTGGCTCGCCAGCGGTGCGCTTTAAGCGCTATCCCCATCCACTGGATACTCCGTACGGGCTAACGATATTGCGAATTCATCCGTCGCATCAGTTCCCAAACAGGCAAGGCGGTGAACCCGCCGATGATGCCTGCCAGATAAGCAGGCAAGGCAAAGTCAAACAGGTAAAACCACACTCTGCCCGCCAGAAAGCTGACAACCAACATGGCTGCCAGAACAACAATAAGCCGATGCCACAATTTCATGTGTCGTTCTTCCAGGCAATTAAAAACAGGTTACTTAAGCGGGTAGGCAGGCGAAGTGAATTCCACGACCAGCGTGCCCAGCTGCTGACTCAGGCCCATGATCGGAATGATGGCACGCAACCCACCATTGGATGAGGGCTCCACCTTGACCTCCTTGGCTTGCAGATACTCGCTTGGGTAAATAGCAGAAAAAGCCTCGGCGAGCTTTTTGCGATCACTGGCAACGATGACTTTGTCTTCCGGACTGGCCAGCACAGCCGACTGGAAACCCGCCATCTGCACCAGTTCGGTTAGATATTGATCTATCTGATCCAGGTTGGATGCCATGAGCTCCCGGCGGATGGCCCAAGCCAGCGGCGTGCTGAATCGCTTCAGGGATTCCACGTCGTAGCGCGCATCCAGTTTACGCGCCTGCTCGATCAAATCAGCACGCTCCTGCACGCGCTCGGTCTGAACCAGAACCAGCTTTTTCTCCACGGAATTGACTGCAGCAGACTTCCATACAAACATGCCCGCAATGACCACAATCAGCGCGGCCACCAAGACCAGCATAATCTTGCGATTGGTATCCATGCCAGAAGCTTTTTCGAGTGTCGGGGTTGTTTCGGTTGTCATAGCATTCACTCCAGTCAAATTAAGGGTTTCTGATTAACGAACCAGGACAGACAAAGGCTTGTCGGCATTGCCGTGATCCACATATTGCATCTGTTGAATCAGCAGCGCCAGGTCTTCATTCAGGCGGACCAGCGCAGGCTCGGGCAGGTTTTCCAGCGCATGCGGTACCAGCCCGGTCAGCGGCTGAGGCGCTCGTGCCAATACCGCCTGACCTTCCGCAGTCAGGTGTAGATTGACGACCCGACGATCGTCTTCGCGACGCAAACGTTCCACCAAGCCGGCTTTCGCCAATTTGTCCAGCATGTTGCTGACGGTGGAAACGTGGACGGATAAGGTTTTGCCTAATTGGGATACCGTAATGCCTGGCGTTTCTGCGATCGCAGACAAAATCCAGATCTGGGCACCAGAGACGCCACAGGCCTCTTCCAGCGCACGGAAATGCTGACGGACAGCGCTGATAATGATGCGCAATTGCTTGAGCGTTTCTGTAGCGAGCGGATTGGTCATTTAAAAGTCCTTCATTTCATTTGCTCCCATCACGTCAACCGGCTCCACCATTATCACGTAGCCTGGCCACCCTGATGTTGGCTTCCATCAATGGGTAGGGTTTGCATCTTGGCCGGCAGGCGCGCAGGATAGGCAAAATCAAATTATGCCATCATTTTTTAATGAAAATATATTACATGATAATATAATCGAATTGTGTAGATTTGGGACAACCTGCTCAAGTAATCAACTATAAAACCTGTGTCCCTACCAAGGAAGGAGTAACAAGATGGATTTAAGCGCATTTTCCACGGCAATTCAGAATGCCTTGGGCGAACACTTGCCTGCAATACTCGGGGCGGTGGGCATCCTGGTTGTTGGCTATCTGATAGCCCTGTTAGCCCGGGCAGCGGTACGCAAGCTGCTTTCCCTGCTTCGCGTCAATTCCTTTGTCTCGAGTTCCGTGGGCAAGCCCATGGATATCGAAGGCGGTGTTGCGCTGGGAGCCTTCTGGTTCATTCTCCTTGCCACGATATTAGGGGTATTCAACACGCTTAATCTGGATCAGCTCTCCGGGCCGTTTGCCGAGATGATGTCCCAGATCATGACCTACCTTCCTCACCTGTTGGCTGGCGTACTCCTGCTCCTGGTTGCCTGGCTGGCGGCCACGATTGTGAGAAGCTTGGCCAACCGTGCGCTCAAAGCGACACAGTGGGATGAAAAACTCGTCGAAAAAGCCGGCATGTCCCCCATGGGCGACAATGTGGGCAACGTCCTGTTCTGGCTGGTGATCCTGATGTTCCTGCCTGCCGTACTGGGTGTCATGCAGCTGGATGGCATGCTCGACCCGGTACGTAATATGGTGGGCGAAACCCTGGCCATGCTGCCGAACATCTTTGCTGCTGCGATTATCATTCTGGCCGGCTGGCTGGTAGCCAAAATCCTGCGCGGTCTGGTCACCAACCTGCTGGCGGCGGTGGGTGCTGACAAGCTGGGCGAATCGGCTGGCATGCAGGATCGCCTGGAACTGTCCAAGCTTGCAGGTCTGCTGGTCTTTATCCTGGTGTTTGTGCCGGTGCTGATCGCCGCGCTTGATGCGCTCCAGATCACGGCCATCTCCGGCCCTGCCACCGAAATGCTGGGCTTGATGATGCAATCCATCCCCAACATTTTCGCAGCGGTGCTGATCCTGTTCATCACCTGGTACGTGGCGCGCTTTGCTGCAGGGTTGCTGGGTGGATTGCTGGCCAACATGGGGCTGAATAATCTGCCCGCCAAAATGGGAATGGCGCATATTTTCTCGGACGACTTCAAGGCCTCCGACTTGGTCACACGCGTTATGGTCTTTTTCGCCATGTTGTTTGCCACGGTTGAAGCCGCCCATCGCCTGGACTTTACCCAGGTCGAGTCACTGGTTGGCATGTTCATCCAGTTTGGTGGTGATGTGCTGCTCGGCGTGGGCATCCTGCTGATTGGTTTCTGGCTGGCCAATCTGGCTCACCGGGCGATCATGCGCGCAAGCGGCGACAGCGCCCTTGGCATGGCCAGCATCGCCCGCTACGCCATACTAGGCCTGGTTGTAGCCATGGGTTTGTCTGCCATGGGCATAGCCGATGAAATCGTCAACCTGGCATTCCTCCTGGTGTTTGGCGCAGTGGCGGTGGCCATTGCCCTCTCCTTCGGTCTGGGCGGTCGCGAAGCGGCCGGCAAACAGATGGAGCACTGGCTGGCCAAGTTGCGGAAAGACAAGCAAGGCTGATTTAGCAGCGTGTTCTTTTAGCGAACGGCTAAACGCCCCTGGAGCAATCCAGGGGCGTTTTCACGTTGCGGGTAATGCATGCGTGTCTTTAGACGGCTGAATTGATTCAACTCAGCCGCAAGGATCAGTTCTGCAAGACGGGTGTCGTTTGTCCAAGGCAATTTAGCGCCACGGCCTCTGCTACCCGGATGCCGTCCACGCCTGCAGAAAGAATCCCACCGGCATAGCCCGCGCCCTCACCTGCCGGGTACAGGCCCTTGACGTTCAGACATTGATAATCCTCACCACGGGTAATCCGCAGCGGCGACGAAGTACGCGTCTCGACACCGGTGAGTACGGCATCATGCATTGAAAATCCCTTGATCTGCTGATCAAACGCGGGCAGCGCTTCACGAATCGCCTCGATGGCGTAATCCGGCAGGCAGGATGCGAGGTCAGTGAGCCGTACCCCAGGTTGATAGGATGGCTCGACCGTGCCGAGTTGCGTAGAAGGTTTGTCTGCCAGGAAGTCGCCAACCAGTTGCCCCGGCGCCTCGTAATTGCCCCCGCCCAGCTCGAACGCGTGTGATTCCAGCGCCCGCTGCAGCTCTATTCCAGCCAACGGTCCACCAGGATAATCCTCAGGCGTGATGCCGACGACGATGCCTGCGTTGGCATTGCGCTCGTTGCGCGAATACTGGCTCATGCCGTTGGTGACAACACGATTTGGCTCGGATGCTGCCGCCACAACTGTGCCACCGGGGCACATGCAAAAGCTGTACACCGAGCGGCCATTTTTCGCGTGATGCACCAGTTTGTAATCGGCTGCGCCCAGCAGCGGATTCCCCGCATTCGGTCCCAGCCGGGCTTTGTCGATCAGCGACTGCGGATGCTCAATGCGAAAGCCGATCGAAAAAGCCTTGGCTTCCATGAAGACGCCGCGCGTATGCAACATCTCGAAGGTGTCGCGAGCGCTGTGTCCGAGCGCGAGCACGACATGATCGCTGCGCAGCGTTTCGCCGCCGGCCAGCACCACGCCACGGATATATTTAGCCTTGGCACCTTCTTCAATCAGCACATCCGTCACCCGCTGCTCAAACCGGATCTCACCGCCGAGCGCCTCAATTTCGTGACGCATCGCCTCTACCACCCCCACCAGGCGAAAGGTACCGATGTGTGGTTTCGATACATACACGATTTCTTTCGGCGCGCCCGCTTTGACAAACTCAGCGATGACCTTGCGCCCGTAGTGTTTGGGATCCTTGATCTGGCTGTAGAGCTTGCCATCGGAAAACGTGCCTGCGCCGCCCTCGCCAAACTGCACGTTGGATTCCGGATTGAGCGTGTGCTTGCGCCACAGCCCCCAGGTGTCCTTCGTCCGCTCGCGCACCGCCTTGCCACGCTCCAGCACTATGGGTTTGAAGCCCATTTGCGCCAGCACCAGTGCAGCAAAGATGCCACAGGGACCAAAGCCAACCACGATCGGTCGCGACGCCAAGGGTTCCGTCGCCTGACCCACGAAGCGATAGGTCGTGTCCGGTGTCGGCATCAGATGGCGATCGTTGCGGAACTGCTTCAGCAATGCCGCTTCATTTTTGACTTCGACATCCAGCGCATAAATCAGCAGCATCGCGTGTTTTTTACGCGCGTCGAAACTGCGTTTGAAAATGCTGAAACGCAGCAGTTCATCGTCCATGATGGCAAGGCGTTGCAGAATGGCCGCACGTAATGCTTCGGGTGGGTGATCGAGCGGTAGTTTGAGTTCAGTCAGTCGCAACATGATGTGATGCTTAATATTTTTCTGCCAGATAATCCAACGCACCCTGCCCCGCCACACGTCCGCTGGCAAAGCAAGCCGTCAACAAATAACCGCCGGTAGGCGCTTCCCAATCGAGCATTTCGCCCGCACAAAACACCCCGGGCAAATCACCCAGCATCAGCTTTGCATCAAGCGACTCGAATTTAACCCCCCCGGCGCTGCTGATCGCTTCGTCGAGCGGGCGTGCTGCGCTCAAGATGAGCGGGAGCGATTTTATCGCATGAGCAAGCGTAACTGGATTGTTCAATTGCTCGGCTGACAGCACTTCACGCAGCAGCGCCATTTTCACCCCTTTGATTCCCGCACGGCTCTGCAGATGACCGGACAGTGAACGGGCACCACGCGGATGGGTGACCTCAGCAACAACCCGCTCCAGCGGTTTGTCCGGTGCCAAATCCAGCGCGATGGAAACTGAACCCTGCGCTGCAATCGTATCGCGTAGCGGTGCTGACAACGCATAAATCAGACTACCTTCGAACCCGCTATCGGACAACATCAATTCGCCTTTGCGCTGATGCGTTTTACTGTTGAAATCCGTGAAGTGCAACGCCACTGTTTTTAATGGCTGACTGGTAAAACGGGTTCGCAGGTGCTCGCTCCATCCTGCCTGGACATCGAAACCACAATTCGATGGCTGTAGCGGCGCAGACACAATTCCGCGCTGTGCAAGAAACTGCAGCCACGCACCATCCGATCCCAGCCGCGCCCAACTGCCCCCTCCCAGCGCCAGCACCACGGTGTCGGCCACCACGGTTGTTTCTCCACCGGGCACGGTGAAGCGCAACGCGCCCGCATCATTCCAACCGAGCCAGCGATGGCGTACGTGAAAATGTACCCCCATCGCTCGCAGACGATGCAACCAGGCTCGCAGGAGTGGCGCGGCTTTCATTTCTTTGGGGAATACACGGCCAGATGACCCAACAAAGGTCTCGATCCCCAGCCCATGTATCCACTCGCAGAGTGCGGTAGGCGGCAAGGCCTCGAGGAATGGCCGGATGGACGAGGCTCGCGCACCATAGCGCGATAGAAACGGCTCAAAGGGTTCGGAATGGGTGATGTTCATGCCCCCCACGCCGGCCAGCAGAAATTTTCGGCCCACCGAGGGCATGCTGTCGTATAAGTCCACACGAAAACCAGCCTGTGACAACACTTCGGCTGCCATCAACCCAGCTGGGCCGCCGCCAATAACGGCGACAACAGTCATTAGCCGATTATTCCCATTCATTCGCTTCCGAGGCTACCAAACCCACATGAAAACCAGATTTCCGCGTCATCACCATCATTGTTTACTGTCACTCATACCGTCAAAAACAAGCGCTTTTACTGTTGCAGGAGATAGCTCGGTTTACGCGGCGGCTAATCTTTCGTATCAATTATGTTCGACGTCATGATCCTATGGCCTAGCCGTTAGCGTAGAACCATTCACTTAATCTGCCGTGCGATAGCAAGTTGCGGTCGAGTATAACGCTTTCCTGCTTCTGATCTCCTGCCAGATCACACCTCGAAGCACCCTGTAGCCTGTAACTATCGTTGGCACCGATTCATTAAAAATAGTAACCCAGTAATCACAATGTCACTCGGCGACAATAAGGCTGTGATTGAACCACGCTCTCCCCATGCAGATGATCCGCCAGGAGTTCCAGCGATGCGTGTCGCATCCCCACACTCAATAGGGCTAATTGCCAAACCAATTCGAGAGGGTTGACAGACTCGCATGTCCGGCCAATAATGTTAGTTATCTAACTAACTTATGTTTGCCGGCTAATGAAAAAACCAAACATTGATAAGCGTACACGTCTGCTTGATGCAGCGGACAAGCTGGTTCAGCAGCAGGGTTTCAATCAGACCACGCTGGCGAATATCGCCCAAGAATCAAGCGTTCCGCTGGGCAACGTGTATTACTACTACAAAACCAAGGACGACATTGGGTACGCCCTGATTGAACACCGCACGGAATGTATACGCGTTCAATTAAGCAAGTGGGACACATTACCTGAGCCAAGAGAACGGATAGTCGCCGCGATTAAGTCGGTGGCCAGCACTCGTGAAATGGTCGCGCAAAGCGGTTGTCCAATCGGCAGTATCTGCCAAGAGTTAAACAAGGACGGTGGGCCACTGGCGGACAAAGCCGCGGGTATGTTCTCCGCGCAGCTTGGATGGCTCGAAGTGCAGTTTCAGCTGCTAGGTCAAGGAAAGAAGTCTGCCGATCACTCGTTACACCTTGTTTCGGCGCTACAAGGTGTAAGTCTGCTGACGAATACCTTCAATGACCCCAAGCTGATGTTGCGGGAAACCGCGCGACTCATTGAATGGGTAAACGCATTGAGCGCAGACGTATAGCGCATATCTAACAATTACTTTGGAAATTGAGGATGGCGAACACATTAATCTTGGTTATCGGAGCAAATGGAACCGTCGGGAGCGAGGTCGTCAAACAACTCGTACAGGGCGGACACAGAGTGCGAGCGCTGGTACGCGACACTGTAAAGGCGCAGAAATTAGGCACAAGCGTTGAAGTCGTAAAAGGCGATCTGGCTAAACCCGAGACGCTGGCTGCCGCATTCGTCGGCGTAGACAAGGCTTTCGTACTCTCCCCGCCCATGGGTCCGGAGTTCCCGCAACTGGAAGAAAATTCTTTCAATGCAGCGAAGAATGCAGGTGTCACGCATATCGTAAAACAGTCTGGCAGCAGCAGCATAGAGACGTTCATGAGGGGCTCTCCCTTTGCGGAATGGAGCCTCGAAAGCGAGAGGCGATTGCGTGCACTTGGTGTTGCCTGGACGGTATTGCGCCCCGGCCCTTTTTACTCAAATGTGATTACCGCATGGGGAATTATTCCTCGGGGCGGATTACTTTTACCGGCAGGCGATGGAAAAGATCAACTAATCGATCCACGCGATATTGCCGCCGTCGCGGTCAAAGTGCTCACGACACCTGGGCATGAAGAGAAAACCTATGAGCTAACCGGCCCGGAACTACTGAACTACGCCGAGGTAGTGCAGATAATTGCGACTGTGACCGGCAAGCCGCTTAAGTACGTGGACGTGCCGGAAGCAGTGTGGCGCCAGGAAATGTTAAGCGCTGGAGCACCGCCATTCGTCGTGGCGTCGATGCTAAGTTATTTTGCTGGGGTCAGGGCCGGGCGACTGCACATAACCTCCACAGTGCCAGAGTTGTTAGGTCGCCCAGCGCATAGCTATGAGCAATGGGCAAAGGACCACATTGAGGCGTTACAGTAGTCCATGGCTGGACATCCAATGCGATATAAAACACCAAAGAAATGCGCATGGCAGACGACCTTCTGGTGCGGGTCCTGGTCAGCGGTTTTCCCGGCGGCAATATCCTACGTGCCTTACGCAGGAATCCGCAGACCCATCCGATCGCCGCCTGCCGTAACCCGAACAAAATCAATCAATGGTTCAAAAGCCAGATTGACAGGCTTTTTTTTGGCGAAGACTTTTAGTCAGTTAACTTACTTCATATAACTTGGACCATGAAAAGCCCCAATGAATGATCAAACCCGGAGATCCAAAATGGAAGTCGATAAATCACGTTTTTTTCGTTCCTACGCGCAGTGGATTATTGAGCATCGCCTGGTCGTGGTCATCGCGATCCTGGGCGTCACCGCATTTTTAATGACCCGCATGGGCAATCTCGAAATGGACACCAATCCGGATCTCTGGGCACCGCAGAAGCATGCTTATGTCGAGACGACGAATCTTCTCGATAAAATCTTCGGCGGTAAGAACTATACCGTGATCGGCATCGTACCCAAGCAAGGCGACGTGTACCAGCCGCAGGTGTTGGCGAAGATCAAGCGCATCCAGGAAGCAATCGAACAGTCACCACACGCGGTTCGGCACAACGTCTTGAGTTTTGCCGCGCGCAAGGTGAAGCAGATCAAGGGCGGACCCGAGGGTATGGAAGTGCGCCCGATGATGGAGACGGTACCGCAAACGTCGGCGGAGATGGAGAAACTCAAGGCTGCGGTGGCTTCGATGCCGATCTACAACAACGCCCTGGTGTCGCCGGATGGCAAAGCGGCGGCGGTCATCGCGGATTTCAAACAGGACGAAAAAACGCCGAACTATGTGGCACTGAACAAGGACTTGCATAGAATCGTCGATCGCGAACGTGATGCGACAGTGGATATATACCTCGGTGGACTACCCATCGTCGGAGAAGCAGCGGACCTTCATTTCATGAAGATGCCGATGTTTTTTGGCGCCGCCCTGCTTGTCATCATGCTCATCCAGTACTGGTCGTTTCGCAGTGTCCAGGGGATGCTACTACCGATGGTGACGGGCATCCTGAGCGTCATTTGGGCACTGGGTTTCATGGGGCTGATGGGCGTGCACCTGGATCCCCTGAACACGACGACACCTATTCTCGTCATGGCGGTAGCCGCCGGTCATGCGATCCAGATTCTGAAACGCTACTACGAGGAATACCACCGACTGCGCACTACAGAGATGAGCGCGCATGCCGCCAACCGGGCAGCGGTAGTGGAATCAATGGTTCGTGTTGGGCCCGTGATGATCGTAGCGGGCTTGATTGCGGTGATTACTTTCTTTTCCCTCGCGGGCACTGGCATTCCCATGGTGCAGCACTTCGGCGTGTTTGCCGGCTGCGGCGTGCTCGCCACCATGGTGATTGAGATGACCGTCATTCCAGTCGTGCGCTCTGCGCTACGTCCCCCGAAAAAGCTTGAAGCCGAGCGTGAACGCGAGGCAGGCATATTAGACAGATTCCTGCTTGGCGTGGCCAACAATCTCGTCGGCGGACGTGCACCGTGGATTGTTGGCGGCGGACTTGCACTGCTCGCATTAGTGGGAGCCGGTACAGTATTTCTACACGTCGACAACAACTTCAAGCTCTACCACAAACCGACCAGCCAGTTGCGCGTTGATGATCGTGCGCTCAACCAGGCGTTTGGTGGCACCAATTCCATTCAGTTCCTGATCACAACGCCAAAGCAGGACGGGATAAAGGATCCCAAGGTTTTGCAGGGCATGGCGCAGTTGCAGACGTTCCTTGAGAACCAATCGGACGTCGGCAAAACACAATCACTGGTGGATCTGGTCAAGCGCATGAATCAGGCGATGCATGCGGACAACGAGGCCTTTTATACCCTCCCGCAAAGCCGTGAACTGGTCGCGCAATATCTCTTCCTGTACTCACTATCCGGCGACCCGCAGGATTTCGACAGTTTCGTGGATAACGATTACCGGCGTGCGACCATCTGGACTTTTATAAAAAATGACAGCACTACGAGTGCCGATGCTCTCGCGCACAAAGCCCAGACCATTATTGACAAGAGCTTTCCACCCGGGGTGACCGTGCAGATGGGCGGAAGCTTGCCGCAAATGATCGCGCTTAACGATGTCATCGTTAAAGACAAGTTTCGCAACATGGCGCAGATGACCTTGGTGGTATTCATTCTGGGTGCCCTCGTATTCCGTTCGCTGGTAGGCGGAGTCTTCGTTGTCATTCCGCTGTTTGCAGTGATGTTGGCAAACTTCGGTTTGATGGGCTGGCTACACACCCCGCTCGACATCACCGCGATGACGACAGCGGCCATGGCCATCGGCATCGGTGCGGATTATGAAATTTATCTGCTGTTCCGCTTCCGTGAAGAGCTCGCCCGCACCGGCAACGTCCTGACCGCAACCCGAAATTCGTTGTTGACCTCCGGCAAGGCCATTCTGTTCGTGGCGTTATCGATTGTCGGTGGCTACGCGGTTCTGCAGGCGTCGGATTTCGCATTTTACAATCAGCTCTCGAACATGGTGACGGCAACGATGGTGGTTAGCGCGCTCTTCGCCCTGTTCTTCCTGCGCGCCATCATGATGATCTTCAAGCCGCGTTTCATCTTCGGTGATCATCCCGACGCATTATTCGTCAAGGCGTCAACCGCCGAAATGGGAGGTGCAAAATGAAAGATTTTATTATTACGACGGCGCTATGGAGCGTATTGATCATCACGGCGCTGATACCGATGGGCGCCAACGCCGCGCCAGAGTTAAGCGCACGCGACATCATGGAAAAGAATTTCTTTGCCTCAAAAATAAAGGCCCTCAAAACCGACTCCACAATGGTACTGATCAACGACAAAGGGCAGCAGCGAGAACGCAAAAATACCACGCTGCTCAAGCTACAAACCAACGGAGTCGATTCCAAGCTGCTGGTGAAATTCAGCACCCCTACCGACATCAAAGGAACCGGCTTCCTGCAGATAGAGCATAGCGACAACGATGATGACCTGTGGATATACCTTCCGGCTCTGAACAAGAGTCGGCGTCTTGTCGCCAATAACAAAAAAGACAGCTTTGTCGGGTCGGACTTCTCCTATGGTGATATTTCACTGCCGAAGGTTGATCAGTACCGGCATTCCTTGCTGCGCACGGAGGCGATCGACCAGCACGATAGCTACGTCATAGAGTCCATACCGGCGAACAATGCTGTTAAATCCAACAGTGGTTACAGCAAGAAAGTCACCTGGGTGAGAAAAGACACTTTTCTTGAAGCCAAAGTCGAATATTACGATCTCTCCGGTCGACTGCTGAAAACCCAACTCACCACCAATCACCAGCGGGTCGAGTCCGATCCGCAACGCTGGTTCGCGCTGCACCGGGAAATGACCAACCATCAAACCGGACACAAAACCGTCCTCCGCTTCGACAAAATAGAGTCTGGCGTGCTAACGCCGGATGAAATGTTCACGACGCGCACGATCGAGCGCGAATGATGCGGCTGACGGTTTACTTGCTCATCGCCCTTTCCGGGGCGCCGGCGCCCGCCGTATACGCCGATGAACCTGGCGTGGACAACAATCTCCCCGCCGGCGGTATATCGGCGGCCCTGCGAAATCAGCGCGTCTCCGGCGTGCTACGAGCCGATTATTATCGCTCGTCAAAAAACTTCGACGATGAAACCCATTTCCTCGGCGCCACCGCCCAGATCAAGGCGTTGCCCAGTTTTAGCGAGACCCTTGACGGCAAGCTGGAAGCGCGCCTCACCAACCCCGCGATCAGTGGGGGCGGCGAGACCAAGAGCCGTCTACTCGAAGGCTATATAACAGCGCATTTCGAAAAAGCCGATTTACGTATCGGCAAGCAGATCGTCGCCTGGGGACGCGCAGACGGGATCAACCCCACCGACAACCTCACACCTCGCGACTTTACTCTGCTGCTTCCCTTCGAAGACGATCAACGCTTCGGCACCACTGCGGTTAGGCTCGATACTTTTCTATCGCAGGAGCATACCGTAACCGTCTTTGCGACCCCTTTCTTCGAGCCTTCCAAAATCCCGCTCCCGACCGACGGCCGCACCTTCGTCTATGCCACTCCGCCACACACCCTGTCCAACACCGAAATCGGTCTTAAGCTCAACAAAGTCGGCGAGGGCTTCGATTGGTCCGTCAGCTATTTCCGTGGTTTTAGTCCCTTACCTGACGCGCGACTCATCGGGAGCGGGCCGGCGGGACCGATACTCGAACTGCACTACGACCGCATCACAGTGCTGGGCGCCGACTTTGCACGAAACTACGGCCGCTTTGGTTTGCGTGGCGAGGCGGCTTACGTGGACACGGCGGATGACTCGGGCATGGATCCCGGCATCAAGAATCCCTATCTGTTCTGGGTTATTGGCGTCGACAGGACGTTTCTAGATAATTTCAATGTCAATTTGCAATTCTTCCAGCGCTGGGTGCGGCGCTACCAAAACCCGGAATCTGTTGCCGCCCCCCAAACGCGCAGCGTCGCCGTCTTGAATGCTGTGCTCGACGGGCAGCGGGATCGCATCAATAACGGCATCAGTTTTCGCGTGAGCAAAAAATGGTTCAACGACACGCTGGAAGCTGAAATCTTCACAGTGATCAATCTCACACGGAATGACAGTTTCTGGCGTCCCCTCCTGACTTACGCCTTTAATGACCATTGGAAAGGAACAATTGGTGCGGAGTTTTATAGCGGTGCGAAAGCGACACAATTTGGCGGCCTGAAACTTAATCGTGGCGGATTTGCTGAACTGCGGTATGGATTTTGAGGAGAGGGAAAATGACCAAAGTTACCGGGATAGATCATATCTACATCCCGGCGTCCAATCTTGGGCATTCAGAAATTTACTACGACATTACCGACGAAAAGTCTCGATTGCCATCGATAGATGCCAACATACATTGCAATATATTATTATAAATCAACAAGATAAGAAGACTTTTCGATAATCACCGAAGACCTGAAATTATTCCCATTCGATGGTTGCGGGCGGTTTTCCGCTGATGTCATAGACGACACGGTTGATGCCACGCACTTCGTTGATGATGCGATTGGAAACTTTGCCGAGCAGGGTGTAAGGCAACTCTGCCCAATGCGCTGTCATGAAATCGCTGGTGACCACGGCGCGCAGAGCGACGACGTAATCGTAGGTACGGCCATCGCCCATCACGCCAACCGACTTGACCGGTAAGAATACCGTGAAGGCCTGACTGGTTTTCTCGTACCAACCGGAAGCGCGTAGTTCTTCGATAAAAATTGCGTCAGCAAAGCGTAGCAAGTCAGCATATTCTCGCTTTACTTCGCCCAGGATGCGCACGCCCAGGCCCGGACCGGGGAAGGGATGACGGTAGACCATGTCGTGCGGCAAACCCAGCGCAACGCCCAGTTCGCGCACTTCGTCCTTGAACAGTTCGCGCAGCGGCTCCAGCAGCTTCAAGTGCAAGGTATCGGGCAAACCACCAACGTTGTGATGGCTCTTGATGGTGTGCGCCTTCTTGGTTTTGGCGCTGGCCGATTCGATCACGTCAGGATAAATGGTGCCCTGCGCCAGCCACTTGGCCTTCGGCAGTTTCTCGGCTTCTTCCTGAAACACGTGGACGAATTCGCGGCCGATTATTTTCCGCTTCTGCTCGGGATCAGACACGCCAACCAATGCATCCATGAAGCGATCACGTGCATCGACGTGGATGACTTTGACACCCAGGTTGTCTGCAAAGGTCTGCATGACCTGCTCAGCTTCTTTCAGGCGCAACAGGCCGTTATCGACGAACACGCAGGTAAGTTGCGTGCCAATAGCGCGGTGCAACAACGCGGCGACAACGGAAGAGTCCACGCCACCGGAAAGGCCCAAAATCACTTCATCGCTACCAACTTCCGAACGAACGCGTCCAATGGCTTCATCGACGTAGTCGGGCATGTTCCAGTCGCCCGCGCAGCCACACAAGTCACGCACAAAGCGGTTGAGGAGGGTTTTCCCCTGCAAGGTATGCGTGACCTCGGGATGAAATTGCACGCCGTAAAATTTGCGCACATCGTCAGCCATGCCGGCTATCGGCGTGGCCGCATTGGATGCCATCACTTTGAATCCAGATGGCAGTTCGGTGACTTTGTCGCCATGGCTCATCCACACGTCGAGTAGTCCATGACCTTCGTCATTGACGCGATCCTGTATGTCGCGCAGCAATGCAGTGTGGCCGCGCGCACGGATTTCGGCATAACCGAATTCGCGTTTGGCGGCATTTTCCACTTTGCCGCCGAGCTGGGCTGCCATGGTTTGCATGCCGTAGCAAATCCCCAGCACCGGCACACCCAGTTCGAATACGATCTGTGGCGCGCGTGGCGTTTCTTCCTCGTAAACCGAGTTCGGCCCACCGGAAAGAATGATGCCGGCGGGTGCAAACTCACGCACAAACTGCTCGGTCACGTCGTTGGGATGCAATTCGCAATACACCCCCGCTTCGCGCACACGACGAGCGATCAGCTGGGTGTATTGCGAGCCAAAATCAAGAATGAGGATTTTCTGGTGCATTGTCAGGATTCAGAACAGGAGTTGGATGAACAGGGGCCGAAGCCGGAAAAAACAAAGCCACGCATTGCGTGACTTTGCCTCGAAATCACCGCTTTACACGTCGGCTACTCAAGACGGTAATTCGGTGCTTCCTTCGTGATTTGCACATCGTGCACATGCGATTCGCGTACGCCGGCCGAGGTGATCTCGACGAATTCGGCCTTGGCGTGCATGTCGGGGATGTTGGCCACGCCGAGGTAACCCATGCTGGACCGCAAGCCGCCCATCAACTGGTGGATCACGCCCAGCGCGCTGCCTTTGTAGGGCACACGGCCTTCAATCCCTTCGGGCACAAGTTTCTCGGCGCTTTTCTCGTTGTCCTGGAAGTAGCGATCGCTGGAACCCTGCTGCATCGCGCCCAGCGAGCCCATGCCACGATAGGATTTGTACGAACGGCCCTGGAACAACTCGACTTCGCCTGGCGCTTCTTCGGTACCCGCGAGCAATCCACCGAGCATCACGCAATTGGCACCGGCTGCAATCGCCTTCGCGATATCGCCGGAATAGCGAATGCCGCCGTCGGCAATCACGCCTACACCGCTGCCTGCCAAGGCCGCAGCCACATTCGCCACAGCGGTGATCTGTGGCACACCTACGCCCGCAACCATGCGGGTGGTGCAAATGGAGCCGGGGCCGATGCCGACCTTGACCGCATCAGCACCATGTTCAACCAGTGCTGCTGCGGCTGATGCCGTGGCGATATTGCCGCCGATAACCTGCACATCGGGGAAATTCTGCTTGACCCAACGCACCCGCTCGAGCACGCCCTTGGAATGCCCATGCGCCGTATCCACCGTGATGATGTCGACGCCTGCCGCCACCAGCGCAGCAACGCGCTCTTCAGTGCCTTCACCGGTGCCCACAGCGGCGCCTACGCGCAGCCGGCCCATCGCGTCCTTGCATGCCAACGGGTGTTCACTGGATTTCTGAATATCCTTGACCGTAATCAAGCCACGCAGCTCAAACGCATCATTCACCACCAGTACACGTTCCAGTCGGTATTGATGCAGCAGCGCCATCGCCTCATCAAGATTGGCCCCCTCCTGCACCGTCACCAGCCGATCTTTCGGCGTCATGATGTTGGCCACCGGCTGATCGAGGCTGGTTTCAAAGCGCAGATCACGATTGGTGACGATGCCGACCACCTTGCCGCCATCAATCACTGGCAGGCCGGAAATTCGCTTGCTGCGGGTAATTTCAAGTACCTGGCGCACCGTCATTTGCGGCGCCACGGTAATCGGATCCTTGACCACGCCGGACTCAAAGCGCTTGACCGCCAAAACCTGAGCCGCCTGCATCTCGGTGTTCATATTCTTGTGAATGATGCCAATACCGCCCTCCTGAGCCAACGCAATCGCCAGGCGCGCCTCGGTCACTGTATCCATGGCAGCGGACAGCAGAGGAAGATTCAGGGTAATGGTGCGCGTCAACTGCGTAGACAAGCTGACTTCGCGAGGAAGGATGGCGGAATGGGCGGGAACGAGCAGAACGTCGTCGAACGTCAGCGCTTTTTGCAGAACACGCATGGGCTTTCCTTATAGCAAAGCGGAATTATACGCGGCCCCCCTCCGCCACACAAACCAGAACGCCCCTCAGCCTTGCTTGGTTGTAATCTACCAACTTATTTGGGTACCAACAGGTTGACTACTGGGCTCGATGCGGCTAACTTTGCCACCAGCATCAAAAAAAGCTGCTAGGGCGCGTGGTTCGACTGCCCACCCCTGAATGCCATACAACTCGAGGAGATAAAACAATGTCCAAAGTTTTACTTGCACTGACTTCCGTTGCCCTGTTGGGTCTGTCTGGCTGTGCCGATCTGTACATCAACAAACCAGG
>Ga0180009_10003269_pt1 | contig 18548 bp, 9 predicted proteins | sample OS_PC_MetaG_FD_123537 | JGI IMG/M metagenome (GOLD analysis project Ga0180009, IMG submission 123537) | Groundwater microbial communities from the Aspo Hard Rock Laboratory (HRL) deep subsurface site, Sweden - OS_PC_MetaG | ecosystem: Environmental > Aquatic > Deep subsurface > Groundwater... | reverse complement strand
TCATTTCGAAAATGTCCTTTTCTTCCATTTCTCCCTCCTTTTTTGAGGGATATTTTACATCCTTAAACAGGACATTTTCATTTTGCCAGATTAGGACATTTTCATTTTGGTATTACATATTTTAGCTTGATCTTGTTAGCCACAAATAGAAATGTCCTATTTTCCGTTAAATAGAAATGTCCCCTTTTGTATCAACCAGAAGATATTCTTTTTTCCATCTGTTTATATCCAGCAATTCTAATTATGGAATTTATTGACAATAACCTGAGTATAACTTATGATATCTTTAATGAAAATAAAAAGATGAGTTCTTGTTAAAGAAACTATGAAGAACCTTTTAGAAATAGAAAATTTAAAGACTTATTTTTATATAAATCAAGGAGTAATCAAGGCTGTTGATGATGTAAGTTTTAGCTTAAAAAAAGGAGAAACGTTAGGATTAGTTGGTGAATCTGGTTGTGGAAAAACAGTCACCGCTCTTTCTATAATGAGATTACTCCCCGATCATTCTGGTTGTACGACCAAAGGAAAGGTACTTTATAAAGAAAGAAATATTTTGGCTTTAAAAGAAAAAGAACTTCAAAGAATTAGAGGCGGAGAAATTTCCCTAATCTTTCAAGAACCTATGTTTTTCTTAAATCCAGTTTATACTATAGGCAATCAAATATCAGAGGTAATGCTAACCCATCAAAACATCAAAAAAAAAGAAGCTTTAGAAAAGACTATAGAAATGTTAAAACTAGTGAAAATTTCTAATCCAGAACAAAGAATCTATGATTATCCTCATCAATTTTCTGGAGGAATGTGTCAGCGAATTATGATCGCGATGGCTCTTTCTTGTAATCCTTCTCTCTTAATTGCTGACGAACCAACTACCGCCTTAGATGTCACTGTTCAAGCCCAGATATTAGATTTACTTAAAGAACTCCAAATCAAGTTTCAGATGTCGATTATCTTTATTACTCATAATTTAGGCATCATTGCTCAGTTTGCAGATTATGTAGCTATTATGTATGCGGGAGAAATAATTGAGTCTAGCTCTACTATTAATATTTATAAAGAAACTCTTCATCCTTATACTAAGGGATTGCTTAAATCTATCCCCTCTATTTACCAAGAAAAAGAATATTTAGATACTATTCCAGGAGTTATTCCTAATGCGATTAACTTTCCTAAGGGATGTCGATTTTCACCTCGATGTAAAGAAAAAATATCACCTTGTGATATAAAAAAGCCATCTTTGAGAGAAATTTCTCCTGATCACTCAGTCCGTTGTTGGAAGTACTAATTTTTAAATATTAAGATATAAAATGGATATTTTATTAGAAGTAAAAGATCTAAAGAAATACTTTCCCATAAAAAAAGGTGTATTTTTAAAAACCACTGGTTATATTAAAGCTGTAGACAGCCTAAGTTTTAATATTAAAAAAGGAGAAACATTGGGACTGGTAGGTGAATCTGGTTGTGGCAAGACTACCACGGGAAGACTAATTCTTCGTCTCATGGATAAAACAGATGGTCAAGTTTATTTTGAAGGTAAGAATATTTTTGAATTAGGTAGTAAAAATCTCCAAAGTTTACGTAAAAACATGCAGATTATCTTTCAAGATCCCTATAGTTCTTTAAACCCTCGAATCACTATAGGCTCTATGTTGAAGGAAATATTAAAGATTCATAAATTAGTAGCTAATAAATCAGAATTAAACGATCAGGTTTCAGAAATTTTAAAAACCGTAGGACTTTCTCCTGAGTATACAAAAAGATACCCTCACGAATTTTCAGGAGGACAACGTCAAAGAATTGCTATTGCCAGAGCTTTAGTTGTAAACCCTAAGTTTATTATTTGCGACGAACCAGTCTCAGCCTTAGATGTTTCTACGCAAGCCCAAATAATCAATCTCTTAAAAAACTTACAGAAAAAATTAAATTTAACTTACTTATTTATTGCTCATGATCTTTCTATAGTAAAACATATTAGTCATCGTATAGCCGTGATGTATTTAGGAAAAATTATAGAGATGGCTGATTACAAAGCACTTTGCCATCACCCCTTACATCCATACACTAAATTACTTCTTTCTTGCCTTCCTATAGCTGATCCCACCATAAAGCCAAAAAAGAAGTTGAAAAATAGTATTTTAGACCAGAGCAATTATTCTTTTGGTTGTCATTTTCATCCTCGATGTAACCTCAAAAACGATAAGTGTCTAAAGTTTTCTCCAGAATTAGTAGAAACTGCTCCCCAACATCTGGTAAGTTGCCATCTCTATTTATAAAACCCCCACCAATTATCATCTTAAATATTTTGGTTCTTTAAAAAACTTTAATTAGCCCGGGTAGTAAATTTAGACAAAAAAAATCCCGGCAACATCCTACTCTCCCACATCGTCTCCAATGCAGTACCATCGGCGCTGAAAGGCTTAACTTCTGAGTTCGGAATGGGATCAGGTGTGGCCCTTTCGCTATAATCACCGGGATAAATTAACTTATTATTAAATTATATAAAACATAAAAGTAATCTAAGATAATATGGTCAAGCCTCACGATTTATTAGTATTGCTCAGCTTAATATGTTACCATACTTACACCTGCAACCTATCAAACTGGTAATCTTCCAGTAATCTTTAGTCCACTTAAGTGGAGGGATATCTAATCTTGAGGTTGGCTTCCCACTTAGATGCTTTCAGCGGTTATCCATTCCAAACATAGCTACCCAGCAATGCCTCTGGCGAGACAACTGGTACACTAGAGGTTTGTCCATCCAGGTCCTCTCGTACTATGGACAGCTCCTCTTCAAATATCCAACGCCCACGACAGATAGGGACCGAACTGTCTCACGACGTTCTAAACCCAGCTCACGTACCGCTTTAATTGGCGAACAGACAAACCCTTGGGACCTTCTTCAGCCCCAGGATGCGATGAGCCGACATCGAGGTGCCAAACCTCCCCGTCGATGTGAACTCTTGGGGGAGATAAGCCTGTTATCCCCGGAGTACCTTTTATCCATTGAGCGATGGCCTTTCCATACAGAACCACCGGATCACTAAGACCTGCTTTCGCACCTGCTTGACTTGTATGTCTCGCAGTTAGGCTTCCTTATACCTTTACGCTCTATGTGTGATTACCAAACACACTGAGGAAACCTTTGTATACCTCCGTTACTTTTTAGGAGGTGACCGCCCCAGTCAAACTACCCACCAAAGACTGTCTCTCTCCTGGATAAACAGGAGCAGGTTAGAATATAGATATACTAAGGGTGGTATTCCACGATTGGCTCCACGGACCTAGCGATCCGGTTTCACTGCCTCCCACCTATTCTCTACATACCACATCCAAATTCAATCTCAGGTTATAGTAAAGGTTCACGGGGTCTTTCCGTCTAGTCGTGGGTAATGAGCATCTTCACTCATGCTACAATTTCACCGAGTCTCTCGTTGAGACAGCGCCCAGATCGTTACGCCATTCATGCGGGTCGGAACTTACCCGACAAGGAATTTCGCTACCTTAGGACCGTTATAGTTACGGCCGCCGTTTACTGGGGCTTCAATTCAAGGCTTCGCCCTTAAAACTAAGAGCTAACTTCTCCTCTTAACCTTCCAGCACCGGGCAGGCGTCAGCCCCTATACATCGTCTTACGACTTAGCAGAGACCTGTGTTTTTAGTAAACAGTCGCCTGGGCCATTTCACTGCAACCCTTTTCAGCTTAAAGAGTAAATCTTCTCACTTACTCGGGGCACTCTTTCTCCCGAAGTTACAGAGCTAATTTGCCGAGTTCCTTAACGAGAGTTCTCTCGAGCACCTTAGGATATTCTCCTTGTCTACCTGTGTCGGTTTACGGTACGGGCACCCTTAATCTGGCTAGAGACTTTTCTTGCCAGCTTGGAATCAATCAGTTCTCTCTCCGAAGAAAGATCCTCTTCACTTCTCAAGGTTAATAGCTTTCCGGATTTACCTAAAAAGCTCCTCTACGAGTTTAAACCTGCTAATCCAACAGCAGGCTGACCTATCCTCCTGTGTCATCCCATTGCTCATAACGATTAAAGGTGGTATCGGAATTTTAACCGATTGTCCATCGTCTACGCCTTTCGGCCTCAACTTAGGCCCGACTTACCCTGAGCGGATTAACCTTGCTCACGGAAACCTTAGACTTTCGGTGAACAGGTTTTTCACCTGTTTTTTCGTTACTCATACCGGCATTCTCACTTCCATCTCGTCCAGTAGTCCTTACGGTCTACCTTCTACCTACTATGGAACGCTCCCCTACCATTTTAATAATTTATTAATTATTAAAATTATTAATTATTAAAATCCATAGCTTCGGTATTGAACTTGAGCCCCGTTATATTTTCGGCGCAAAACTGCTTGTCCAGTGAGCTATTACGCACTCTTTAAATGGTAGCTGCTTCTAAGCCAACATCCTGGGTGTCTATGTAGTTTTACTGCCTTTACCACTTAGTTCAAATTTTGAGACCTTAGCTAATGGTCTGGGCTGTTTCCCTCTTGTCTATGAAGCTTATCCCCCATAGACTGACTCCCATAATTAAATGTGACAGCATTCGGAGTTTGGTTGGGTTTGGAAGCATGGTTAATACCCCTAAGCCATCCAGTGCTCTACCACTATCACAAAACTTATGAGGCTAGCCCTAAAGCTATTTCGGGGAGAACCAGCTATCACTGAGTTTGATTAGCCTTTCACTCCTATCCACAACTCATCCCAAGACTTTTCAACGCCCGCAGGTTCGGACCTCCACGTACTTTTACATACGTTTCACCCTGGCCATGGATAGATCACTCAGCTTCGGGTCTATTAAATGCTACTTATCGCCCTTTTAAGACTCGCTTTCGCTACGGCTCCATACCTTAGATACTTAACCTTGCAACATTCAATAACTCGCCGGTTCATTATACAAAAGGCACGCAGTCACACATTCTTGAAATTAGTAAACTAACTTCAAGCATAGTGCTCCTACCGCTTGTAAGTTTACGGTTTCAGGTTCTATTTCACTCTCCTCTCGGAGTTCTTTTCGCCTTTCCTTCACAGTACTTGTTCACTATCGGTTGAAAGTTTGTATTTAGCCTTGGAAGATGGTCCTCCCAACTTCAGACAGGATTTCTCGTGTCCCATCCTACTCAGGAATTTAAGACAAAGTTAGTTATATCTTTTCACTTACAGGGCTTTCACCTTCTTTGGCTAACCTTTCCAGTGCTATTCAGTTAAGATACAACCTTCTTCGGACTCGCTATACTTTGTCCTTCTTAAACCCTATAACCCTTTCTACACAACGCGTATAGGCTTACATGTAAAAAGTTTAGGCTCTTCCGCGTTCGCTCGCCACTACTTACGGAATCACACTTTTGTTTTCTTTTCCTCGAGGTACTGAGATGGTTCACTTCCCTCGGTTGTCCCTTATACTCTATGAATTCAAGTATAAGTATTAGAACATTACTTCTAATAGGTTTCCCCATTCGGAAATCCCCGTTTTAATGCTTGTTTGCAGCTAAACGAGGCTTATCGCAGCTTACCACGTCCTTCATCAGCAACTTTCACCAAGGCATCCACCGTAAACCCTTTATTGCTTGACCATATTATCTTAAATTACTTACTTAAATTACTTACTTGATGCTTTAATTACCTCATTAACCTATTAAATTGTCAAAGAACCTTTTTATTAACAGAACCGTTTTATTAACAGTCTTTAGCTCATACTTTTATCTATGAACTAAATACTATTAATTTTCTGGTGGAGGTGAGCGGGATCGAACCGCTGACCTCCTGCGTGCAAGGCAGGCACTCTCCCGGTTGAGCTACACCCCCAATACAATTATTAATTGTCAATTCTATGCTGGTGGGCCTAAGTGGAATTGAACCACTCACCTCACGCTTATCAGGCGTGCGCTCTAACCAACTGAGCTATAGGCCCTCTAATGCAATACTTACTTAGCAGATCTCCCATTTCTAGCTGGTTATTTCGACTCTTCACAGAATATAGTAAGTATTTTATTAGATAAGTCTAAAAAACACAAAATAATATCAAATGACCAAAATATAAATGCTTAAAACCAAGACAGGACTTAAATACTTAAATTTTAGACTTGTTTGTAATCTAAGGATTCTCAGATAACAACCCCTTTATCGTCCACCTTAGATTATTCAGCCATATTTGTGGATAAAAATAAGATCATCATAGGATATTAGGCATTTCTTTCTATCTGCCATCCTAAACCTAAGACCTAGATTTATCTTAATCTCTCAAAACTAAATAGGTGTTCTTTTAAGTAAATGTCTTACTTGAAATAACAAGAAGCATTTAAGCTCCATAGAAAGGAGGTGATCCAGCCGCACCTTCCGATACGGCTACCTTGTTACGACTTCACTCTCTTTACTAAACATACCTTCGATGCCTTCTTCCTTTACAGGTTAGAACAACAACTTCGGGTACATTCAATTCAGGTAGTGTGACGGGCGGTGTGTACAAGGCCTGGGAACGTATTCACCGCGACCTGCTGATTCGCGGTTACTAGCGATTCCGACTTCATGTAGGCGAGTTGCAGCCTACAATCCGAACTGAGATCTGCTTTCTGGGATTTACTCCCCCTCGCGGGTTCGTTGCCCTCTGTACAGACCATTGTAGCACGTGTGTAGCCCGGGACATAAGGGCCATGAGGACTTGACGTCATCCCCACCTTCCTCCAGTTCAACACTGGCAGTCTCTATAGAGTGCCTGGCATTACCCACTGGCAACAATAGATAAGGGTTGCGTTCGTTGCGGGACTTAACCCAACATCTCACGACACGAGCTGACGACAGCCATGCAACACCTGTGCTTTTGTCCATTGCTGGAGGACTTACATTTCTATAAGCTTTCAAAAGCATGTCAAACCCCGGTAAGGTTCTTCGCGTTGCGTCGAATTAAACCACATGCTCCACCGCTTGTGCAGGCCCCGTCAATTCCTTTGAGTTTCAACCTTGCGGTCATACTCCCCAGGCGGGATATTTAATGTGTTAACTTCGGCACAGAAAATTTCGTATCTCCTACACCTAATATCCATCGTTTACAGCATGGACTACCGGGGTATCTAATCCCGTTTGCTCCCCATGCTTTCGTGTTTCAGCGTCAGTTACAGTCCAGAGAGCCGTCTTCACCACTGGTGTTCCTCCAGATATCTAAGCATTTCACCGCTACACCTGGAATTCCACTCTCCCCTCCTGTACTCAAGTTAAGTAGTTTCTGATGACGTATAGAAGTTAAGCTTCTAGATTCCACATCAGACTTACTAAACCGCCTACACACCCTTTACGCCCAGTAAATCCGAACAACGTTAGCCTCATACGTATTACCGCGGCTGCTGGCACGTAGTTAGCCGAGACTTCCTCTAATAGTACCGTCAAGTCTTGAGGGTGTTAACCTCAAGCTTTTCTTTCCATTTGACAGGGCTTTACAATCCGAAGACCTTCATCACCCACGTGGTATTGCTGCGTCAGGGTTTCCCCCATTGCGCAAAATTCCTCACTGCTGCCTCCCGTAGGAGTTTGGGCCGTATCTCAATCCCAGTGTGGCCGTTCACCCTCTCAGGCCGGCTACCCATCAAAGTCTTGGTAAGCCATTACCTTACCAACAAACTAATAGGAAATAAGCTCATCCTTAAACGATAACTTGCAAGCAGAGGTCACCTTTAACAATAAAACCATGCGATCTCATTGTATTATCCGGTATTAGCACCTCTTTCGAGGTGTTATCCCCAATTTAAGGGTAGATTACCTATTTATTACTCACCCGTTCGCCACTATCAAAATCAACTCCGGAAATAGCAAGCTATCTCCTTTGTTAATATTGACCGTTCGACTTGCATGTGTTAGGCATACCACCAACGTTAGTTCTGAGCCAGGATCAAACTCTCAATTAATTTTTTAATTACCTTAATACTCAAAAGAAAAAGACATTAACTTTATTAAGGGCCACCTATTCAGTTTTCAAAGATCATTTTAACGACTTAACCAATACAAACTATACCATATTTAAATAACTTTGTCAAGGCATAGAATATACTTCTCTTTTAAGAGATTTTATATTTATAAATTATTCCCATTTGATTGTCAAGTAAAATATTAATTTTTTTTTTAAATTCCACTTAACTCTAATATCTTCAGAACATTATCTTTTACTAAGATATAATTTTCTCGATAAAGGTTTATTACCTTGACATCATTTCTCTCTTTTATTTCCTTGGTAAATTTATTATCTTTTAAAGATATACTCCCTAAAACCTTAGAACTACTAGCCAGAGCTAAAATCATGGCTTCTCTAAAATCTAAAAACAAGAGTTCCATCTTGCCAATTTCATCTATTACAATTAACTCCTTCTTCTTAATTCCTCGATAAATATCCTTTAGGCCAATCTTGACTAAATCATCTCCTGAAACTTTATATTTTCCTATTCTATAATTACTCTTAATATTTACATGGGCTAACAAGCCTTCTTCTCCTTTAAAGTTTTTAATCTTAAATCCTATCCGAACCTTTTCATCCCTTATCTCTTCTGTATAAAATCCAGCAGGAATTATCTTTATCTCGCTAATTATTTCTTTAATTAAAGTAGTCTTACCTACACCTGGCCAACCAGTGATTAAAACATTTTTTATCATATCTTCTACTAAAAAACGTTAAGAATAAATTTATTTATTAATTATCGCCACCTTATTTACCTTTATATCTATATCCTTTTGGTCATCTTCGTATTCTACTTTAAAAAGCAAGGTATATATCCCACCAGTAACCAATTGATCATCTCTATTTTTTACATCCCAAATGATATCTTGATATGTTCCTTTAGCTTTACTTCCTTTATCCCACTTTCTGATAAGTTCTCCTGATAGGCTATATAGTTTTAAATCTACTTTTTTAGCATCTTTTGGTAAGATATATTTTATAGTGGTATAATTTTCTGTCTTTAAGTTAATTGGATTTGGATAATTATAGAGACTAAGTGGACTTGGAAGAAGAGTTACCGGAGAATCATCAACAGGTTCCGTAATTTCTGTAATCTGTAATGGTCCAGTTTGATTTAAAATAGACTCATTTCCTTGCTTATCCACCGCCACAATAGCCAGATAATAATTAACCTTCTTTTCTAATGGTTCATCTTTGTATAATTCTTGAGAAGATATATTAATCTTATTAGTTGCTCTATTCTTCACGACTTTTACCGGGCGAAGGTTTCTATCTTCATCTATTCTTCCATCGAGGTCATCATCGAGATTTTCATCTTCGTTAAAGTCACCAAGAGGATCTTCATCTATCTGTCCATCACCGTCATCATCAAGACCATCACCTATGTCAAAGTTTGTCTTAATGGGATGTTTGCTTAAAAAAAGATAATATCTCGAGAAATCAGCTACTGTTTCTGGAGTGGGACTCCACTCGCAAGTAATATCATTATTTACTTGATAAGCTCTAAAACTCTCCACCTGAGGTAAGGAAGTGTCTTTATGGGGAGAAAGTGAAATTGGCAACTCATCGGTGGAGTATCTTTGAAGCTGGTGAAACTTTTTAAGATATTCCCTGGCCAAGGCTTCATTTCTCACCAAGAGAGAATTTTCGTCATTCTTGTTCTCGGCGGAGTAACTCCAATTATAAGACCCAGTAACAACCAGCTCTTGATCTATAATAAAGACTTTAGCGTGCATCTTATTGGAAGTATTTCTCACCCTTACTTCTATCAAGGCCTCATTTAAATCAGGATAAGCAGAATTAGAAAATTGGGCTGTTTGAGGATCGAATATTCCTTCGACTATCTTTCCCTGACGATGAAGATTAATTAAATCCTCATGAAACTTTAAGGAAGTAGTAAAAACATTAGCCATAAAAAAGATACTTTCTTGGGTATTAATTAAGAGATTATGGATATACTCTTGAGGTCCTTCTAAGGCTTTACCAGAAGAAAAATAGTTTTCGATAAGACAGTTATGGTATGAATGAATATGAGTAACTTTATTAATCTTATTTTCTTTAAAATTCCCCAAACAAATTCCTTGGTCTGTAAGGCCGCCTCCCCACATCTCGAAGAATTCGGATTGGTAATTAGCCACTAAGGTCGGATCATAAATAAGCATGGCATTATCATCGTTAGTAGAGGTACCAGAACCTGTCCAGTTAGCTCCACCGGTCCAAATACATTCCCCATTAAAGATAGCAAACTTATGGTGCATCTCGTCTGAATCACTTTTCTCTAGTCCCCATTTCACATTCTTGTTTAATCCCAAAGGCCCAGGATTCCAAGATTTACAGTCTTGGTCAAAGATTATCTTGATATCTACTCCTCTATTGGCCGCAGTGTTTAAAGCCCCTAAAATGTCTTTCTGGCTAAAATTATACATAGCCACATAGATATAACCATCTGCCGGTACTCCTTCTATGAGCTTGATTATCTTTTTTGAAACCAAAGGAGAACTTTGACTATTTCCTAAACCTCCTTCTGTAAAAAACACTTCCCACCAAGGACGAGCATGTAAGTTAACGGTAATGATCAAGAGCAAAGATAACCAGATTAAATATTTAAGAATATATTTATTCATAAGTCTATCAAGGTAAATTTAAATTTGAAAAATTGTATCAACACGATAGGAAAGATGAGAATCTGAGAAGATTTAAGGTAGTTTTTTAGCCTAGTAACAACAAACATTCTTCATTCGTAACACTTTATTCAACTGAAGTGTTCTTTAAAAAAACTTCATTGCAAATTCATTTCAATGAGTTACGGAAAAGGCTCTTCACTTGGGTAAATAGCTACCTTCATTCATTAGCGATGGTCTTGACAATATCTGCTTTGCTTATAATGCCTATAATCTTTTTATTTTCTATTACCGGTAAGAGATGAATTCTCTTTTCACTCATGATGGTAGCTATTTCTGAAAGAGATGTTTCTTTGCTTACGAAGATTACCTTTTTGGTCATAAGATCTTCTGCTTTAGTAGCTATTACTTTTTTTAAATCCTGATCAAAACTTTTACTATTTAGATATATCACTCCTCCAAGGATAGTTATAGCGGTAGGAAAATGAATATTCTTGTCTAAAGCAATTAAATCTGCTTCCGTAATAATACCAACCATTTCATTATCTCTATTTATTACCGGAACTCCACTTATTCTATTTTTAGTAAGAACTAAGGCTACTTCCTTAACTGGTGTCTCAATCCTTACCGTAATTACCTCTTTAGTCATAATGTCCACTGCCTTCATTTTCTCCTCCTAAATAAGATTAACTTCCCTGGAAATCATATTACCAACATTTAAGATCCTTAGTAAGAATTAAGGCTACTTCCTTAACTGGTGTCTCAATCCTTACCGTAATTACCTCTTTAGTCATAATGTCCACTGCCTTCATTTTCTTCTTCTAAATAAGATTAACTTCCCTGGGAATCATATTACCAACATTTAAGATCCAATGAGAATCAAAGACCTTCTTTATTCTAGCTATCTCCCTAATACCTTCCTGACCATACATTAGTTGTAAATAAGGGATGTCGTGGTCATTTTTTCTTACCATCTTCTTTCCTACTCCATGCTCTCCAGAAATAGTTCCACCTAAGTAATTAGCTTTTAAAGCCATCTCCAAATAAAGTTCTTTGGCAACCTCTAATTCTTGGGAAGTGTGAGTAATAAAATTAAAGTGTAGGTGACAATCACCAATATGACCAAATAAGACATAATGAAAACCATCTCTGGGAAATCTACTCTTGAATCTTTCTCCTATTTCTTGGTAAAACTTCATCATCTCAGGAAATTCCCTTACCTCTACTACAAAATCAGTTCCTAATTTATAACTTTGATGTTGTTTTAAATAACTATTAATACCCTCAGGTAGAGCATGTCTAAAACTTTTTTGTTTTGAAATTTCGTGTTCATTATCAGCCAACCAATCATCTTGAACATTTGAGCTTTCTAAAATCTCACTTAATAAGGTCATGATTTCATCATCCTGATAGATTTCCGTAAAGACACCTGCTTGGTAGCTACTTTTTATTTCTTGAAACTTTTCTTTAATAAAATTTAAAGAATTGCGATCAAAGTACTCTATAGATAGGATTCCTTTATCTTTTACCGCTCTTAACTTATCGACATAACTTAACGCCTCTTCTTCTAAGTTAAAGAATGAGATATCTCCTATAAAATCTCTCTTCTTTGAAGATAATTTAACCTTAACTTGAGTAATCACCCCCAAAATACCTTCACTCCCAATAAATAAGTCAATTAAATCCATATTCTTCTTAGTATACAGACCAGCAGCATTCTTAGTCTTAGGCAGATGATAAGAAGGTATTTTAAAGCTATAGCTTTCTCCGCTTTGAGACTTAAAATTAAATAAGTCATTAAAAGCTAAGACTTCACCTCGATTTAATCTTAAAAAATCCCCATTCGCTAAGACTAAATTTATCCCTTCTACCCATTTTCTGGTAGATCCATAATAAAAACTTCTTCCCCCTGAAGCATTAGTAGCTACAGTAGCTCCAATTAAAGCTGATTTTTCAGTAGGATCGGGAGGATAAAAGAGATTTGGTGGCAAAACTTCTGATAAGACAGATAGGGAAATACCAGCCGGTAAGTAAGCTTCTAAATTTTCTTGATCGAGATAAATGGTAACTTCTCCCAGCAAGGTAGAAAAGTTAATCTCTTTAAACTTTTCTAAAGGTAAAACTTTAAGCACCTTCTCTGTAGAAATTACCACTCCACCATACATAGGGACTCGAGTTCCAGTAATGCTTGTTCCCGCTCCAGAAATAGTGCATAAGCATCTCTTTTTATTAAATTCTTCTATAAGTTTTTTTACTTCTTCTTCAAATTCTGGGTAGTAGATAGCCTTTACTTCTTTTAAATTTGCCTGGAAATAGTGGCTTTCGTCACTTAAATAATTTTGGATAGTTTCGGGATTATTCAAGACTTTCATTTTTAAAACACTCAGAAACAAAAGAACCATCTACATTCTTAATGAATCAGCTATAAGATGGCTCTTTCTAATTACTGTTTCGGATCCTTTTTTCTTTCTTTAATTTATTTTTCCTTTAGAATCGCATTTTCTGCTTTAAACCAATCGTTTAAATCATTACCATTAAGCCAACCTCTTTCTTCGTATAATTGGTAAGCTTTTTTTTGAACCTCATCAAAAAGCATCTCTGAAGTTAATAAGCTTGCCTCCTCTTTTTCCTCCTCTTTTTTTGCAGACTTCTTTTTTAATTTAGCCATAATCTTACCCCTTTCTCTGAATTTGTAAACAGGCTCTGGGCAAATAAGGCCCAGTTACCTTTTTTATAACTTTACTCTTTAAACATCTCCACCATCTTCTCAACATCATAACCAGAACTTTCTGCTAAATGAAGAATCTCAGTAACTGTCTTATATCTTTTAGTCATCTCAGCCGATAATCTTTTCTCATCTGTCGATATATCAGAAATTAAATTAACCACTGAAACAATAAATAACCAATACATTAACTCTTCTAAGGCTTCTTTACTAAACCAAAGGGTATCTTTATACCAATTAAAATTTAGATATGCCCGCACTTCATAATCTTCTAATATCTTTAGCATTTTAGCAAATTTATCACCTTCTGAAGAGTCGCAGCCGTGAGGATATTTAGTTAAGATCTTTAAAAGATAGACTTGTTTTTTGGCTGTCTGCTCTTCGCAACCTAACTCTTTAAAAGTCTGGAAAATTATTTTTCCAAAGAGTAACTTATCCATCCAAGAAGCACTTTGTTGTTCATAATTAAACTTTTCTTTGATCTTACCTAATTTTTGAATAATAAGCCAACTTAATAAAACTCTCCAAAATGGTAAATAATTCTTATCTTCATTATGAAGATTAGAATTTAAGTATTTGACTGCTTTTTCATATTCCTTGAGATCCTTCATTTCTCTGTTTAAACTTTCAATCTTTAAAATAGCTCCTAAAAGATTCATCACTTCCCCGGTAATTTCTATCTCATCACCACTGCCGTATCCAAATTCTTTTATCTTTTCAAGTAAAACTTGCATATTTTGTTTAAAAAGAGTTAAGATCTCTTCTTTATCTAAAATATCACTTGTTTCGCAACATAACCCGGCCAATCTTTTTAGCATACCTTTATTTATCACTTGTTTAAAAGGGATAAGAATAGACTCAAAATAGATCTCTTTATAGGCTTCATCTAGATTAAAAACACCATCACCCTTAAGAAAGCTTGTTAAGCGAGCATAATACCAACAATCATCATCGCACACTTCTCTAAAATCTAAAAAAATATGATGTTGATAAGCTTCTAACTCTACATATAAACCTTTTTCTGTTAACTCTTTACCTTGACGAATATACTCTAAACCACTTTTATAGTCTTTAAAGATATAAAAATATCGTTCCTCTAACTTTATATCAAGAACTTCGGCTAAACTTTTTTGAATAAGTCTTTTTTCTCCTGGCTTATCTCCCTTTATGGACATAGTCGTAGAAAGACGAATCCAACCTTTAGTCGTAGCATATTTATTATGGTAAATAACCAGTGCTTTTTCATCTCCCACCCGATTAGAATAAGCAAATACATCTTCGTTTACCCAACCTTCTGGAGCGTAAAAGTCATACAAGACAAAATTTTCCACCCCACTAAAAAGATGACGTTTTTTCATAAGAGGAAATATTTCAGCCTCATGGCGACGAACTAAATCCCAATCCACTTCTTCGTGCCAATATGCTTTTCTATACTCCATACCATACTTTTCAGTAAAGCCTTCTATTTGACCATGTCCAAACATAGGAAGACCAGGCATCGTCACCATCATCATGGCTACTCCAAAATACTTATCACCTTTTCCAAATTGAGCCACCGCTGTTTGTTCATCAGGATTATTCATAAAATTAACAAAACGTTTTAATATTTCTGGATCAAACTCTATGACATTCTTGATCACGCTTCGATAATTAGCATTCTCTTCCATCTTTAACATATTCATAAAAGCACTATTATATACCCGATGCATCCCTAAAGTGCGAACAAAATAACCTTCCATTAACCAAAATGCTTCAGCCAAGAGAAGGGTATCTGGCACTTCTTGAGTTACTCTATCTACTACCTCTCGCCAAAATTCTTTTGGAAAGACTTTATCAAAATCTTCTTTTGTCATACCAAGTCCCGCTCTTGAAGAAATATCGCCACCTTCCCCAGGCGCAGGAAACCATAATCGTTGATAATGTCTCTTAGCCAAGGTCATAGCGGCATCAAACCTGATAATAGGAAAGTTACGAGCTACATGAAGAATGCTTTGAATTACTGCTTCTCTAACATCTGCTCGTAAAAAGTTTAACTGAGCTGTATCATTCCAGGGCATGCATGTTCCATCATTACCATGATAGATATATCTAACATCTCCGGTCCAATGATCAACTCGCTTAAAAATCACAGCTGCGTCCCTTCTTGTCCAATATCCATCTTCAATATAAACACCTACTCGATCGTCCCAAGAAAGATTAGGACCAGTAAAATTATAACTTGGAAAAGGAGAGTAATTTAATTGAACAAACCAATCTGGATGTTCTATTACCCATTTAGAATAAATTCCCATATGATTTGGAACCATATCACTAGCTAATCGAATACCTCTTTGCCAAGCTCTAAATTTAAGGCCTTCAAGGGCTTCTTCTCCCCCTAAATCTCCGGCAGTAACATAATCATAAATAGAATAAGCTGAAGATACGGCCTCAGGATTGCCGCAAATCTGCTTTATTTTTTGAGAAGCTGGACTTCGTTCCCATAAACCAATTAGCCAAAGTCCGGTAAAACCCCAACCAGCTAAAAGATCTAATTCTTCATTTGGAATTTGATCTAACCTATTAATTGGTCGTTTATATTTCTTAGAAAGCTGGTCTAACCAGACATAGACATTTTTAGCTATTAAGACCACCTTTGACATCCAGTCTAAATCTTGACTAAAGCTTTCAAATTCTTCATATCCATACTCCTTAAGGGCATATCCTTTAAAACAAGGAACTAAAGAAATCCCTGGTTCAAAAAAACCAAATTTTTCTTCTTCTTTCACTAAATCCAAGGCTAACAAAATTCTATGCATCAGTTCAGGAGAAATAATCAAGCCCCAATTATCCCTAATATACTCTATTTGACCTGTAAATGAGTTAGGTGAAGCCACGACCGGAGCTCTTAACAAATCTACCAAAAACTGATTAAAAGGACCAAAAGTTGGCTGAGTTTTAAAGAAATCAATAATTGACCCTATCAATACTTCATAAGGAACATCCTTAGCTAATTCAGTATCATCAAACAATTCAATAAAAGGCAAGAAGGCTGGATTGTTATTAGCCAAGAATAAAAGTAACAATTCTTCGCCAGCGATTTCTAAATTTGATGTTCCTTCTGTAAAGCCGTTCATATAATCCCAAACTAAAACTTTACCTTGGTGGACAACAAGTGGAGGAAATAATTCAATAAATTGAGTTAAGGTTTTACTAATTACCTCAAAATTAAATTGTCCATTTACCCAGTCAAAACTATTCTTAAATGCTTTTGGATTTCTCTGTTCCTGGTAAACATCTATCACATAATGTAAGATTTCATCAATTAACCCCATCGCATTTAGTTGCCCAGCTTTGACAGCCTGCTCCGGATGATTTTTAAGATCCCTTTTTTCATTTATCTGATAAGCAAATAGCCGAACTGCTTGGGTATTTGACAAAACTACATTTCCAGTAATAGAAAATAAACTTTCATTAAAACCATACTTTTCTCTTGTTTTTTTTGAAATATGAAATTCAAAAGGAAAGTATCTCCGCAATAACTTTGTTTTTTTTTCACTTAACTTCGAAAGATGAATATATTCTCTTTTTATCATATCTTTTTTTTATAAACCTACTCCTTCTTTAAACCTATTTTTTTAAACCTACTTCTTCTTTCATGGCTTTCTAAATTAAAACTTCTTAAACTTTTTATGTCTAATTTTCATTAATAAGTGCTATGCTATAAGATTGTATTATATGCTTACATCCAAGTTAATTTCAATAAAAAGATTTAGCTTTATCATACTACCTTATTTTTCTTAAAACTCAAATATTTTTCCTGGATTCATAATACCGTGAGGATCAAATATTTTTTTTATCTTCTTCATTAACTCCATTTCTGTCTCTTTAATCTCTAAAGGTAAATACTTAGATTTTGTATTTCCTATGCCATGTTCTCCAGATAAAGTTCCTTCCATTTCTACGGTAGAAATAAATATTTCTTTAATCGCCTCCTCCACTCTTTCCATCTCTTCCTTAATTCTTTTATCAGTCAAGATATTAATATGAAAATTTCCATCTCCTGCATGACCATAGGACATCATTCTGACCTGATATCTTTTGGAAATATCTTCAATCTTGTCTAACATCTCCTCTATCTTGCTTCTTGGCACACATATATCCTCATTAATTTTAGTGAAACAAATTTTATAAATAGCTGGAGATATAGACTTTCTGGCTAACCAGAGCTGTTTTCTTTCTTGGCTACTTCTGGCTATCTCTATCTTAGTCTTTTTTTTCTTACTAATCTCCTCGATCATCTTTAATTCTTTTTCTACTACCTCTACTCTCCCATCAACTTCTACGATCAGTATTGCTTCTACCTTCTCCACATTTATCTTAAAATGCTCTTTCACACACCAAATAGAAGTTTTATCCATGAACTCTAAAGCAGCTGGAATAATCTTACTGTTAATAATCTCATTAATAGTAACCACCGCTTCACCTTTATCTTCAAAGGCTATTAAGATAGTGTTTACACATTCAGGTAAGGGTAATAGCTTTAGCACAGCTTTAGTTATAATTCCTAATGTTCCTTCGCTGCCTACTATTAATTGACTTAAGTTATAACCAGTCACTGATTTTAAAGTCTTACTGCCTATATTTATAATCTCACCCGTAGGTAACACTACTTCTAAACCCAAGACATAATCTTTGGTAGTACCGTAGCGAAGACCTCGCAACCCACCGGCGCATTCAGCTATATTGCCACCAATGGTACAAGTTTTACTACTGGCAGGGTCGGGCGGATAAAATAATCCTCTTTTTTCCACTTCTGATTGCAAAGTAGCCGTAATTACTCCTGGCTCTACAATAGCCAGTAAATTTTTAGTATCTATCTCTATAATCTTATCCATCTTGGTAAGATCAATGACAATTCCACCTCTGGTAGGCAAACACCCCCCTGTGGTTCCTGTAGCCGCCGCTCGAGGATAAACAGGAATTCTTTCTTGATTAGCAAGGCTTATTATTTGAGAAACTTCTTCTTTGGAAGTAGGCCTTGTCACCAAATCAGCTAAATATTCTTGTCCCGTAGCATCATAAGAATAACAAAGACGTTCCTCATAAGAGGTTAATAGATCTTCTTCTCCAACAATATTCCTTATCTTATCTTTAATCATCTCATTAATTTTATCTTTAATCATTGCTTAATATTTCCTGAAGTCCAGTCATCGGTAGGATTGAAGTCTAATATCCTTCAATTTTATTCTTAATCATCTCATTAATTTTATCTTT
>Ga0180009_10003268_pt1 | contig 18549 bp, 17 predicted proteins | sample OS_PC_MetaG_FD_123537 | JGI IMG/M metagenome (GOLD analysis project Ga0180009, IMG submission 123537) | Groundwater microbial communities from the Aspo Hard Rock Laboratory (HRL) deep subsurface site, Sweden - OS_PC_MetaG | ecosystem: Environmental > Aquatic > Deep subsurface > Groundwater... | reverse complement strand
GCGGTTCACTTCACCAAGGTTCTTTCACCCTCAGGCCCTGCGGGCCTTCGGGTTGTGGCCGAGGGCCGCTGCCGCGTCCCTCGGCATGACCAGCGTTCGGCAGAAATGCCGAACGCTGCTAGCAGGGCCCCGGGCGAAAGAACCTCGGCTTGCTCAGAACTGCGCGTCCAGGTCGCGATACCCGCTGAGCAACCTGACCACTTGCAACGTTTCCTCGACGATTCGGTAGAAGATGAGGTAGCGCCCGATGGGGAAGCTCCTCATTCCTGGGAGAAGCTCGCTCCGCTCCCGGCCCATCATCGGAGTGTCGGCGAGGGTCGCGCACTTCTCGTGGATCTGGTCGACGAACTGGTCGGCTCGTTCGGGGCTGTCCTCGGCGATGTAGGTCCAGAGGTCGATGAGGTCGGCCACCGCCTCGTCGGAGATGACCAGCTTCAGGCGCTTCACTTGACCGCTCTCCGCTTCCTGCCCGCCTTCTTCACCTCGGCGGTGACGCCCTCGTCGAAGGCCCTGGACGCCCCCCGGTCGAGCTGCTCGACGCCAACCTGGAGCTGTCGGCGAAGCTCCTGGGTGCGGAGCTGCTTCAGGTCCTCCTGCTCGCGGAGGAGTCGAAGCGCCTCCCGCACCACCTCGCTCGCGGACTGGTACATCCCGGTCTTCACCCGCTCATCGACCCAGGCTTCAAGCTGCTGGGGGAGGGAGATGTTCATGGCGCGACTCCTTGATGCTCATCCATGACCAATCATAGCATAATCTGTCATTCTTGAGCATCGGGCTTCGATATCATCAAGATTGATGCGCCGCAGGCCGCCGTAGACCGCCCGTGCAAGCGTGGTCTTTTCCGGTCTGACAGGCACCAGTGACCACGACCAGGCGGCGAGTCGTGGGGCCAGGCAGCCTGGTAGACAACCAGCGAAATCTATGGAGATCCGTTCTCATGATGACAAGATTTACAGCTAATTCCACCACAGATCAACTGAATCTACAACCAATTCCACCACGGATCAACTGAAGCGGTCTACTTGCCGCTACTTGCCGCGCCGCCGGGGGGCTTTCAGCACCAGGGCCAGGGTCTTAGCCTCGCGCTCCGCCAGCTGACGCCAGGGCGACGTGCCCGGTCCAGGCATGACGGCGGCCGCCTCGCGGTAGTAGCTCAGCGACTTCCGCAGGTAGGAGGTGCTCTCGGCCTGAAGCTGCCGCCGGAGCTGCCGCGCCATCGAGGGCAGCAGCTCCGGGGGAATGGCGAACACCAGCGCCTCCGCCAGGTGGTGGTACATGGCGCCCATACGAAACAGAGCGGCCGCCTTTGCCGGGCCGGTGGCAGTCGTCGCCACCTTCTGATAGGCAGCCACCGCAACCGCCAGCGATCTCCGCTTGGTGTGCAACACGTCGGTGATGTTCTCCAGCTGCGGGGCAACCACGACGCTGTGGAAGCGGGCGAGGGCCTGCTCCGCGGCCCGAAACCGCGCGACAACCTGGAGCGCCTCGCTTCGCAGCACCACGCTGCCCGGCACGGGTCCTCGCACCTCGGCAAACGGAGTTGCGGTCAAGATGCCGGCCCGACGATCATCCGCCTCGAGCGCCAGAGGGTGTCCCGGACCGGCCAGGATCTTGGCGCGCTCGAGGTAGACCAGCGCCTCCCGGCGGTCGCCGGTTACCTCCGCCAGCCCGGCCAGCGCGAGCGCACCACGCGCCCGTACCGATCGACGCACCGTGGGACGACCCACGATGGAGGAGAGCAGCTCCTTCGCCGTCCCGAGCTCACCCGAAACGCTCATCAGGTGGTGTGCATGGATCAGACGCTCCTCGTCGTCGGGAGCGGGCAGCTCGCCGCTCGGCTCCTGCACCGGACGCCGCGGCGGCCCCAGCACCTTGTCCGGCTGCGGCGACGGAAGCCGGTCCTCCCCCCCGCAGGCGCCAAACCCGCAGAGCAGACAGATGGTGGTCAGCACGCGCAGCGTCTGTCGCGCTCGCTCGGCCCGCACTCCAGGAGAGGCTCCCCGCCTCGCTCGCGTCACGCTACACCGCCAGCTTGTACCCGATACCGTGGACCGTCACCAGGTATCGCGGGTGGTTGGGGTCGTCCTCGATCTGCTGCCGGATCTTGACCACGTGGTTGTCCACCGTCCGGGTGTTGAGCTCCCGTGAGTAGCCCCAGGCCTCCTGCAGCAGCCGCTCCCGGCTCAGCACCTCACCACGATGGCGGGCGAACACCTGCAGGATCAGGTAGGCCCTGTCGCTGAGGTCCAGCGGTTGGGAGCCCTTCGTCCCCTCGTGTCGACGGAAATCGACCACGACATCGCCGAAACACAGGCTCTCCGGATCGAGACGGCTGTCGGCAGGGTGCGCGCGCCTGAGCACCACCCCGATGCGGGCGATCAGCTCGAGCAGGCTGAACGGCTTCGTCACGTAGTCATCGGCACCCAGCTCGAGGCCCCGCACGCGGTCCAGCTCGGCGCCCCGGGCGGTGAGGATGATCACCGGCACGTCGGGCGCCGGTGGAGCCTTGAGCCGACGGCAGACCTCAAACCCCTCGATGTCGGGCAGCATCAGGTCGAGGACCACGAGGTCCGGGCGCTGTCGCTCGAACGCCTCCAGTCCCTCGATGCCGCACGCCGCAGCGACGACCTGGTAGCCCTTGACCCGCAGGGTGTCCACCAGACCCTCACGGATGGCGGCGTCATCCTCTATGATCAGAACTTTCGACATCACGCGACTCCTGACTGCTGGGGAACCACAGGGTAAAATGGCTGCCCTTGCCCTGCTCGCTCTCGAGCTCCACCCTCCCTCCACAGGCCTTCATGTGCCGCCGGACCAGCGCCAGCCCGAGGCCCGTGCCCTCGACTCCGAGACGCCGCGAATCGGGCGCCCGATAGAAGTCGTCGAAGATGCGCTTCTGCTCCATGGGAGGAATGCCTATCCCGCGGTCGCGGACCACCACTCCGACATCCCCGTCCCGCCGGACCAGCTCGACCTCGATCGGCGACGCGTCGGGCGAGTACTTCGCCGCGTTGCTCAGCAGATTCAAGATCGACTGAACGGCCGACTCGCGATCGGCGACGACGGCTGGGAACGACCGATCATCGCCGGCCAGCTGGACACGGATCTGGTCTCCCTCGCCCAGTCGGCGGAAGGTGTCGACGGCTTCCCGGGTCATGGCCGGCAGGCTCTCGGGCTGAAGCTCGTATCGTCGCGTGCCCCGCTCCACCCTCGAGAAATCAAGCACGTTTGCGATCAAACGTCCGAGACGCTCGGACTCGCGGATGATGACGCGCTGGTAGCGCTGCCTGGCGTCGGCGTTCGCGGCGATCCCCTCCTCCAACATCTCGGCATACATGCGGATCGAGGTCAGCGGGGTCTTGAGCTCGTGGGAGACGTTGGAGGCGAAGTCGCTCTTCAGCTGTGCCAGCTCCGATTCTCGACGCACGCCGCGGTAGGTCAGCACGAGTCCCACGAGCAGCGCGAGGATCAGTCCAACCACCAGCCCCAGACGTCGAAGCCCTCCTCTCTGTTCCAGGGGATCGTTGGGACCTGTGCCAGGACCGAATGTGGCGATCGTCCAGTGGCTCAGCGGCGGATCGAGCACCGAAGAGAACAGCAGCCTGTCGCTCCTGCGCAGCGCATCACTGACCCGTCGAAGCGACAGTTCGATGCCACGATCGGTCGGGACGATCTCCTTCTGCTGCAGCGCAACCCTCCGGGCCAGGTACTCCTCGTCCACGGCGTACCCCACGACGGTCTCGCCGTGTTGCCGCAGCACCAGGCTCGTGCGGCGGTCGACTGCGGCGCCGCTGATCCGGTGCGACGCAAGCTGCTGCAACTCGACGACGCCATGGCGATTCAGCAGCCCGCCAAAACGTTCCGAGGCGAACAGGTCGCTGGTGATGCGGCGGAGGCCCGCGACCTGCTTCTTCGACCCGGTGCCCGAACGGCCGAGCTCGTCCACCACCCAGCGTAGATAGAAGTGACGGACCGGGTCACCGCTGAGGTACTCGCCCCTGAGCAGGCGGCCGTGCATCTCCAGCAGCAGCTTGCGCTCCCCGGTCATCGCCAGGCCGGCATCTGCCAGCAGCGCGTAGGGCACGCCCTCGCGGTCCTGGCGCCCCCCGAACCGTCGTCGCAGGCGCTGCAGGGAGCGCCGTGCCCCCTGGACGTTCCCCGCCCGGCGCTCGACTCGCGCGAGACCCAGCAGAGCCTGGGCGGAGGGCCCCGTGCTCCCCGCGCTGGCCCGGCGGTAATGCCGCCCTGCCGCCGCGAGGCGCCCCGAGTACTCGGCCCTCAGCCCACGGCTGACTCGCCCTGCTTGCCGGCGGCTCTCCCTCAGCCGGCTGACGTAGTTGTTCACGTCGAGCTCCGAGGCCAGGTGGCCGAAACCCAGCCGACGGTCGCGTCCCAGCTCCCGCCCCGTGGCCAGCGCCGGATAGATCAGGCGTCCCCGGCGCAGGAGGAAGATGTGTCGCGCCAGCGGGTGCGCGGCGCGGAAACGGGACTCCAGGGTCGCATCGGGCTCGTGGGCCCCGGTGCGCGCCTCCAGATCCTCGAGAGCCTTGCGCGCTGCCTCGCTCAGCCGCCCCGCGACCAGACGGACGATCGCCTCCTGGTCCTGCTTGTAGCGCTCCCGCAGGAGCAGCGCCTCGGCACGGTATGCACGCAGCCCCATCACCGCCAGGGTGGTCGCCGGGGCCAGGATTGCGCCGGCGAGCAGCAGTGATTTTAAGGTTTTGCCGTAGGTCATGTCCCCGGACGACGCTCCCACTTGATTGTAGAATCAGTCTCTGTCGCGGGCCAAGCCAACTCCGGTGTTCGTCTATCACGATATTGTAAAGAGTTGTCACGATCTTTGCCCTCGGCCCGGGCAAAGAAGTTTCGGCAGGAGCATGGGGGGGTGAGAATTGCAGTCCGGTGGGGCGCGCGGAGCAGACAACTGTGCAGATGGACAACAAGGCAATTGCCGCCCTGTTTCGCGAGATGGGGGAGCTTCTGGACATCCAGGGGGGAGACCAGTACCGCGCACGCACCTTCCGACGCGTCTCCCACATCATCGAGGAGCTGCCCGAGCCGGTGGAGGAGTCCCTCGCCTTCGGCCGGCTGCAGCGACGGCGAGGGGTCGGCGACGGTACCATCGCGCGCATCAAGGTCATCCTGCGAACCGGCACCTGCCGCGACCTGCTCAACACCCGGCCGGTGGACGAGTTGCTGCAGCTGCGCCACGATCGCATGCGCAAGCTGATGATCCAGGTTCCGGCCCGGCCCGCGCCGACGGCCTCCCCCGACGATCGGCTGCCAGGGGAGCTGGCCAGCCAGCCCCTGTCCGACGAGCTCTGCCTGAGGCTCGAGACCTGGCTCCACCGGCCCGACGACGACCCGCTGTTGACCGACACGCTGGCCGAGCTCTCCGACAACCCGGTGCGCCACGTATTCGAGCTGCTGTGGCGGTCGGGACGTCAGCCCGAGTGACACCATCACCTCGGCCAGCGCGCGTACGGGTTCCTGACCAGGTTGGCGTTGAAGTAGCGTGGATCGCCGGTCACCTCCTCGCCGACCCACGGCGGTAGCTCCGGTCGCTGTGTCTCGTCGGCCAGCTCCACCTCGGCGAGAACCAGCCCGGCGTTGTCGCCCAGGAACTGATCCACCTCCCACGTGAACTCGCCGATCACGATCCTCGAACGGTACTTCTCGATCAGCGGCCGCTCGCACAGCTGGTCGAGCATCTGGCTGGCATCCTCGAAGGGGATGTCGTACTCGAACTCGGTTCGCGCCATGCCGACCGTGATGCCCTTGACGGTCAGGGTCCCCCTCTGCTGCGCCGTCCGCACGCGAACGGTGCGTTCCCTGTCCGAGGAGAGGTAGCCCTGCCGGTAGAGCACCTGCGGCGCCAGCGCCTCCCAGTCGTCGTTCGCCAGCAGGAACTTGCGCTCTATCTCCCGCGCCATCTGTCTGCTCCCGCTCCCTTCTCGTCGGCCGCTTCCCGCCGCTCGACCTCCCTGCGGGCCTCCTTCTCCGACCGGGCCTCGTGGAACAGGGCGAGTCTCTGCCTCACCTCCGGCAGCACGTCGAAGATCGAATCCGGGACATACCCTGCGGGGGCGGGCGGCCCCTCGATCTCGACCAGGTGAGATCGGATCGGAACGCCCTCCCTGCAGTACGCCTCGACATAGCTCCTGGGCACCGGACGCAAGGCCCGACCTCCATCGACCACCAGGTACTCGTTGCGCAGGCACCCGGCGTACAGGATCTTCCTGTCGCCGTGGCTGCGCCAGCCTGGCTGGTGCTGATGCCCGACGACGTAGAGCCTGATGCTGTCGTCCTGCTTCAGCCTGTTCTCGAGCGTCCTGTCGATCGTGACCTCGACGTTCCTGGTGCGGAAGCGCCAGATCAGCTCCTTCACCATGCTCCAGCTCAGCTTCTTGGTCGGGTCTCCCTCGCTGAGGTACCCCTTCCAGTAGTCCCGCGTGTAGTACCTCCAGAAGGTGCCCACCATCAGCTCCCTGATCTCTGGCATCAGGTCGAAGACCGCTTCCCGCGGCTGGATCCGGTCGTGGAAACCCATCGTGGACTGCATCGGGATCACGGTGTCGAGCAGCGCCACGGCCCCCCAGCTGATGTTCAGCACCGTCTTGCCCCTGAATTCGATGAAGGGCCGGCGGCGCTCCATCCTGAAGAACGGGTCCATCTGGGAGCCGTGCTCGATGTGAACCCGGCCGGCCTCGAGCGAGAACCCGGAGAAGATGACCCTCTCGTACCTGCCGAGCTTCGAGCGGATCATCAGCTGCACGTCGGGGTACAGCAGCTCGGGGTCGTGGTTCCCGGCGATGAAGAACACACGACGCTGCGCGTCCTCGTGGTCCAGGAAGCGCCGCACACCCTCGAAGAACCCGGGGTGGGCCCCTGCGACCCTGGCCATCTTGCCCACGGCGACCTCGCCGGTAATGTGGCGCGGCCACGCGCCGAGGTAGCTGGTCTTGAGCAGGTCGAAGATGTCCCCGTTCAGGACCAGGTCGACATCCAGCGCCGCGAAGGGGGGCTCGTTGTAGGAGCAGATCAGCTGCCCCAGCCAGTCCGAGTGGGGAAAATCGTCGATCGCGCCGCCGGCCCCCATCTCGATGTCGCTCAGGATCACCAGCAGCCGGTCCGCATCGGGCGGTGGGTCATGGGGCCGAAAGGGGCGCTGTTCGCTCATCCCATCGACTGTACCCTCGATCCTGCCGGCTTGCCACGTACATGGGCGGCCGGGCGGCCGGTCTTCGGATCCTGTCGGTCGGAGACGTACAGGCCAAGGGGCCTCGAGTCTTCCTCATGGATGCCAGGGTGACAAGGAATCGGGGGACCAGGTCCCACCGACTCCAGAGCCGACGTACTTGAGGTATACTGGACGGGAACGGACTGGATGTTTGTCCAGTCGAGCCTGCTGTGCAGGCGGCGGTCGTTCGCTCAGCTGATGCTTACCAGGTCCAGGCAGTTCGGCAGGTACCTGCTCCACCGGCAGATCGGTCGCGGGGGGATGGCAGACGTCTACGAGGCCGAGCTGCGATCCGGTCCGGACACCTCCAAGCGCGTGGCCGTCAAGATCCTGTTGCCCGATCTGAGGAAGCAGGACCAGGTGATCAAGAGCTTCATCGACGAGGCCACCCTGGCGGCACACCTGTCTCACCCCAACATCGTGCAGGTGTTCGACTTCGGTCAACAGGAGGATGTGCTCTACATCGCCATGGAGCTGGTTGACGGCTGGAACCTGCAGCAGGTGATCAGACGCAGCCGCGAGAGCGGGTTGCGGTTGCCCGTGGGGGCGGCGATCTACGTCGTCCACGAGCTGGCCCTGGCGCTGGGCTACATCCACTCACTCGAGCCGCCGATCGTCCACCGGGACGTGACCCCGCACAACGTCTTCGTCACCAGCAGCGGCCACATCAAGCTCGGCGACTTCGGCATCGCCAAGTCCACCCTGCGCCAGTCGTACACGTTGACCGGTCAGATCAAGGGCAAGCTTGCGTACCTGGCCCCCGAGCAGGTGACCGGCGACCCGGTGACCAAGAGCGTCGACGTCTATGCTGCAGGACTGATCCTGTTCGAGCTCGCCACGGGCGAGCGACTGATCAAGGGAACAAACGAGGTGGAGCTGATCCAGGCCGCCGAGAGACCCCGGCTGATCCCACCCTCCAGCCTGAATCCCGAGGCGGCTCTGCTGGACCGGCTGGTGGAGCGCGCCCTGCAGCGGCACTCGGCCATGCGGCTGCCCAGCGCGGCGACGCTGTCCCGCCGCCTGGAGGATTTGATGCTGGACCGGCCGTTTGATGCGCCCGAGCTCGCGAGCTTCATGCAAGAGCTGCAGAGCCACGATGGTCCACGGCTGGTGCTCGAGCCCGGCGGGGCGACGAGCTCCACGACAGCCCCTTTCCACCCCGGAGGCGCGCTCACCGAGACAGCCTCGCTGAGCGGGCTGGTCAGCCCCTCGACCCGACCGCGCCCGATCGCTCCAGCCGTGATGCTGGTCGGGATCGCCGTGGCCGTGCTGACGGCCGGTGTATGGTTGGGGCTCCGCCTGTCCAGGATCCCGGCGATCGATGACAGCCCGCCAGCTCACCCGAAGGTCACATCGGCTGCTCTAGATCTCCGTCCCGACGCTCCGATACAGACGGCACGGCGGACCGCTGACGCAAAAACCGCGGCAACGCCCGCCGTTGACCTCGAGGGCCCACGGCAAGCGGCGGCCATCGCCCCCTCCTTGGCAACGAAACGCCCAAGGAAGCACACCGCACGCCGCGACGCTCACGCACGGACGCCGCGGCGCCCTCTGACCCCCAGGCCGGAAACGAGCAAGGCACAGCAGCTGCGGCAGCTGAAGCTGCTCCAACAGCAGGCGCAGGCGCGCGGGCTGTGGCCCGGGGACTCGCCCGAGTATGCTCGCAAGGTCGCGGCAGTGCGGCAGGCGCTTGGTACCGGGAAGGGAGGCCACGCGGCGTTGCAGGACCTGCAACTGCTCATCGAGAGCTTCAAGATCGACCGGGGATTCGCCAGCACGAAGCTCGGGCGACTGGAGCGTGCGATCAAGAGGGCCAGCTTCAGCGAGGAGGACTGGAATCGCAGGTCTTCCAGGGTACAGAAGATCCTGCGATTGATCCTCGCCGACCGACTTGTCGAGGCGAGCCGATTGATCTCGGTCGAGATGGCTTTGCTTGCGCCGAAGTAGCGCCACAGTGGTAACCTTCGGCCACCAACCTGTGGCCAGGGCCTGCTGTGGAACGGACCCCCACGACACGAGTGATCCGACAGCCCGACGGTACGGAGTCGCTGCTGCTGCGCCAGGCCCACCTGTCCGTGGTCAAGGGACCGGACCAGGGCCTCACCATGGAGCTGACGAACAGGAGGGTGCTGCTCGGTACGGGGAGGGACTGCGACCTGCAGCTGACCGATGGCGGCGTGTCACGCCACCACCTCGAGCTCAGGGCCACGGAACAGGGTTACCTGCTCCGCGACCTGGACAGCACCAACGGTACGCTCCTCGGCGGCGTCCGGCTCGTACGAGCGATCCTGACCGACGCGACGCTGTTCACGATCGGAAGCACAACACTCCGGCTGGATCCATGCGATGTGATGGTCGAGATCCCGCTCAGCCGACGAGGCGTGTTCGGAAGGCTGCTCGGTCAGAGCACCGCCATGCGCGAGGTCTTTGCCCTGCTCGAGTCTGTCGCGGCCACCGACACGACAGTCCTGCTGGAGGGCGAGTCGGGGACCGGGAAGGAGCTCGCCGCCGAGGCGATCCATGAGGCATCACCGCGCAGGCATATGCCCTTCGTGATCCTGGACTGCGGCGCGATGCCGGAGCACCTGGTCGAATCCGAGCTGTTTGGCCACGAGCGAGGGGCGTTCACCGGGGCGGACCAGGCCCGAGAGGGCGCCGCGGAGCAGGCGAACGGCGGGACCATCTTCCTGGACGAGGTGGCCGAGATCCCTCTGCCTCTTCAGCCCAGGTTGCTCCGTTTCCTGGAGAACCGGCAGGTGAAACGGCTGGGCGCCACCCGGCACCGGAGAGTGAATGTTCGTGTCATCGCCGCCACCAACCGGTTGCTGGCCAACGAGACACGGGAAGGGCGGTTTCGCGCCGATCTGTTCCACCGGCTCTCCGTCGTGCGTATCGAGATGCCTGCCCTGCGCCATCGGCCCGACGACATTCTGTTGCTGGCCTATCACTTCGCGAAGCAGTTCGCCGCGGATCCTGGCGAGCTGTTGCCGGGCGCGATCGAGAAGCTGCTCCTGGCCTACCACTGGCCGGGAAACGCCCGGGAGCTGCGGAACGCCATCGAGCGGATCGCGATCGCACCCGACGACGGTGCCGAGCTGCTGCGAAGCGGGAAGGAGCGATCTCCCGCCCTGCAAGTCGATTCCCTCCTCGAACTACCGTTCCACGAGGCCCGGCAGCAATGTCAGGAGAGCTTCGAGCGTCGATACCTGGAGATTCATCTGCAGCGCGTCGGTGGCGTTGTGGCGCGGGTCGCCGAGGAGGTCGAGCTACCACGCCAGACCGTCTACCGCCTGTTGAAGCGACATGGGCTCAGGGAGCCCGAGCAGTAGCTCTTGCTTCCCGGCCTGGTTCCGCTTTCGGCTATAATGGCCCGCGTGACTCGGCATGCTGGACAACGGGCACTCTGGATCGTGCTGACGCTCCAGACTGCCTGCGGAACCGGGGGTGGTCCCGCACCGCGGACGATCGCCGTGCTTCCCCTGGACGCGGTTGGCAACCTGGCCTCCGGCCACGTATCCCTGGTCCGCCGGTCGATCCACGGGCACCTCTCCCGGCGGCCCGCCACCACGATGGTCGACCTGCAGCGGGTGGACCAGGCGGTTGCCCGCACCCGCTGCCGGCAGCAGCAGATGGAGGAGCAGTGCGCTGTGGCGGTGGGGCAGCGGCTCGGGGCGAGCCACGTTGTCGCTGGCGGTCTGGGGGGCCTGGGCAGGACACTCCTGATCCAGCTCAAGCTGGTGGATGTGAAGCGCAGGTCGGTGATCCGGGCGCTGGAGGAGACTCACTTCGGCGGTCCGTCAGGGCTCGAGGCCGCGGTGGGCAAGGTCATGGATCGCCTTGACCTCGAACGGCAGCCGTCCAGGCCGTGGTACCGGCGCTGGTGGGTCTGGACGATCGTGGGCACCGCCGTGGCCGCCGCGGTGATCGTGCCCCTGGCTGTTCGCGACAGCGACCCCTACGAGAACCTCACGCTGCCCTGAAGGTCAGCAGCCATACTGCTGGAGGCATTCGTCGCACTCCTGCGAGTCTGGCACCCCCGCCCGGCAGACGTCCGCACAGACAACGCTGCAATAGTCCAGGCACTCCGGGGTGGCGCATGCCACGCACAGCCCCGTGGCCTGGTCGCACGCGTACCCATTGCCGCAGGTACCCGGCCCCATCGTGCTGCTCCCGGCCATCCGGCAGTCCTCGACGCAGACTCCGTCGGACGAGCAGACGTAGCCGGCAGGACACCCCCACAGAGAGCTGCCACAGCTGGTCATCCCCGGCATGCACTGCCCGCTCGTGGGGTCGCAGGTGAACCCCGCGCCGCACTCAGCGTCGGAGGAGCACCTGCAGGATGTGGCGCCGGTGATGGTGAAGCTCACGACGTAGCCGTCCGGGGTGGAGGTGCTGGCATCTTGATCGAGCGCGTTGGCAGCGCTGTCGTGGATCTGGGACGTGGCCTCGATGCGTGTCGTGCCCTGGCCGAGCGCGCACTGGGTGCCCAGCTCGAGCTTGGCCACGGTGCGAACCTCCGCGAATCCCAGCTCCTGGACCGTGACCGTGGAGTAGCTCCACGTGGCCGGACCGCTCTGCCTGGGAACAAGCCGCAGCTGGTCGGTGGGGACCGTCACCTCCTTGGAGAACTGGACGTAGATCTCGGCGGGTGCGCTCGCCGCGCTGTGCCCGTCCTGGGGCAGGGACAGCGCGACCCGGGGGGCGCGGAACATGGCTCGTAGGTTCAACGGCACCAGGATGTCCCTGTGCTCGCCAGAGACGAAGCGTGTCGACTGGGGTGGGCCAACGGCCGTAACGGTGCCGGCCTTGAGGCCCCGGGCCGAGATCTGGAAGCTGCGGTCGAGGTTGTTGCCGGGCAGCACCCGGAGCAGGGGGAGCGACGAGGCGCCCTGCATCGAACGATCGAAGACCACCTCCAGCACCTTGTCGCCGTCCACGTCCGTGGCCCGCAGCGGCCCGAAGCGCTGCTCGGCTTTCGTCACCCCGGTGAAGCCGCCCGGCGCGTCGAGCACCAGTCTCAGGGTGTCGATACCGTCGAGGAGCTGCGGCTCCGAGTTGAGCTCCGGGTTGACCGTGAACCGGATCTGGAGCGAGGTGTCACCGGCGCCGGAGCACCCCACCAGCTGGGCAAGCGCCAATGCGAGCCCGATCTTCCAGCCGTGTCCCGCTCCCATCGTGTCGATTGTAGCAGATCAGAGGGGGTTGGGTGCCATGTAGGCCTGGGTATGCAGGCCCTCCTGGTCGTCGGAAAGTACCTTGGCGCTGGACGAGAAAGCGATGCAGCGGCCGTTGGCCGACAGCACGGCGTGCCGATAGCCGCACCAACCCTGGCTGCAGACGGTGCTGGATGGGCCGAGCGGCACCTTGGCCACCAAGGCGGTGCTGTTGCTCTGCCTGTCGTACACCTTGAGGGTGGTCTGGACGTCGCCCGGCTCGTGGAACAGGAGGTACCGTCCGTCCCCCGAGAGGCTGATATCCGAGCCCCGAAACCAATTGCCCCACGTGCTGGACACGCCGCTGACTGCGGTAAGCTTCTGGTCATTCGTCGTATCGTGCAGGACGATCTTCCATGTCCACTGGTTGGGGTCGCCGGTGGTCGATGGCTCGCTGTAGGCCACGAAGCGCCCATCGGCAGAGATGGTCGTGCCATGGTGCCCCCACCACCCGTCCGGAGCGCCCGGGTCGGCGGTGGCCAGCGTCCTCGTCTTGCCCGATGTGCGGTCGTGGAGGCGAACCAGGCGCTTGGTCTGTGTCGCGTCAAGCTCGTCGTAGGCCACGTAGCGGCCATCGCCCGAGAGCCCGGCGCCCCACGCCCATTCATTCCAGTACCCCTGGCCGCTGGCGACGGTCGAGGACTCGCCCTTGGTCTGGTCGTGCAGCCGCAGCTGCCAGGTGGATTGTGAGTCGAGCTGGGTGTAGAGCAGATAGCGTCCGTCGGTGGACAGGTCCAGCCCGCCCCACCACCAGTGGTTGTACGCGCCGCCGGTCACGACAGGCGTGGACTTGCTCGCCTTCAGGTCATGAGCCACCAGCTTCCATGACGGGCTGCTGCCGTCGACCTGGTAGAAGGCCAGGTGCTGGCCGTTGCCCGAGATGCCGGCGCCGACACCCCACCAGTTGTCGGACCAGGGAGCCCCCGGATTGGCGACGTGCACCGACTTGCCGGACTTGCGGTCATGGACCAGCAGGCCCCACTCTCCCGCAGCCAGGCCGTTTGGAACCAGCTCGACCGCGCTGGTGATCAGGACCACCTGTCCTCCATCGGCCGAGAGGTCCGCGACGAAGGTCTCGCCCTGTGCCGGCCCACCGCCGGTGGCAGAGCTGAGGCGTGACAGGGAGCCGCACTGGAGGCCGGTTCCGTCGACTGTGCCGTCACAGTCGTCGTCCTTGCCGTTTCCTGGCACCTCCGTCTGTGGGGGAGCCCAGCCGGTGCACGGCCCCCAGGAGGCGAACTCGCCCGTGCCGCTGCAGGTCTGCTGTCCCATGACGCAAATCCCCTGGCCCGCAACGGACGCCAGCCCCCCGTAGCAGGCCTGCGTGTCTCCCTTGCTGCAGCTGCACCCCTCGTCGACCTGGCCATCCCCGTCGTCGTCCAGCCCGTTGCCGCAGACCTCGGTCGCCACCTGGCCGTCCGCCTGCTGGCCTCCGTCTGAGGCGGTGGCCGGCAAAGACCCCTCGCAGCCGGCGACCAGTGCGGACAGCAACCACAGAACAGAACGATGCATGAGCTTCCTCCTTGCTGGGGTATCAAGATCCGTGATCCTCGGGTCAGCAAGAAGCACACCAGCCGGTCAGCGCTACTCGATCGGATCACACCGGTCGATTTGTCAGGGGCAGGGGAGGCAAAGGCGCCACGGCTGTCACTCCCCCGTTACAAATGGGGAGGCAGGTCCCGGTTTGGCATGTCGCGAACGGAGCAGAGCGGTGCTTCCGGGCGCTGGCATCAGGATTGCTCAGCTGCGTCTGCTGTCAGTTGCCGAGGAGCAGACCATTGGATCCCTCAAAGCAGTCGGCCCGACCTATTCGTTTCGACCGCTGGCCCGGCGTGGACGACGATTTCGATGAGCAGCCCACCGACCCCTACGTCAGGGCTCGGGCAAATCGTGGTGTTGTGTCCAGACCCATACCCTGCATTGACGGTGCCGAATCCTATGATGCCTGGCAGGTGGTAGTGTCGAGCAGACCCGGTCGGTTTTCCAGCCAGGGCCGATGGCTCGGCCTGGTCCTCATCGCATCCATGCTGGTCGTGGCGCTCGTCGGCATGATCGCACAGCATGCTCGGTGAGCCTGTCACACCAGGAAGACAAGTGGCGAGGCCACCCGGGCGCGACCGCGACGCTCCCCGTTTCCCTGGTGCTCTCACGAGCAGAGCGCTGGCTCCTTTCTTGCTTTCCCTGGCATGACCCAAACCGAGGAGGAGACACGCAATGACACTCTGCACCAGAGCGAGCGCCAGGGTCATGGTGCTGGCATGCAGCATCGCGGTGGCGATGGGCAGCCCGACGGACACATACGCCTGCACCAGCGGCGGGGCGATGAACGTGGCAACAGTCGATGGACGCCCGATCATCTGGCAAAACATGGACTGGGGCGACCACAAGGTGATCCTGCGCAAGTACGAGGGCAGCGGCGGCAAGCACGACGTGCTCGAGATCGTGAAGTTCGGGTCCTATGCCTGGAACGGTCTGAACTCCCAGGGGCTGGCCCAGGTGATCAACCGGCTGAGCGTACTGGGCGGAACCGGCAGCCTGGGAACGGTGAGCATGAAGATCCAGAGGGAGTGCGCCTCCATCGCCGACGTTCGGAGCTATCTCAAGACAAGAGGCGTGCAGGACATCGGTCAGAACTTCCTGGTGATGGACAAGACCGGCAAGGTCGCGACCTTCGAGATCGGGCCCAGCGACTTCTGGGAGTACGACCCCACCAACACCATGCGGCAGCAGCAACCCTACTACCAGATCCCGAAGCTGTTTGTCGTGCGCTCGAACAAGCCGTTCACCAACAAGAGCCACCAGGAGCTGGAGAGCGTCGTCAACAGCTGGGCCGCCGACAACACCCGGTTTCGATACGAGACCGCACGCAGTCTCTTCACCCAGAAGATCACCAATGGAGACAAGCTGACGGTGGAAGAGGTGATCGGGATCGCCCGCTATGGCAACCCCGGCCATGACGCCAAATCGGTCAGTCGGCCCACGATCGGCTCGACCACCTACTCGATCTGGGGCCCCGTGATCCACGGTGTGAAGTCAGGGGAGGACCCGAAGCACGCGACGATGCTCGTCGCCCTGGGCCTGCCCGACTACAGCATCTTCATCCCGGCGTGGGTCGACCTCTCACAGGCGGAGCTGGGCGACAACGTCAAGACCTGGGATGCCAGCAACATCGCCTGGTGGTCGTACAAACTCTACGAGGACAGGTTCGACGGCGCCGCCGACTACGACAACTACATCAATGGCATCCTCGCCAAGGTGGAGGACAACATCATCGACGCGGTGAAGAAGGCCAGGCAGAGCTGGCTCGCGAACGGCAACACGAGCCGTTTCCACCAGGAAGCCCGCTGCCGGACGCCCTGCTGCCGGACGCCGGTGTGCTACCCGAGGCTGGTCCGCTGCCGGACGTCCTGCTGCCGGACGTCGGCGTCGGGTCGGATGGGGCGCACATCTTCTCGGATGGTCCTGGCCCGGCCACCACGCCGAGCCTCGTGGGTGGCTGCGTCGTTTCCGGCAGGGGAAACAGGGCCACGATTGCGTGGCTGGTGAGTCTTCTCGTCGTGATCTTCCTGGCGCTGCGGCGTCGAACCGGCTGACGACCAGCAGGACAGATGGATTGTCCCACGGAGGTGCGCATCATGATCAGGCAACGATCTCGCTCTCTCGCACGGCCCGGCGTGCGCCGTGGCGCCACATTGCTCTTGCTTCTGCTTCCCCTCGGCATTTTCGGCGCCTGCGCCCGGATGGGCTTTGACACGAAGGGCACGGATCTACGCGTGAACGCATCTGGTGACTCGAGCCATGTAGAGAATGATGGTGTTACCTCTCCGTGGTCCGAGCCATGCACCGACAGGCTCGATCCGCTGACGCTGGCGCTCTACACGCTCGAGGAGGGTGGAGGCCCTGCGACAATGGACCTCACCGGAATCCACCAGGGCTCCATCGTGGGCACCGGTATTCAGCGCGTGCCGGGCATACCTGGCTGCGGCCAGGCCCTGCAATTCCCGCACACCGGCACGGATTTCGCGACCATCCCCAACCACCCCGACTGGCAGCGCACCTCGGGATCCGTGGACCTGTGGGTCCGGTTCGACACGCCGTTTCAAGGCGAGCACTACCAGGGGATCCTCTCACGTGACGCCGCGGGCACGACCAAGGCCGGCCACTTCTCGATCCAGCGCGTCTGCAACGGGGCGATCACGGCACGCGTGCAGGCAGCCGGCGTCAGCCACGAGGTCTGTTCGGATCCCGTCGCCGAGGGCGAATGGCACCGGGTCGGTGTCAACTTCGGCCCCCCCGGTCTCGAGCTGTATGTCGACGGCCAGCTGGCCGCTCCCAGCAGCCAGATCATCTGTGGAAAGATGGTGATCGACTGCGGCGGGCAGACGAGGGAGGGGATCGACGGCAACGACAACCCGTGGGTCATCGGCGCCTCGGCGCGCACCTCGGGCGAGGGCCTGGCAACGCCCGTCGACAACCCGCTCGGCGGGCTCGTCGACAGCCTCCGCATCAGCTCCGCGCGGCGGGCCCACGGGCAATAGCGGCCACCGGCCGGATCTGCTTGAACTCGGCTCGGGACTGGCGGACCCTTGGTGCCATGGACAGCCTGGTCGACCTCGACGAGCAGGAGCAGACGGCCCTGTTCTGCCTCTGCTCTCACCTGCTCGATCTCGACTGGCCGGTCACGACCGAGAGCCGCGAGCGGCTTGTCCTGCTCTGGCTCGAGTGGCGGGACAGGTGGGGCGAACGGGTGACCCGGGTCCCCGCGGTCGAGGTCACGGCCCTGCTCGAGCCCGAGCAGCACCAGGCGCTGGACCGCGCCGGCAGACCCCCCAACATCGACGGTCACCTGTTGAAGGCGATCGAGACCCTGCGACTGTCGCCCTGCCGCAGGGCGACAGTCGACTTCCTGGTCGAGATCGCCGCACAGAACGGCGTCAGCCAGAGAGAGGCGGACTTCATCGACCATGTCCGTGCCCGGCTCGGAGGGGCGGTCCAGCGGGGAGCCTACCGATGACCGCGGCTCGCCACTTTCTCCTGTCGGGCGCGCTGTTGGTCGCCGCCTCGTGCTCATCCAGCACGCAGCCGGCGCGCCCTCAGGTCGCAGAGCCCCGGCCGCCGCCGACGTGGCGTCCGACGCCGTCCGCACAGCCTGCCCCCACGCAGCAGGCGGTACGGCCACCGACGGGCTACCGGGAGGCGATCGAGGCCATCGCCGCGGCGATCGAGCGGGCCAAGAGCGACTTTCCCCAGCTCGCCCGCTTCTCCGCCCGCGAGCACTGCAACGGCCCGAGGCTCGTCGTCTCATACGGCCACAGCACGCACCGTGCGCGGCATCGCGGCGGATGGACATCCGGTGTGCCAAACCCTGACGACGACGGCGTCTGGTTCCACGTCGACTTCCATGACCCCGACTCGCAGGCGCAGATCCACACCCAGCCCGTGGTCGAGGACCTGCGCTTCCGTGACAAGAAGGTCATGGTCCTGATCCTCGAGGGCCAGCATACCCGCAGGTTCGCACCCACGCTGCGCCAGATCCTGCTCCGGCACGGCGTACGGCCGCGCTGAGGCTCAGACCCAGAGCAGCGCCCCCGGGTGGAACGCCAGAGTGACAACGGTGGGGACTTTGCCCCGCTTCTATTCCAGGCACCTGCAAGCACTCGCCTTCACCAGAGCGCGATCCATCGTCTACACATGCGACCGGCACCAGTATCGCCCATGTTTTCATGGGCTCGAATCGGCGGACCATTGGCCTGTCGCATGCATCCCAGGGAGGCATAGCAAGACGAGAAGGCCAAGATGGACCGCCTGCTTTTCGCCTCGACGACCCGGAGCCTGTTCGAGACCCGGCACACAGTCGCCTTCTGCAGTGCCGCATTGCTGGTCGTGGGCTGCGCTGGTTGGTTGAGCGGGGGCATGGAATCAGACGGGGGCATGGAATCGGACGGCTTGGCGATCAAGACTTGTGGAAACGCGCAGCTTGACGACCAGGAGAAATGCGACACCCAGATCGCCGCGGGACAGCCCGGGGCCTGCCCGCAGAGCTGCGATGACGGCAACGCTTGCACCCAGGATACGTTGCTCAACGGCGGCAGCTGC
>Ga0180009_10003267_pt1 | contig 18549 bp, 14 predicted proteins | sample OS_PC_MetaG_FD_123537 | JGI IMG/M metagenome (GOLD analysis project Ga0180009, IMG submission 123537) | Groundwater microbial communities from the Aspo Hard Rock Laboratory (HRL) deep subsurface site, Sweden - OS_PC_MetaG | ecosystem: Environmental > Aquatic > Deep subsurface > Groundwater... | reverse complement strand
CGGACATCTGTCCGAGGTTCTGAATTGCCACCGCATATATCCGACGTCGCATAAGTGGTTGTCTGTCATGTCATTAGCTGTCTTGCAATATAGTGGCACGGCGATTGCTCAATAGTTGAACAGCTATGAAATCAATTGAGAATTTAGAACACTGTTGTTTTCTTTTCCAGGAGGATGAAATGAGAAAGCTCACGAGAATCGCCGTAGCACTGCTGATGGTTTTCGCGATCAGCGGAACTGCCAATGCATGGTTCCTCGATTTCGAGGATGGACTGGGTCAGGATCAGGTTCCTATCGCAAGTTCGATCCCGGGCCTTCAGTTTACGACCACCGACGGTTATGACTGGATCTACGGTGACGCCACTACCGGCAACTGGAACGTTTCCAACAACCTTGGTGATATCTGGGGTAGCGGTAACTACAACATGGAAGGTTACGTATTTGCATTCCTCGGCACCAGCCAGGGATCTGGTCGTATCGACTTTTTGAATCAGGATGGCTCATTCTTCACGACCGGCTACAGCTCTCAGTCAGACTTCTTTGTTGAAGCTTATGATGTGAACGACAACCTGATTTCTTCGGCATCAGGTGCGGCGAACACAGACGATTTCGGTGGCTCTTCGCTCGATTACCTGACTGTGTCGTCCGCGATGAATGACATTGCTTACGTCATGGTTCATGACACTGGCAACTACTGGTTGACCGACAACATGTCTGGTGACGCCTCTGGCGTTCCGGATGATACCATTCCTGAGCCGGCCACTCTGCTCCTTCTTGGCGCTGGTCTGCTCGCTGGTGGTATTGCCCGTCGCAAAGCTCGCAAATAATAGCGAAAAAGAGTTAGGTGAGTGATCACCGAAACAGGGTCGCATTGGCGGCCCTGTTTTCTTGTATGCTGATTGCACGATTAGAATCACATTACAATTAGTGGTCTATGAGGAGACTTTGCATACAGCCGCAACGAGGCAATGACGCAATAAAAAGCGGCTCGCTTGCATGACAAACGAACCGCCCGAGATTAGTTCTTTCCCCCCATCCAACCAACTATACAATGAGCGCCCTCATGAGTTCCTCAATCGATCGAACTTTTTCCAGATCATAGACCATGTCCCGGATCATCTTGCGCCTGTTCTCCGGCAGGAAATCGGCAGTCAGACCGTAGAACTTGACCATGAGGTCGCTATCTGTCATAGTCTCGCGAGGATCGCCTTTCGCGTAGTCGACTCTCTGTGTGAAAGTTTCGCCCGTGCTGGTTTCTATGTCGACGACCGACGGCTGAAGTTCCGGGAATTCGGCTTCGAGCTTATCGTCAGCGACAACTTTGATCTTCTGAATGAGATCAATCAACTGAGGATCCGCGATACGTTCTTCCTTGAACTGCAGAGGCGTAACCATGCGATCCATGATCGCCGCACCGACGCAATACGGCATCGAGTGATCGGCAGTCTCCTTGCTGGTCGGATGATACTTGCTCGGATCGGCCAGAATGTCGACTGCCCGGTGAATGGTGTGCACGGTAACGGCAGAGACATCCTCCCACTTGATGTCATTCTCTTTGATGAGCTTCAGAGCCGCAGTCACGGGTGATTGTGTCAGAAATTCTGTCGGGAATGCCTTGAAGGAACAATCCTTGATCTTGAAGTTCTTCCCGAGCCCGTCGAAAAGGACTTCCGGCTTATAGCCTTCGCCCATCTGCTGACAGAAGCCTTCTTTTCCCTCATAAATGGCTTCAGTTCCGATGTAGCCGTTTTCGGCAAGAAGGGCTGCCAACACGCCGGACTGAGTCGCCATAGGATCGACGGTATTCTTCATCATCGTAAGTTTGCCTGCAGCGACTGCACCGAGAGTGAAGTTGTGACATCCCGATATGCCGGTGGCGTTCGTGAGTTGATCGACATCAAGTCCGAGCATTTTTCCCGCCACGAGCGGCGAAACTAATTGTGTGAGTGTCGCGTGGTGCCATCCTCTTTCGCGAATGCCGGGGGTGACATATTCGCAGAGTCGCATTTCGATTTCGTGGCCGATTATGATTCCGACTATCAGATCCTTGCCGGAGCATCCCTCGCGCTCCCCGACAGCCAGTGCCGCCGGGATAATATCTGACGGATGCGACGGGTCCTCTTTCCAGTAAATGTCATTGTAATCCATCACGCGGACCATCAGCGCGTTTGCCAGAGCGGCCATGTATGCATTGGTCTTGAATCCGGTGGCAATCAGCGTTGATTCCGGTGTGCCGCCGAGCTTCTCGATAACCCCCAATGATATCTTACAATCCTCGGCGCGGTGTCCACCGAGTGCGCATCCAAGAGTATCAAACAGAAATCTCTTGGCATGTCGAACTGACTCGGGGTCGATATCTTCGTACTTGAGCTTGTGGGCGAACTCTGCGAGCCGCCTCGAAATTGTCTTCTCCATCAGTTATTCCTCGAGATATTAAGTGACCTATATTCTATTCGATTTATGGATTCAGGCATTACCTGCATTTCTGCAATAATAAGCTACGATTACAGCGTGAAAGGTCAATAGAAAAAGGGCGGTTGATCAGGAGGATTCTCTTTGTATGTAAGAATCGCCGGAGCGACAACTCCGGCGATCTAGAATGGTTCGGGCAGAGCTACACTAACCCAAGGTCTTTCATCATCGTTTCGATTTTGGCGATGTGACCTGTCTCGAAGCGAACGAGATATGCGTAGGTCTCCTTGCCTTTGGGATCTGTGACCTGTTTCCCGAGTTCGGTGTAGAGATCACGTGCTCGCGTCTCTAGAATCAGTCCGATTTCGAGAATTCTCTTTGCGGTCATATTTTCATCGACCTCGTCGATAAGTTCATCATGGATCTCGTCGGTTCTCTCATCGATATCCGGCAGGCCTTCTTTGAGCATGATGTCGTTATATGCGACCCACAGTTCTGATCTAACCAGGTTGTCGTACTGCCGTTCCAATAGCCGGTAGTGTTCTCTCTCTTCGCCCGCCAGCCAGCTCAATATCTCTTTCACTTTCTTGTCTCTGGTATTATCAAGCGCCTTCTTGTAAAAGACATACGCTGATAGCTCTGCCTGAATTCCTCTGCTGAGTCCGTCAAGCACGCTCTTCTCAACCGATGACATGTTCACTCCCTTCGTTGTTCGAAATATCCATTGCCTGAATTTAATTGAACAATACCTCAATGTCAATTGATCCGGCGAATTCATTCAGCGAAAAGCAGCTCGACTAACGAAGGAGACTCTCCAGAGCCGACTCCAATTCAGGTGTATCGAACTCGAATCCTGATTCGAGTAGTTTTCGAGGAATTACATTCTGGCTCGAAAGAATAGTCTCGTCAGCCATTTTGCCGAATAGCAGGCGGGCGGCGACCGCTGGAAGGGAAGCAACTGCCGGTTTGCCGAGGATTTTGCCGAGCAAGTGCGAAAACTCGGCATTCGAGACTGCGTTGGGGGAGACAATGTTGACTGGTCCGGTCAGGCTCGGCTCATTAATTACGTGGATGATCGCCCTAACAGCGTCATCTAATGTGATCCAGCTCATCATCTGTCTACCGGAACCGATCTTGCCGCCGAGACCCTTCCTGAACATCGGCAGCATCTTCGCAAGCGCTCCAGCGTCTGGAGTCAGGATGATCCCGAAGCGCAGATGCACTGTGCGAATGCCTGCGGCTTCAGCAGCCGAGGTCGAATTTTCCCACAGTTTGCAGAGATCCGCAAGAAAGCCCTCTCCGGCGTGGCTTTGTTCATCTGCAGTCATATCAGGAGCCATATTCCCGTAGAAGCCAACGGCTGATGCTACCAGAAAGACGTTCGGTATCCGGCGTAGTCGGGCGATTGTCTCTGAAAGATAGGCTGTCGGCTTTACTCGACTGTCGACCAGTACCTGCATTCTTCTGTCGGTCCAGCGCGAGTCTGAGATGGCCGCTCCAGATAGGCAGATAATGGTATCATGTCCGTCAATTTCATCGAGGTCGATCTTTTTCTCGTATGGATTCCAGAGAGAGGATTGTGAGCCGGAGGGGGTGGGCGATGGCCTGCGAATCAGGCAGGTAACTAAGTCTCCCTGCAAGAGGAGCTGTTCAGTCAGTGCTGTTCCGACCAGGCCGCTCGATCCGGCTATCAAAATTCGCGACATCATGGTCTCAAAATTGCGAATTTCAACGGAGGCAATCCGGAAATCTCGGCATCGATCTTGTCGCCATCTTTCACTTCTCCAACACCTTCGGGTGTCCCGGTCATGAATAGATCGCCTGCATCGATGGTCATGAATCGGGATACAAAGCTGACCACTTCGGCTGGCGAGAAGATCATCTGACCGGTGTTCGCAGACTGACGGATATTGCCGTTCAATGACAGCTTGATATCGAGTGCCAACGGATCGAAATCAGAACCGGTAGTGACAAACTCACCAAATACCGCTGCGCAGTCGAAACCCTTGGATATTGTCCACGGTCCGCCGGCTTTCTTTGCCGCACTCTGGATATCCCTGAGAGTGAAATCGATGCCGACACCCCAGCCGGATATGGAATCTCCAGCCTCCTGCTCGGATGCTCTGCTCAGCGTGCGGGAGATGACGAAACAGAGTTCGACTTCGTGATGCAGGACGCCATGAGCGGCGGGTATCGCGACTTCATTCGCGCCGCTGACTATAGCTGAATTCGGCTTCATGAAGATCGTCGGCTCCGGCATCGGTCTTGAGCCTCCCATTTCGCGTAGGTGTGCCAAATAGTTCTTGCCGACACAGAGAATCTTGCCGGGTGTGATATTCACTTTGTCCACTGTAATTGCGCGCATATATGGCCTTTCGTTGCAATCGGAAAATGACTTTCCAGGAGAGAGTATTTATCTAAATTGGTGAGAAATGCTCCTTGGTCGCCGCACAGACCGGGCAGAAGAATGCCTCGGGCAGGTCTTCGAATGGAGTTCCCGGTTCGATTCCATTTTCCGGAAAGCCCTCCTCTGGATCATATATCCAGCCGCAGACCATGCATATATGTTTTCTAGCGGAGCTATGATCAACCATTTCTCTCTCCATCCAGGTCTGGACTATTCTCCACCCCTCGTGCGGGTGTTCTGACTATCTGCACGAGGATAATCTTGTGGTGATTAGAAGTCAAGTATGCAATTGCAATATGGGCCATGTGGGCGGCACATGTCCTTGAAGTAGGTTGTGTGGCCGCGATCTCTGATCGCGGTTTACAAGCAGCGTGTCAGGATCTCCTCACATGCGTTCGGACCTGCTCTTCGCTTCGCTCCAGCAGGCAAGGATCACTAACCTGCTGGATTGGCAATGTGCTGCTGGTAATGGGTCCCCACCTTCGGGGGGACGACAGAGCTGTTTTCAACAACATGACAGCAAAATGTCTGGCTGGTCTGAGATATAGGGAGGAGAGCCGAGACTGCCGTAAGTGCAACCATCGTAGCAATCCCGGCTCAAGCTTGTAGATTACAATACCATCGCAAGAATCGATTGATGCCGTTTCGCGGGGGCACTCTTGGTGTCCATGCGCAGAAAGGCTGCATTGTCTTCTGATGCGTTGCCGCATCTATCCGGTAAGATCACGAAACAATTGTCCTCAATTGCTGTTTGCGAGTTGACGAATCGATTTCAGAATATCTATATCTGGCTGAATCGAGGTCCTGCACCCTGTGAACATCCTTGCTCGCAATTTCCTCCGGTACTCACTGAACGCACCTACGAGCCAAGAACGTCTTGAGGGAAACCCGGCTCAGACGTGCGTTCTGTCCATACTCGTGTAAACGCGCTATTTGCAGTGTGGTTCCCGACAATTGAATATGCCTGCAGGAGATGACTTTCATTGGAGTCGAACTGAGAGGAGATTGTCCGCCTATTTTCTCGCTTTGAGCATCAGAATAATACCGACGAGCAAGAACAGACCGTTGACCCCCCACGATGCAAGCAGCGGGGGAATCGAACCATCGGTGCCGAGTTTCTGACCTATCTCGAAAAGCAGTATATAGAAGAACGCGATCCCGGCTGAGAATGCGAATCCGATTGCGACCGAACCGCGCCGGGGATCAGATGCCAATGGCACTGCGAGAAGTACTATGATGAAACTTGCCAACGGCAGCGAGAATTTGATGTGAAAAAAGACCTCTTCCTGCGTGGTTTCGATCGCAGCCATACGGCGATACTCGATGATCTTCGCAAGGTCTGCTACGGATAGATCGAAGCCGAGATTCTGGTCTGATCCTTTGCGGATCATCTCTGATTTTTCGAATCGCTCCGGCGGCTCCTGGATTTCCGGCAGGTACAGCGTATCGAATTCGGTCAGCTCTTCGGTGCCGGACTCTGACGAGAACTTCCGCAATCGTCCATCTACAGCGATCCAGATAGAATCGAGCCATTCCATTCGCCGACAATCAAGCTGGCTTTCCTGGCGGTTATCAGTCACAGTGTGGATCGTAACCTGCTGTGCGGTTTGCGTTATCGGATCATAATTGCTGAATCGGAAAATGCGACCGTCGCTGCCCCTGTACATCAGGTTATGCACCTGCTCTTTGCCGTAGTTCGGGTTATTTTCGATCTCACCGTATCGTATCTGTGTCTTTCGACGGTTTGCTTCCGGCACGATTCTATCGGAGAAGATGTAGATGGCTGCGCTGATCAGGAGTCCTCCGAGCAGGAGAGGCTGCGCGATTCGGTACATGCTAACGCCTGATGAATTCAGAGCAAGAATCTCCTTCCTGCGCGCCATCAGTCCTATGGTAAACATTGAACCGAGCAGCACAGCGACCGGAGTTACCTGCACAATTATGAAAGGGAAGAAATAGAGGTAGTACCGGACGACCATCGAAAGTGTGGCATCGTTATCGATATAATCATCGAGATGCTCGACATTGTCAATAATCAGATATACGAGTAGAAAGACGAACAGAGAAACCAGTGTTGCCTTAATGAAAGTCTTAAACAGGTATCTATCTATTACTTTGATCATCGCCTGGGCTTCCGTCCGAAATAAGTTGAAAACCGTGTCAGTTCTTTCTCGGTCATCACTTTTAGGAGAAGCAGCAGACCAACCCCACCGAGCAATACATTTGCAGCCCACATTGTCACGGCCGGTGACAGGAATCCTCTGTCGGAAATCTCTTCGCCACCGATAAGAAACGCCCAGTAGACGATGAACAAGGCGATAGAAATTCCTATAGAGACCGCCATTCCCCCTCGCTGAGCCATTATGCCGAGCGGCGCTCCGATGAGAACAAAGACTATGCAGGCGGCGGGCAGCGAATATTTCTTATGGACTTCCAGGAGGTAGGTATTCACCAGGTGTTCTGTGTGGTCTTTGTTCTTGATGGACTGCTCAAGGCTTTTTGCTACATCCGCCGCGCGTTGGTAGGCGAGAATGACAGCTTTTCGTTTGAATACGTCGGTTTCGACAGACTCGTCCCTTGTCAGGCCGTAGAAAAGCCGCCTCCCCTCGTCATCGACCCGTCGGAATGAGAGCATGTCGGTCTTCCTGATTCTCTCTCGCCATTTCCGAATCTCGACAAGCATATCCTCGGCCGACTGTTCACGATCTCCCCTATATGACGAATCGGTTCTTTTGAGTGAACGGCTTATATCGCGGATATTGAATGTTTGCTTCTCAAATTTGACCCAACGCCATTTCTCCGGATCGTTTCCCACCGGCTCATGAATCTCACCATCCTCCAGGACAAAGCTGAGAACCGTACCCCCCTCCAGATACTCCAGCTCACCTTCCTGCGCGAGGATAATTCTGGGATTCCTCGGATCTTTCTGATCGAAAATGGTAACGTCTTTGATGCGCGATGTCTTGTGATCTATTTTCTTTATCAGAATGACATAGCCCGGAATGTCATTGAGGAATATATTGCTCTTGATCGACAGTGTCGGACGCATCACGCGAATATCGCTCATCAGCACCCGCGCCTTATGATTCGCATCGGGGAGGACCTCGTTGTTAAACCACACCATTCCTGCAGCCAGAAAGACACTCGCTATCAGCACCGGGCGGATGAGTGTAATCAAGTGTATCCCTGAACTCTTGATTGCGAGCACCTCGAAATCGGATTGCAGTCTGCCAAATGCGGTCAGAGACGCCACGAGGGTTGCCATCGGCACCGACAGCGCCAGCATCCATGCGAGATTCAGAACGAATACCCAGAGAATGGTCAGCAGGTCGATATCTTTGCCTATCGCCATGTCTATCACATTCGGCACGAAATCGAGGATGAGAACGAATGTAACCACACAGAATGAGAAGAGGAAAGGTCCTATGTGTTCTTTAAGAATATATCGACTCAGTACGCGCATTTTGGCCAAGTTATTTAAGTTCCATTCATTATACAAGTATTTTCCTTGCAGAGACTTCCGGCGCGCATTATTATGACAAAAAGGAGTCCGCATGATATCTGATTTTGCGCAAGGGGATAATGTAACAGGGTTCTTCGTTCTGACTGCCGCTCAGGTTATTCCGTATGACCGGGGGGAAAGGCTGCGACTCGAATTCTCCGATTCCTCCGGAAAGATCGAAGGTATTATATGGGAGGATGCAGCTCTTGTCTACAATCAGATTAAAGATGCTGAAGTTGTGAAGGTGCGCGGGCTGGTGTCAACATTTCGTGACAAAGCGCAGCTCAAAGTTGAGAAGATGCGACCCGCCAAAGACGGAGAATATGATCTCTCCGAGTTGTTGAAGGTTGTCGACGGCGGAATCGAAAGACAGCAGGAGATCTTTGATGAGATCGCGGTTACTATTGAGAATGAATTCCTTTCGGAGCTTCTACGGCTACTCAGAAATGACGCTGAATTGTTCGAGAAATACACTGCTGCGCCTGCGGGCAAGAGATTCCATCACGATTACATCGGTGGGTTGGTTCAGCATTCCCTCTCGATTGCTTCTTTGGCGGACAGAGTATGCAAACATTATCCATTGCTCGATCGCGATCTACTGATATGTGGAGCCATATTCCACGATATCGGCAAGACATATGAGCTGACGAGTGGTGTGAAGCTCGACTATACGGATGAAGGACGATTGGTGGGGCATATCACTCTCGGCGATCAGATCGTGGTGGATTACATATCGGAGATACCTGATTTTCCGGAGAAGCTGGAAAACAAATTGCGGCATTTGATAGCATCGCACCACGGCGAGCGGCAGTACGGGTCGCCGGTCGTTCCGCTGACGCGGGAGGCATATGTGCTGCACCTGCTCGACCGAATCGACAGTGGATTGAATGTATTCGATGACTATGACCAGGAGCGCGACAGCGATTGGGGGGGCTACGTCAGCCTGTGGGAGAGATATCTCTACTTCGGATAGGTATCATTTCAAGTTTTTGTTGCAAATTGACGACACTGCACGTATACTCCTGCAAAATTTGTAATCGGGCACCATATGGCTCTGCTAGGATTTATTTCTAACGACATAGGTATCGATCTCGGTACCGCCAACACATTAGTTTTCGTTCGAGGACACCCCAAAGGAATCGTTCTCAATGAGCCTTCGGTTGTGGCTGTCGAGGTTGCTACAAATAAAGTACTAGCGATCGGCAGGGAAGCGAAAGAAATGCTCGGCCGTTGTCCGGGCGAGATAAAGGCAATTCGACCTCTCAAGGATGGCGTTATCGCTGATTTTGCGGTTGCCGAGAAAATGCTCTCAGCGTTTATCCGAAAGGTTGTAAGGCATAGGTATCTTCTCAAGCCGCGGATTGTAATATCGGTGCCATCCGGCATAACCGAGGTCGAGAAACGCGCAGTCCGCGATTCTGCTGAAAATGCTGGTGCCAGAGAGGTCTTTCTGATTCAGGAGCCGATGGCCGCCGCGATAGGTGTCGGGCTGCCAGTCGATCAACCATCCGGCGTGATGGTCATCGATATCGGCGGAGGGACTTCAGAGATTGCAGTAATTGCCCTCAATGGCATCGTGAATAACATCTCAATAAGAATCGCCGGCGATGAGATGAATGAGGCGATAGTCTCTTATCTGAAGAAAAACTACAATTTACTCATCGGTGAGTTGACAGCCGAAGAGATAAAGATCAAGATCGGTAATGCGTTTCAGCAGGAACGCGAGGAATCGATGGAGGTTAAGGGACGGGATCTTGTCGCCGGGGTGCCGAAGAATCTCAAGATATCATCCGCACAAGTGAGGGAGGCTCTCTCGGAGACGATAGATGCTATAATTGAAGCTGTCAAACTTTCCCTCGAACGGACTCCGCCGGAGTTGGCGTCTGATATTCTTGATCGAGGAATCGTCCTTACTGGTGGCGGCGCGCTGCTTCGCTCCCTCGACAAACGACTGCGCCACGAAACGAATCTTCCAGTGAATGTCGCTGATGATCCGCTGACATGCGTGGCTCGTGGCACTGGCAAGGTGCTGGAAAATATGAGCCTCTTTTCGAAAGTCCTCATGAAGAGCCGATCTGACTGACGCCCGCCCACTCTGCCACTTTGGCATAAAAACCCAGCCACATTTGCATTTTTTGTTTGACTTATCGCAGGTACTGCCGAATATTTGACGTATATGCCAGTCACAAGGGAGAAATTAGTCGAATTCGTTTCGGCGACGAGCTACAAGCCAGTCAAAATTCGTGAATTAGCCAAAGGCCTCCGTGTGCCGGAATCAGAGTACAGGTCGTTCCGGAAGCTGGTAAGGGAGCTAATGAATGATGGCACGGTGGTCAGGCTGCGCGGCAGCCGCGTCGGGTTGCCGGGCAAGCTGAGTCTCAAAGTCGGTATCCTGAACATGAATCGAAAGGGATCGGGATTCCTGAAACCTGAGGATGGGACTGAAGAAATCTATGTTCCACCTGAGGATACAGGCACCGCTCTCGATAGCGACCGGGTTGTGGTGAGGGTCAAGCCGGGAAGGAGAGGGAAATCTCCTGAAGCGGCAGTGGTGAAGGTATTGAAGCGAAACCGGACTACTATCGTCGGGACAATCCACCGCGCGAGGTATTTCACAACTGTAGAACCTGACGACCCCAAGATTACCCGCGAAATCTATGTTCGCAAAACCGAAGGGCTTCAGGCATCAAGCGGCCAGAAGGTAGTTGTTGCGCTTTCCGAGTGGAAGAATCCACTCATGAATCCGGAAGGCGAAGTCATCGAGGTGCTCGGCTATCCCGATGATCCCGGCGTCGATATTCTATCGACGATCAGAAAATTCAACCTGCCTACGGAGTTTCCTGCTGAAGTTACCAACGAGGCTGACAAGCTCGAACTCGATATTTCTGTGGATAGAGATCGTCTTGATTTGAGAGACAAAGTCACGTTCACGATCGATCCGGCGGATGCTAAGGATTATGATGACGCAGTATCGCTGGAAATCCTCGATAACGGCAATTATCTCCTCGGCGTGCATATCGCTGATGTGTCGCATTATGTGACCGAGGGGTCCGAGATTGATATCGAAGCGAGAGAGAGAGCGACATCTGTCTATCTCGTAGACAGGGTGCTGCCGATGCTTCCGGAGAAGCTTTCGAACGAAATCTGCAGTCTGAAGGGTGATGTCGACCGCCTTACATACTCCTGCATAATGGAGCTGGCACAAACCGGCAGGATATTGAAGACTCAGATCACGCCTTCCATAATACATTCCGGTGGGAGGTTGTCGTACGACGAGGTTCAGGATTATTTCGACAATGGAAATCCGCCCGATAAGCTGCAGGGACTAACCGAAAGCCTTGATCTTATGCGATCGGTGGCGGAAATTCTCCGCAAGAAGCGACTTGCCACGGGGAGTCTCGATTTTGACTTGCCGGAGCCGAGAGTCGTACTCGACCAATCGGGTGATGTAGTCGACATCAGTCCGCGTCCCCGAAAGGAGAGCCACAGGCTTGTCGAGGAGTTTATGTTGCTGGCGAACAAAGCTGTGGCAGAACACATGACACGGCTCGGTCTTCCTACTCTGTATCGTGTTCACGATGTGCCCGATAGCGGGAAACTCGAAGCATACAGAGCGTTTGTCAGTGGTTTCGGATGGGATCTCAAGCTGACTGATCCTCCCAAGCCGATTCAACTGTCGAGATTCCTGAACAAGATCGAGGGAAAGCCTGAGGAAGGCGTACTCAATGAATTCTTGCTGAGGTCTCTGAAGAAGGCCTGTTATCAGCCGGAAAATATCGGCCATTTCGGGTTGGCGTTCAAACACTACCTGCATTTCACATCTCCAATCAGACGCTATCCGGATCTTCTGGTGCACAGGTTGCTGAAAGAGATTGTCAACGGACACTATCCCGGAAAGCGCCTATTGAACATCAAGCGACTGCTGGTGCGAGTGGGTGAGCATTCGTCGGCACGCGAAAGACTGGCCGAGGAAGCTGAGAGGGAGACAGTTCGGATCAAGCAGGCGATCTATCTCTCGCGGCACATCGGTGATATTTTCGAGGGCGTCATCTCCGGCATCGTATCATTTGGATTCTTCGTGCGATTGATCAAGTTTTCGGCAGAGGGTATGGTGCGTCTGTCGACACTCGGTGACGATTACTATGAAGTCAGCGAGAGCAGAGTGTCAGTCACCGGCTCGCACACGGGAAACACGTACTCTCTTGGCGAGAGAGTTTCGGTGCAGATAATCAACGTCGATCTCGAACGGTACCAGATTAATCTGCGGATAATCGGCAACGACGCTCCCCCCAAGAATAGATCGCAGAGGCCAAAATCTGGCAAATCCAAGAGGAGAAGATGATTGGGAGGCTGGTTCTTTTAACGCCGGATGATCAATCATCTGATTTGTTGGGTCAGGTTCTGAAGGCGAAGCGCATCGTTTTCGATCGTTGCACATCGGCTTCGGAATTTATAGCGACGCTTGAGAATGCCTCACCCTCTATTGCACTCATAGACTCTGAGGGCTGCGCGAGCGAGCTTCTACCGCTGCTGCGGACAATTCTGCGACAGTACCCGAGCCTGGTGACGTATCTATATAACAATCCGGTAGCTGATACTCGATCTGCGTCACTGGAACTGAGTGTTTCCGGTCTGTTCGATCAGGGTGTCACTCCCGCGCAGATAATAGCAGAAATCGAGAATCAACTCGGTTTGCTCGGGCAACTTCGTGATCAGGGAATATTCGGGCATTCGGCGGCGTTGATCAGAGCTGCAGAAACGATTGTCCAACTTGCGCAGGCCGATGTGATCGTTCTGATTGGCGGCGAGAGCGGCACCGGCAAAGAGATGTTTGCTCGCGCGATACACAATCTGAGCAGGAGAGCGAAGAAGCGTTTCGTCCCGGTCAATTGCGGCGCAATCGCCGAGGGCGTTCTTGAAAGCGAGTTATTCGGGCATGAGAAAGGTGCGTTTACCGGCGCTGCAGGTAGGCGGGAGGGGTACTTCGAGAGTGCCGACGGTGGGACAATATTTCTCGACGAGATTGGAGAGATCAAACCGGACGTTCAGGTGAGATTGCTCAGAGTGTTGGAGCAGCGGAGCTTCATGCGCGTCGGCGGGACGGAACAGGTTTCCTTCGATGTTCGCGTGATTGCCGCATCGAACAGGGACCTCAGAGATTTGACAGACGAAGGCAGCTTCCGTGAAGATCTGTTCTACCGGCTCTCTGTGGTAACGCTGAATGCTGTTCCACTCAGAGAGAGACCCGTAGACATAATGCCACTGATTCAGAGATTCCTCGAAATCAGGGGGCGGGGTGATGTTTCTGTTGATCCGGAAGCTGTTGAACTCCTCCTCAGGTACAGCTGGCCCGGGAATATCAGGGAGCTGCGAAATTTCGTGGAATCATCGCTGGTCACACTCGCCGACAGCAACATATCGAAGTTTAGCGTAAGTGAATATATCAGCCGGCAGACAAGATCGAACCGACAATTGCCGGTTGTGACCGGTCATACGCGTCAGACTGCCGATTTTCAGCTGATATATCAGGCACTACTGAACCTTGCTCAGGAAGTATCGGGCTTGAAAGACTTGATAGTGTCGAATAGCGACAGAGGGAGAGGGCATATCGCTCCGGAATTCCACGCTGATATGGAAATTCAATCCGATGGCGCATCGTCGACTTTGCAGCAGATGGAACGCCAGATGATTGCGGACGCTCTCGAAAAAGTCGGAGGAAATCGGAGAAAAGCTGCAGAAATGCTTGGAATCGGCCAGCGAACATTGTATCGTAAGATCAAGGAGTACGATTTGTAGCAAAGGGGTACGGGCTCCACATGTCAGTAGATAGATTATCAAGGGGGATAATCACAATTGCGCTGTTTGGTGCGTTCATTGCACCTGAACTAAACGCGCAGTTCCTCAGCAGTTACTTCGTAACCGACTACGAGACTCTCGAATGGCTGTTCGACACCGGCCAGATCGATTCAGATGAATTCGATCGATGGAGCGAGTTCTTCACAGACTCCATTCAGGAAAGCACCACCGACTTGCACACTGTCGAAGGCGCAGAGATGCCCACGATCAAGGCGACGGGCATCGAAAACCCTACCAGAGACGCAACTGCGAGTTTCCGCATGTATCACAGAGGTTGCGATAGCGAACCATACAGACGAATAATCAGAATGAGCTACTCGGGCAAGCCGGGATTCTACGGAAGTCTGATTGCAGAGAGCTCGGCGAATCAGGAAATCTATCTCAGGAGCAGGAGTATCGGATGGAGAGACGACAATATGAGGATCGAAGTGGGCGGTGTTGATCCTGTCTGGTGCGGGGGGCTTGTTGCCGGGCGACACCCGATCTTTCTCACCGACAAAGACCTTGGCATGTCAATGCTGTATTCTCAGCGGGACAGATTCAACGGGATTCTGATCGAGAGACGGTTAGATGACTTCACTGTCAGCACAGTGACATCTTATGATCGTGACAGACTGTTCACTGCGGCAATCAATGGTGGCAGGATCAGATATTTGGCTGGTGGGCAATCTATCGATATTGCTCTTATCGACGGCAAGATCACAAACAGGGAAAACGGCAGTTCGGCAGAAGTACGGGTGATCGGAACGGGACTTGAGACTGAAGTCCGCAAAGTGAGCGTTAGATTCGATCTGGCTGTGGATCGCGGGGGGAAAGCTGCATATTTAGCGCGGATATCGAATGTTGGTGACCAGCATCGTGTCTACGTATGGCGCTATGATACGATGTTTCGCAATCCGTTCGGTGCAGGAAGGGCAAATACCGATACTCGTGAGGTAAGAATCGACGACATCGGCCTCTCTTACAGGTCCCGATATGCAGGAGAAACAGGCGTGCAAACCAGAAGTGAGTTTCCGCTCTCGAACTCTCAGAATCTGATTGTCGAATCGAATTGGTGGAAAACTGGTGGATCAGAGAAATTCCGGTTGCGTGGAACTTATACTAACACTTTCGCATCCACGAGCAGATTCAAGCTCATTCTGCTCGCCGGTGACGATAACATCAGGACTGAGGGCTACGACATCTGGTCGGTAGTCGCGAGCTGCGGTACAAATCTGCCACCGAGACACAGGCTGAGTCTGACAGGTCGTGTCAAATCTGCTCGAATCGGCGCGAGACGAAAGAAGCTTTACTGGATCGATGCTCGCTGGTCGGCCAATTCGTGCTGCCACAGCAGCCACTTCATGATTCGCTGGTTCGACCCGGATCAGAAATCGGCTCGCGATCACTACTTGCTCTGTTCTGTGAAGGAATCATTCGTTCTCGGTTCCGGACTGCATTTGTCGTTGGCTGCCAGCACGCGATTCGGTCCCGATCAGCAAGCAATAGATAAAACCAGGATCACATTAGAATCAACCTGGAGGTTATAGGATGACATATCTGACATGCGTAATTCCGCTGCTTGTGCTGTGTCTGCAAGCAAATGCTGGAGTACTTATCAACGAAGTGATGTCCAACGAGCCGGGCAGAGAGACCTCGCTTGAGTGGGTAGAGCTTTGGAATTTCTCCGACACTGTGATATCGCTGGAAGGTCTAGTAATTATCGACGGTGATCTCTCGTCGCCTTTGTCCGATTTGGACGAGCTCTCGGCGTTTGAGTTTGTGGTGCTTGTGAGCGATGAAGCCCGATTCGAGGGATTCTGGGGAGATAGCTCTGGCGTCTGGGGAGATGCGCCCACCGAGGATTTTCGAATCATGCCAGCGGAGATGTCTCTGCGAAACAGCGCCGATACGGTGGAGTTGTATGACATGGAGAATTCGCTTCTCTCTCGTTGTGCCTGGTCGGTTACGGCACCTGACGGCGTCTCTTTCGAACGTTTCGATCCGAGGCATGATGACAATTCCGCAGTCTGGAGTTATTCGGTTGCGGAATCAGGATCGACACCGGGTCGGATGAATTCCATCAGCCCCGGATTCAACGATCTTGAGCTAGTGGCTGCATTCGCAGCGGTCGGCGAACAGCGGGATTGGTTGAGAGTCGATATACTGGTCAGGAATATTGGTCTCGCAGCTTCAGACTCCAATCGGCTGACCGTCGGCATCGATTACGATGGAGACGGTGATATCAGTTCAGAGGAGCAGGTAGGAGGCGGGATTATTGAACCGCTGGATGTGTACGACTCTGTGCAGATTTCCGTTCAGGAGGCTGTGGCCCTGGGACGATTCGATGTAGTTGCATCACTGTTGCCGGATGATGTTCCGCAGAACAACGTTGCCTTGGCGACCCTCCGGTTTGGGATCGGTGCGTCCGAGATTGTAATCAACGAAATCCTCCCCGATCCGGAAATCCCATTGGAAACAGAGTGGGTCGAGTTGCTCAATATCTCAGATGAGGAAATTGATTTGACCGGATGGTCGATTTGCGATGCTTCCGGCTGCGCCGATTTAGACTCACTTGTGATAGCCTCATGCGAGTACGTGATCTTGTGCCAGGACAAGCCTGCATTTGATGCCTTCTATCCGGATGTCAATGTCAGGGTTGTTTCGACGGGGACCTGGAGATCTCTCAACAATGATGGCGACACTCTATTCATCGTTGATGAAACCGGAGCCATGGTCGACTCGATGTTATACAGCGATGTGTTCGGCTCCAATGTGTCAGGTGAGAGGATTGACCCATTCTCAGCAGGCTTTGATTTGTCCAATTGGTACAGGTCGACGGCGCCCGAAGGCTCTACGCCGGGCCGGCCAAACAGCGTGGTGGAAGGATTTGCCGAACAGTCGTCAGTGTGGCTTGAATCGAAGCTGATCTCTCCTGATGGTGACGGCAGGGATGATCTGCTTGTCATCAAATACGATCTTGCGAAAGGAGCAGCACTGACTCTGAAAGTCTTTGATCTCGGCGGACAGCTCATGAAGACGATTCTCGACCGGGCTTTTCTGACGTCTGGAGAATTCGAATACGATGCTACGTTGGATGACGGCAGCAAGCTGGAGGTCGGCCTCTACGTGATTCTGGCCGAAATTTCCGGCAAGGTGGAGACGAGGCGGAAGCTGGTACTGGCGGTCGTGGGCGAATGATACGACGCGTCAATACAATCCTGATCGTGCTGATTATCTGTGGATCGCCAGTCTCTGGTGCATTCAGGCATCCGGCAACATCTCCTGCCACAGCGGCGAGCGCTGAGACTCTGGCCGGAGTGCAATCAGCCGGAGTACTGTCCGAGAATCCGGCTGCATTTGCTCTGCTGGCTCCACTGAGCATTGAATTCTCCGGACAGCGATTGTATGATATTTCTGAGTTGGACAGCTATGTAGCAGCGGTGTCTTTCAGGCCGGGAAAGTGGGGAGTTGGAATCAGCTTCCAGTCTATGGGCGAGAGCGATTTCTATCTTGAATCAACTATTGCTGCAAGTCTCGGGTTCAGTCCGACTCCGAATCTTCACGGTGGGTTAGCAATAGAGCTCAATCGTATAGATATCGCCGAGCCGTACGGAAGTCTCAGTTCGTTCTCATCATGCGCCGGATTGATTTTCTCGCCTTCCGGGGACTGGTTTGTCTATGCCGATATCAGGAATCCCACAGAATCGCGTATATCAGGGGGTACAAATCATCGCAGAGAATTCAGCGCCGGAGTTTCCGTACATGGTGTCGATAATGTAGGATTTGCTTTCGAGGTCTGCGCAGTGCGGGGAGCGGATGTCAGGTACAAGATCGGGGAAGAGTACCGGCTGACTTCTCGATTTTCCGCTTCGGCAGGCATCATGACCTCGCCGTTCGTGCCGTCATTCGGGTTCCGATTCGGCCTGGGGGATTTCGATTTGCTCTACACCTATCGTTATCACCCGGAGCTCGGAGGGACACATGCGTGGGGAATCGCATATTCGAGGTAACAACAAACTTGGCATATCGTGGCTGATGCATATATTATCCACATGGAAGATTTTGGCGGGATCATAAATTTACGGGAAGAAATCGAATCGTGCGAGGAGCGGACCCTTGCGCCGTTTGCTGCGCTGAGCAGAGACTCGCAGGGGCGCAAGTATCCCGAAGAGGATCATCCGTTTCGCACGCGGTTTCAGCGTGATCGTGACCGCGTGGTTCATTCTGCCGCATTCAGAAGGCTCGAATACAAGACGCAAGTGTTTGTCAATCACGAGGGGGATCACTATCGTACGCGACTGACACACACGTTGGAAGTAGCCCAGATATCCCGCACGATCGCCAGAGGACTCAAGCTCAACGAGGATCTCGCAGAGACAATCGCCCTCGT
>Ga0180009_10003266_pt1 | contig 18550 bp, 15 predicted proteins | sample OS_PC_MetaG_FD_123537 | JGI IMG/M metagenome (GOLD analysis project Ga0180009, IMG submission 123537) | Groundwater microbial communities from the Aspo Hard Rock Laboratory (HRL) deep subsurface site, Sweden - OS_PC_MetaG | ecosystem: Environmental > Aquatic > Deep subsurface > Groundwater... | reverse complement strand
TCCCGCGAACGCGTTGCCGAGATCGTCCGCAAAGCGCCTGAGAAGGTGCGCGGCATATTTGACGGGCTGCGCTTGCCCACCGCTGGTGTCGATGTTCCGGAACCGGCTGCGCAGAACCGAAAGGTGGCCGAAGATCCGGAGACAGAGCTTCGTCGCGCCCGCACCAGAGCGCTTATCCGCCATGCTCGCGCGGTTGATGATATCTTCACGACCCAAGATGCGGGCGAAAGATGGAGTCCTGCTCAAACACGTGAGCTTGGTGCCGCCCGCGATGCGTTCGAGGAAGTGCGGCCCCATGGCTGGCGCGATGCCGAAGCAGCCTACAAGAAAAACCCGGAACTGGCGCGCGAAGCTGGCAGCGGTCAGGTCCGCCGTGCCGTCCAGGCGCTTCAGCTTGAAACAGAGCTGCGCACCGATCCGCAGCGCCGCGCCGACCGCTTCGTGGCGCGCTGGCAGGAGCTCGGGCAGACCAGCCAGCACCAGTATAAGGTGGGTGATATGTCAGGCTACAAAGCAACCCGCTCAGCCATGGGAGACATGGCCAAGAGCCTAGAGCGTGATCCGCAGTTGGAATCGATCCTCGCCAACCGGAAGCGCGAGCTCGGCATTAGTTTCGACTCAGGTCGCAGTCTTGGCCGCGAGCTCGCGTTCACGCATGGCATCGATCTTGGTCGGGGACGAGGGATCGGAATCTGAGGAGTCATGGAAGAGGAGATTGAAATAAGCGCCCGGCACCAAAATGCGCCTCATTCCGGCAGTTGCGGCTGGCCTGCCGATCTCTCAAAAGCGGGCTAGAATTGAAGGTGGTCTAAGTGGCTGGACCTCGGACATTTCTGCCCTTCCGCACCGCGACCGGGAGCGTCCGGTTACGTCGACACTGGCCAACCGTGGATCTTCATAAACCAGTCCGCCTAGATCTAAGTTTGCCGACGTTGGAGACCGACCGAAATCTCCCCTTAGATTGCCGAAAGTTGCCGTTAGCCCAGTCGAGCTTTAAGACGGCGATGCGAGCGCACTACATCTCGATCCAGAGGTGATCGAGCCGAATACCTCCAAGCCCCGAGTTGCGAGCATGAGCGGAAACGAGGCCAGCCACGCGCGATGGCGGATCATACTCGAGAAGTGACAGCTTGTCGGCGGCAGACCAGCCCTCGACGGCATCGCTTTCGAGACCGTCGATCCAGTCGTCGAGCTGGACCGCCCAAGATGGGATGTCTCGGTCCTGCACGTAGGCGATCATCGCCGCCCGATCGTGTGACGAACCGTGATGTCCCGCCTTGAAACGTTGCACGCCCCCGGTCGTGCTGACGCGGCTGTAGAGATATTCGCGCTCGTCCCGCTTGTGGCCCGCGGGGGTTGGGAGCCGCTTGCATTCGATCGGCAGGAGCGTTTGGTACTCGGTATATTCGCGGCCTTCTATCCAGATGACCGACCCTCTCGGCGCGACGGCGAGGTCGATCGCGCGCCGGCCATCGGCGGGGTCGGGCTCTTCGCGCCGGAATTGCAGAAAATCCCAGCCCAGCGTGTGACGGCTGGCGCTGGAAAGCTTCGCGCAGAGTTGCGCGGTCAAGGCGTCCTCGGCGGTTTGTGGGGGCCGCCGCGGATCGTCGCGCCAATCGGGCAGGACATTGGTGATGAAGCCGATCAGGGCGCTCATCCACTCGCCGGGAAGATGGACCGCGCTGTCGAGCGTTCCGGCATGCGCCCGGAGCTCCCCCTCGTCGGCCAGCATCCTAGAAGCCTTGCTCGCGCAAGTCGGCGAGCACGTCATCGGCATCGCGCAGCGCGATCGAGCGGGTCCAGAACCGATGCCGGTCGGGCTTCAGCAGGAAGACGAAACCCTTATCGTAAAGGCGGGTGATCCGGGTGACCGTCAGACCCGAGCTGCGGTGCTCGTGAAGTAGTGCGTCGAGCCTGCCGCGTAGCTCATCCGCCCCCGACCAATCCACCGCACCATCGCCGAACGCATAGGCTTTGCAGATCGCGCCGGACCATTTCTGGCAGTCGAGCGAGCGTAACGGTTTGCGCGCGTAGACTGCGTTGAGCTGGCGCGTGAAGACTTCGTCGAAGTGCGAGAGGGCTTCGGCCGGTGCTGCTCGCATGACCGGCGCAGTTGCGCCAAGCCGGATAAAGTCGCGCTGAAGGGTGACGATATCCTCGGCTACGATTCGCTCATTTTCGCTCAGATCGAGGTCTTCGTCTTCGGGATATGGCAAGGCGTAAATGTCAGCGCCCAATATCGCCGTCGCGCGTTGGACGAACAGACTAGCACTGACTGCCGCAACATAGGCGCGCAAGGCGGTGCTTTCACGTTGCAGCCAGGCTTCGACGGCTCTGAGCTTATCGATGTCGCGCCTATCTGCGGCAAACCCGACGATGCGGTGCTTGTAGGCGAGATATTGGCCGGCCCAAACACCGTGGTGTAGATCATCGTTCTCCTTGATCAGGAGGAATGGCGGCGTGAAGCGACGCTCGGTCTTGGGCCGCTTGATCGGTCGATCCGGAATGGTCTCAAGAAAACGCGTGTCCAGTCCGGTTTCGGAAAGCGCGCTCGTCGGCAGCAGCGGTTTTCCAACAAGATGGTCGGCCGGGGCGGACTCGCCGCTGAGACCAGCGATGTAACCCTCCCCGAAGTCCCAATCCTGCTTGGCGGCATAGTCTTTCAGCGTCGGAAACGCCCGAAGCCGCTCGACGAAGGCCAGTACACGGGTCCCGCCGAGCAAATTCGACCGCCAAATATTCCACGATCGCTCGGCATCGGCATTGCGGAGCCAGAACAAATCATAATAGTCGATGTCGAAACCTTGCTCGGCTGTGGCTCGGCCATTGCGACGAAAGACGGCATGGAGCAGTCGACCGTCCACGGTCGGTTTGCTGGCCTCGGCAATGACCACCACGATCTTGGGGTCGGCTTCGCCTTTCTTGAACAGCCCGCGGACCGAGACAAAGTCCAGGATCTCGCGGACCCGCCAGCGGCCGAAGAAGGATTTCCGGAAGGAAAGCGCGTTTTGGTTGTAGAGGAAACCGGAAGGCTCGACCATCGCCAGCACGCCATCGGGCGCCAGGAGCTCCATCGCCTCGTGAAGGAAGAGGTAGGCGAGTTGCTTGTCGGCGAGCGCGCCGTTCGCCTTTTTGTAGGCGGCGTAGCTTCGTTTCGCGCCGGCCGTCGGCAGCGAAGATTCGAATGGCGGATTGCCGAGGATGGCCGCGACCGGCGCACCGACGAGCCCATTGGCCTTGGCGTCGAAGAAACAGCTGTGGTGGAGCGTCGTACCGGCGAGGGGCGGGAAGAGTTTCACGCTCGAGCGAATTTCCTCGGGCTGCAGCGCGTCACAGAGGCTCAGGCAGAGGCTGAAGGCGGCGAGCTCGATCGCGCCCTCTTCAAGGTCGATCCCGTGGACCCGCTGAAGGAGCGGGCGCAGCTCATCGACGCTCGGGCGCACCCAATCGTGGTGCCAGCGCCAGTGCAAGACGAGCCGCCGATAGGCCTCGACGAGGAACACGCCCGAACCGCAGGCCGGGTCGAGTATGACCCCGTCGCCGGCCATCAGGCGGTCGAGTCGTTCCCAGCTCAGTGTTTCCTCGAGCATGAGGCGCACGAGCGCGGGCGGCGTGTAGATGGAGCTTGCCGCGTCCTTGACGAAGAGCTGGTAGATATTGCTGATCAGCTCGACCGGAAGGTCGCGGAATGAATAGAGCCGCCAGAGGCTGAGCTGGCCAGCGCTGTCCTCATAGCCTTCGACCAGCCGGGCGTAGCTGGCGAGTTCAGTGCTCGCAGACAGCGCCGCGCGGTCTTCCTCGGTCAATCTGAAGACGTGGCCGTTAAAGCGCTCTTCGAGTTCTTCGAGCAGCGTGATCAAGGCCGGGCCATCGCCGAGGATTTCAAAGAAGCGCGTTGCGCCTTCACGCGCGCAGTTGAAATCGGCCGGAAGTAGTACCGAGCGTTCTTCGAGGTAGGCGATCAGCAGGGACAGGATCAGCAGCCTTCGGCGCAGCCTAGGCGAGAGCAGGCGCCGCTCCGAAAGCCGTTTGGCGAGCGCGCGAACTTCTTCGACTAGCGTCCGATGCGCCGCCTTCTGCGCTGAGAGCATCAGGCTGCAGGCCTGGGGATCGTCCCAGATCGTACCGTTGCGTATGCGCGCCGCATCCCACCAGACATCGAGCTCGGCGATTTTCGTGCCCGTCAGCAGCGTCCGGATCGGCCGGCAAACGGGTTTGCCGTCGGGGCCGACAAAGTCGGGTTCGTGCGCGCAGCGAAAGAGCTGGATGACGCCGCGGCGCGCGCGATAGACAAGTGGTACGCCTCCCCAGCTCCACAGCCGCTTGTGCAGCTCGGCGAAACGCGCGTCGTCCGATTCGTCGGCCGCGTCGAAGATGAAGGCTTGAGCGACCGCCGTGCGGCCGTGGCGCGCCGCTTCGAAAAAGACCGCGCGAGCGCCGTAGGACAGCGCCTTCTCCATGATCGCGACTTCCTCGGGTGGTCTGCCGGTGCGATCGTAGCCCACGACCGGCACCAGCCCGTCGACGACCGGCAGGTCGCGCGCTTCCGCGATCGCAAACAGCCAGTCGGCCGGCTCCATCCGGGCGTCGGGGGTGTCGCGCGTCATCGTTGCCTTCTGCACGTTGATGCCGCGCGGGGGGTGCCCGAGCGCACAGATGCGGCGCCGGGAGCGGTCATTTCTGCCGCCTATTCTTGGAAAGCGCGAAACCGTCCTTCAGCAGGTCGGTCATGCTAATCCCTTCGGCGACAGCATAACCCTTGAATTCCTTCTTGAATTCCGGGCTGACCTTGAAGTTGAGCGAGACCCCTTTTTCAGGCTCTTGGCCGCTTTCGTCCTCGGATGCAGCCGGATGGCTCCTAGACATTCAGCATCCCCTCTCCTGACGACCGTCCCAGTTCGGCCGCGACAACGCATCACGAATTCCATATTTCTGGCTTTCGTGCAATCCAGAAAGCCCGAAATCTGGATCGTCGCATTGGAACCTCACACGTCGCTCACCTGCTTCTAATCGGCACATGCGGACGCAGGATCCGGACGAATAAGGAACACACAGCGATGATTGTGCGATGCGTGGCTGGGCGCGGAGCATCGAGTTGTTGCGTGCACAGCGCAGCGATCCCGATGTCGCGGCGCACGCGAGAGCGCTGTTCGAAGATCGCAGAGTGTTCTGGGCGCCGTCCGAGCACGACATGATGCGGCGCCTGAACAACGAGCAGGACGCCATCCGCTTCGACGTGCTCTATGTCGGCCAGGCGTATGGGAAGGACGGGTCGCGCAACGCCCTCGACCAGTTGCTCAAGCACGAGACCCTGCAGAAGATCTCAGTCAAGGGCACGCCCGCGGGTCGGCGGCTGACGCTGCTCATGCTAAAGATAGAGCCCGGCAACCGCATGATCACCGTCATGATTCCGTGGGCGGGGAACAAGGAGGACGGCCCGAAGCGCATTGCTGCAGGGCTGGACAAGCTGTTCGGCACATCGGACGCGGAACGCGTCGCGCTCTACGAGGCGTCGCTCATCCGCTACTTCCAGCCGCCCTTCAACAAGGAGTTCAAGGACAGCTTTCCGTCGACCAATCTCAAGGTTCTCACCGACTGCCATGAGAAGGATTTTGCCGGTCTCATCTCCGAAATCTGCATCGACGAACTGCCATTCAAGCTCACTTCGGAAGCGGTCGAGCCTGCCCAGTACAACATTGCGAGATTTGACCTGCACGAAGATGAGGCACGGCGAATGTTCTTCAGCCCGAAGGTCTGACGGGCCCAGAATCGAGGCGCAGTACCGCCGGCGACAGAGTCCTGAAGGTGCACCCCGCCATCGGTGGAATCGATCGTCGACATATGCTGCACGCAGATCATCGCATACGAGACCTCGCCGTTGGTCACCGCCGCACGACTTTGCCAACCTTTCCTGGCGTCGCGGTCAGCACAATGTCGCCGGGTCGAAGGCGCTCGACCATCACGCGGAGGAGCGGTTGCTGCGTTTGGTCGCTCACAGCGGCGGGCCCTTCATGTATTCGTCGAACGACGCTAGGTCGTCGTCGGTCGGCACGTCGAGATCGGGTATGGCCCGGATGTCGTCGGCGATGTCGCGGCGGTTGATGTAGCCCATGACGTACTTGCCATTGCCCAGTTCGTAATCGAGCGCGCCGCACCACTGGTTAATTCGACCATAGCCGGGCGAGATCGCGAGCGACTTGGCCTTCCCGGGCACCTCGTGCTTGGCGAGCGAGATGCGCAAATACTCCATTCGCGCGAACAGGATGTGGGTGCGCTTCAGGTCGTTGCGCAAGGACTGGACGATCGACGGATCCGCAATGACCTCACGCACCATGGCCGCCCTGCGGATGTTGCCGTCGTGGATGAAGCCCTGGTCCACCTCCAGCGCCTCGAGCTTCATCTGGAGGCCGCCGTTCTCGTGCCACTTCACCATTTCCTTGGCGCGTTGGCGCCAGGTCCGCATCAGCTCATATGCGGCGAAGATCCACATCTGCGATTGCGCGTTCAGGAACATGGCGTCGTCGATCGGCGTCCGGTCTTCCTCGAACAGTCGCCGCATCACGTGCTGCTCGAGCCCGTTCAGGAAGTGGTCGACGATCGCCAAATTCTGCGCCTGCATCGAAAGATAGGGATCGCGGAACAGCGTCATCCCCTGCAGCGCGGTCGGGATCTGCCAGCCTTCGAGCGTGGCGACGTCCACGTAGCGCGGGCCATCGTCACGCTCGTCAGCCGGGTCGAAGTCGTCGTCAGTGTACATGGCTTTGCCCGAATAAGAAATGCCGGCGGAGTGTGGATGGTGGCGACCGTTGCGCGAGATCGCAACCGGACGCTTCAGCGCAGGTGCGAGCCGGTTGAGCTGTGATGGCGAGCCACCCGGAGGCCGGCCATCGGTCGACTGGGCCTTAGCACAGTATCTATTCTCTGCCGGAATGGTGCGTATCATCCACGAACTGCGGATTTCGGCTAGAACACTTGCCAACCAGCGCACAACTCTGCCATCCAGTCAACGTGAACGATGAAGCGCAACCGGCGACGGCAGCACCGCAGAAGAAGCAGCATGCACCAACCGGGCCCCTTGAGACTCGGCACGTGTTCTTGGACACCGAAGTCTACCACAAGCTCAAGCACAATCCCGCCAATCGCGCGCTGCGGCTTCTTGCGCAGCACGTCGTCGAGCATCGGGTCGTACTACACCTCACAGACATCACACTGGCCGAGATCAAGCGCCAAATCGCCGAAGAGGTCGAGCTTTCGCGCATCGCGCTGGCGCGGATCGAGAAGGATCTGAAGCGCTGGCGCTTCACCGATCCGGCGATCGAAGCAACCCCGAAACTCACGGGCGAGACGGCGACCGCGCTGTTTGGAGCGTTACGCTCGTTTCTACTGACGGATTGTCGTGCACAAGTGCATCAGGCCTTGGCGCATCCTGCCCCGGATGTTTTCGCCGACTATTTTGATCGCAAGCCACCGTTCGACAAGGGGGACAAGGAATTCCCCGACGCGTTCATGATGAAAACCCTCGACTCATGGTGCGCCGGCAATGGCGAGCGGATGTATGTCGTCACCCAAGACAAGGCGATCCAACGGTACGTGCAGGGAACGGAACGGTTGCTGTTGCTGCCGAGCATCGATGACGTCCTCGCGGCAGCGCGCGCCACGAGCGAGCCGGATGGCGGCGCTGAGGTCATCGCGGACGAGCTGCTCAATGCGCCCGACTTCGACACCAACCTAGAGCAAGCGATCAATTCCCACGTCGACGAGCTAATCGTGGACTACGCGGGCGACTTGCCGGAAGGCGAAGTGTCGAGCGTCGGTTTCGAGGGTGTCATCCAATTTCTTGACTATCGGATCGTCGCGAAGACGGGGAACCGTCTCAGCATGCTGTTCAACATTGACGCAGAGATCACCGCGATGGTCGCTTACGAGGACCGCAACCTCGCGATGTATGACCGCGAGGACGACCAGTGGATCGGGGCCGAGTGGGAGACGACAGAGGTAAAAGACAGCATCACCCTGGAGATGTTCGTTGAGATCGACATCCGGACTGGGAGGTTCGTCAACTCCGAGCTGTTGCGGACCGAATACACCATCTACCGCTAAGCCAAGGCCGATCACGTGCTCCGGCACGCTTGCGCAGGCCTCGGCGAGGAAATCAACAGACGGCCCAAGCATTTTTCATCTCGGAATGATTCTTGACGGAATATCGACCGGACCACAGCCTACTGTCAATAAGCGGGCGTATCGTCATCTAAACATCAAATGGCAGTCACTTCCAGGCGATCTGAACGAACGACAGCTTCCAAGTTCGCTCGCGTTGAGGTTGCATGGCCGATAGTGGGGTGCATTCCTGCCGCGTCGTATTCGGATATGGGAATGACTGCATCAGCTATGAGCTGTCGTCGAGCTCAATTATCCGAATGACCGACAGTGGGTAGCGAGCTGCCGTGGCTCAGTAACCGACAGAAAGGCAGCTTTCCACCATTGGCGGCTCGGAACCTGCTATTCGCCAACCGGACCAGAGACCTCGGCTTTCGCGAGACGCGCTTAGCATTTGTGCTCAAGTTTTGGGCTGCAATCAGGTTGGAGGATGTTCGGTTAGCCTACGGCTGGTTGCCAATCTGCAGCGTGCCTCGACAAGCGGTCGGATCGACTCGGGAGGGCGCGAAATGAGGTGTTAGCCTCTACGCATAGCAAAGCTCTTCATTATCCCTCGCACGAGGTGGCGGGAGACCCGACCGTTTAAAGGGCTACCATGCCATTCAGAATTGGGACCGCGGATGGGACCACTTCCCCGAAGGGAAAATTTCTCATTTCAAAACAAGCCCTTAAGTATGATGCTGGCGGAGACGGAGGGATTCGAACCCTCGGTACCCTGATAGAGTACGGTTCCTTAGCAGGGAACTGGTTTCAGCCACTCACCCACGTCTCCGGGCAACAGCGAGGCTGTGAGGGCGGGGCTATAATCGCCATGTTTGCCAGCGGCAAGGTGGCTTGGAAGAAAAACCTTGCGCGGGTTATGCGGGCGCTGGATTGCGCCTGGCCGAACGGGCAGTTCGGCAGCGGTTCAGCCTTGGCGGCATAGGCCCTGATCCCGACCGGGCACGGCTCGTCGCAATTCCGATTCGCTCCAGCGACAAGCGATTGCAGCGGGGCGTGCAAGCGATTCTGCTGCGTCCTGCATCAATCGGGGGCGATGCGTCCCTGTTATAGACTGCGTGAAAGGCTGCCTGATGATCGCGATGATCGCACGAACCCCTGACCTTGGCCGACGGCTGCTTGTCCCGGCTTTGGCTGCGCTTGCCGCCTGCGCGCTTATGGTCCCGGCGGCGGCGCAGGAGCTTGAGAAATTCGACCCGGATCAGGCATATTCAACGCAGGATGCCGCGCCCGCTGGCGGCATTGACGCCGATCTTGCCGCGCCCACCGCCCAGCCCGCTGCGCCGACCGCGCCTGCTGAACCCGCGTTCGACCAGACTTTTGGCGATTACACCGCCGCGCCCACCGATCCGGCCACCGAATCGCAGGCGGCAGATCAGGTCGCCGTTGCTTCTGAAGCAGCTGGCAACCCGGCCACCTATGGCGAGGATGACCTTATCGGCGCGGCCGAAGGCGTGTTCGGCAAGGGCGCCGAAGGGCTCGCCCGGATGATCGAGGATCTGCTGAAAAAACAGGGCGAGCCCAATGGCTACATCGTCGGCCGGGAAGCTGGCGGGGCTTTCGTTGTCGGCGCGCGTTATGGTTCGGGCACGCTGCATCACAAGATTGAAGGCACGCAGCAGGTCTATTGGACCGGCCCATCCATCGGTTTTGATGTCGGTGCCAATGCTGCCAACACCTTCGTGCTGGTATATAATCTTTACGATTCCGAAGAGCTGTTTGAACGCTTCCCCGCGGGCGAGGGACAGGCCTATTTCGTTGGCGGGATGCATGCCAGCTATCTGCGCCGCGGCGATGTGGTGCTGATCCCGATCCGTGTGGGCGCAGGCCTCAGGCTTGGAATCAATGCGGGCTACATGAAGTTCTCCAAGGAACAGCGCTGGCTGCCTTTCTGATGCGATAGGCGCAATCACGGTTGCGATGCGCGGGCTGGCGCGCCATGGGCCGCAGCATGATGCTCAACCGACTCAGCCCACAGGCGCCCGACGCGCTGCTCGCCCTCATCCGTCTCCACGCCGCCGATCCGCGTGAGCACAAGATCGACCTTGGCGTCGGCGTTTACCGAACAGAGCAAGGCGCGACCCCGGTATTTGCCGCGATCAAGACGGCGGAACAACAGCTGGTCGATACGCAGGACAGCAAGTCCTATCTCGGCCCGGAAGGTGACACCGGCTTCGTCAATGCGTTGATGCCTTACATCTTTGGCGCTGATCCCACGATGGGCGGGCGGATTGCCGGGATGCAGACGCCGGGCGGCACCGGGGCGGTGCGTCTGGCGCTGGCATTGGCGCAGAACGCCGGGGTGAAACGCGTGCATCTGGGGGTACCGAGCTGGCCCAATCATGCGCAAATCATCGCCGATCTGGGGCTGGAACTGGTCACATTCGATCACGCCAACCCGGATGGCAGTGCCAATCTGGATGCAGTGCTGGCGGCGATCAATGGTGCGGGTGCGCAAGGGGCGGTGCTGCTGCATGCCTGCTGCCATAACCCGACCGGGATCGATTATACGCACGATCAGTGGGACGCGATTGCCGATGCTTTTGCGGCGTCAGGCTCCTTCCCGATCATCGATTCGGCCTATCAGGGGCTGGGCCAAGGGCTTGAGGAAGATGCCGCCGGGATGCGCGCGGTGCTGGCCAAGGTGCCCGAGGCTTTCATCGCCTATAGCTGCGACAAGAACTTCGGCCAGTATCGCGACCGCGTGGGGGCGTTCTACATCCTTGGCAATGGACAGGCAGAGCTCGACACGGCGTTCTCCAACGCCAATGCGCTGGCCCGCGCCTGCTGGTCGATGCCGCCCGATCATGGCGGCGCGGCGGTGCGGATCATCCTGAGCGATCCGGGTATGACCACGGCGTGGCTGGCCGAGCTTGACGATATGCGCGCGCGGATGCGGGGCGTGCGCAATGCGCTGGCGGCGGCGGGCCGTGCAGGGCGGATCGACTTGACCCCGCTGGCCGCGCAGAACGGGCTGTTTGCGATGCTGCCGGTGACGAAGGACGAGGTCACCACCCTGCGCGAAGATTATGCCATCTACATGGCCGCATCGGGGCGCATCAACATCGCCGGTCTGACGATGGCGAACCTGCCGCGTTTCATCGCCGCATTGGCGGCGGTCGCGGGTTGAGCGCCAGCGCCTGCCTCTAGAAATGTGATGCGCCGCGCATAACGCAGGCACGGCGAAAAATTGCTGCCACCGGGACGATCATTTGCAGATCGCCCCGGTTGCGCACAGTATCTTACTTGATAATCAGAACTTCTGGCGCGCGGTTACCCCAAAGGTGCGCGGCTGGCCGATATTGAACCCGAGCCGTGCCCGTCCGCCGCGTTCGCGATCGAACGACAGCAACGGATTTTCGTCAAACAGATTATTGACATAGGCAGTCAGCGACAGTCCGCTATCAAGCTCGACTCCGGCACTGATATTGACCAGTTGGTAATCGGGCAATTTCAGGTCAATCGTGGTCGAGGCATTGGCCGGCATGCCAGCAAACGGCAATCCGTGGACAAAGGTGCGCGGATTGTTTTCCTGATCGGAAGGCTGGGTAAATCGCGATCCGACATGTTGGAAAGAGCTCGCCACGAAGGCCGTGGTCGATGCACCAATATCCCATTCATAGCTGCTGCTGGCTGAAAACTGGAACTTGGGCACCGAAGGCAGACGATTGCCATCGCGAATGCCAGTTACCGCAGTCAGAGCACCGGGCAGAGTGCTGTCGAATTCGGCTTCGATCAGGCTGCCGCTCAGGCTGAGACTGAGACCCTTGGTCGGGGTAAACCCAAGTTCGGCCTCGACCCCGGCGGTGTGGGCATCAGGCACGTTGAACACGATCCGCGAGGAACAGCTTCCCGCATCCAGCGTAACCTGCAAATTACTGATATCATTGTAAAATGCTGCTGCGTTGAAGGTGAAGCCATTGCCTTGGGTTTTCACACCCAGTTCGTAGTTCCACAGTTTTTCGTCATCATAATCCTGGAACCCGCCGAACAGGGCCAAGTCCTGCGCATTACACAGCGGGGTGTTGAGCGGATCATTGACCCCGCCCAGCCGGAATCCCTGTGATGCCTGCGCATTTATCGTGACATCAGAGCTGGCTTTATAGCTCAGCAAGAAACGCGGGGTGAAGCCATCCGATGCAGTGCGATCAACCACGCCGGTATCGCCATTGGCGAACAGACCCCCGGTGGTGATGGTGCGGACTTCGTCAAAATCGTAATAGCGCCCACCCGCAGTAAAGGTCAGCTTGTCGTTGATTTCATAGCTCACTTCACCAAAAACCGCGACCTGTTCGATGTCGAAGGGCAGTGAGGAATTGAACGGCGAGTCTGCTTCAAAACCATTGGCTACCGCCGCCGCAGTGCCCGCGCCCAGCACTGCATCGGTAAAGGCATCATAACCGGGAGTGGGCAGTCGCTGGAGATAATCGCGCTGCACATCGGAATAAAAGCCGCCGATCAACCACTGGAACGGGCCATCATAATCGGATGCAAGGCGGATTTCCTGGGTGAAGGTTTCAAGGTCGGTGGTGTCAACCAGATTGGAAGGCAGCAACACCGCAGCATCCGGAAAGCCGAGATCAATCGAGACCGAACCGCTCAGCGCGCTGGCATCGCGGCTGACCAGAATATCGCGGTTGATGTAGGACGTTACCGAAGTGAGTTCGACACTGCCGAGCCCGATCCGCACGGTCAGATCGGCGATGAAGGTTTCGTCTTCGAATGCTTCTTCCAGCAACAGGAATTGTTCACGTTCGCCAAGCTGTTGCGGAGGGCGTGTGGTGGTGAACGGGTTGGCAAAAAGATTGAATGTTTCCTGCCGGTTGAACCCGTTTGCCGTGATTTTCTGATAAATAACGCGCGGGGTGATCGAAAGATTGTCGTTGGGTTCCACGGTCAGCGCCAAACGCCCGCCATACCGTTCGCCATCATTGACATTCTTGCCGCCGCCGGGGCCAAACGCGTCAACAAATCCGGCATAGCGGGTATAGTAACCTACCGCGCGGACTGCCGCGATGTCGCCAAGCGGCACATTAACCGCACCCTTGATGCTGCCGCCGGTATTGCCGCCATCAATCGTGTTGACATTGGCTTCGACGTGACCTTCGGTCGCGCCCAGTTTTGGCTGGTTCGAGATATAGCGGATCGTGCCGCCAACCGAACCGGAACCGAACAGCGTGCCCTGCGGCCCGCGCAGGGTTTCAACGCGGTTGAGATCGAACAGGTCAAGATCGGGGGTGAACAGCGATAGCGAGACCACCGTTTCATCAAGATAGACGCCGACCTGTTCCTTCACGCCGGGCTGATCGCGCACGACCTGCCCCGCCGAAATGCCGCGAACCGAAACCTGGCTTTGCCCGGGACCTAAATTCTGGATCGTCAGACCCGCCACGTTGCGTGACAAGTCCTCAAGCGTCACCGCGCCGGATTTCTGAATGTCTTCCTGCGTCTGTGCGTTGATCGAAAAGGGCACATCCTGAATCGTGGTATCGCGTTTTGTCGCGGTAACGATGATCACATTGCCCGAAGCACTTTCAGCGCTATCGGCAGAACCCGAAGCATTCTGCTGTGCCAATGCCGGGCTTGCCCAGAAGGCTGAAGCTGTGCCGGCCAAGAGCAGGCCGCGAAGGAACTTATTGGATGCGTTGACAACTTTCATGGATGCTCTCCCCAAGCATAGGTATTATTCGGCCCGCTTTCTTATTGCGTAGCTTAATGCGCAGGCCTTCACGCAGTCAGATTGTCACATTAGCGAAAGTCCAACAATGGACGCTGGAATCGCTTGCATATTTCAAGGACTGATCGTTGCAGCGATGCACCACATGCCCCGCCGCCAAAGACAGTCAGATCGCGCCCGAATATCGGTTTTTCGTTGACCCTAACCCGCCGCGGCGAGCGATTGCATCCGCTTCAGATAGCGCGCCAGCACGTCAATCTCGAGATTGACCTTGTCGTCCACCGTCAACTGACCCAGCGTCGTTACGGCGGCGGTGTGGGGAATGATGTTGAGCAGGAAATCGCAAGTGCCATCGTCCCGGTCGCGCACGTCGTTGACGGTCAGCGAAACGCCGTTGACCGTGATCGAGCCTTTTTCCGCGATAAACGGGGCCATTTCGGCGCGTGCGCGGATGGCGACCTGCCAGCTGCCGCCTTCCTGACGCGCCAGCACCACCCTGCCGACCGAATCGACATGGCCGGTGACGATGTGTCCGCCTAGCTCGTCACCCAGCCGCAACGACGGCTCAAGATTGAGCCTGGCACCCACCGCCCACATTCCGGGCACGGTGCGGCTGATGCTTTCGCTGGACAGATCGACATCGAACCACGCATCGCCCGCAGTTCCGCCGCGCTCCACCACCGTCAGGCACACGCCCGAACAGGCAATCGATGCGCCGATATCGATCCGCGCGGGGTCGAGCGGGGCGGTAATCCGCAGCCGCAGGTCGCCGCGTTGTTCGGCGGATGCGATGGTGCCGATGGCGGTGACGATACCAGTGAACATGGGGCTGGGGTCCTCGTTAAACTCGGCTGCGCAGATAGGCCGTGAAGGTGTCGCTGCCAAGCTTGCGGTGTTCGTGCAAGCGCCAGCGGCCATGCGCATCAGCAAGGCTTGCCAGCCCCAGCGCGCCCAAACTGCGGCGGCCATCGCCGATCAGGATTGGCGCGCGGTAAAGATGCAGTTCGTCCACCAGATCAGCGGCGAGGAAAGCCGCCGCCGTCTCGCCCCCGCCTTCGACATAGCAATAGTGCGCGCCATCAAGCCCCGCGATGTCCTGCGGCGCGGCAATCGCGGTGACGCCTTCGGGCGCTGGTCCACGCGTCAGCACCACCCGCCTTGGCGAGCGCGCCTCCAGCCCCGGCAAGCGAACATCAAGGCGCGGCGCATCCGTACGCCACGTCCCGCCGCCCACCAGGATCGCATCATGGCGCGCGCGGATCGCATGGACGTGCGCGCGCGCGGCCTCTCCGGTGATCCAGCGGCTGGTGCCATCAGCCAGCGCGATGCAGCCATCGAGCGATGTCGCCAGCTTTAGTGTGACCCACGGCCGCCCAGAGTGCTGGCGGGTCAGAAACCCGGCAAGACTGGCGGCAGAGGCTGCATCATCGAGCAACCGCACGGCAATCCCCGCCGCTTCCAGCCGGGCGATGCCCTGACCCGCGGTGCGCGGATCGGGATCGCGCTGTCCAATCACCACGCGGGCGGGTTTGGCAGCGACAATCAGATCGGCGCAGGCCGGGCCGCGTGCTGATTGGTGGGCGCAAGGTTCCAGTATGACGTAAAGCGTTGCCTGCGCCAGCACATCCGGGGCCAGCCCCGCCAGCGCCGTTGCCTCCGCATGGGGCCGCCCGCCTGCCGCCGTCCACCCGCGCGCCGCCACCCGGCCCCGGTGCACGATCAGCGCGGCAACGCCGGGATTGGGGCGCGAACATGGCCGCGCGCGCAGCGCCAGCCGCGCGGCGGCGGCCATCCAGTCGTGATCGGTCGGAAGCGCGCTGGCGGCTATTGGTCAGCGCCTTCGCTGCTGGTGTCAGCCGACCTGTCAGCCTGTTGAAGCAGTTCTTCGCGACGCTTGGCTCGCGCAGCTTTTTCGGCAGCGCGTTCTGCATCGGCCTTGCGCTCTATCGCGTCGACATCCATGCCCGCAGCCGCGCCCAGCGCCTTATACATTTCACGCTTGCGCTGCGCGATCCGGGCAAGCTCAGCCGCGCGCAGGTCTTTGACCTCTTGGTTGGCGAGGTTTTCAGCGGCGATTTCCGCGTCACTCCGCGCCGGGTCGACCGTGGTGATATAGGTGATCGTTGGCCGTTCGGGGTCCTTGTAAACCGTGGTGCCCATCGCCCAATACAGGATCACCGCCACTGGCATGATCGACAGCACCAGAATGGGCCAGCGATAGGGATTGGGCCGCCGGAACTCGTTCCAGAAATCGGCGAGGCCGGGGGCTGGGTTGAAGCGGGAATGGGTCAGCATCAACCCATTATAGGGAGCCGTCCGCCCGAACGCAAAACCTGTCTCTTATCCAAACGCCGAATAAAGCCCGCGCCCATGTTCTTTTAACCAGCGGTCAGCCGCCGCAATCTCGCCTTCGAAGATGCGTGCCAGCAACGCATGGAACGCCGGACTGTGATCGAAGTGCACCAGATGCGTAACTTCGTGCGCCACCACCGACCGGCGGACGTGATCGGGGGCCTGCACCAGCCGCCAATTGATGCGGATGCGGCTTTTGTCCGAACATGATCCCCAGCGGCGCTGAGCACGGGTGAGGCCGACAGGCACCGGTTCCAGCCCGGCGGCGGCGCAATATTCATGCATGTCGGCCCTGGCGAGGTGCAGTGCCTCGGCCTCAAGCCAGCGGCGCAGGCGCGTCTCCAGCCCGGTCTGCGGCCCACCGATACGTAAAGCTTCGCCCGTGATTTCAGGGCGGCGCGGAGCTTTGGCCTCCCACGTCAGCCGTAGCGCGGTGCCGCGATAGCGAACCTCGCCCCCCGGTTCGGGTACAGCGCGGGCAGGCAATTTGGCTAACTGCCCAGCCAGCCAATCGCTGCGGGCATGGGCAAAGGCAATCGCCTCGCGCCCTTCGGCCCAGGCGGGCAAGGTAACGCGCACTTCGTTGCCATCGGGGGCGAGCCGCAAGGTCAGCCTCCGGGCATTGTGCTGCCGCTTGAGCACGATCGGCACGCGTTTGCCGCCAAGCTCGATTGCGGCATCCAAGGCAGGGCGGCGCAGCCAGTCGATCACGCTTCGGCGTCCTCCTCAAGCATCGGGCGGTCATGTCGCGGTGAAGGCCATTCGACGATGTGATGTTCCAGCGGCCCGGCGTCGACTTCGCTCACCACCCGGCCGATCACCGAAACCCCTGCGCGGCGCACCGCCTCGCGATCACCGGATATCAGGTAATGCCAGCCCGGCAGCGGACGGCCATCGGCGCGCAGGCGATAGGCGCAGGTGGATGGCAGCCAGCTCACCTGTTCGACAATCCGCAGCGTCAGCCGCAGGCAATCGGGGACGAAGGCCTTGCGGTTGCGGTAATCGCTGCACTGCGCCGTGCCGGTATCCAGCAGGCGGCAGGCAATGTTGGTGTCGACGATTTCGCCGGTGTCTTCGTCTTCGATCTTGTGCAGGCAGCAGCGCCCGCAGCCATCGCACAGCGCTTCCCATTCGGGCCGGGTCAGCTCGCCCAAGGGCAGCTCCCAGAAATGCTCTCTCAATTCACCCATTTGTCCAGTTCCGCCGCCACCGCATCGGCGCCTTGATCGGTCGGCAGCGTTGCCAGCGGTTCGCCCTTGGGGCCGAACAGATAAGTGATAGCGGAATGATCGACGAGGTACCCGCCACCTTCGACCACTTCGCCCTTGGCATAAAACACCTTGAACGCCTTGGCCGCCGCGGCGATCTGATCGGGGGTGCCGGTCAAGCCGATGATGTCGGGCGAAAACGCGGCGGCGAATTCGCCCACCACCTGCGCGGTGTCACGTTCGGGATCGATGGTGATGAAGATCGGCTGGATCTTCGCCGCCTTGGCGGGATCACTGGCCTTGAGCACCTTCAGCCCCTGCGCGATGCGCTGCATATCCGTGGGGCAGACATCGGGGCAAAAGGCATAGCCGAAATAGACAACGCGGTATTTGCCCGCAAAATCATCCCATTTGACGGTGCGCCCATCGCTGGCGGTGAGCGCAAAATCGCCGCCGATGGCTGCGCCTGCCAGCGGCGGTTCAGCATCAGGCGCGGCGGCAGTGCAGCCCGCCAGCGCCAGCGCGCCTGCGATCAAAAGGGCGAATGTGGCGGAAGGCTTGTTGATCGGGTTCATGCTCTGCTAACTGTTGGCTTGCGAAGGGTGGGAGGCTTGTCCAGTCCCGCTATACACACCAGATGTGTGACAGGTAATGCGAAAGGATCAAACCGTGACGGCCGTTGTTTTGCGCAAGTTAAGCGCTCGGCGCGCGATTGCCAGTGCAATCATTCCGGTATTGGCAGCGGTGCTTGCTGTTCCTGCTGCAGCGCAGTTCCAGTCCGAAGGGTACAAGTTCCTCGAAGCGGTCAAGGATCGTGAAGGGGAAGAAGTCACCGATATGCTCAACAAGCCGGGCAGCACCATTGTCAACACCCGCGATATCACCTCAGGTGAAACCGGCCTGCATATCGTGGTCACACGCAGCGACGTGTTGTGGATCCGGTTCCTGCTGCAGCGCGGGGCCGATCCCAATATCCGCAACAAGAAAGGCGTGACCCCGCTGCAACTGGCGACATCGATGGGCTTTACCGAAGGTGTCGAGGCGCTGATCAAGGGCGGGGCGAGCGTCAATGTCAGCGATCAAACCGGGGAAACCCCGCTGCTTGCTGCGGTGCATTCGCGCAATGTGGGACTGGTGCGGCTGCTGCTGGACAAGG
>Ga0180009_10003265_pt1 | contig 18551 bp, 17 predicted proteins | sample OS_PC_MetaG_FD_123537 | JGI IMG/M metagenome (GOLD analysis project Ga0180009, IMG submission 123537) | Groundwater microbial communities from the Aspo Hard Rock Laboratory (HRL) deep subsurface site, Sweden - OS_PC_MetaG | ecosystem: Environmental > Aquatic > Deep subsurface > Groundwater... | reverse complement strand
GTGTCCAGCCACCCCAACACCCCGACAAAGGAATAAATATAATTGGTCACCATGCCCGCATTGGAAATGGTGGAGGCGAATGCGTGGAGCAATATGGAAGGGTGTTGCAAATATAGTAGGGCGATTTCCAAGGTGGACGCCCCCAGCACCAACCTTTTGTCGACGGTGGTAAGGACGGCGACCAGGAACCAAAACACGATGAGCGCCACGGACAATCCGCACAGATAGCAGTACTTCCGGTTTTTCAAATAACCGCAGGCCAGGAAATTGAGCAAGATCAACGGCGCCAGGTAGATCCTTCCCGTGGAAAGAACCAGCACGGCACAGGTAAGCAGATAGAACAAAAGCGGATTGGAGTCAGTTTTGTCCTGAACGATCCGCATAAAACAGGCCATGGACAAGATCGTCAGGGCCAGGGAAAGGCCGTCTATGCTGGCGGAGGAAATTTGAAACAGGCTCATCGGCAGGGCCAGCAGGGCCAGGACCAACGGGTTGGGGCTGTAGATGTTGAAGGCGACAAGGATGATGAGGGCGATCACCAGCAGACTCAGCAGCCTCGCCAGCCGGTAGGAAAAATCGATGGAAAGACCGGTTTTCTCGCCTATGGCCAGCCCCACGGCCTGGGGAACATACAGAAGCGGGAAATAATAGCTTATGCCGTAGGCGGGCCTAAATTGTTTTGCACCGGTCCAATTTATGGTCTTGGCCCGTTCGCTGTCGGCCAAGGACAGCTTCTTGTCGGGCTTGAAAATAATGCCGCGATAAATCCTGAAATAGTCCAACAGACCGGTGTCGATCATGCCTCCGGAAGATTGGCCCTCGGGCGCATCGAGAATGATGGCGCCTTTACTTAGGAGATATGCCCTTTCAACATGGTCGAACTCGTCCGGCGACTGCAACGGCGGTATGAGATAGGAAAAGAACAGCCCAGCCATGAAGATAAACGCGGCGGTCCACAAGCTGATCCGGTTACGGGAAAGCTTGAATTTATAGTCAAGGCTCATATCCCAATCAACCAGCCAGCACGCTTGCAGCTCGGCCGCCCCGGCAATGACATGTGCTCATGAGGCCTCAACCGTTCTTCTTGAGCATGTTCAGCACGAACCCGCACGACGCCTTGAACAGGTTCACATACTCGCGCGGGTTTTCGGGTATTGCCAAGATGCGCCTGATGACCTTGGGGTTGCTGTAGAACTTCCGATAGGCCCTGCCAATGTAATCCGCGATGACCGGGGCGGGCAGACCCGGCAAATCCAGGGATGGCTTGCCCTGGCTGAAACCATTCAGATCGCTGGTCCCCAGGATGCCGTCCCTCAGACAGTCATCATAAAAATCCGAGCCGGGAAAAGGCACGGCGGCATAAAAGTGGGCGAAGGTCAGGGGCAGCTTGCAAGCGTAGTCTATGGTCGCCTGTAAATTCTCCGGGCCTTGTCCCGGATAGCCCATGATGAAGTGGCCATCCACCGCGATACCGGCCTGTGCCGCCTTGCGGGCTGACTTGATCCCGATACCCACGTTGTAATTGTTGCCCTTGTTCACCAGGCCCAGGCTGTAGTCGTCGCCAAACTCGAAGCCAAAGGCGATCTGCCAACAACCCGCGTATTTCATTTTCCTGAAAATCTCGCCGTCGCACATGTCCGGCCGGCTGTTGCAAACCCAGCTGATTTTTTTTTGCAGGCCCTCGGCGATGATGCTGTCCAGCAGATCGTGCAAATAATTCAAATCCCCGGACATGTTCTCGGTCCAGAACAGAAAATCGTTGATCCCCATGGACAGATAAAAATCGATCTCCGCCATTATGCTGTCCACGGAACGTTTTCTGATCGGCCGCCCGTGGTAGGCGTGGGAGGCGCAGAAACGGCAACGGTAAGGGCAACCCCGGGCAACGCCTATCAGTGAAAACGGCTTGTGCTTGATGGGCATCAAATAATGGCCAAAGTCGATCCCTCTCCAGAGGGGGAACCCCAGCTCGTCCAGGTTCTTGATAAAATCACGCCTGGGGCCCACCAGCACCTCGCCATTCCGGCGATAAGACAATCCCGCCACACCCGTGAGGTCGTCGCTGTTTTGGGCCAGCGCCTTGGCCAGCTCCAGGACGGTCGCTTCCGGCTCCCCCATAACCAGGTAGTCCACCTGGGGATAACTATGCAAGACCTCCCCGGGCAGCGCGCTTACATGGATGCCGATGGCCGCGATTTTAATTTTTTCATGGGCGCTTTTCAGGGCCGCGCAAAACCAGCCCAGATCGTTGCGCAGGGTGGGAGTGGCCGAGGCCACCACCGCCAGCTCGGGCAGGAACGCCTTGGTGCGCTGGATGACCTGTTCAAGCCTGAGATGCTCGGAAGAAGCGTCGATGATGAGCGTCTCAAAACCCGCGTTCTCCAGTTGACGCGCGGTTAGGCCCAAGCCAAGGGGCGGGAACGGCGCACCCCATATGTCCAGTTGCTGACAGCGGCCCTCTCTGACCCAGCTTTTATGGGAGGGGTCCGGGGGATTTATCAGAACGACTCTGTAGGGCGCCATGTCTCGCTCATATCTCGCCGGATTAAATACAAACTGCACATTACCTGGTGGCCCCCCTAGTCGGAAAACATGTATTTGAGCCAAGTATAGACATAACGCGGCCACATGCGGCGAACCGACACCTTGGACTCCCCGGACTTCCTTTTATATTCGTGGGTCGGCACCTCGCCCATGCGATACTTCGCCTTCAAAGTCTTTATGATCAGTTCCTGCTCGATGGTGGTGATGTTTTCTTTCAGGGGAAGCCGGCGCGCCACCTCGGCTCGGATGGCCCGGAAGCCGTTCTGGGAATCAGTCAGGCGCACATTGAAGCGGTAATTGATGCCCAGGGTGATTATGTCACTGCCCAGCATCCTTAAAAATTTGGCGAAATCACCGTGCAGCTCATCCGACCCGCCTTTCATGCGCGAACCGGTGACATGATCGCATTCGCCGTTGACGATCGGTTGGATCAGGCGAGGTATGTCCGCCGGGTCGTGCGACCCGTCGGCGTCGATGAAAACAACGATATCACCGGTGACATGTTTGATGGCCTGCCTGATTGCCGCGCCCTTGCCAAGGCCGTTGTCCACCACCAGATCAACGTCGAACTTACGAACCATGTCCCTGGTGCCGTCCGTGGAGCGGCCGTCGATAACCAATATTTCCGCCACGTCCAATTTATCTTTTAACTCTAGGCAGTTACTTAATATGTCCGAGACAGTGCCTTCCTCGTTCTTGGTCGGGACAACTATGGAGATATTCACCTGGAAAACCTTTCATGCCGGCCTGCGCTCACAGCCTTGGCAACGCCCGGAAACCTGGGCCGCCTGTTCGGCAGTTGATAATTAGCCTTGCGCGCTAATCAATTGTTTCATCGTAGCGCAACAAGCCGGCGGCAAAACACCTTTCTGGCAACTCGGCCCTATTTGATAACAATTCCTATCCATAGGCCGCAAAAATCTCCCTTGCCTTGTCAGGCCGTATCTCGCCGATTTTAAAGAAGTCCGGGCCCAAAAAAGACCCACCCCCGGGGTGGCCCTGGGATAGGGTGCGCGCGTCATGGCGATGGTGCATGGGAGGTGAGTAGAACAATACCTGTAAAAGCCCGGCCGACTGATTCTGCCTGGGACCTAGGCTGGCCTTGCCAATCGTCTTTGCATGCCGGTTCACAAGTCTCGCTTTGCCGTTTGGCTGGGCACGACCAGGACCAGCCTCCAAAGTCCTGTCATCAGCATGGGGTTTAACTATTTTTATTAGTAGGAATCCCGTATTATCATAGTTAGTGATGGTAATTAAATTAATACGTGGAGGATTCCGATGGCAGTATATCCAGACACGTTGGACCCAAGCAAACTTTCCGACCGGCAGGCTATTGAGGCGTGGAGGCGAACCGTCACTATCGGGGAAGGCAGCATCGTTCTTCTCGCGGCTTACCATTCTGTGGAGCACCCTGATAATGGGAGACAAATTGAAGCCAGCATAACCGTCACTAACTTTTGCTGCCCTAGATGCATTCCAGTCAGTAGCGTTGTGCTTTGGACCGAATACGGTGATGAGGCAATACAAAAACTTAAAGATATGGAGAAAACGGTTTCATTCAATACTTGATTGTTCAACTCCTCGTAATGACTCGAACTTGCCTTCGTCCGTCTTACAGTGGAGTATTGACTGCATTATGAATGCAAAGTTGAATTTAACAAAACCAATATTATCCTCGGCGATGGCTGAAAAGCTCCTTATAGCCGCGGATAAAATGCTTGAAGAACCTTTTTCATTCGGCGTGGAAATATCCGGTTATGGTGCCGCGGTGTTAACGACAGGCAATGCCATATATGGTGGCAAGAATCGATTCTCTCCGTCACACAACCTGACCTTACATGCAGAGCAAGTAGCGTTAGCCCATTGTTTTGCGCACGGGGACCCCTTAATATCCGCCATTGCGGTGTCCAGCACGGATCGTTCCATCGAGCCGGTGCCATGCGGCATATGCTTGCAATTGCTATTCGAAAACGCAAGATATTCGGGTTGCGATATCCACATTATAACTAAAGCGAGAAGTTACAATTTGACCGAACTGTATCCTTTTCCCTGGCCCAATAGGCCGCCTGTGAAAAGCTAATAAAAGGCGCGATCTACTTTTCCCCGCAAGGCGCTTATCACCCGTTTCACGAGTTTCTCGTTTTCTGACCCCTTCCACACGGCCCACAGGGAGCAAGCCCATTGGGGAGCGTCCTGGAACTAGGGCATGAAACACCAAAATGCCCACAGCCAGGTTGCCGCTGTTGGTGATGGTGTCGTCTCCATCGCTGCTGCCCGTGCCGTTGTTTCTGCTGCCATAGATATTGCCGGTCACCGTGCCGCTGTTGGTGATAGTGTTGCCGGTGCTGGAGCTGCTGGTCCCGTCGTTGTAGCTGCCTCAGATGGAGCCGGACACCGTGCCGAGGTTGCTGATGGTGTTGGTCCCACCGATGGTGTCCTTGATCCCGTTGATCGCCACCGGGGCGGTGGGCGCCAAGCACATCTCGCCCACGCCGGTGGAGCCCGGGGTCCCGTTGGGGCGCGGGGTTTCACCAACTCGCAAAAGGCCGTTTTTCAACAGCCTGCTAGAACGCCTCTTCAGGTATTTCCATGGCCGACAAGTCCTCAGTCTTGAGAGCGGCGTGGCGCCCGAAGACGTTGGTCAGGATATTGCGGCAGAAGAACTTGGCCGATGCCACCTTCCCCTGGTAGAACAAGCCGTCCGAAGAAGCCGGGGCCACGGTGGCCAGTTTCTCCCTGGCGATGAGCCCCTGTTCCAGCATGAGCCCCGCCATCACCGTCTCGGCAAAGCTATCCAGGAAACGCGTGGCGAACATGGGCACCAGGGAGATGCGGCCCTGTTTGAAGTACCCGGTAAAGCGTTGGGCGAAATCCGCCACCATGCCCACCGCCTGGCCCAGCAGCTCTGAGTCCACCCCGAAATCACCATCGGCCTGGTTCTGCTTGGCAAAGGCCATCAGTTCGGCCACCCACTCCTGAAACACCTTGCCCCCCTGGGCCCCGATCTTGCGGCCCACCAGGTCCAAGGACTGGATGTAGTTGGTGCCCTCAAAGATGGAGAGTATCTTCAGGTCACGGGCATACTGCTCCACTGGGAAATCGCTGCAATAGCCCGCCCCGCCCAACACCTGGATGGCGTCGCGGATGAGAATCCAACCCAGGTCCGCGGGATAGGCCTTTACCAAGGGAGTGAGGATGTCCACCCGGGCCCGCGCCCTTTGGCGCTCCAACTCGTCCGGGTCATGCTTGGCCACGTCCGAGTTGAACAAGAGGTAAGCCGCGAAAACCCGCATGGCCTCGGACCCTGCCTTGAGGTTCATGAGCATGCGCCGCACGTCCTCGTGCTGGATGATGGGCACCGCCGGGCCGTGACGGCCGCTAAGGGGAGCCCCCTGCACCCTCTCCTTGGCATAGATGCGGGCGGTGTCATAGGCGCTGGCCGTGATCCCGGCCGCCACCACTCCGGTGCCGATGCGGGCGTGATTCATCATCTGGAACATCTTGGCCATGCCGCTGTGAGGCTCACCCAAAAGGATGCCCCGGCATCCGCCGTTCTCGCCAAAGTTCATGGTGCAGGTGCTGCAAGCATGCATGCCCATCTTATGCTCGATGCCCGCGCAGAACACGTCGTTGGGCTCACCCAGGGAGCCGTCGGGATTAACCCAAATCTTGGGCACGACGAACAGGCTTAATCCCTTGGTGCCTGCGGGGCCGCCCTCGATGCGGGCCAGGAGCAGGTGGATGATGTTCTCGGTGAGGTCTTGCTCCCCGCCGGTGATGAAGCGCTTGACTCCTTCTATTTTGTAGATGCGCGGATCGCCCGCCTCCGGGTCGGGCACCGCTTTGGTGCGCACATCCCCCACGTCCGAGCCGGCGTCCGGCTCGGTGAGACACATGGTGCCGCCCCACACCCCGGTGTACATCTTCTCCAAAAACATGGCGCGATCTTGGTCCGTGCCGAAATTTTCTATGAGATGGCCGTTGCCCACCGTGATCCCGGAGTAGATCATCATGGACATGTTGGCCCCTCGCAAGATTTCCCCCGCCAGGCCGCCCACCACCGCGGGCAGGCCTTGCCCCCCGAACTCGGGGTTTAAGGAGGCCGCGGGCCAGCCGTTTTCGTTGAGCACCCGCCAGCATTTCTTAAAGGCATCCGGTATGGTCACCTTGCCGCCTTCATAAGTGCAGCCGATACGGTCGCCGTCCTGCAGGGCCGGGCCCAGCACCTCCTTGCCCATCTTGAGCGCCTCGTCGATGATCATGACAAAATCATCCGCCGAGAAATCCTGGTACGGCGCATAGCTGAGCAGCCGCTCCACGTCCAGTTGCTCCAAGAGTACGAACTTGCTGTCCCGACCGTCGCGCCGGAAGTAGTTGACGCCCATTTCACTCTCCCCCCGCCCGCCGCCAAGCGGGCTTTTTTTCTGCCTCAAGGGCCCTGACGAAGAACGATTGCTCACTTGCCCTGGAATTTGGGCTCCCGCTTCTCGAACATGGCCTTGATGCCTTCTTGCTTGTCCTCGCTGGTGAACAACAGGCACATGACCATGGCCTCGTAGTCCAGGCCTGCCCGCAGGCCGGTCTCCTGGGAGGCGTTGATGGCCTTCTTGGCCCATTTGAGGGCCAGGCTGCTTTTGGCCGCGATCTTCTTGGCCACGGCCATCACCTGCTCCTCCAGCTCCTCGGCCGGGAAGACGCCATTGACGATGCCCAGGCCCAGGGCTTCATCGGCTTTGATGAACTCGCCGGTGAAAACCAACTCCTTGGTCTTGGCCACCCCGATCAGGCGGGACAGGCGCTGGGTGCCGCCGCCAGCGGGCATGATGCCCAGGCGGATCTCGGGCAGGCCCAGCAGGGAGCGGTCGGAGGCGTAGCGCAGGTCGCAGGCCAGGGCGAACTCCAGCCCGCCGCCCAGGCACAGGCCGTCGATCATGGCGATCACCGGCCGGTCCAGACGCTCGAACTGGGAGTAGAAGCCCTGGGCCAGGGTGTCCATGAAGTTTTCCATGTCCAGGGGGCTGTATTGGGCCAGTTCCTTGAGATCCGACCCGGCCATGAAGGCCTTGTCCCCGGCCCCGGATAGAACCAGGACCCTGATCTCCGGGTCGGCCTTCACCCTGGCCAGAACGTCGGCCATCTCCACACGGGCTGCCCGGTTCAGGGCGTTGCGCACCTCGGGCCGGTTGACGATCAGGTGGCCGATGCCCTCTTTTACTTCGAATATGATGTTTTGGTATTCCATGTTCAGCTTCACCGCCATTTTGGATTGACTAGTTTATGCGAGGCCCCTTGGCGCCCCCCATCCCGCTATCCCCGGCCCCAGAGGCAAAGGGCAATTTGTCTTGAGGCAATGGCTACATTGATGAGCATGCCGGCGGCCCATCTTGAGCGGCGCGCCCATGTGCAAAGGGCGCGCCGTGGTTCCCCGGTTTGCTCAACAGGTCAAGATGGTCACCGAGCTGTTGGGCCCGGCCCCCATGGCGTGGGACAAGCCTACCCTGGCCTTTTTCACCTGCCGCTTTCCGGCCTCGCCGCGCAACTGGGTGACCAGCTCGCAGATCTGCCCCAGGCCGGTCGCGCCCAGGGGGTGCCCCCGGGACATGAGCCCGCCGTCGGTGTTGACCGGCAGATCGCCGTCCAAGTCGAACTTGCCGTCCTTGAGCAGGCCCGCGGCCTCGCCCGGCCGGCAAAAGCCCAGCTTCTCCATGCCCCACAACTCCGAGGGCACTGTCGTGTCGTAACCCTGCACGATGTTGATGTCCTCCGGTCCATAACCGGAGATCTCGTAAGCCTGCCGGGCGGAGAGCTCGGCCATGCCCACCTCCGGCTTGTGCAGGAGGCTGTCCACCATGCCCGAGGGCAACATGCCGTCGCCGTACACCCCGGAGACCAGCACCGAGGCTGCCACCTTGACCCCCCGCGCCTTGGAACGCAGCTTATCCCGGCTGCACAGCACGGCGGCCGCCGACCCGTCGGCCAGGGGGCAGCAATGCAGCAGGCGCAGCGGCTCGGCCACCATGCGGGAGCCCAGCACCTCCTCCATGGTCACCGGCTTCTGGAAGCGAGCATTGGGGTTCAGTGCCCCGTTCTTGCGGTTCTTCACCGTGACTCTGGCCAGGTCCTCCTCGGTGACTCCGGTCTTTTCCATATACTCAACGGTTTCCAAGGCGTAGTTACCCACCTGGATGTTGAAGCCGCTGGCCAGCTCCCAAGGCCGGAAGGCGGTGCTGGGAATAGGACCGCGAGGCATTTTCTCCATACCCAGGGCCACCACCACGTCGTACACCTCGGAGGCCACCATCAGGTAGGCCAGGCGCAGGGCCGAACCGCCGCTGGAGCAGGCGTTCTCCACGTTGACAACAGGGACGCCGGTGAGCCCGACCTCCTTGACCGCCTGGTGGCCGGAACCGGTACCCTGGTACACGCTGCCGCAAAAGGCCGCATTCACCTCTCGCCAGGACATCTCCGCGTCCTTCAAGGCCGTAAATATGGCCTCGCTGCCGAAATCGTAGCAGGCCTGGTCCTCATAGAAGCCCCACTTGGTGAGCCCGATGCCGGCAATGTAAACGTCTCTCATTTCTTGCGGGTTTTTCATGGCGGCCTCCTGCTCAGGCTTTGCTTTGGAACATGAAGGTGGTCACTTCCCGGCCCTCCTGGTCGGTGTACAAGGGCCGGATCACCAACTCCACCGGGCCGCCGACTTCGATATCGTCCAGATTGCCGCTGGCGATCTGGCTTATCAGGCGCACCCCTTCCGGAAGGTCCACCATGCCATAGGCATAAGGCACCGGCCCGTGGTAGAAGCCGCCGGCCGGGGCCTGCCGCACCACGGTGACCGCGGCCAGCTTGCCCGCGGCGCTCAGGGGAACGGTCTCCAGGGTGTATTGCTGGCAATGCACGCACCAGCCCTTGGGCTTGGGCGGGAAATAGACCTCGCCGCAGCTGGCGCAACGGCTGCCCAAAAGCTTGGGGCCGCCTTCCCCAACGGCCTGGCTCCAAAAGCCCTCCATCAAGCAAGCCGGTTGTTTGCTGTCTTCGCTCATCGGTTGGGTTCCTCCTGATCCGGGCACAAAAGTCTTGCCCTCGGCTGCGAGTTTCCCCGAATCATGCTCTTGTCTTGGTAACTAATTGATCGGCCGGCAGGGCCTTCCTCCGCGGCCCCCCTAGAACAGCATGTAGCCGCCGTTAACGCTCAAGGTCTGGCCGGTGATCCAGTCGGCACGGCCGGAGCACAAGAAGCAAATGGCGTCGGCCGCGTCCTGGGGCTGGCCGAAACGGCGGATCAGGTAATTGGACATGAAGCTCTTTTGCAGGGCCTCAAGGGTGATACCCTTGCGCTCGGCGATCTGAGTTTGGTATTTCCTGCCTCCGGGGGTATCCATGGCCGACAGTGCCACGCAGTTCACCCGAATGAGGTGGCGGCCCAGCTCCCGGGCCAGGGACTTGCTGAAGGCGATCACTCCACCCTTGGCCGCCGAGTACACCGGGTTGTTCACCTCGCCCACCCGGCCCGCGTCGGACACCACGTAGACGATGCTGCCGCCCTGGTTGGCGATCATGTTGTCCAGCACCGCCTTGGTTGAGTACAACGGGCCCATCAGGTTCAGGTTCAGGGCGAACTGCCAGTCTTCGGGACCCGACTTTTGAAAAGGCTTGCGCTCGCCCCGCCCGGGGATGTGCACCAGGATGTCGATCTTGCCCCACGCCTCGATGGTCTTGTTGACCGACTCGGTCACCTGGGCCTGGTTGGTCACGTCCAACTCGAACCACAGGGCCTTCTGCCCCAAAGCCTCCACCTTGGCCGCGGTATCCTGAACCTTTGCCGCGTCCATATCCGCTGCGGCGATATTGGCCCCATCCGCAGCCAGCATCTCGGCCACCAAAACGCCGATGCCGTCGCCGCCACCGGTGAGGAATACGTTTTTTCCCTTAACCATCAAATCCATTTTTTTCTCCTTTTAGCGAATGCGGGCGCTTGGCCGCTTGCGGGAATTTATCTCGAACGGTATCCGGCCTACTTGAAGGCCGACACGCCCAAGATCTCGCGCCCCAGCAACAGCTTTTGTATCTGGGTGGTGCCCTCGGCCATGGTCAGGTGACGCACGTCGCGGAAGTAGCGCTCCACCGGGAACTCCGAGGTGTAGCCGTAGCCGCCGTGCACCTGGATGGCCATGTTGCACACCTCCACCATGGCCTCGGTGCCAAACAGCTTGGCAAAGGAGGCCTCGCGGCGGCAGTCCTTCTTCTGGTCCAGCAGCCGGGCCGCATGCACGCCCAGCAGGCGGGCGGTCTCCACCTTGAGGGCCATCTGCACGATCATGTCCTGCACCATCTGGAAACCGGCGATGGCCTTGCCGAACTGCACCCGCTCCTTGGCGTAGCGGATGGAGGCGTCCAGGGCCGCCTGGCCCAGGCCCACCACCGCGAAGGTGACGTTCACCCGGCCTTCGTTGAGGCCGCTAAGAGCGATGCGCTGCCCCTCGCCCTCCTCGCCCAGGCGGTTGGCCGCGGGCACCCGGCAGTCCACGAAAGCCAGCTCGGACAGGCGCGAGCAATGCATGCCCATCTTGCGGATGTCCCGGGCCTCGAAGGGCGACTCGTCCTTGTGCACCAAAAAGGCGGTGACACCCTTTTTGCCGTCGGCCATCTTCACCTGGGCGTAAACCAACACCACGTCGGCCAGGCTGCCTCCGGTGATCATGGTCTTGGTGCCGTTGATCACGTAGTAATCGCCGTCGCGCTCGGCCTTGGTCTCCAGGGCGCTGGTGTCAGAGCCCACGTTGGGCTCGGTGAGGGCGAAGCAGGCCAGGTCGTCCATGGCCAGGAGCCCGGGCAGAAACTTCTCTTGCTGCTGCGCATTGCCCTTGCGCCCCAAAAGCTTGGTGACCAGGGCCGAAGAGGTGACCATGGTGCGCAGCGAGGGCCAGGTGCGGCTCAGCTCCTCCACCATCAAGGCGTAGGTCAAAAAATCCAGGCCCAGGCCGCCGCACTCCTCGGCCACCAAACCGCTGGCGTAGCCGTAGGGTTCCAGCATCTTGATGATGTCTTTGCCTATCAGCTTGCGCTCGGTCTCGTACTCTTCCACCAGTGGCGCGATCTCGTTGTTGAGAAACTTGCGCACGCTGTCGGTGATGATGCGCTGCTCTTCGGTCAGCTCGATATTCATTGTCTGTAACACCTCGATACGAAATTAATAGGGTTAGACCACCCGCTCGCCTTGCAGGCGCTCTATTTCTTGGGTCTGGAAGCCAAAGCGGCTCAGCAGATCCAGGGTGTCGCCGCCCGGTTCCGGGGGTGGCGCGGGAACCGGCGGGCTGGTCCGCGAAAAGCGCGGCGCCGGAGCCGCCTGCATCACGCCCTCTATCTCCACAAAGGTCCCGCGCGCGCGGTTGTGGGGATGCTCAGGCGCTTCGTCCAAACCCAGCACCGGCGCGAAGCAAACGTCATGCTCTTCCAGCAGGCGGCACCACTGCTCCCGGGTCTTCTGCCTTACCTTGGCCGCGATCCTGGCCTTGAGTTCGCCCCACTTTTGCTTGTTGCGTTGCTCGGAAAGCTTCACGCCCTCTATTTCCAGGAGCCTGAGCATTGTTGCGTAGAACTGGGGCTCGATTGAGCCAAGGGATATATAGAGACCATCGGAGGTCTCATATGTATCGTAAAAGGGAGCCGCGCCGTCCAGGGCATTGTCCTCCCGCTCCAAGCTCCAACGCCCCGCAGCCACATACCAATGGATCATGGACAGAAGGGAAGCGGCCCCATCCACTATGGCCGCGTCGATCACCTGGCCTTGGCCCGAGCGCTCCCGCTCCAGCAGGGCGCAGACCATGCCGAACGCCAGGTACATGCCGCCACCGCCGAAATCCCCCACCAGGTTCAAGGGAGGCACCGGCCTCTGGTCCCGCCGGCCCATGCAGTTGAGGGCCCCGCTGAGGGCGATGTAGTTGATGTCATGCCCGGCCCGCTGGCTGAGGGGGCCCTCCTGGCCCCAACCGGTCATGCGGCCGTATATCAGGCGGGGGTTTCGCGCCAGGCACTCGGTGGGGCCCAGGCCCAACTTTTCCATGACTCCGGGCCGGAATCCCTCGAACAGCCCGTCGGCCTGCTCCACCATCTTAAGGATCACTCCGGCGGCCAGGGGATGCTTAAGGTCGATGGCCAGGGACTTCTTGCCCCGGTTCAGCACGGCGGTGCGGGACTCTGCCGTCGGCGCCGCATCACGCCGCTCCAGGCGGACCACCTCGGCCCCCATGTCTGCCAGCATCATGCCGCAGAAGGGCCCCGGGCCGATGCCGCCCATCTCTATGATCGTCGTACCGCTTAATGGCCCCATGCTCTCTCCCGCCCAGGCCTTCTCCTGCGATAGTCCATTTCCACTCGCCGGCTAGACCTAGCTCTTTTTCTTCACCAGCACCGTTTTGTCGCCCTGCTGGACCACTTCGCCTCTCTGGTTGACTATCCGGGTGTCGAAGACCACGATGCCCATGCCCTCTTTTTGGATCTCCTTCTTGCTTTTCACGTTCTGTTCCACGTGAATGGTGTCGCCGATCTTGATGGGCTTGTGGAAATTCCAGGTCATTCCCAAAAAGGCCACCACCGTTTCAGTGAGGTGGCCGAGCATGGCCGAGAGCCCGGTGTGGGCCACGAAGCCCAGGGCTCCATGCGCGATGCGCTCGCCGAAGATGGTGGTTTTGGCGTATTCCGCGTCCGTGTGGAGGGAGTTGAAGTCCCAGGAAACGCTGGCGAAGGCCACGACGTCGGCCTCGGTGATGGTGCGGGAGCGGGTCTTAAAATAGTCACCCACTTCGAATTCTTCATAATAGAGCGATTTCATGTTTCCCTCGGTTGTATCGTTCTGGGTATTGGCTCTTGCCGCCCTCTGATTGCCGCTTCAAACCAGCCTAGAGCCGCACCTCGCCCGTAGCGAACTCTTGGTTCTCAAGCCGGGAAGTAAGTTCCTTTTTTAGAATCTTGCCCGCATCGGTGTGGGGCAGGCTCTCGATGAGGATCACTTTGCGCAGTTTCTTGTAGCCGGCCACCTGGCGATTCACATGGTCAAAGACCTCCCTGGCCTCCAGCGAGGAGCCGGGCTTGCGCACCACGAAGGCCACCGGAATCTCGCCCGCGTTCTCGTCCTTCTGTCCCACCACCGCCACCTCGGATATTGCCGGATGGGCGGCCAGTATTTCTTCCAAGGACCGGGGGGCGATGTTGTAGCCCTTGTAGATGATGATCTCCTTGAGCCGTCCGGTGATGTAGAAGTATCCGTCCTCGTCCATGCGGGCGATATCGCCGGTGCGTAGCCACCCGTCCTTGAAGACCTCAGAGGTCTCCTCGGGCAGATTGAGATACCCGATGCTTACCTGGGCGCCCTTCTGCAAAAGCTGCCCGTCCTCGCCCACGCCCACCTCCACGGTGTCGTCAGCCAGGCTGACGATCTTGGCGTCGGTGAAGGGAACGGGGATGCCGATGGAGCCCCACTTGCGCAAGGTGGAGCGGGCGGAGGAGTTCTTGACCGAGGTCATGGTGGATTCGGTGAGAGCGTATCCCTCGGCGATGACGCCGCCGATGCGCCGCTCGAAGGCCGTGCCCAGGGCCACGCTCACCGGGGCGCCTCCCGCGGTCCAGGCCCGTATGGAGCTCAGGTCGGTGGTTTCGATATCCGGCGAGTCCAGCATCATGGACATCATCTGGGGCGCGCCGCCGGCAAAGGCCACCCGCCACTTGCGGATGACCTCGAAGGCCTTTTTGACGTCGAGCCGGGGCACCGGCACGATGGTCAGGGCGCAGGCCACGGGGAAATGCATCTGGCCCAACCAGCCCATCATGTGGGTCCAGGGCGCGGCGGACATTCCCGAATCAATGCCGAAGCGAATGGGGAACTCCCAGTCCGCGGTGAGGTCCTGGGGATCGTTGACGAAATGCAGCAGCCCCTCTTCGTCCACCCGGGGATAAACGCCGGTGTAGGTGACCTGGTAGATGATGGTGCTGCTCACCACATTGTAGTGGGTAACCATAACCCCTTTGGGATTGCCGGTGGTTCCCGAGGTGTAGACGATGGCGGCCAGATCCTTTTTGGGCTCCACCCGGGCGGGAGCGAATTCGCCATCGTCGAAAACCTGGCTGAAAGCCAGGAAGGGATCGTCCAAAGACAAAGGCTCTCCCTTGAAGGGAGCGGGACGCAGCTCCTGGCCGCGCTGGAAAACCACCACCCGTTCCACACCGGTGGTGCCCTCTTCCATTATCCGGCGCATGACCTCCAGCTTGTCCTCGGAGACGATGGCCACCTTGGCCCGGGCGTCGTTGAGCTGGAACTCCAACTCCTCCCGGATGAGGATGGGGTTGCAGGCCACATAGGTGGCCCCCGCCCCCGCCAAGGCGTAGCTGGCGATAACCATCTCGGGATAGTTGCGGCCGCAAACCGCCACCCGGTCGCCCAGGCCCACTCCCAGCTTGTTAGTCAGGCCCGCCGCGAAACGGGTGCAAGCCCGCAACAGGTCCCGGTAGGACATGACCAGGTTTTCCGGCTCATAGACCAAGGAGGTGGCCTCGGGATAGTACTTGGCGCTGCTGAGCAGGAAGGTGAACAGCGAGGTCTCGGGCAGGGCGTAGGTGTCCCACGCCTTCTTGATTCTGTCAGGGTAGGCGTGGAACCAGGGGCGTTTTTTCAACTCGGCGGAATCAGTGAGAATCATGGCATCTTCATCCTGGAAGAAACGTTAGTTGCCGGTGAGGCGAGGCAGCCACAGGGCCAGATCGGGCCACAGCATGATGATTATCAAGCACAACGCCTGCAGAGCCACGAAAGGCACGATGGATCGGTAGAGGTCCATCATGGTGATCCCCGGCGGCACCACGCCCTTCATGATGAAAAGGTTGAAGCCGAAGGGCGGGGTTATGTAGGCCATCTCCATGTTGATGGTGAATAGGATGCCGAACCATACGGGGTCGAATCCCAGATCACGCACCAGGGGTATGAAAACCGGCGTGGTCAACATGATGATGCCCGCCGGGTCCAGGACCATGCCCAAAAGGAAGAAGGTCACCTGCATGCCGATCAGCACCCACCAGCGCCCCACGTTCAGGCTGTCGATGCCCTGCTTGACAATGTCTGACACGCCCGCGTACGCCAGGATGTGGGTGAAAGCCACCGCCCCGATTACGATCCATATCACCATGGCGTTGAGCGACACCGTGGCCAACAGGGCTTCCTTGATATTCTTTACCGTGGCTCTTCTTTGGATCATGGCGCAGATCAAAGAGCCCAACGCACCGATACCGGCCGCCTCGGTGGGGGTGGCCGCCCCGGTGTAGATGGAGCCCAGCACCAGGACGATCAGGAGGGTGGGCAGGATGACGCCCTTACAGGACAGCAGCTTTTCCTTGAAGGTGTACCTCTCGGCCACCGGCGGCCCCAATGTGGGGTTGAAAAAGCTGCGTACCAGGATGTAGATGCAGAAAATTACCGCCATCAGGATGCCGGGCACCAGGCCGCCCATGAACAGCTGGCCGATGGAAACCTCGGCCATGGAGCCGTAGATGATCATAATGATGCTGGGCGGTATGAGGATGCCCAGCGCCCCTCCCGCGGAGATGCAGCCCGTGGCGATTTCTTTGTTGTAGCCCCGCTTGAGCATGGAAGGCAGGGCGATCAGACCCATACTGACGGTGGCCACCGAACTGATACCGGCCATGGCCGCGAAAATGGCGCAGATGACCACCGTGCCCGCCGCCAGCCCACCCGGCACCCGGCCCAGCCATTTGTAGACGATCCCGTAGAGTTCATCGGCAAGGCCGGTGTTTTTGAGCACGTTGGCCATGAATATGAACAGGGGGACTGCCAGCAGAATGGAGCTGGTGCCCTCGGCGTAGGCCGAGTTGGCCAGCATGTAAAGTCCTTTGAATCCCCACAGATAAATCACGCCGCCCACCGCCGCGCCCCCCAAGGCGAACCCGACCGGAACCCCGGACAGCAGCAATACCGCAACGGCCATGGTGATGAGGATCACAATCATGGTGGTATCCATATCTACAACACCCCCTAGAAATGCGAATCCACGAGGTTGTATTCCTCCTGGCCCATCAGCAGGTTGAGCACGTTGCGCACCATCCGGGCGATGACCTGTATCAATAGCAGGGCCGAGCCCAGGGGGACCAAGGACAAACTGTAAAACATGGGCAGTTCCAACAGGGTCATGGACCTCTCATCACCCAGGTAGGCGTCGATGGTTAGCTCGCCGCCTTTCCAGATCAAAACCAGCAGGAATATGACCACCACCCACCAGGTGGCCAGTTCCAAAACCGCCCTGGTTTTGAAATTAAAGTAGCGAAAAACGATGTCCACCCTGACGTGTTGATCCTTTATCAGGGCGTAGCCGCCGCCCAGGAGGGATGCGAAGCACATGCCGTATTGGCAAAGCTCGCCGGACCACACCGTGGGGGCATTGAAAAGGTAGCGGCTCACCACCTCGTAGGACATCATCAGGACCAGAAGCCAGACGACGTAACTGCTAACCTTACCGGCCCAATTATTGATTGAATCAATCCAAGAGCAAACGGCGTTCGCCACCTGATACTTTTCGGTTGACACAGGCCACCTTGCCTTCCCGGGGCGGGGGGAATCGCTTCCCCCCGCCTTACCGAACTTACTTACTCTTTTTGCTGTTCACATAATTAAGGATCAAATCCGTGGCCTCCTTAAGCTCTGGTGACTTGGCCGCGGTTGCTTTCCAGTCTTCCTGCGCGAACCCCATGAGCTTTTGCCGGTCGGCCTTGTTAAGCTCCACCACCTTGATATTGTGCTTTTTGGCAAAGGCGATGGCGCCGGCGTCCCATTTCTGCGACTGGGTGGCGGTTTCCTGGCAAATCTCCTTGGTCGCCCGCTCGAAGGCCTGCTGGTTCTGGGGGGAGAGAGATTTCCAAACCTTGAGGTTCATGAATAGGTCAACCGGGACGGGGTTGTGCACGCCCGGCAGGACCACACAACTGACCACCTCATAAAACTTGTAAGTATCCAAGCTGTAAAAGGGATAGATAATGCCATCAATGGTGCCGCGCTTCATGGCCGCGTACATGTCGGTGGGCGCCATGGCCACCGGCGAGGCGCCCATCTTTCTGATCAAGGTGGCGTCCACGCTTATCCCGCGGAACTTCTTTCCCTTGAAGCTGTCCAGCCCGGTTACATCGAAGTTGGTCATGAAACCCATGGAGGCAAGGAAGGTGGGGCCCATGAACCACACGCCCTTTTCGGCGTTGGCCTTGCGCAGCAGGTTTAGATAGCCCTGGTCATAGTAAAGGCTGACGGCTTCCTGGGGAGAGCTCCAGGTCAGGGGCAGAAACTCGCTTCTGGCCGCGGGAACGATGCCGGCATAGTAGATGGACCCCGCGTAGAGCATATCGATCATGCCCTTGGACAGCGCGGTGTAGGCCTCTTTCATCTTGACCAACTGGTTGGGCCAGAAGATTTTGATCTTCACCTGGCCGTTGGTGTACTTGTCAACGCTGGCGGCCAGGCGTTTCAAGTATTCGCCGCCATGGCTGGTTTCGGGGTACACGGTCTGTAGACGCAGCACCTTGCCGGCCGCCGGGGCACTGCCGGCAAAGAGCACCACGGCCAAACAGAGCATGGTCACCACGCCGAAGATTTTCGCCATTTTGGATTTCATAGAAATTGCTCCCTCCCTAATTTAAGGTGCCTAAGGGTTAGCTAAGAGTACGCGGCATCGATGCTGGCTCTTTTCCCCGGATGGTCGGGCCTGCTGCCGGCCCCAACCGCGCCCCGGAAAGACAGTCTCCCTTCAGATGCCGTGCCCTGGGGAATGCAATCATGGCGTGGATACAACGGGCATGGATTTTCATTTGTCTTATTTCCGAGCCTGAATATAGACGGTGCTGCGGGTCACCTCCTTTCCGGGCCCAGGCGCCTTGCCGCCAGCGGAAGGGTAGGCTCCTCCCATCCCGTAGCGCCGTTTAGCCGTCCTATCTGGATCAAATTGCACAGGGTCTTTTGC